>WNFF01000051.1_pt1 | contig 73570 bp, 113 predicted proteins | sample 5400441 | NCBI WGS metagenome assembly WNFF01 (sample SAMN13153345, study PRJNA577476) | soil metagenome | isolation source: 120 cm saprolite under Douglas fir tree site 2 hole 3 replicate 1 | place: USA:California | collected 2015-04-18 | reverse complement strand
CGAAGACCTGGCCGCAGGCCGCACCTACGCCCAGCCCGAGCCGGTGGGTTTCGACCCGGAGGAGTTGGAGGCCCTGTAGGCCCCGAGGGTGCACGGGCCACCACCGGCCGCGCACCCAACCGGGCAGGCAGCCCGCCTGGCCCTTGGAGAGGAGCGCACGTGACCCCTGCCGTGATCAAGGAAACCGTCTACGCCGCCCTGGTCAATCAGGCCGCCGCCAGCCGCCGCCTGGCCAAGTCGCACGCCAACGCTGGCCCGCAGCACGCCGACTACCGGGCCAGGCTGCGCGCCGCAGCGGACCGCTGCGATGGCCTGGCCCTCGCGGTCGAGCAGACCCCAGCCGCGCGCCTGGCTCATGGGCTGCCGCCGTGGCTGCTGGCCGACTAGGGAGGAGAACACCATGCCCGTACGCCCGAAGGGGCCAATGCCCGGCGATTGGCGGCCCAGCACCACCGTGGGCCGCATGCTGATGCTGGACATCTTGGAGCGCCTGCAACAGCACCAGCGGGAGGACACGCTGCCGCGTAGCCCCCGGGGCCTGTTTTACGACCTGCGCCCCCACGGCATGGGCCACGGCCTGACCTACGTGAAGCAGCCCCGCATGGAACCCGTGCCCGGCTCGGCGGGCAAGCGCCGCCGGGTGGACCCCACCGAGACCGCCCCGGTGCACGTGCAGGAAATGCTGGCCAATTTGCGCCGTGCGGGGATCGTGCCCGAGGGGTGGATTGAGGACACCCGGGCACCACGCCCCGACGTGCCGTATTACAACGAGGAGACCGCCGAGACCGAGGCGGAGTACCTGGCCGACCAGGTGCGCGCCCCGCGCATCACCTACAGCCCCCAGCGCGGCCAGGCCGTTTTCTTGGAACTGGTGGTGGAGGCCGCCGGGCTGATGGGCCGCTGCGCCCGCATAGCTGGCCCCTACGGCGTGCCGGTGTACTCCGGGGGCGGGTTTGACGGGTTGAAAGGCAAGCGGGCCTTCGCGGAACGCGCCGCCGACCGCCTGGTGCCCACGCTGGTGCTGCGCATCAGCGACTACGACCCGCACGGGCTGATGATCGCAGAGACCAGCGCCGAGGACAGCAAGGCGTGGGCCGCCAACCACCACTACCTAGACGAGGGGTGGCTGGAGTTTGAGCGGATCGCGCTCACCCTCGACCAGGCGCAGGCCGCCGACCTGCTGGACGACGCGGGCAAGGCCGAGGCGGACGGCCTGCCGGTGCCGGTGATGGACCAGATCATCACCGATGCCATCGATGCCCGCCAGGACCCCCAGGTGCGCCAGGACAACGACGATGAGGCCGCCGAGGAAAGCGCCCGCGTGACCGGCCTGGTGCTGGCCCTGCTGGCCGAGGACAGCTAGACCCGGGCGGCTCCCGCCCAGCCCGGCGGGGCCGCCCGGCAACCGGAGAGGAGCAAGCACAATGACCACCACCCACGTGCCCGCCATGATCCAAGCGCACATGGCCAAGGCCACCGCCCGCCGCGAGGAATGGGTCTTCCTGACCACCGTGATGGGCATGACCCAGCGCGCCGCAGCGCTGCGCCTGGACGTGCCTGAGGACGCCGTGGACCGCACCATAGCCCGCTGGCTGGCCTACCTGGATGAGCACCCGCAGGACGCCGCCTGGCACGCCGCAGCCCCCGAGCCCGGCGACGGCCACCAGTGGCTGCGGGGCCGCCGCCCGATCTCTGGCATCCGCCACGCCCGCGACCGGTGGCGCGAACTGGTGGACGCCGGCGCGGACCCGGTGGCCGCCGCACTGGAGGCCGGCGCTGGCCCCGAGGGGGCGGTGCAGGCCGCCGAGCAGTGGCACCGGTACTTCAGCGGCCACCAGCAATACGCCGCCGCACGGTAGCCTGACAGGCCCCCGCTGGCGCGGCCCCGCCCCGAGTGCCGGGTGCGGGGCCGCTGCCATGCCCAGCCGGTTCACGGTAACCGGATGGTTTACCGCCCAGGGTTGCGCGGGCCGGTACACACGTGTACCTTCGGCAGTGGAGAGGAGCACCCGATGAGCTACTACAGCAACGACAGCCGCCGCGAGGCCACCAGCGCCAGCCGCAAGGCCGGCAACTTCACCCGCCGCGCCGAGCGCGAGGCCCGCCAGGCCGAGGAGTTCTACCAGACCGCCGCCAAGGCGTGGCGCGAAGCCCGGTGGCTGACCCGCCGCCCCGACATGTGGGACACCGCCCTGCGGTACACCCCGGCCGAGGTGGAGACCCGCGCCCGCTGCTGGGAGCGGATCGGCAATACCTACCTGCGCGCGTCGTTCCACACCACCGGCCTGGCGGCGTTCTACCGCGACCTGGCCGCCCGGTACCGCGCCAACGCCGCCCGGTACGCCGCCGCATAATCTGCCCAAGTTTCTCCGCCGAACCCCTACCGCCCGCACACCAGTGGGCGGTAGGTTCGTTAGTGGAGAGGAGCACCCAATGAAGCGTTTCGACACCAGCCAGTACCGGGCCAGCCACCTGGCCGACCCGCGCGGCGAAGGCTGCTGGGCCTTCCTGCCCAACACCCGCGCCGCCAAGGCCGCCCTGGCCGCCGGCGACTACACCCAGGTGGTGTGGCAGCGCGGCACCTACACCCAGGCCAAGGCCGCGCTGCCCGCAGGTGAGTGGGTGGTGCTGCCGTGACCGGAGTGTGGGCCGAAGCCCAGCAGGCCACCCTGGCCGACGTGCAGCCCGGCGACTTCCTGGTGGCCGTGCCCACCCAGGAGCGCGTGGCCGGCGCCGACGTGCGCAGCACCGTGCTGGAGGTGGCCCCGTCGTGGCGGTGGGAGCAGTACACCCCTGCGCCGATCCGTGGCCGCCGTGGCCGCCGCCAGAACGTGCCCGGCGTCAAGCTGACCGTGGCCACCCCCGCCGGCGGCAGCATCGACTACCCGGCGAGCTTCACCTGCACCATGCGCAAGGCGGTGGCGTGATGGCCCGCCTGGGCACCCTGGCCGCGTTGAAGGCCGCCGACCGCACCGCAGGGCAGGCCCACTACGCCTGGCAGGTAGCTGTGGCCCGCCACGGCAGCGAGGACCACCCGGTGGCCCGCGACGCCCGCGACGCCTACGAGCGTGCCGCCCAGGCCCGCGCAGCAGCAGCCACCGCCATGCACGCACGGCAGGAGAGGAGCACGTGATGGACTACTACGAGACCCGCCAGGAGGGCCACCGGGAGGCGTGGGACCACACCGCCCAGGGCCGCCGTGAGGACTTCGACACCATGGTGGCCGTGGCCGCGCAGCAGGCCAAGGCCCGCGACCGCAACTACGTGGTACGCCACGTGCAGCGCGGCACCAGCCAGGTGATCTGCACCGCCGAGGCCGGCACCGGCACCGTGGTGTGGCCGCGCCAGGCCAGCCCCCCAGTGCCGGTGGGCTGATCGCCCAGGCCCGGGGCCGCCGCGCAGGGAAGCGCGGTGGCCCCCGATCTTTCCCCCCCTTGGTGTGTCCCGCTGGCACAGCACCCGCCGGCCACCCAGCATGGGCAGCATGGGAAAACCAACTGGCACGAGAACACCCGGCGTCTGGCTGGGCCTGCTGGCCCTGGCCGCCGCCTTGGCCCTCACGGCGGCGTTGGCCGCCCCCGCCCTGGCGGGCAACGGCGTGGACTTCTGGACCAAGTGCGGTTTTGTCATATCCGGCACGTTCGACCCGGTTGTGGACCCGGGCAGCACCACAACCCCCCACTTCCACGATTTCTTCGGGGCCACCGGCATCAGCCCCGCCTCCACCCCAGACAGCCTGCGGGCCGCTGGCCTGGGGGCCACATCATGCACCACCTCCACCGACACCGCCGCCTACTGGGCTCCGACTCTGACCCTGGGGCCTAGGGAGACGCAGACGTACCACGGCGCGGGCGGACCCTGCGTCACCGGCGCGGCCGGGCTGCCCGCCTGCCACTACACGAACATCCGCGCCTACTACGGCCTGGGCGGGGCCAGCCGCTCCCTGATCACCGGCCTCCCGGCGCAGATGGAGGCTGTCGGCGGGAACCCCGCCGCCACCGGGGTGCAGGGGCAGAATGCCGTGTACTGGGCTTGCGGGAACACAAGCCCCCATGAGGCGCACCCGTACGATTGCGGGCCTTACATCAACCTGGCCAGCGACGCTGACGGCGTGGTGATGGTTGTTCTGCTGCCGTCCTGCTGGACCGGGCTGGCCGCATCGGATCGTGCCAGCTACGCCTACCCGGTATCCGGTACCTGCCCGGCTGGGTTCCCCATCCGCCTGCCGGTGGTGGGCCTGCACTTCCACACCGGCATCGTCACCCCGTGCCCTGGCCAGTCCTGCCTGGCCGGGTCGGCGGTGGCCCCCGCCTTCGGTTTCGAGTACGCGGACGGCACGATGATGCCCTGGTATCAGGCGCATGCCGACTTCATGAACGGCTGGCAGCGGGGCAACTTCGGCGCGGGTGACAACCTCGGCGGCCTGGACGACCTGGTGCAGGACTGTCTCATCGCCGGGCAGACCTGTCCGCCGAACCCGCACACCGGGCCACGTGGCAACAACATGCCCACGTAACCCTGGCGCGCCCCCTCCACGCACCGGGGCTCCGGTACCACGCCGGGGCTCCGGTGCTTTTATGCCCCCACCCTCTTGCGCGGTACACCAGTGTGCGCGCATGATGGGTAGTGGAGAGGAGCACCCAATGAGCCCCAGCATCAGCCACGCGCAGGCCATAGCAGCCCGCTGGACCGGCACGTTGTACGGTCAGCCGTTCAGCAGCCCCGATGGCAGCACCTGGCGGCAGGTCTTCTACTACGAGGCCGGCCGGTGCACCGACGCCCACATGACGAAGGTTGGTACCCCACTGTGAACACCACCACCCGCCCCGGGATCACCCGGCAGCAGGCCGAGCACTGGCTGCGCGCCAACGCCGCCGCCAGCCCCCAGGCCGCCACCATGCTGGCCCGCCTCGACCGCCACGGCCTCAACGCCACCCAGTGGCTGCTGGCCGTGGACATGTGCCGGCAGGCCACCCGCAGCGAGCCGGGGTACCCGGTGGACGTGGGCGGCCCCACCTGCCCGCAGCACGGGGCACCGCTGGGCCTGGCCCACGTGGGGTCACACGCCACGCTGTGGGCCTGCCCGGCCGGTGATATATGGGAGCGCCCAGATGGCGGCTACCTGTACCCGCCGAGCGATGCCTTGGCCGCCACCCGCGCCCGCCACTGCGCGCAGGCGCAGGCCGGCTACTACTACTGCGGGCAGCCCGGCGACCCGTGCGGGCCAGGGCCTTACCCACACGACGGCCACGCCCCCGGCCAGCGCGGCCCCTGCTAGACCAACACGGAGGCGGCCCCGCCGCGTGCTCCTCTCCAAGGGGCGCGGCGGGGCCGCCGCATACGCGCAATCTGCGCGGAACCCCTTGCGCCCGCACACTGGTGTGCGTATTGTCGGTGGTGGAGAGGAGCACAACATGAACCGGATCTACGCACCACGCGACGCCAGCCAGTACCGCTACCGCAACGGCTACGCCCAGGCCCCGCGCCACTACCAGCGCGGCGGCTACCAGGGTGGGGCCACCGAGCCCCAGGTGCGCCGCATCAAGGCCACCCTGCTGGGCAACGCCTTGTTCGCCGGCCAAGGCGACGGCGACTGGGAGCGGTGCTGGGCGCAGCTTGAGGCCCACGACACCAACCAGCGCACCCCTGGTGACGGCACCCCGATGGCCAGGGCCACCGCCAGCCGCTGGATCGACACTTTGACCGCCGCCGGCTACCAGCCGGTGTGGGCGGCCCTGGACGGTGGCGACAGCCCCCGCCAGGCCGCGCCGCAGCCGCAGGCCCCCCGCAATGACACCCCCGCCGAGGTGGGCGTGTACCGCCAAGACGGCAAGCTGTACGTGGTGCGCGAGTTCACCCCCCAGGGCGAGCACCGCAAGGTGCGGTACGCCCGGGAGATCGTGCCGCTGACCGACGCCCAAGGCGACCGCCTCAACCAGCAGGGCAACCGGGTGCGCATCGAGGAGCGCAAGGTGCCGGGCATGCAGTACCGCCTCACCAAGGCCGACGCCTTGCCCATGGCCGAGGTGACCGCCCTGAGCATCCAGTGGGAATCGTGCCTGGTGTGCGGCCGGCACCTGCGGGTGGCGGAGAGCGTGGAGCGGGGCATCGGCCCGGTGTGCCACGCCCGCCAGGCGGCCCTGCTCGGCTCCTGATGGCCCTGCGGGCGGCCACCCCATGGTGGCCGCCCTGGTGGGCACTTAGGCCCTGGCAGGCCCCGCCGGTACACACTGGTGGGCAGTGGAGAGGAGCAGGCGGTGCAAACCGAAACGCACCTGATCAAGCTAAACGGCATGCCGGTGTTCACCATGACCGTGACCCGGCACCCCTGGCACAGCGTGCAAGCGCTGGCGCGGGAGGTCATGCTGGGCGGCAGCCCCGATGCCGTGATCGGCGTCACCTGGCTGGCAAAGGCGGCCCAGGCGTGATGGGGCGGCGCGGTGTGGCCCCCCGCGACATCAAGCTGAGCCGCATGTCCTCAGCGCACCCCGCCCCCGGGCAGCCCCCGGCGGTGATCGCGCACATGGTGGACGTGGCCGGGCTGGCCGTCCTCCAAGGCCGCATGGCCCAGGTGCTGCTGACGTGGCCCGATGTGGCCATGCTGCTGCACCAGGCCCACCTGCCCGGCCACGGTCTGGGCACCCGGGACCTGGCCGCGCTGCTGCGCGTGGAGGCGCTGCTGCGCGGCGAGGACACCAGCGGAGAGGAACGGTAGCCATGGTGCAGGTCATGGTCAACGGCAAAATCGCAGGCGGTGCCAGCCCTGCCGCCGTGGTGGTGCTGGCCCGGGGTTGCGCCGGCACCGCGTACGTGCGGCTGGCTGAGGCGTTCGTGGAGACGATCACCGGCTATGCCGCCAGCACGTGGACAGACGGCACCGGCACGGTCACCGTGTCAGCCACCCGCCGCCGCCTGGTGGCCGCCGAGCAGGCCGGGGAGACGGTGCACGTCCACCGGCACCCCAGCGGGCAGACGCTCACCCACGCCCACCCCGGCGGCGGCGAAGACCACGGGTACTACGAGCACCCCGAGGACGGCCATGCCGCACCACAAGCGTGAGGCCGGGGTGTACGTGGCCCCCCACCTGGTGGAAGACGTGCACCGCGAGGTGGCCAAGCACCGCAAGGCCAGCGGGTACCAAGAGGGCATGGTGTGGAACCCCCGCACCCCGCCAGCCGGGGCTTATGAGTGGCCCCCCGAAGGAGGCAGCGATGCGCCGCCGCACAGCTAGGGGCTGGGCGTACGCCGCCCTGCGCGCCAGCAACGACGTGCGCGCCGTACGCCGTGGCCGGGTGCCCCGCCGCCTGGCCCGCCGCGCCTACGGCCGTGGTGCAGGCCGCCTGGCCCGCCGCCTGTTCGGCTAAGCCCCCCAGGGCGTCAGCCCCTGGGGCAGGAACGGCCCCCCACCGGGCACCATGGAGGAGCGGTGGGGGGCCGTCGCTTGTGTCCCCACAGCCTCGGAGGTTGCGCAGGGCCACACGCGGAACCCTACCGGCCAAGCGCCCCGCACCCGGGGCAGACACACGCACTCCCAACAGCCAAGGGCAGCGCCCCCGCCAGGTAAACCCTGGGCGTAGCCACACGGGGCGCTATCAGCCAGCCAGGCCACCATGCGGGCCGCCACCCCCGGACGGCACTCAGCCCGCCAGCGGCCGTCCTGGGGCCGCCTGGCGGTGCTCCCGCACCTTGGCGTCGCCGGCCCGGAAACGGGCCGCCCGGGACAACGCGCCCATGGCGTTGGCCAGGCGCATGGCCTGCTGGTAATCCAGGGCCTTCAACGCCTCGGCCATCCCCCGGAGGTTCCCCGCCCAGGCACATGCGAACGCCTCGGCAACGGTGGCCTGGATGCGCCGCTGCGCCTCTGGCTGGCCCAGTACGCCTGGTCCATCTGCCGCGACTCGTACGGCTCCCGGTGCACCAGGCCCCACCCGATCAGCAGCACGCCGCAGATGCCCACCACGCCCACCGCCGCCAGCACGACGGCCGGGCTCATCAGCCACAACACCACCCCCACCGGGGCTCAGAACACGTAGGCGATGCCGACCAAAGGATAGTCGGCTGCACCTGCGGGCAGGTCAGCGCGCACCACCCGCGCGCTGGTGCAATTAGCCGGCACAGGTAGCCCAGCCGCGCCGATGGCGTACGACACATCCACGGTCTGGGTCGGCGCGTCGGGGCTGACGCCCATGATCCAGTCCACCTTCAGCGTCTCCGTGCCGCCCAGCCCCACGAACCGGAGCCGCTTGACCCCGTTCGGCAGCGCCAGCGGTGCCACCCGCGCGTTGGGCAGCCATGATGCGCCCATGTCCTCCTCCTCACCAGGCAGCCCGGGGGCCGCCGCGCCGACCATCAGCGTGACCAGGTCGCTGCCCTCATACACCGAGCAGTCCACCAGGCCGTTGACACCCGGCACGGTGGCCGAGGACGTGAACTGGAGCAGCGCCGGGGCGCGCCCGCCGTACGGTGCCCACTGCGCCGGCACCACATGCTGGTAGAGATCCTGCGGGCGGCCCTGGCCCAGCACGTAGTCAGACGCCCACAAGTAGTCCACGAACGTGGTGTCCTGCTCACCCCAGAACCAGTGCGGCAGGTACCCGCCGACAGGCTTGCCCGGGTAGTGCTGGGCCAGGCGGTCCTTGCACGCCCGCACCTCCGCCAAGGTGGGCACGCTGGTGGCGCGGGCGATGGTGGCGCGCGCCGCCGCCTCGTCGCCGGCGGTGAGCACCTCGGGGAAGACGTGCGCCAGGCGGCGCAGCCCGAACGATGGCTCCGCGTCGATGGCCACCCCGAAGCCGGGCAGCGGCCCCGCGCGGGCGGCGAACCAGTCGGCCTGCGCCGCGCCGTCGCCAGCTTCCATGAACAGGTACGCCCCGGGGGTGAACCCGTGGGCGATCTGCGCGGCCATGGCGGGCTGCGCGGCGGCCCAGAACGGGTTGGCGTACGTGGTGCCCTGGGTGACCTTCTCCCACCCGCCTGAGCAGCCGATAGCCACCGTCCACCAGTTCACCGTGCCCTGGAAGCTGGCGGCGTCGATCAGGAACTTGGGCGTCACCCGGGGGGCACCTGGGCCTGGTATGCGCCGATCCGCTCGGGGGCGTGCACGAGCGGGTGCAGCCGGGGGTCAGCCACCGAGGGGGAACCGGCGGCGGGCACCACGTTCTTGTGCACCGCCCAGGTAAGGATCATGGTGGCCACGCCCATCACACCGGCAAGCTGCGCATCGGTGAGGTGCAGGCCGAACCCGCCGAGGGACACCAGGAACGTGGACATGGCCGCCGCGATTGCGGGCACCACCACCGGGCGGGCCAGGACCATCGTTACCAGGCCCAGCAGCGCCACCCCAGCCGCCGACACGTAGTCCGCCGTGGACTTGGGCAAGAACCCGAACGCGACCACAGCCGCCAGCGCCGTGGCCAATGCCCCCGACCATGCGGCGGGGTAGAACCGGAACCCATACAGCCTCATTGAGGGTCACCTCCACCGGGCATCCTCGCACCTTTCGGCTAACCGGAGGGTGTCAGCCACGGGTGCCGGCGTGGCGTTCGGCACAGCCCCGGCCAGCAGGTGCAGGTGGTAGTAGGCGGCCCAGCGGAGCAGCGCCACGCTCGGCGGCGGCAGCAGCCCGCAGCTTTCCCGCGCATACGCCTCCCGCGAGTCCACCACGATCTTGACCCCCAGCAGCCCCGGGCGGGCCGCACCGGGGGCCGCCGCGACAGGCGAGGTGGCCACATCCCGGTAAAAGTGGCAGGAGGCTTGCAGCCGCCCAGCCTGCTGGTAGGCGAGGAACCCCAAGGCCACCAGGCCGAGGAGCGCCACGGCGGCGAACACCAGCAGCGCCACCCACCGCCCCTGGTTCATCCGCCGCAAGGTGGTGCGCAGGTCATCATCCAAATCACCCACGGGCGGCGGCGCGGGCGGCACCGGCCCGCCCCGCTGCGGGGACTGGTCATCACCCACGTGGCCGCCCTTCCGGGGCCGCCGCTGCCAGCAGCTTGCGAAGGTCGGCGCGGCTGGCCCCTATCTGCTGAAGAATCTCACTCACCCGGGCATCCATGCGGGCCGCCCGGTCATCTAGCAAGGCGGTGATGCGGTCCACCCGGGTGGTAAGAGTGTCCACCTGCGCCTTGCCGGTTACCAGGTCTTGGAGCACACCCACCCGCGCAGTCAGGTCGGCCACCTGCTCGGCCATGACCAGTTTCTGCGCCTCCGCCTCATGCGCCTTGGCCTCCCACGACTCAGCCAAGGTGCGGTAGTTGGCAATGGCCATCGCCGCGCGGCCGGTGCGGAAGCTGCCGCCGATGGCCGCCGCCGCCGTGATGGCCACGCCCACGATGAGCACAACAGAGACCCACGTGTTAAGCCCCACCGCTCCCCTTCCCTTTAGACCGTGGTGCCCTTGAAACCGAACGGGTCACCCCGGCCCGGGTGGAAAGTGGTTCGCGCGGCCACCAGCGCCTGCCAGTCGGTGCGCACCGAACCCCACGGCGTTACCGCCAGCGTGCCGGTCTCATCGTCATACTCCACCTGACCAGCGATGAACGTCGGCGGCAGCCCCAGGTTCACCTGCCCGCCAAAATCAGCCCCCAGGGGCCGAACCACCTCCCCGGCGCGCTCAGTGCCCAGATCCACCGGGCTGCCCCGGTTGGTCAAGTACTGCCCGGGGGCCACGACGAACGGGCCGCCCCACGCCACCTGCTGGTAGCGGGCCAGGGCATAGTTGCCCACACTGGTGGCCACCGCCGCCAGCACGGTGCCCGCGCTGGAGATGTCTATGTACTGCTCGATGCGCCCGTAGGCGGCGATCAGCGCCGGGCTGGTGGCCCACACCGTGTTGAACGTGGGCGTGCCGCTGTCCTGGTACCGCACCGACACCGCGTTGACCAGCCCGGCGACCTGCCGCGCCACCGGGGTGGTGGCCACCAGCAGCCGGGTGGTGGCCGTGGGCAGCGGGTAGATGCTCAGCAGGTTGCCCGACACCCCGGTAGTGACCTTCCACAACAGGCCGCCCCGCGCGCAGATCAGCGTCATCACATCGGTGATGGCCAGCGAGGAGTTATCCGGGGTCTGCCCCAGCCACGCGCTGGCTGGCAGCACGGTGTGGCCAATGCCCGGGTTCACCCACCGCATGCCCCGCCCGATGGCCCCGTTCACCGCTGAGTCGGGGCCGTCACCCGACGCCCAGGTGGCCGTCCACAGCGCCCGGAACTGGTTGCCGAACGTGCCCGCCCCATGCGCGGTGATCAGCCACCCGTCCTGCTGCGGCGTCGGCTCATCCAACTGCCCATCCCACACGCATTGCAGCCCCCGGTACACCTGCACCTGCCGGCCCACCGCCACCGCCGGATCCCGCCGCCCGGCAGGCACCTGGAGCAGGCCCGAGAACTGGTCCGCCCCGCCGGGCACCACCGACGACCACTTCAGCGACGCCACCAGCCCCGCCTGCCCCAGCCACCGGATGTCACCACCGCCGGGGGCCTGGGTGCGGACTTGCGCGCTAGCTGGTACCGGCACGGCTCACCTCAGCCGGTCCAGCCACCAGCGTGGCAGGTAGGTGGCGAACATCGCCGGCACACCTTGCGGGGAGTAGGCCAGCAGCCAGTTATCCCCCGGGTCCACCGACAGCGGCGGCCCGCTGACAATCGTGTCATCCAGCACCGAAGAGGCCGCGTCCCGGTCGGTGTAGGAGCCCAGCACCGGGCCGAGCGCCCGGTCAGCATCCGGGGCGTCTACGAACAGGTTGGCGTACCCGGCGGCGGTGCCGTTCAGCAGGATGGTGCTGCCCTCGGTGTCGAGCAGCATCACGTCGTAAAACAGGTCGGCGGTGTCGGTGGAGTTGACCGTCAAGGTGAACGTGGCATCGGCCTGGTCGGGGGCCACCCCGCGCACCGGCAACGTGATGTCACCCAGCACCACCAGCCCGTTGGGCGCGTCCTGCGGGGCGAAGGTGCGGGCCACAGAGTTGATCGACACCCGCCCGGTGCCGGTGGCCGGCGGGCTCCCCGAGGCCCCGTCGTACTGCTTCACCTGCACCGTCAAGGTGCGCGTGGTGCCCACGGCCCCGTGCCACGACTGAGCCACCGCCACCACGGTGTAGGTGCCGCTGAACTTCGGCTGCACGCCGGGGGCGTACGAAACCACCGGGTACTCAATCGACCCGTCCGGCACGTCGGTGCCGGTGCCGAACACGCTCACCAGCGGTTGCAGCGTGCCGGGGGCGTTCGGCCCGGCCCGGTGCAACAACAGCGACTTCAGCGGGATGCCCACGGTCACCCCGTAGGTGATCCTGGCCCGCCCCACGCTGCCTGGGCCGCCAGCGCCCAGCGAGTCGCCACCGCCGCCACCGCCGCCTGGCCCGCTAGCTGGCGGCGACCCGGCCCGGCCATCGTGGGCACCATTGCCGCCGGGGCCGCCGCCAGGCACCGCAGTAGCGCCAGGCCCCGGCCCGGTGCCGGTGCCACGTGAGCCTGGCCGGCCCGCCTGGAATTGGCCACCCGAGCCGCCACCACCGGAGCCATTGGAGTGCGCCTGGCCGGCGGCTTCCTGCAATGCGCCGGCCCCGCCGTCGTAGTGGATAGTGGCCTGGCTGCCCGTGCCGCCCTGCGGGAGCACAAAGCCAACGTGCTGACCGGAGAAGCCGCCATCGTTACCGGGGCTGGCCGTCACAGTCATGCCGGTGCTGGTGATCTGCGACATCCCGCCCGGTTGCCCGTTAGCCCCGATGGCCCCGCCGCCGCCGCCGCCGCCCACAATGACCGTTACGTTGGCCCCGGGGGTGAACGGCATCGCCGGCTCGCAGGCGTACTCGCCACCAGGCCCGCCGCCGCCGCCGATGCCCAGGCCGCTGCCGGCCCCGCCGCCGCCGCCGTTGCCGCCGGCCCACACCTCGGCCATGCCCACCGTCACCCCGGCGGGCACCAGGAACGCCGACGCCCCCGAGGCGTCCCGCTGGTGCACCTGCTTTTGCACGGTCGGCCCCGGCTGCACCTGGATGTTCAGCGGCGCACGGGCGGTGCCGATGACGCCGCGTAGCTGGTACACCGCCCCCCGCCCGGCTGGCGCGCCCACCGCCGCCGCCGACGCCTCCAGCCCCGAAATGTAACACTCCGCTTGCAGGATGCGGTTGCCGGTGTCGTTGTCGGTGGTGTTCCACAGTTTGATGCTGTAGCTGGCCACCGCCGTGTTGTCGAACAGTGTCGTTAGCGGCATGGCCACGCTCACCCGCGTCCACGCCGGCTGGCCGGGCAGCCCGGAGCACGCGCACGTCACCGTGGCCGCCATCTGGATGGTGGTGCCGCTGGTGTCGGTCAACTGCACATCAGCGGTGACCTTCCCGCCGTGCCACACGTGGTACTGGTCCGCGCTGGTGCCCAGGCCCACCCAGAAGCTCACCTTGGGCCGGGTGCCCATCCCCACCGGGGCGGCCAGGCCGTGGGTATAGTTCGGCCGGTCCCGCCACCGCCGCGACCAGTGCGCGGAGAACGCGCCCACTGCTGCCTGCGTCGAGCGGGACCACTGCCCGGCGTTGGTGGCGCTGGCCACGGTGGTGAAATCGTCAATGGTGATCGGGTCGGCGGGCATCTGCCAGCTAGCCGAGGGCGCGGCAAACGCCAGCGTTTCCAGGTCGGTGCTGCGCCCGTAAGGCAGCGCCTGGAAGGTCAGGTCCATCACCGAGACCAGTTGCTTATCGCGGATCAGCGAGTAGTGGTAGGTGGTGGCCGCTGCGCGGAAGCAGTCGAACACCACCGGCTGCCCGCCGGCCCGCGCCCACGTAAGCTCCCACCGGTCGCCGTCAATGGCCTGCCACAGCGTTTCGCGCGCCGCCGCCAGCAGTGAGCGGTCAGCTACCGCATCGCCGCTGGGCGGGACCACGATCACCACCGGCAGCACCATGGTGCGGTTCGACGCCCGCCGGCCCATCGGCCGCTCCCCGTCCAGCGCCAAGCTGGCCAGCAAGTCAGTCACCGGCTGCGGCATCCCCAAGTCGTAATCCAGGGAACCCCCGGCGCGGCCAAGGCGGAATATCGCACCGGGGCACGCCGGGTGATCCGAGACCACCCCATCGCCGGCTAGCTCAAACTGGCCGGCGACAACCAGCGAATCGGACACCGCACCGGGCGCGGGCGGGGAGTCCACCACCAGGATGAGGGCCTGGGCGGCGGTGGAGCCGCCGGCGTCGGTGACCTGGGCGGTGAACGGGTAGCTGCCCGGTGTGGCCGCCGAGCCCGCGATGATGCCCGCCACCGGGTCCAAGGCGGTCCCCGCCGGCAGCGCCCCGCTGGTGATGGCCCACGAGTAGGCGGGCAGGCCGCCGTCCGCGCCCAGCGCGGCGGAATACGCCACCCCGGCGATGGCATGCGGCACCGTGGTGGTGGTCACCAGCACGGCTGGGCGGATGGTGATGGCCAGCGTGGTGCGGTCAGTCGAGCCGTTGCCATCGGTCACCAGCACGTCGAAGGTGAACGGCCCGGTCACGCTGGGCGTGCCGCTGATCACCCCGGCAGTGGACAGCGACAGCCCGGTGGGCAGCGTCCCGCTGGGCCTGGTCCACGTGTAGGCCGGGCTGCCGCCGGTCAGCGCCAGGGTCAGGCTGAAGGCATCACCCACCGCCCCATCGGGCAGCGGGCTTGAGGTGGTGATCGTCACCCCGGCGGCGATGGTGACCGAGAACAGCGCCGAATAGCCCATGGCCCCAGCCGTGTCGGTGGCCAGCACCCGGAAGGTGAACGTGCCCGCAGCGGTGGGCGTGCCGGTGATGTTGGCCCCGCTGATGGCCAGCCCGGGTGGCAGCGCCCCCGACCACAGCGACCAGGTGACCGCCCCGGTGGTCCCAGCGGCGGCCAGCGCTTGGCTGTACGCCGTGCCCTGGTTGCCGCCGGGCAAGCTGGCGGTGGTGACCTGCACCGCTGAGCACCACAAGGTGACCAGGGTTTCCGCCCAGGAGGTCATTACCCCGGTGCCGAGGGTGAGCGAGTCGGTAAACGTCTCCGTGCCGCCAGGCACCGCCTGCTCCATCAGGTGGAAGATCAGGGCGGCGTTGGGGGTGCTGCCATCCGTGGTCCACCCGCCCGGCGTGCCCCACGATTGCCCGGTGGGGACGTTGGAGTGCACCACGGCGGTGGCGGTGAGCGCCAGGCCGCCGGTAACCCTGGCCGCCGCCCCCCCGGTCACCGGCCCCGGCGTAGCAGACGACACCTGCGCCGAGGCCACCCCGGTGCGGTCCACGTACTGGAATGCCGCCGCCGACGAATGCTCGTGGATGCGCCCTTTGACGGTGGCACCAGTGTTGGAGTAGGTGAACACTGCCGCCGAGCCCACCAGCGCGCCGATGCCGGCGGCGCAGCGGCGGTACAACCACGTTTGCGCCCTGGCGAACCCCGAGGCCGTGCCGGACGGGCCGTCCGCCACCAACTCCCAGTTGGCATTGGGCGCGGTGACGGTCATGGCACAGTCGTCCATGAGCAGCCGCACCGACAGCAGGTTGTTGAGCGTGGAGCCCACACTGGTGGCGCTGAACCAGGCGCTGAACGACCCGGCCGCGCCGACGATGTTGTTGGACTGCTGCACCAGCGTGAAGCTGCCGCCCGCCCCCGCGCCGAACAGGGCCTGGGTGACAATGTTGGAGCCGCTGACATACACCCGGCCGCTGACCCCGCCCTGGTCGAACCGGATGTGCTCGCTGGTGTTGTCCAACTGGCCGAACAGCACGTCGCCGGGCACCGCCAGCGGCCAGGTGAGGCCGCCATCGGTGGACTTCACCGCCGTTTGCCCGCTGCCGGTGTCGCGGGTGGTGGCGAACATGGCCGCATCGGTGGGGCGGATCGCCAAGGCCCCCGGATTGCCCAGGGTGCTGATCAGGGTGTTGCCCAGGGTGCCGGTGCCGTGCGCGTTGGTGAGCTTGCGCATGTTGTAGTTGGCGGTCACCCACAACTCGCCCACATTGACCGGGTGGGCGGCGATCTCCGCCGACCCGGCCGTGCCCGAGGTGATGGTGCTGATCACCGTCGCCCAGGTGAGCCCGTAGTCCAGCGACCGGTAAATGCCTGTCTTCGGGTCGTAGCAGTAGATCACCGGCGGGTTGCCGGTGCCGCCGGGGCCAACCTGGAAGCGGATGTTGAACCCGGTGGCCCCGGTGCTGGTGGCCACGCTGGTGGCCGCCCCCACCTGGGTCCACGCGGTCCACGCCCCGGCGGCTTGCACGTTGCGCCACAGCCCGCCGCCCTGCCATGCGGCGGCCAGCAGCACCTTGTTGTTGGACCCGTCGCGCAGCGCGCACAGCCCAATCGGGGTCTTGTTGGACACCGCTGTGCCCCAGTCGCCGGCCCCCGGCCCCACGGTGGTGAACGGGCCGGGCGGGAATGTGGCCCCGCCCGCGCCCTGGTATATCTGCCCGGCGGTGGGGGCCTTGCCGTACTTGTTGCCCACCGCCAGGTACACGGTGGAATCCACCGGGTCCACCGCCACCGCAAACCCCTGGCTGCTGCCGGGCAGCCCGGAGCCGCTTTGGGCTGTGGTGCTGGCGTTGGCCGCCACCCCGTCCTTCCAGAACACCACCAGCCAGTCGCTGGAGCACACCGCGCCCCACCCGGCGGTGTTCGGGTCGGTGCACATGTCGCGGCCCAGGAACATCCGCATCCCGGCGCAGGCGATAGTCCAGGTGGTGCCGCCGTTGCTGGTGCGGTACAGCCCCTGATCAGCGCAAATGTAGATCCGGTTGTGGGTGGCGTCAGCCGGGTCCCACATGACCTGCGGGTTGCGGAAGTTGCTGGCACCCAGCACCAGGCCGCTGCCGCTGTTCCACCATGTCTGCCCCACCGGAGGCAGCGTGGAGGTGGACACGTTGGTGTTGTTGGCCAGCATCGAACGGGAGGTGACCGTCTTGGCAGTGGGGTTGACCACGATTTTGACCGCACACGTCTTGGCCGTATCCGCCGGCTGGGAGCAGGTCACCGCCACCAGATGGTTGCCCGAGTCCACCACCACATCCAGGCTCATCCAGATACTGGCCGCGTTCAGCACGATCCCCGTGCCGGTGCCGCCGATGGTGCCAATGTTGACCCAGTTGGCCGCATTGGACAGGTCGGCGGTCTTGTCGGCCATGAACACGCCATCGGTGCCGCACGCCGCATAGATGATCCCGCCGAGCACCTTGATGTCCTCCACCGCCGCCACGTTCAGCCCGGCAAGGCGGATGAAGTTGGGGGCGCTGGTGGTGGTATGCGCGTTGGTGCACCGCCAGATCCCGCCGAACCCCGTCGTGCCGCTGCTGTGGTCGATGAACCCGGCGTAACAGGTGGTGGTCTGATCGGGGTCCTGAGCGATGGTGCGGGCGAAATAGTTGGTGCCCGGGGCCACCCCAGCCATGTTGGCCACCACCGGGAACGTGACCCCGCCATCGGTGCTGCGCTTGATCCCCTGCTTGTACGTGGCCGCCCACAAGAACTGGGTGGCCCCAGCGGAGTCCTCCAGCAGCAGCCTGCCCACCGGCCGCGCCCAGTTGAGTGACGGTATCGGGTCCGCGCTGTTGGCCCCGTTGGCGGCGAACACAACCGAGGTGGCCAGCGGCGTCCACGAGCACCCATCAGTGGTGGTTTTCAGCAGCCCATCCCCGGTGGCTATGTAGGTGGTGCCGCTGACCGTGCCGCCCGTGCTGACCGTGCCGGACCCGTACACCAGGGTGCAGCCGGTCAGCGTGTTGCCGGTGATGCCGGTGTAGGCAATGACGGCGTTGCCGCCGGACGTGGCCACCGACACGGAGCCCGAGGCGGCATAGCCGGTGGTGGACGCCACCGCCAGCACCCCCGCACCCGGTGTGCCCCAGGTGGCGATGTTGGCGATGTTGCCCCCGTTCGACCCGGCCGCCACGGTGGTGCCCGGGTGCAAGGTGGAGGCCAGCACGGCGGCGATCTGGTTGTAGTTGCCGGACGCGCCCAGCCCGGGGTTGCGGGCCACCCAGTTGTCGCCGTACAAGCCGCTGGCCGGGGTGTTGTCGCAGTAGTTGAACCCCTGGGTGTCGGTGCCGCCGAACATCTTCCCGGCGGAGATGTCCATGGCCTGGAGCAGGCCGCCGCCGTACACGCCCAGTGGTCCCCACGCCATGGCTCAGCCTCCGTAGATGCCCGCGTAAGCGGCACGACGGCCGCCCCGGTCCAGTGCCTGCGCCAGCGCCGCCCCGGTTTGCGCCGCGTTCTTCTCCACGGCCTTGATCACCCGGTCCAGCTTGGCCAGCAGCGCATCCACGCCACCACCACCGCCCACAGCGCCAGCGGGTGAGACGTACTCTGCGCGGCCGTCCTCCGCGAAGCTGTAGGCGTGCCCACTGCGCAGCCCGATGCCCCGCACCGGCTCGGTGACCCACCCGCCATGCAGGTACCCGTGGCCGTGGCCCAGCACGTTCATCCACCCCGTGGTGCCGTACCGGTGGATGGCGTAGTTGAGCCCGGCGTAAATCGAGGCAAACGGGTTGAACTGCCCCAGGCTGCGGAACGGCCCGGCGTAGGCGTTGAACGTAGGCCGGATCACCTGGAGCAGGCCCTTGGACGGAACCCCCATTTGGGCGTTGATGTCGGTCAGGTTGATGGCCCGGGGGTTGCCCCCCGACTCGGTGGCGATCTGGGACAACACGATGCCCAGCGCCCCGGCGGGCTGCCCCAGCATCTTCAGCACCTGAAGGACCATCGGAGCCCACTGCTGCACGCCGCCGCCGCCGCCGAACAAGCTGCCCAGGAAGCCGCCGATCTTCCCCAGCAGCGACCCGCCGAGGCCGGTCAGCGCCCGCAGCGCCCGCCCCGGCAAGCTGGCCACCGACACCAGGCCCCGCTCCACCAGGTGCCCCAGCGCGGCGGGCATGGAGCCGAACACCTTACGCACCACCGCCAGCGGGTTATGCGACATGATCCCCTGGAAAAGGCCGGTCATGATGTTGGAGCCCAGCCCGGCCATGACCCGGCTGGGGGAGTGGATGCCGAAGTAGTTCATCACCGCATGGATGATGGGCTGCACCAGGTGCGCGTTGATCCACGGGCCGACGCCGGCGGCCGCTCGGGCGATGCCCCGCAGCAGCCCCGCCACCAGATCGCCGCCGTGGGATACCAGCCAGCCACCGGCTGGGCGGAACGGGTTGACCAGCTTCCCGATGAGCGAGGCGATCAGTTGCACCAGGTTGCTGGTGCCATGCTCGATGCCTTGCAGCAGCCCGCGCCCCAGCATCAGCGCGTCGTACCGCACCACCCCCGCCGCGCCCACGATGCGGTCGGTGATCAGGTGGAACTCGCGCTCCAAGAACGCCGCCGCGCGGGGGAACACCGTCCTGAAACCGTCCCACAGCCCGCGCCACACCGCGCTGACGATCTTGTCAATGCCCTTGTTCACCGGGCCGGTCACCGTGGCCAGGCCGCGCAGCAGCGGGGCGAACAGCCGCAGGACCGGGATGTGCTCCAGCACCTTGGCCAGCGCGCCGCCGATGCGGCCTATGCCGGTGACCGACAGCGCGGCCACGATCACATCCCACCAGTGGTGCTGCCAGAAGCTGGGGGAGAACAACTCAGCGCCGAAGCTGGACACCAGGCCGATGGCGAAGCCGAGGGTGTGGCCGCCTACTTGCTTGCCAATGTTCACCCAGTCCAGCCCGGCCAAGGCGGTGACCAGTTGGCTGGTCAGCGTGGCGGCGTGCTGGGTGATCCACCCGAACGCCTTGCCCAGCGCATCGCCCAGCGGCGCGCCCAGCAGGCCGGTGATCCGCGTCCAGTTGATGCCTTGCACCGCGTTGGCGATGGTGTTGGTCAGCCCCCCGGTGCGCCCGCTGCCACCCGCGCGGTGCAGCAAGTCCACCGTCATGGGCACCGTCACCGGGGCCAGGGGGTGCAGCAGGTCCGCCACGGACAGCTTGGCCGGGGCGGGCATGTGCAGCAGGTCCGCCGTGGACAGCTTGGCCGGCGGCGGGCGGGCCAGCCCCAGGAACAACAGCAGCGAACGCCAGTCCCGCTTGATCGCATCCACCGGGATGATCTGGTGGAACGCCACGCCCACGGTGTGGGCGAACCCCACCGCCGCTGGCACCGCCGTGTTCACCAGGAACCCCACGAACGCGGTCACCGGGGGCAGCAGCGCCAGGCCCAGCCGGATGCCGAAGGTGTCCACGATGGCCCCCAGGCGGGCGAACTGCGCCCCGGCGGTCTGCCGCTGCGCGATCACCGCCGAGGTGTACCGCCCGGTGGTGCGGTTGATCTGGTCCTGCTTCTTGCGCAGCACCTCCAGGTTGTTGATCAGCCCCAAGATGGTGGCCGATGACCGGCCACCGCCGAAGGCGTGGGCCAGCAGCGCCGCCGACTCGCTGGCCGACAGCCCCGAGGCGTCCAAGTGGGTTTTCAGCAACGTTATGGCGGCGATCAGCCCGCCGGGGGAACGCATGGCGTTGCCCAGTTGCAGGCCGGTGATGCCGATGATGGCCAGTTGCTTGGCCGCCGCCGCGCTGGGCGCGCCCAGCAACGCAAACGTCATCCGCAGCCGGGTGGCCGCCTCAGCGGCGTTTTGCCCCTCGTCGGTCATCAGCGCCAGCGCCGCACCCACCTGCCCCAAAGACAGGCCCCACGTCTTAGCCGCTGGCAGGATGCCGGTGCCGATGGCCGACACAAAATCCTGTAGGTGCATGTTGCCCGCGCCGATGATCGCGTTGACCGTGCCGGCGGCCTGGCTGAAGCTGGTAGCCCCCCGGATGCCCACACGCCACGCCCCGGCCAGCGCGTTGGCCGTGGACTCCAGGTCGGCTTGCCCCACCGCCGCCAGGTCGCTGGTCACCCGCAGCGCCTTCATCGCCTGCACGTTGTCCAGCCCCACGCTCTTGAGGTGGTACAACGCGGCGGCCAGTTGCCGTGGCCCCTGCTCGGCGTAGGTGCCGCCCAGCTTCAGCACCTGCGCCGACAGCACCGCCACATCCTTGGCCGTGCCACCAGCCTGGGTGCGTATCTGCGTCATGGCCTGCTGGAATTTCGACGCCTGCTCCACCGCTATAGCGCCAATGCCAATAGCCGCGCCGATGCCGGCCAGGGCGGCAACGGCCGCCACCTTGAACGCCTTGCCGAAAGCAGCCCCGGCGGGGGCACCACCGGCCTGCACATCGCGGGACACTTCCCGGCGCAACTGTGCGCCATCGACACGCAGCCGCAGGTAGGCGTCAGCCACGGTAAGGCCAGGCACCTAAACCACCGCCCCCAGCCCGGACACGGTAAACCATCGGGTTACCCACAACGGGTGCGCCCGGTGGTCCACGTGTGTGCGCAGGTAAGCGGGCATCTACGCCTCAGCCACGGCCAGGAACGCCTGGACGCGCGCCAGCCGCTCGGCTGCCGCATCGCCCGGCACCCACCCCATTTCCTCCACCTTGGCGGCCCACCCCTCCCTGGGTGTCTCGTACTCCTCGGCCAGGTTCTTAGCACCTACGCCCTGGCCCACCACCGACAGCAGCCGCAGCACATCCTCGGCCTCGTGCGCCCGCAGCATCACGTACTCGATCAGGTCGCACCGCTGCCGCAGCGCTAGCCGGCCTTGGAGGAGCCGTCCCCGGGCTTGCTCGATGCGCCGCGCCCGCTGGCGGCGGGCCGCGCCGACCGGGCCTTTCGCGGCGTGCCACTCCGCCCAGCCGTCGCCTTCCCACCCGGCGGCAGCAGCGTCACCTCCCCAGTGCCCAAGGAGATGACCTTCTGTAGCTGCCCGGCCCTCTCCGCACCCCCAGGCAAGGAGGGCGAGGACGGCATGGTAGGGCGGCCGGTGGCCTCCACCAGGAACCCTTCCAACTCCTCGTTGATCCCGGCCATGATGGCCAAGATCACCTCGGCGCGGGTGCCGGCCTGCTTGGTGTGCATGCGGAACCGCGCGTACTCGCGCGGCCCGAATGCCATCTGAAGGAACGCGGCGATGGCCGCCTGCGCCTCGGGGCGGCGTATGTCTGTTGCGCTGGAGGCGAGGAGCGCCAGTTCGGATTGGTCCAGCAGGTCGGGCTGGCCTTCGCACCGGAACTCCTCACCGTCCAGGGTGAACTTGACGCCCTCCAGGGGGTTGCCCAGGGGCTCGCTGCCTTCGGGGATGCTGTCGTAGGAACGCATGCGCTGGTGTGCCTTCCGCTAGTTGGGATCAGGAACGCTGCGGGGTGGCCAGGATGGCCCGCCACGGCCGCAGCCCGGTGGCGGGAAGCTCCAGGTTGAACACGCACGGGATGACGGCCTTGGCCCCGCCCTTGGCGCGCACAATCGCCACATCGCCGGATTGGAAGCACTGCCGCCACACCCACCGCTCGGTGTGGTCCTCGCTTTCAAACAGCAGCATGGCCCGCACCTCGGTGCCCAGATCCGGCGGCTCGTAGAACGTCACCCCGGTACCGGAGGACACCACGCCGCCGTTGAACGCGGCCTTGAGGTTGGCGATGGTGATTTGCGCCAGGGAGAACTGCACGGTGCCCGCCCGGCTGGTCGGCTGGTAGGACAGCGGGTCCAGCACCTCAGCCACATCCACCGTGGTGGTCTGCGTCTGGTAGTGGAACTCGCTGCCCACATCGGTGTACCCCATCAGCACCCACGCCGCTGAGACGGCGGCGATGCTGGTCGCCACGTCCACCGGCTCGGTGGTGCCGATCGGGGCCAAGTACAGAAAACCGGGGCCAAGCGACAGGGCCGCCGGGTTGCCACGTGCTGGCATTACTCCTCCTCGCCCTGGCCGCCGCCAGTGCTATCGGTGCCCCCGCCGGGGGCCGTGGTGTCCTCCTTGGCTGCGCTGGCGGCCTCGGCGTCATCGGGTGCGGCGGCCAGCAACGGCTGCCACATGGGGTGGTTGTCGTACAGGTCAACCGGCACGTGGTCCCCGGCGCGGAACACCGCCACCGGCATCCGGTCCTCCGCCGGCTCGGTGTACACATCAGCGGTGGCCACGTAATGCGAGGGGCGCGGCGGGGCATCCTCCTCGGCTGCCCCGGCTGCCCTGCTGCGGGCCTTCGGCGGTGCCATGCGCGTCACGCGCTCACGATGACGGGGCACACCTTGCACGTGGCCCCGGTCACCGAGCAGGTGGCCGTCACGTTGCCGTTGGCGTCCCCGAACGGGTTCTGGGGGAACGGGCCGTACATGCGCAGCCCGGTGGTCAACTCCACCTGCGGGCTCAGGGCCAGTGGGGCGATGGTCGTCCCGTAGGGGCCGCTGGTGGACGGCGGGGTAACCGTGACGGTCACCGCCGCGCCCCCGGTGTTTTGCACCAGCAGGAACGTGTTTGGCCCGGCGGGGAACGTGTCACCGGCCGCGCCGCTTGCCACCAGGCCGGTGGTGAGGCTGCCGCCGCCCGCACGGGAGGCGACAACCGGGGTCAGTGCTGCCATGTTCTACTCCTCAGGTTGGTGCCAGCACCAGGTCGGCCTGGACTTGGAACAAGTACGGCTCATCCGTGCTGGCGGGCTGCGGCACGTACACCGGGCCAGCGAGGTTGTCGTGCACGAGCACCGCCATGCCATCCCCGGCGGCTTGCGGTGCGCCGGTCAGCGTTTCCACCGCGCGGGCGATGGCGGCGGCGGCCCGCTCAGCGGCCACCTCGTCATCGCAATACACGTCCCACTGCATGCGGGCGGTGGTCACCAGCCCGTCCTCAGCCACCAGGCCGCCGCCGCCAGCTATGCGGGACACCAGCGACCACGCCCCTTCCGCCGGGCTGCGGACAGGCGGCTGCAAGAAGCACCCCACGGCCAGCGGGTTGCCCTGGCCCACCAGGCCGGTCACCGCGTTGGTCCACTGGGATACCGCAAGCTCCACCGCGCTAGCCAAACCGGAACACCTTCCCCCGTAGCTCCAGCGCCGCGCGTTCCACGAAGAACGCGCCCTTGGTGCCGGGGTGGTGCACCACGCGGCCGAACACCTGGCCGGTGGCGCGGCTGCGCAGCGGCCAGGTGCCCCGGGAGCGGATGATGTGCGGCGGGGTGCCGTCGTTGACGTACTTGCCATAGGTGGCGGTGGGGCCGATCAGGTACCCGCCGCCGGCCCACAGCGGCAACGGGATGGGCACGATGGTGATCGAGTTGCGCAGGTACCCGCTGGGCCGCAGCGGCAGGTCCCCGGCGTACCGGATCCGGCTCACCGCCGGCCCTTTGGGCAGCGCCAGGCCCCGCCCGAACGCCCCGGGCACCTGGTAGGTGCTGCCCTTGGAGCGGCCGGGGGGCAGCGGGTAGGCGTACACCGGGTACACCGGCGACACCGGGCAGGCCGCTTTCATCGCCACCATGGCAAGCCCCGCCAGCAAGCGCAGCGCCTCGCGGGGCTCGCCCTCATACCAGGCGCGCAGCGCCGCCTGGTTCCACACCACCCTGCTTACTGCCACGGCCCTGCACCTCCCTAAAGCAACGGGTTGTCCGCCCACTTCGGCGGGTCGGGGGATTGCCAGATGGGCACCAGTTCCACCGGGCCGCCCACCTCGGTGGCCAGCGCGGTGCGCAGCGCCGCCAGCGCGCTGTTGGCCCTGGCGTCCAGCGTGGCGGCCACGTTGACGTTGGCGGTGCGCTCGGGGTAGGCCAACTCAATGTCGGCCGCCGCCCGCCACGCCGCCGCGTCGCGGGCTGCCGCCTCAATGTCATCGAGCAACTGGCCTGCGGCAGGCAGCTTGCCGACCGCCGCCAGCACCCACGCCACCGCGTTGTCCACGAACCCCTGGGCCTGGCTGGCGTTCGGGGTGGTGGTTGCGGTGAACTGCCCCAGCAGCGCGGTGCTGCCAGGCGCGGCCTTGTCCCGGGTGCGGGTCGGAATCTTCTCCGCCACCTCACCCGTGGTCGGTGCCCACGCCTCGGCCACTACTTGCTGGCCGTCCTGGTGCCGCTACCGCTCCCCGAGCGGGCCGAGGAACCGCCGCCCTTGCCCGCCGGCGAGGAGCCCTCGCCAGCGGGCTGGGTAGGGGCCTGCCCACCGGCATCCGGGTCCAGCACGCCCGCTGGCGGCTCATCCGGCGGCGGCGGGGCACCCGGGCCGCCGGGCGGGTCTTCGGCCAGGTGCTCCTCCTCGGCCGGCCCCAGCGGGAACGACTCGATGAGGCCGTGGCTGGCCAGGTGCTCGATGGCGTCGGGGGTCACGTCCAGCGGCAGCGGCGCGCCCCGGTGCAGCCCGATGATGCGCATGCCCTCGGTGGTGCTGGTCTTGACGGTGACGTACGGGCCTGACACCCGCCACCACTCCCTGGCCTTGGCCTTGGTCGCCATGGGGCGGCCCTCCGTTCGTTGTGGGCTGGCCATGCAGCCAGCGCGCTGGTACTGGCCGCTGGTCTCAGGCGGTCAGGATCTCGCAGGCCGAGCCGGGCTCTTGCACGATGGGCACCGTCTTGCGCCGCCCCTGGAGGTCCCAGGCGTCGTTCGCGTCGAGGCGGATGCTCTTGATCTGCACCGCCAACTGGTCCATCGCGTACCCCGGCGCGTTGTCCATTTCGTCGGCCATGCCGCCAAGCTGGGTGCTGTCGAGCACGTAGGGGTGCGCTGCCACGCTGCTGGGGCTGACCACGATGACCAGCCCGGCGATGATCTCCAGCACCCCGGTGTAAATCGGGTTGTCGGTGGTCTCACGCCGCAGGGCGTTGGTGATGGCCGTGTCGGACATCATGTAGGCGTAGTGGGTGTCATCCACCAGGATGGTGTCCGGGTGATAACCCAGGTTCTTGCCGAACACGTGCGCCTTGGCCAGCAGGATGTCCTGAAAGATCGTCCGCGTGGCGGGCACCGACCAGGCGGCCGTGGCGGTGGTGGTGTCCACAACCGCCGAGGCGATGGCGGACATGGCCTGCCCGTCCACCTGCTGGATGATCGAGTTGACCACCTTGCGCAAGTTGCGGTCCACCGTCTGGCCCGCATACACGTTGCGGGCCACCTCCTCGTCGGTGAGCCGCACCTTCTGGCCCCACTTGGACACCGAGGCGATGCCAGCGGTGCCGGTGGGCAGGTTGGCGAACGGGTACTCCGCGCCGGGGCCGACCGCCTCAACCGTGCGGTCGGTAATGAACGGCTCGGACAGTTCGTACAGCGCCGCCCCACCGGAGGTGCGGAAACGCTGGGTGAGCAGTTGGTCTGCGACGAACCGCAGGTCGATGTAGTCGCGCAGCCGCCGCCTGATCTGGGTGGGTGACTGGAGGAAACGGCTGATGGTTTCCAGGTCACCGGTCAGTGTGGGTGGGGGAGCCGGGTAGCTACCGGGCATTGGTGTTCATTCCTTCCGTGCGGCGGGCCACCTTGGCCCCCTTGGGTTTAGGGCTGCGCCTCTTAGGCGATGCCGAGGAACCGGGCCTTGACCGTGAGGCCGGCGTTGCCGGTGCCCCCGGTGATGGCGATGCCGAGCAGGGTGCCGGCGGCTGCCGCTGCGGCCAGGGTGCTGCCGGGGCCAATCGTCCCGGCGGTGCCGGCGACGACCGGGCCACCTGCCGCGACTACCAGCGTGTTCTGGACAGCCAGTTCGTGGATGTAGCCCGACAGGGGCCAGATGCTGAACCGGCCGCCGCTGGGCGCGTCGTGCATGGCCACCCCGATGGAGTGGTCACCAGTGGTGGACGGGGCGGCGGTGCCAGCGCCGCTGGCGGACACAAGCTGCCCGCCGGTGATGGCGGCGGTGGCGGTCAGGGTGTACGCCTTGTCAGCGTTCACCGGGGTGTAGTCGCTCACGGGGGCTCCTTTCTTGGGCCGTGCAGATGATCACCAGGCGGCTACCTGGTCATCCACCGGACCTTGGTGTTGTCTGCCGCCGTGGTCAGGGCCACGCCGAGGATGGCCCGGGTGCCCACCACATCCGCCGCCGTGGGGGTGGTGACCGCTGCCAGGGTGCGGACTTGCCGGGCGGCGGTGGTGGCCGTGACCACCTGGTCCCCGGCGGTCACGGTGCCATCCGCGATGGACTCGTGGATGGGGCCGAAGCAGTAGAAGCTGACCCGGCCGCCGTTGTTGGTGTCGGACACGGCCATGCCCACCACCTTGACGCTGGGGGTGGCCCCGGGGGTGATGGGTGCCACGGTGCCCGAGCCGGACACCTCCAGCACATCGCCGCCCTTGATGGTGGCGGTGGCGGTGCTGGTGGCAACCTCGCCCTCAATGGTGACTGGCGTGTAATCAGCCACCGCAGGTCAGTCCCGGTGGAACAGCGCAGTGCGGGTGTACTCAGGCGGGAACAGCCGCGCGTAATCCTCCGCGTCGGCTTGCGCCGTGGGGCCGCCCGTGTGCCCGATGTCCTGGGTGGGCACCACGCCTGGGGTGAGGCCGGCGAGCACCAGGCGGGTGCCCTCCGGGTCGGCGTCGTACACCCGCCGCCAGTGGTCGGCGCGGGCGGCTGAGAATTTGCCCGCCTGCACCGCTGCGGTGATGGCCGTTTCCCGGTGGGTCACCAACTGCTCCCTGCGGGCTTCCTCGCCCCGGGCGATCCGCGCCTGGGTGTCCTCCCACACGTCGCGGTCCACCGCCACCACGCCCGGGGGCAGCGCGCTGGCCGCCACCGGCTCGGCGGCAGCCGCCTCGGCCACCTTGGCCGCCATGGCCATCACGTGCTCGGCGGTCACTTCCTCGTCGTCAGCCAGGCCCAGCGCTGCGCGGATCTGGGCCTTCTGCTCGTCGCTGAGTTCCACGTCAGCGGCTCCCTTCATCTTTGGCCCCGCACTTGCGTGGGCGTGGTCGTGGTTCGCATCACCCGCATGGGTGTGCGAGTGGTCGTGGGTGGTGTCGCCGCCTTGCGCGCCGTAAGCGGAATGCGGGTGGGCGTGGGTGGTGTTCATAGGCGGATGCACCGGGCCTGGGCCGCCGCCCGGCTCCTCCTGCCCCCCCGGCTCGGCCGCCGCGCTGGCGGCGGGGCCGCCGTACTCCGGGGGCTCCTGCCCGGCGCTGCGCATGTGCGCGGCCATGTGGTTGTACGCCTTCTTGGCATCGGCGGCAGCCACGTCCTTCAGCCCGCCGTGCGCCCCGTTGATGGCTTGGATGCCGGCCAGGCACCCATCCGGGTTCGCCGCGCCCACGCTGTGGTCGCTGGCCGACACATCATGGTGGGGCAGCTTGCTGGCCGACTTGGTGTCACCCGGCAGCGCGAACATGGCGTTAAGCGCCGCCTGGGTGGGGGTGGTGCCCAGGTTCTTGATCTGGGTTGAGGCGGACCAGGAGGCCACCACCAGGTCCAGCCCGGCGCGGGACTGCTCGGCGCTGGCGAACGCCACCAGGGTGCCCGCCCGCAGCGCGGCCATGGCAGCGATGTCCTCATAGACCACCTCGACCGACACCGCGTCGCTGAACACCACGCTGCCGTTGGTGATCTTGAAGGGCACCCGGTACACCTTGCCCTCGTTGTCGTCGCAGACGATCAGTTGCGGCGGGTCCATCTGGATCTCGGTGATCCAGTACGACATGGGCGCGGCACTGTAATACGCCTTGCGCACGTCATCCACGGTGATGGCCGCTGCGGCCTGCGCTGGTGCGGGCATAGCTCCTCCTGCTCGGGTCTGCCAGGTGGCCTCCGCCACGCCAGCGGCAGCGGCCACCCCGTACAAGGCGGCCACGTAGTCCAGCCCGCCGAGCACCCCCACACCGGGCGGTGAGACACCCAGGAGCGCCAGGGCGGTGATGACGAAGGGGTGGGTGTGGCCTATCTGGCAGGTGAAGCCCCACGCGCCTTCTATCGACCGCTGGGGGTACGCCGATTCCGCGATGACAGCCAGCCACCCGGGCATCCCGGCCAGGTCACCGGTCACCTTGTTGCCCTCGGCGGCCAGGGCCAGGTTGCGCACCCGCCCGATGGCGGGCTCGCCGTCGAAACGGCGGTCCACGTGCCCGAGCTTGATCACCGGGTCGCCCACCGCCGGGCACTGGGCGGCGTCCACCGCATTGGCCAGGTCGTCGGTGGTGAACGTTGCTTCCCCGGTGGACAGCGCCCAGGTGCCGGTGGCCACCAGGTCCACGCCGGGGATCGTCACCAGCGCCGGCATCGTCACAAGCTCGGCCTCGGGCACGGCTCACCCGCCCCAGTAGGCGTAGACGGTGCCCCGGCAGCGCATGCCGCCCTCGCAATACAGGTAGCCGCCGTTGGGGTAGGCGGCCTCCGCATCAGCCAAGCTGCCGAACTCCGCGCTGTCCTCGTCCTGGCACGGGATGCACGTGTTGTCATCCAGCAACTCGCTGGCGAAGTACACCGGCCCGCCGGGGGCGGCGGTGAACGCGGCCAGCCGCCCCATATTCTGCGCGGCCGTCATCGCCGCGCCAAGCTGGTCGGTCACCGGCCGCTCGCTCAGCAGCGCCAGCCAGGTGGCCAGGTCATCCCCCGCGTCCACCGCCTGCTGCTCCAGCGACTTCGGCTCGGGGGCCTGCGCCGGGGGCTGCGCGGCGCGGACTTGCTGGAGGACGCGCACCCCAGCGGCTTGGGCCATGCGGGCGGCGATCAACTGGGCACGCGCGCTGGCCACCTTCTGCAACCGGGACACCGCAATGGTGATCTTGTCCATGGGGATGACGACGCCCTGGTGCGCGGCCTCCGTCGCAGCGCGCAGCGCGCCCAGGTCAGCGGCCTGCTTCATGCTGGCGTAGATCAGCGATTGCCCGTCGCTGGTCGGCACGCTCAGCCCGCCCAGCTTGCCGGTCTGCCCGCTGGCCACCGCCGCCACCACCGCATCCACCAGTTGCCCGCGCTGCGCGGCCAGCACCGGCCGGTATGCCACCACCAGCGCATCGCGGGCGTCGGCCCACTCCTGCTGGTGCTGCTCGGGCTGCCACCCGGCGGCCACCTCGGTGGGGGTCATCTGCCGGTGACCGGGCGGCGCAGCGGCCAGCGCACCACCGCGCCGCCCGGTGCGCCCGCCGCGCTGCCCACGGCGTGCCTTGGTACCCGGGGCCGGCGGGCCGGCCGGCCCCGGGGTGCTTGGAGTGCCCTTCGGCGGCTCAGGCACCACCGGGTTAGCCGGGGCTGGCAGCCCGCCCCCGGTGCCTGGTACCGGCCCCGCCGGCTCCCCCGGGGCCGGGATGCCCTTGCTCATCGGCTCCCACGGCGTCTCCCGCTCAGGCAGCCGCCAGGTGTCCCTGATCCACCGGTCCAGCGCCGGGTCAGGCACCAGCGCCCCCGCTTGCGTCAGCCGGTACAGCGCCTCAGCGGTCACCTCGTAGTTGCTGCCAAGATCCGCGCACACCAGGCGCGGCGCGGGCTCATCCTCGCCCCAGTTCTGATCCACCAAGTCGGTGACGATGCCGGGCATGCCGTCCTGGCCGCTGGTGGCCGTCTCCCCCAACTCATCGGCCACCGCCTGCAAACTCAGCAGGAACAAATCAAGGAACGTCTGGCCCAGCGCGCGGCTGCCGTGCTCGGTTTGGCCCAACTCGATCAGCCCGGCCAGCGCCATTTTGGCCATGGCCTGATCGAGGAACTTCAGGAACGCCAGGGCGTCGGGCACGCTGCCGGAAAGGCCGGCCAGCTTGAAGACGTACCCCTGCGGCAGGCCCACCCCCGACTGGTCACCCACCCGCATCCCCGAGGCCAGGGCATTGGCCTCGCCCACCTGCTGCGCGGTGGCACCCGGGGGGGCCTCCACCGTGGGCACGCCCATGCCGAAACGGCGGATGGATGTGGCGTGCACCCGCTGGGTTTCGTGCTTCAGCAGCCACGCGCCGAACGCGGGGCGCAGCATGGATATGCCCGCCCAGTTCGCGCCCTCATGCTGGTGGACGTACCACACCAGCCGGTTAGCCGGGATCGGCTCCCGCTGGGTGGTTTGCACCACGTGGTCGATGGTGCTGTCGGGGCGGAGCATGATTTGCGCCAGTGTCCACGGCATCCGCCCGCCCAGGTGGTCCAGGTGCACCCCGCCGGGCTTGGCCTCCTCGATGCGGTACCGCAACTCGAAAGGCATGTGGCCGTACACCAGGTGGTGGTAGGCCGCGTCGCGCAGGTGCCGTTTCCAGATGACGCCGCGCCGCCGCGCGGGGCCGGGGTGCGCGTCGTACCCGAGGATGGGCAGCCCCAGGTCATCGGCCACATGCTGGGTCACCTCATCGCGGCACCCCTCCGGGTCCACCCACCACTGCGCCTTGAGGATGGGCAGCAGGTAGGCGTACAGCACCGCGCGTAGCTGGGTGTCATGCCGCATCCGGCCGTACGTGATTACCGAGTTAGGCCAGATCAGGTCGGCGGTGGTTTCCCACCAGTCAGTCAGCAGCCCCTGGCCGAAGGTGCCCCAGTACAGGTCGGTGTTGCCGATGTCCCGGGTGGGCGGGTTGCCCGGCAACGTGCTGGTGTTGGACGCAGCAGCGAACGCATCAGCCTGCTGGAGCGCTGCCACCATGACCGGGCCGGGTTCCCCTCGCTTGCCGGAACGTCGCGGCCCCCGCCGGCAAGGCGGGCCATGGTGGCCTTATGGGCGGCAGCTTACACGCCTGGCGCGGGCTGCTGGCAACGCCACGGCGTGCAACAGCCCCGCCGACCGGGGGGGTTGGCCAGCGGGGCTGCTACCGGGGGCGGCAAGGCCCGGAGCGGCGGCCCTTGCCAGGGGGAAAGCCTAGCCGGTGGTGGTAAACCACCGGCCCGGGGCCAGGTGCCGCCAAGGACGGCGACCGCCAGCCGGTCGTTGCCCACCGTGTAGCAGCCCCGGCCCCGGGCTCTAGCTGCCAGCTAACCACGGCCCGTGGCCGCAGGCTAGCCCAGCGGTATCGACATCAGGTCCACATCATGGCTGCCGTTGCCCGTGGCGGCGCGGTGCGCCGCCGCAATCGCCTGCTCCGCCGCGCTGGGCTTGGTGCGCTCGGTGGTGCGCTGCTGCGCGGGCACCCACTCGTGGGCTTGCACCCGGGCGGCATAGCTGAAGGTGTCCACCTGGTCGTCGTGGGTGCCCTGGGGGAACGCGGCCAACTCATCGCACCACTCATCCAGCCACACCCCGCCGGGGCAGTTGCCGCACGGGCACCCGCTGGTCTCGGCGGGGAACCACACCTTGCCCGCGTGCAACCTGCCCGCCGCTGGGATGGCCCGGGTCACCTTGTCGGTGTCCGCGATCAGCGGGGCCACCGGCACCTGCGCCGCGCGGGCGTCGGTCACCAGGGTGGTGGACCACCACGACTTCTCGATGTACAAGGTGTCAAAGGCCCACTTGGTGCGCAGCGGCGGCACCAGGCTGAAATGATCATGCTCGGGCACCCGGTTGCGCACCCGCTCCAGCAGCACCAGATCACCTTCCACGGTGATGGCCCACACCGACACCACGGTGAAGTCAGCCCCGGTGCGGGTGGAGGCGGCCACGTCCACGGTGGCGAAACGCCACGTGTCGGCCATGGTGACCAGCCGGCCCTCGCACTCGATGCGCACCCGCCCGTCAGGCCAGGGCTTGGTGTGCCGCCAGTAGCGGAAGGTGGCCCGCCTGAAGAAGTTGCCCTCAGCGGCGGTGGGGTTCTGCTGGAACACCCCGGCGAACACGTAGTTGGACATGCCAGCTTGCAGGTTGTGGAAGTACCCCGGCTCCCGCCCGCGCACGCTGACAAGCTCCTGCCCCGGGGCGCGGCCCAGCGGGTCATCCTTCACGGCGATGGCGGGGATTACCAGCTTCCGCCACTTCAACGGCCCAGGACGGGAGAAGATGCGCCCGGCCAGGTCGTCCTCATGCCACCGGGTTTGCACCAGCACCACCCGCGCACCAGGCGCAAGGCGGGTCAACGCCACGGACTCCCACCAATCCCACGCAGTGTTCCGCAGCTTCTCCGACTCGGCGGCGGCCCGGTCTTTAACCGGGTCATCTACGATCAGCAGGTCAATGGGCCGGCCGGTGAGCGCGCCGCCGATGCCAACGCAGTACACCCCGCCCCCGGCGGGGGTTTCCCACCGGCTGGCCGCGCTGGAGTCGCGGCGGATGTCGATGTGCAGCAGCCCGCAGGAGCCGTCGCATAGCTCCCCGGTTTTCAGCTTCGGGCAGGTGTACTGGCCCACGTCGGCCTTGATGGCGCGGCCCCACCTGGTGGCCAGGTCCATCTCATACGACACGATGCCAACACGCAGCGCCGCGTTATGATCCAGCGCCCATTCGGGTAGCCGCCGCGAGCACAGTTGCGACTTGCCTTCCTGCGGCGGCAAGAACGCCGCCAAGGCGTTGTGCTCGCTGTCTTGCTCCATCAGCCCCAGCAGCGCGGCGTTCAGCATTTCCAGCGCATCGGTGGTGCCCACGGTGACATCGAGGGCCTGGGCCAGGTCGCGTGGTGTGGTGTACCGGCGGGGCTGGGTTTCCCACTGCCTGGCCGCCCACTCCTGCCATGGCACCGTCGCCGGGGCGGCCACCGGGTTACCCGTCGTGCTGCTGGCCGATGCCCAGGAACGCCGCCAGGGCCTTGGGCACACGGAGCAGCAGGTATGAGCCCGGCGGGTGCCCGGCGTCCTCGGCATGGGCGGCCACCGTGGCGGCGTTGTCGCCAGCGAAGATGACCCGCTGGCTGTGCACCGCCACCCACCGGCCCCGGTAGCCCTCCAGTTCCCTGGCCAGCGCGGGGCCGATGGCGGGCGGGTTGACCCCGCCCCGGTACGACTCGCGCTGGTCCTCCACGGTGCCCACCTCCCGCACCATGTACGGGTCGTTGCCCGGCCCGTGGCTGGGCGCATAAGGCTTGCTGGTGCCGGTGGTGAACGCTTCCATCCGTTCGTGGGTGTCCACGTCGCCTATCCGGTTGAACAGCCACCGCCGCCACGAGCGCCTGTCGTAGGCCGCTGGGGGCACCGGGAAGTAGTGCATGGTCTGCTGGCGGCTGGTGTGATCGTAGGCGTCCAGGGTGTCCACCAGGATGCACAACGTCAGGCCCTTGCTGCCTTGGCCCCGGTCGATGTCCTCCAGGGTGAGAGTCCACCCGGGCCAGTAGCGCAGTTCTTCCACCAGGCCGGCCAGTACCTGCGGGTACGGGGCCTCCTGGTGCATCAACCGGGTGCCGTCCAATGCCTCCTCCTTAGCCACGGGTGTCCCCGATCCTTACCCGGCCTGCCGGTAGCACCAGCAGTTCCGGCGGCGAGTGCAGCCGCGCGTAACACATGTACTCCCCATCAGGCCACGTGCCCGTGTCGCGCAGCACGGCAAGCTCCTTCGCCGCGCCTGGTGCCGGTGCACGCCACGCGGCCGTCACCCAGTTGGCCGCCGTCAAGTCGGTGATGTCCTGCTGCACCAGGGCCAGTTCGGCGGTCAGCGTCGTGGGGTCGGCTACCGGGGCGGTGATGGGCACGTAGATGTAGGGGGTGGCCGTGGTGACTATGTACACGTGACCCTCCGGTAACTATCCGTGCGGCGGCCGGGCGGCCCACGGGTTATGGGGTGCACCGGCAGCATAACCAGCGCCGTGCGGCGGCCCAGCCGCCCATGGCGAATGCGGCGCGGCGGCGGCCATGCCTTCCAGCAGGTCCATGCTGCCGGCGACCAGCGCGGCGGCCTGCACCGCCCACGCCGCCACCAGCACGGCCGGGGCCTGCGCGCCCTCAGCGGCAGCTACCGCCGCCAAGGCAGCCAGCAGCGCGGCAGCGGCCTCGCGGGCCACGGGGGCAGGCAGCGCCGCAGCAGCGGCCAGCACCGCCCCAGCGCCCTGGGTGGCCACCACCAGGCCCATGCTGGTGGTGCCGGCCAGGGTGGCCGCGCCTGACGCCCCGGTGCTGGCGGTCACCGCCCACGCCGCGGCCAAGGTGGCTATGGCCTGCTGCACCGCTGCGTCGGTAACCGTGGTGCTGGCTGCCAGTGTGGCGGCAGCTTGTTGTGTCGCCAGGCCGGTGAGCGTGAACGCCGCCGCCAGTGTGGCGGGGGCCAGGATGATCCCGGTGTCCGAGACCGTGAATCCGGCAGCCAAGGTGGCGGGGGCTTTCAGGATGGACAAGGGCGCGGTGACCGAACCGGTGGCGGCGAGGGTGGCCGGGGCATCTTGCACTGCGGAGTCGGACACGGTGAACAGTGCGGCCAGGGTGGCGGGTGCGAGCAGGATTCCGCTGTCGGTGACGCTGAACCCGGCCAGCAGGGTGGCCGGGGCAAGCTGGGTGACTGGTGGTGCGTTGACCGTGACTGCTGCGGCTAGGGTGACCGCTGCGGATAGTTGCGTGGCCGAGTCAACAACGACCTCCGCGTCAAGCAGGGTGGCCGGGGCCAGTTGGACGGCGGGGGCGGTGATTGAGGTGACGGATGCCAGGGTGGCCGCCCCAGCGAAAGTCACCGCTGCCAGAGCCGGGACATCTTGCACTTGCTGCCGCCGGTACCGGCGGCGGAACGCCGGGCCGCCCGGTTGCGGCAGCATGACCGCACCGGACGCCGGCCGGACCGCGATAGCCGCGCCCATCAGGTTCAGCGACGTGACGTTGCTGCCGGTCGCTGTCGCCGTCTTCGTCCCGGTCGCGGACGTGTCCGCCAGCGCCAGTGTCGCGGCTTCGACGGCGGCCTCGGACACTGCCGCGACGGACGTCCCGGCGTCGGCCTGCTCGGTTTCGCTAGCGTCTGGGGTGAACGCGGTCAGCACCCCGGAGGTCAGGTTGCGCACCGCGTGGAACGTGAGCAGCAGGCACCCGGGCGTGACCGGAGTCAGTGACGGTGCCCGCACTGACGGGGCCGTGACCCCGGTGTTGTCGTCACTGGCCGGGGTGACATCCTCCGGTGTCGTGTTGTCCGCGCCTTGCACCGCGACCAGGGCGGCAGCGAACCGGCCAGAGGTGAAACTGATCACCGGGGCCGTGTCGCCGGCCACCATCACCCGGCGGAACACGGCAGCGTGCCCGCTGGTGGGGGTGCCGCCGATAGCCGAGACGAACAGAGCGACAACCGCCGTCCACCCGGGCGGCGTGGTGATCGACCCGGTCGCAGCGGTCAGCCCGCAGCCGATGTAGATGACATCGCCGGGCTGCCACCCGGACGGCAGCGCCAGGCCGCTGGTGGACGCCTCGGTCGCGGCGCTGGCGTAGGTGGAGGCGGAGCGGACGGTGGCAGTCATGGGCTACCGCCTTCCCCGGCCCTCCTCCAGCGCGGCTAGTTCTCGCCGTACAGCTTGAACGACTGGCAGTTGATCAGGTTCAGCGCGTTCGACGCCGAGCACGCGCACGACAGCCACAGGTAATACTGCGCCGACAAGTCCAGCGTGGACAGCAGCGGTGAGACGTTGTTCGCCGGGATCGACCCGGCGCTTGAGAAGGCCGCGCCTGTGATCGTGCCCATGGTCTTCACCGTCGCGTTGACCGCCGCCGCTGGCAGGGTGACCAGGCCGATCTCAGCCTCAAGCTCCCACGGTGCCAGCAACACTGTCGAAGCCGCAGGCACCGCACCCGAGGTGCCCAGCACGATCCCGCCGGCCGACCAGGTTTCGGAGGTGATCAGCCGCAGCGTGAAGGTGTAGGTGGGGGTGCCGGTGGTGCCGGCCTGCCCCCTGGCCCGCACCAGCAGTGAGCTTGACCGCTTGCCCACGTTGTCCAGCAACTGCCGCAAGCTGGGTACCGGGCACACCGGGAAGGTTTTGAGCAGGTTGTCCTCGGCGGTGAATGTGGCCAGGTTGGTTGAGGCCCCGTAGAAGGCATACAGCAGTTCAGCCTGGGTCAGGGTGAAACCGGACACCGCTTAACTCCCCTGGCAACTGATCGCGTCAATCGCGACCTGGAACGTGTTGAGGTTGGCCACGTTCACCGGGGCACCGTTCCAGTTGCCGAACATGGTGCGGATCGGCGTGCCGGCGCCGTCGTTCACGTCCAGCGACTGGATGGCCCAGTTGCCCCCGGAGCCGTTGGTCCACGACAGCACCGCCGTGTGCGGCACCGTGGTCACGCTCGGGCTGGCGGTGGTGGCGGTGGTGAAGAACGGCGCTGTCGAGGTTTGGCCGCCGGCGGTGTACCCGGAGCCGGTCAGTTCGGTGCCCGCCGCGCTGGCCGTTGCTGCGGTGGAGTCCAGCCGGATGCGGAACCCGGTGGTCAGCGCGGCCGGGGCGGTGCTGGTGGTGAGGTAGGTCATCACCTTCTGCGCCTGCGTCTGATCCAGGGCGGCCATCAGCAGCGAGTACGCCAGCACCGCCCACAGGCCCAGGATCACCGCCGCATGCCAGGCCGCCGCCTGGGCTGCGCGCCTCATGCCGCAGCCACCGGCCGCAGCACCGCCGCGCCAAGGCCCGCGCTGATGATCAGCGGGTGGCAGCCGGTGCAATCAGCCAGATCCTTATGACAGTGGCCGCCCGGACAGTCTTCCGGTGGCGGGTGCGCCGCTGCGGCCAGGATCGCCGTGAGGCCCTGATCAGCCCAGGTGGCCTGCGGCCCGTGATCGGCCTCAGCGTGGGCGACCATCGCCGCATGGTGGGCCTTGGCCGAGGCGTGCAGCCGGCAGCTTGCGGGCTCCGGGCAAGCGCCGTGACCGCCGGGGCAGGCGTTAGCGGCGGCCTCATGATCATGGTCGAGCGGGCAGCAGCCTGCCCCGGGCGGGCAGGTGACGTTGGAGCCCATGTTGTTCATCTGGCACCGCTCATGGTGCGCGCCTGCTGCCACCGGGTCATGCCCTGCCTGATCGCAGGCGCAGCCGATGACGACGGACACGCCCGATTGCGGGCAAGTCACGGTGTACATGGGCGGATCGTATCGCCCGTAGGGCCGGCGGGGTGGCTAGCCCCGCCGGCACTGCCTAGACAGGCGCAGCAAGGCCCATGGTAGCGGCCCTGGGGGCCACCGCGTGGCTGGCACGCCACCAGGCGGGTGGTTGTGTGGGTACAGGCCCCGGTGGCTTAGACGGCCGCCTGGGGGTACACCGGAGGTTTACCGGGACCGCCGACACCGGGGGCAGTTGCCCACCATTTCCCCACTTGGGGTGTGCAGCAGGCCCAGGGCAACCAGTGCGCGGTACAGCCACTCATTGAGCCACCTCACGGCTGGTCCTCCCAGCACGGGGTATCGCACCGGCTGTACCGCCACGCCCCGCACGTGCGGCCCCGGCACGCCGGCAGCCGCACCTGGTGCGCCAGCGACGGCCGCCCTGCAGCCTCCCACCGCCGCGCCGCCTCGGCCTTGGCTGCGGCCACCAGGCCCTCCACCTCGGCCTCCCGGGCCGCCTCCCGGGCGCGGTGCGGGCGGGCCGCCGGGTCATACCCCACCGGCTCAGGCATCCCGGGGCGCGCGGTCGGCGGGGCCACCGAAGACAACACGCTGGCGTGCTGGTGCACCTGCTCGCCGCTCATCGCGCCACGTGCCGCCCGCCGTTACCCCGCCGCGCACCAGTCAACGCCGGCAACGCCTCCGCCGGGGTGGCGGCCAGCAAGGCGTCATCGGCGGCGAGGAACGGTTGCACCGCTGCGCGGCCCAGCGCGTCCATCGTCGTGGTGTCCGCCTCCGCCGGGTGCGCGGGCAGCGCTGGCATGGCGGGATCGTCTGGATCCAGCACCCGGTACCCCGCCTCGGGCTCGGCGTGCCACTGGTCGGTGGTCCGCCAGTCCGCGCGGGCCATGCTCGCCGTCGTGGTGGCCGGTGCGCGGCGCACCACCACCGACGCCCCGACAAGGCCACCGGTCAGGTACCTGGTGCGCCGCCACCACCCCCACCACCAGTGCGCCGGCCGGGCCGGGCGCACCTCCACAATTGCGGTGACGAACTGGTAGCCGTCGTCGCCGGCGGCCAGCGCCTGATCGGCCAGGCCGCGCAGCCCATCAGTGGTCACGTACCCGTCGCGGTGCTCGGGTTCTACGAATAGCTCCTGGCCCAGGTTCACCGTTGATCCTCCTCTGCTGGTTCCCATGGTGGCATCAGCAACGGCGGGGGGCCTTGCCACACCCACCGCACCTCCGCCCTGGTGTGGCCGCGCGGCGGGGTGCGGGCTGCTACCCCATAGGCGGCCAGGTGGCTTAGCGTGTTGTACACCGACGTGTAGCTCACATCGTGGTGGCAGCCGTCGCGGTGCTCGGGGGTGCATGGCCCCCACACCGCGTGGAACACCTGCACGGTGGTCGCACCGGCCAGGCCCTGGTCCCGCAAGTAGGCGGCCACCTGATCAGCCAAGGCCACCAGGCGCGCCGCGCGGCCACGGCTCATACCAGTCCCACCGCCTCACGCCACGCCCGCCACACCGCCGCAGACACCGGCCTGCCGGGGCGGGGCAGGTCATCCTGGGGGCCAAGGTCAATCCACGCCGGCCCCCGCACATCATCCGGCGAGCCCATGGGGGCGGCGAACAGGTGGCCCTGGCATGCCTGGCCCAGCACGTGCACCGTGGTGCCTTGCACCGGGGGGAACCCTGGCGGCACCGGCCACGCCGCCGCAGGGATCACCAGTTCCCTGATCGTGCACATTAGCCCACCGCCACCGTGCCCGAGCCGACAACTTCGCCGTCATCGAGCAGCCGCCACCCGCCAGGCCCCAAGCTGTCCCGCGCCGCGCCTTCCACCATGCGGTAGCCCAGGCCCTCCCCCGGGTTTAGGCGCGGGTGCGGGGCGATCTCGGGGCGGCCCGAGTAGGCGGCCATCAACCGGATCAGCCCCGGCCCGTGCTCCAGCACCAGCCGGCCCGGCTGCCCTGGCGGGGCGGGCTGCCGGCGGCGGGTGCCCAGCACCTGCGCCAGGTCTTGCAGCCCGGCGGGCATCGTAGCTGGCCGCGCGGGCTGCGGCAGGTCGTCCGCGCCGCGCTGGTTGATCGGGTGGCCTTCGCCACGGTCGATGGCTGGCACGGTTAGCCACCTTCCCGGGTGCCGCCGCCCAGCAGCGCGCGGATGATGCAGGCCGCCACCAGGGTCAGCAGCGCCCCGATCACCCACGCCGTCCACACAAGGCCCATGGCCAGCGCCCCGATAAATACCACGGCCAGGAACGCCAGCAGCCCAAACCACACCACCACCGGCATCAGCCACCACCGCCCACGGTGAAGCCCACCGGCCCGGGGGGCAGCGCCCGCCGCCGCCGTACCACCACGGCGCGTACCAGCGCCGCCTGCACAGTCGGGGTCAACCGGCCCCGCGCCAAGTTGTACGCCGCCACCCGCTGCCGGTCCCGCTCGTGCATGCGGCGCAGCCCATGGTGGCCGTGCCGCCGCCGCCTGCGGTCGATGCGTCCTGCGCCCTTGCCGCTCACGACTGCCACCGGGCCTGGCACGCGGCGGAGCACGGACTGCCATCGGCGTGGCGCACCGTGTAAGTCGTCGCCCGCACCGTGGGCGGCACACGGGTGGCGTGCCAGCCCGGCGGCAGCACCTGGCCGTACGGGTAGCGCAGCCGCGCCACCGCCTCGGCTATGTCCGTCTCAGCGGTGCGCTGGTTGGGGAACACCAACACCACCGTGGGGGCTGGCTGGTTGGCCTGCAAAGCAGCGGCTAGCTCCCGCTGGCACTTCCCGCCGCAGACACCGCACACCCCCTCGGCCAGGGCCGCATCCTGCCGACTGCCGATCCGGCGCTGCCAGGTGGCCACCGCCCAGTTGGCCACCGCGCTGACCGCGCACACCGTTGCCAGCGCCTCATACCAGCCCGGCACCGTGCCCGCGCCCGGCCACAGCACATACGACACCACCACCAGCACCACGAACGCCCACACCGACCTGACGGCCGCCCCTGCTGCACCCATCGCCGTGCCCCTCTCCGGTTGGTTACTTGGTCACGATAGTGCGAGGCCCCGCCACCAGCATGGACGCTGGGTGCGGGGCCTGGGCGTGTTTAGGTAGGCCGGTGGTTTACCGGCCTGGTGCCCAGCGCGCCCGCGCCAGCAGACCACATCTGGTGCCCGGTGTCCGCGTGGTGGCCCGCTGGGGTGCCGCCCTGGGTGTCGTTCCACTCGCATTCCATGCACCAGCACGCCGTACCCAGGTTCCGACTGCCTGGCATCTGGTACCGCACCACTAGGCACGGCGTTGGGCACACGTAGTAACGCCCCGCCTTCGGGTCGCGGTACAGCCCCACCCACCAGTCGCGGGTGTCCACATACACGCTGGTGCGCGCCAGGTGCGCCACGGCGGCGCATACCGCCCACTGCCACGCCCGGCGGATCACAGGGTGTCCTTGGGGCCGGTCCAGATGATGGCCTGGTCGCCGTCCAGGTGGGCTACATGCAGCGGCTGGTACGCCTCCACGTGCAGCAGCTTGACACCGCGCTGGGCGGCCTGCTTGGCCCACAGCGGGGCCGATGCGGGCATGCTGGTGGTCAGCACCCACGCCCCGGCGAACTCCACATACGCCCCATCGCCCAACGACCGGTCGGGCACATCGCCCGCGCTGTTGGGGGTCACCAGCAAGGTGTCGCCTGGCATCGGGTCAGCCAGGACCGCCTGTAGCTCGGCCACCTGCCGCTCCGCTGCCCGCGCCCGGCCGGCCAGGTAGGCCACGTGCTCGCGTGCCCATGCGGGCAGCCTGGCCACCCGCTCATCGACCACCACCGGTTCCAACAGCACCTCAACCATCACTCGCTCCTCTGCTCTGCGCCGGTACGCCACCACGGCTGCGGCGGCTGGTTTGGGGAGGGCACCAGCAGCGACACCGGCTGCTCCTCCCACGTGGTGGGGCCGTACACGGTGTGGCCGTTGGCCCGGTTGGCCGCCGCCATCCGCTCAGCGTCACCCGCGCTCTCGTACACCCAGCCGTAGCAGGTGGGCTGGGCGGCCATGCCAGGCCGCTCGATGCCAAGTAGCTGGGCCACCTGCACCCGCTCATGCGCGTGGAGGAACCGCACCACCCCCGGCTTCACCGGCCAGCCTCCTTGGCTGCCAGGCCGGCGTCTATCGCCTCCGCATGTGCCGCCAGCCCAGCCAGCAACCGGGTTAGCGCTTGCGCGTGCACCGCCGCCGCCCGCACCGGGTGCAGCCGGTACTCCACCTCGCCAGCAGCGGCTAGTACGCCCTCCACTTGGGTAGCGCAGCGGTTAACGGTAAGCCCCTCCACCTTGTCCGCCTCGCCCCGGAGTCCTGCCAGCACAACGCTGTCCTCATGCCACTGCTTGGCCAGGTCGCCCACCTCCTCGGTGATGAACGTCAACCGGGCTACTTCCCGCATCAGCGCGTCTCGCTCCGCCGTCACGGTTAGCAGCGCGGCCAGGGTCACCGGGGCCGGGGGGTGCTCGCTCATCGTGTCTCCTCCGCGATCTTCTCAGCCTCTGCGGCCATGCCACCGAGGGCTACTGCTGCTGCCCCGCGCGGAGCACCCCTGGCCCACTGCGCGGGGGTTACTGCCCCGCCGCCATCTGCGCTTGCACCTCAGCCATCGTGTCCTCACATCCCGCCTGGTAACCATCAGCCCGGCCGGCGTCATACCCGGCGGCGTACCCGGCGGTGGCCCCATCGCCGTGCCCAGCCCAATACCACCGGCACTCCACCTCGCCGCACCTGCGCCCGCGCCGGCACTTGCGCGGGTTATGCGGCGGCTTCACCACTGGCTCGGGTGCAGCAACGCCTCACGGAGGCGTTGCTGCCGGTCGTTGCCGCTGGCGGCCACCACCGCGCCCACCTCCTGGTCCAAAGCCAGGGCGTCGTGGCTCCACTCCATGGTGCCCAGCCGCCACACCACCAGCCGCAGGCCGGGGTACAGCGGGTGGGCGGTCTCAGCGATGAACGTTGCGGCGTGGCCAGCTAGGAGCACCAGGTCGCCAGGGGTTAGCTCGCGGATGCTAGCCATCGCACTCAGCTAGCCCCTCGCGGTCGTCCAGCCACAGCGGAGGGGTGCCCTGCACCAGGATCAGCGGCTTCCCGCAGCGGGTGCAGATCACCAGATCGCCGCCCGGCTCCCCGTACGGCACGTGCGGCCGGGCTGGGGCGGCGTGCATGGCAGCGGCCACGCCCATCATGTCCAGGGTGCGTTCCAACTGGTCGGCTACCGAGGATAGCGCCCCGCGCGCCGCCGCTGCGGCGGTGGTGTCGGGGGCGGGCTGGGCCACCAGGTCACGCCAGTTGGCCACCAGCGCCCGCAGCATCAACCCCGGTGGCGGGTCAGCGGGCACGGCCACGTGGCTAACCGCCGGGTTGCTGCCGCCTAGCGGGGCCATGCGGGCGGGCACCAGCTTGCCGGTGTTGAGGTCCAGGTCCACCACCATGCCCGCCTTGGCGTCCTCGGCCATGACGAACCGGGCCATGATGTACCCGGCGGGTGGTTCCTGGGTGGGCCGCTTCTTGGGGCCTGGCGGGTGGGTCACAGCACGTCCCCCTGCGCGGTCACCGTGGTGGAGGCGTCGAGGGCTGCCGCGCGGGTGGCTTCCCAGTGCGCGCCCAGGTACGTCACCCCGCCGGGGCGGTAAGCGTCCAGGGCCAGGGATCGGGCCAGGGCGTCGAACGCCAGGTCGGTGTCCCATGACTGGTCGCCGTGGGGATCCAGGGCGGCCAGGTCGGCGGCGGCCATCACCGCCTCGGCGGCGGAGCGGGCCATGGCGCGGGCTGCCGCGCCAGCTTCGCGTAGCACGCCGATCCAGGCGGGCACGGCCAGGGCCAGGGCTTCGGCCAGGGCGGCTTGCCGGCCTGCGGTGTCCGCTGGGCCGGGGCTTGGGCTAGTGGGCATGGGGGGTGGCCTCCTTGGTGCGTAGCGGTTCGATCACATCGGACAGGCCGTTGGCGGCCTCGTCTAGGCCGAGGGCGTGGGCGTTGTACCGGCCTGCGGTGGCAGCGTCGGAGGGTGGTATGGTGCCTGCGGCTTCGCGTAGCTGGTCGGCTCTGCGCCGCCAGCCGTCCAGTAGCTCCTCGTACACGTTCGTCTCGTATAGCAGGGGGCCGCCGCCGTCATCCGGGGCGGGCTGCGGCTGCCACGGCTGCCACGTGCCTGCCTCGCTACGCAAGGGCATGCTGCCCTGCTGAGCGAACAGGTGCGCCGCCTGGGTTTGGCGGCGGGCTATCTCCGCCACCAGCATGGTGCCCACCTCCTCGATGGAGTCGACCTGCCACGTCTGCCGGAAGATGCCCAGCGCGTCAGCTACCTGCCGCAGCGCGGCCAGGGCCTGGTCTAGGGGTTGCTCGGCGGCCAGGCGGGCTATCTCCTTCGCGAACCATCCCTCCGGGCCGGCGGGGCCAGTCGTGACGGCGTACGCGGTGTTCGGCGGATCCAGCCTGGCAGGCGCAATCCCCACACCGAAGTGGTAGAGGGTGAGGCCGCAGGCCGGGCAGGTGTGCGATGGCTGGTTGCACCCGGGGCATACCGGGCAGTTGTGTGCGTCCATAGGAGGCTCCTCTCCTGACACACCAGTGTACGGGGCGGCCATGACACCGCCTGGTGGTCAGCTATCGGGGCTGCTCAGTGTGTGCGGTGCCCCGCTGCCGGGCCACCTTGCCTCCGGGGCGCGAGACAGCGCCTCGTCGGCCAAGGTGGCCACCAGCCGCCCCCGGGCGTCGTGGCCGTGCCAGTAGCTGCGCGCGAAGTCATGACACCACCCAGCCTGGGTGGTGTAAACCACCGGGTTACCCGCCGCCACGGTATGGGTACCCATCCACCCGGCCCGGCCAGTCCCGTGGGTGCGGGCCGCCATCGGCCTTGCCGGGCCAGTCGTGCCCGAACTCCGCGCCGCACCAGCAGCAACCTGGACCGCACAGCGCCCAGTCCTTGGTCTCCGCTGCCCGGTTGTCACGGAACCGGACCCGCCGCCACTTAGCCGCCAGCGACCGCTCAGCCGCCGCCTGCGCCTTCGCCTGCTTGCTCGCCGTCATGCCGCCGTCACCAGTAGGCCAAGGCGACCAGCAGCCAGATGACCAGCAGCCAGATGATGGCCACCCGCACCAAGTAGCCCCGGGTCAGCATGGCCGCCAACAGTACGCGGGCAGCGGCCCGCACCTCCTCGGCCTCCTCGGCCAGCGTCCGGCGCGTCATGCCGCCGCCTGCGCCGGGTAGCGGCCACACCGCAGGCACAGCCGCCACCGTCGCGGCCTCCACAAGTGGCACCGGCAGTCACAGCCTCCGTTTACCGCTAGCATTTGCCCACCAGCCCATCCCTTGATCGTTCTTACCGGCATTCACCGGCCGGCAACTACCCTGCGGGCCGCCGCTGCCGGTACACCCTCCGGTTACCCGCGCAGCAGCGGCAGCCACAGCCACCACACCACGCACCCGGTAGCGTAGGCCAGCCACAAACAGGCCATCGGCAGCGCGAACGCCGGTTGCACCATGGCTATCAGCAGCGCCTGCCACGCCCGCCGCGCCTGGGCAACATCGTCGCTGATCACGCCACCTTCACCGGGTGCGGGTAATCCGTCGCGGCGTGCCAGTCCTCATGCGCCCACGTCTGGTCACCGTAGGCAGGTGCGTTCTCGGTGATAACTGTCGCATGGCAGCGCGGGCAGATCCCAAGCCCCAGCCAGTGTCGAGGCGGCCGGTCGGCTCCGTCTTGATCGCGGTCAGCATCCACCCGGCTAGGTGCCACCGCCCCTCGTGCTCACCAGAGAGAATGCGGAACCATTCGCCCGGGTTCACGCTGCCACCAGCGCAATCAACAGCAGTGCTAGGGCTGCTAGCCCGATGAACGCCAGCATTACGGCCACCTCCCCGTTCACGCCGCCACCAGCGCCCGCAGCACCTGGGGCATGACCGCCCTGGCGGTGGCCCACTGATCCGCCGTCAGGCCCAGCCGCTGGAGCCCAGCTTGGAAGGCGCGGAACGCCTGCATCCCCTGGGCCTGCTGCAACGCCAGCGCCGCCTGATCCACCTCCGCGCGCAACGCAATCTCACACACCCACGCCAGTTGCTTGTGCGCCCGCTCATGCCACTGCACCCACACCGCAAGGCCCGCCCCATGAATCGTCGTGCGCCCCGGGTACTCACCGCCGCTGGCGTCGGTTTCCCGCACCAGCCCCCACACCATGGTGCCTTGCTCCAACGCGGCCACCATGTCATCCAGCCACCCGCACAGCCCCGCCCAGTACCTGACCTGGTACAACAGCGCATCAGCCGGGTGGATCTCCGGGGCCTCACGCCCACCGGGCAGCCGGCCGCCCAGGCGCACCGCCTCCTGCTCCGCCACCGCCGCCAGGTGCTTGATCTTGCCGCCCCGGCCCTGGTGCATGTTGCACGTGTTGAGCCCGCGCGACGCTGGCTTGTGGCACTGCCCCCGGCCCTTGGACCGCTGGCCGGTGCACTCCCACCGCTTGTGATCCTCGCAGTACCGCGCGCCCCAGTGGTCGTGCGCACCATGCGCCCGGGGCGGCGGCGTTTCCATGGGTACCCCGGCATCATGCCTGGCAGGAGCGGCGGCGGGCCTGGTGAGGCCGAGGGTTACTGCGAGGCGGGCTAGGTCGCGTGCGGCGGTGCGGTGGGTGGTGGCGGCTGGGTTGGGGGTTACGCGGCCGTCGTGGTTGATGAGGGGTCCGGCTTGGTCGAGTAGGTAGGTGGCTTGGTCGAGGGTGTGGGCGGTGCGGGTGTAGGCGCGTAGATGGCGTGGGTCTACTTGGGTGATGCCGAGGTTGGTTAGTTGGGTGGTGGTGGTGGCCCAGATGGTGGCTTGTTCTGGGGGGAGGCCGGGTGGTGGTGCGGGCAGGGTCATAGCCATCCCCGGTGGTCGTCCTCGGTTGCGCCTAGCTCTTGCCAGCCGGTCCAGTCAGGTGGGCGGGGCCTGCGCCAGGGTGGGCGGGGGTCTAGTACGGCAGTGAACCATGCGCTGCCGTGGTGGCGGGTCACGGTTGCGGGCTGGCGGCGGAGCCTGCGCCAGTACCAGGCAAGGCGTGCTTTGGGGCCGTGCGTCATGGGGTGGCCTTAGTGGGGTGGATCCAGGTGGTGCCGCCGCTTATGGGGTCGGGGGATTCCCAGGTGGCCCAGCCCACACGGTGCCAGCCTTCGCGGCGTAGCTGGCGGGTGAGGTAGGGCCAGGTGAGCCAGGCCATGGCCCAGGTGACAGCGGCGGCGGCGCGGTTCACTGGGGGGCCTGGGCTTGGCGGATGGCTTCGGCTACCTGGTCGGGGGTCATGCCGTGGAAGTGTAGGTGCACGTCCTGGCGGGCGGCGGGCAGCGCCTTGGCTGGTGGCGGTGCGGGCATGGGCAGGTGGCTGGATGGCAGCATGGTGGCTCGTGCCCGGTAGGCCGGTGTCACCTGGCGGGGGGGCCTGCGGCGGTACAGCACCACGGCGGCGGTTGCGGTGGCGGCCAGGGTGGCGAGGCTGGCTGCGGTGATGACGGCTAGCCTGACCAGGTTGCCTAGGAATGCGCCGCCGGCGTGGAGCGCGGCGGGGGCCTTGGCCAGCAGGTACGCCGCGCCCAGGATTACCAGGGCGGTGCCCACGGCCGCGCCGCCTCCGCCGCTGGTGGTTTGCCAGGTGCCTTTCATCGGGTGAACTCCTCGGGGTAGCCGAGGCGGGCGGCCACCTCGGTGTGGGCCTGGTGCTGCCGTTCGGCCAGGGCGGCCTGGAGTAGTTCGTGGCCGCGTTCGCGGGTGATGGGCTGCCCGTCCAGGGTCCACGCCTCGTAGGTGGGGATCATCGTGCACCCGGGGCCGTGGGCGGGCTCAATGGCCTGGCGGCACTGGGTGCACTCGTAGTGGGAGGTTTCTACCCAATGCGGGTCGCCCGTGCAGTTGCACCGGTACCGGCGGTCGATGACCAGCCGCAGGGTGGGGTAGTGGGTGGTGCGGTCGTGCCGCCGTTTCCCTTTGCGCCACACCTCACCGGGTACGGCCTGCTGCTGGTAGGCGTGGGCGTGGCCGTGGTCGTCGGTGTGCTGCCAGGTTTCCACCGGGCCGTCTTCCCAATGCACCTCCTCCAGGGTGCGCTCGCATCGCAGTTCCCCGGTGGGGGTGGCCACGGTGGCGGTAGCTGATGGCATCACTGCCTCCCAGGCTTGGGGGGTACCCACCAGCCGGTCTGCCGGTGGTAAGTACGCACGTTGTGCGCCAGCGACGCCACTGAGATCAGGCGGGCCACGCAAGCGACCAGGACGGCGACCGCCTCCGCGCTCATTGCTCCCGTTCCTTTGGCTCGGGTGTTGGGCCGGTGGTGTCTTTGCGCCCGGCGGCCAGATCAGTGCGGTACTGCACCTCATAGTTGGCCCAGAAGCTAGCCGAGGGTACGCCGCCTAGGGCGTAGAACATGGCGGCGGGGAACTCCCCGGGCATCGGCTCGCGGGCCAGCACGGCACGGATGCCGGCGGCGGCCTTAGCCACCGGCCAGTAGTGCCCGGTGCCGTAGGTGGTGGTGGCCATATCAGCGGCCAGGCGGGCCACGGTGTAGCCCCGTTCGGTCATTAGCTCGTGGAGGGCGGCGGCTGGGGCCACCGTCCAATCCGGGTTAAACGGGTAGGGGCCGGTCATGGCGCGCACCTTCCGTGGTGGCCGGTGTGCAGGGTGCAGCCGCCGGCTAGGGGCTGGCCGGGCAGTTTGGCGCATGGGCCGGGCCATTCCCCCCGGTATTCGCGGCGGTCGCCGGCCAGCCAGCTAATCCGCTGGTGGTCATACAGCCCCGGCCCGTCGTGGTGGCCATCGCCTTCTACGGTGACTGCCAGCCGCCCGCCGGCCAGGGTGTCCACGGCCACGGTAGTGACGTGTTCGGGTTTGTCACACTGGGTGGTTGCTTCCGGGGTGGTGCCCCAGTGGATGCGCCACGGGCAGCGCGATGAGCGGGGCCGTTCCCCCACGTATTCGCGGTGGGCAACGATCGACAGATCCGGTGGGATCGTCGGGCCGGTCACAGTGCGCACACCTCCTGTAGGCAGCGGCGCATAGGCGTGGCCGCGCCGCTGGTTGAGTTTGAGCACGGCTGCGGCCTGGGCGAACGGATCACCGGCTGCGGCCTCGTACTCGGCCAGCAGATCCGGCGGGGTGGGGTAGCGGCTAGTCACGGGGTGCCCCAGTCCGGCCCCACCAGCGGCAGGCGTCAGCCAGCCGGTCGTGAAGCCGACGCCGCAGGCTGCCGGCCTTGTACCAGTACCCAAGGTTCTCGATGTCACCGGCCAGCCCGTACCACCAGCTCCGGGGATGACGGTCAGCCATTGGGGGCACCTGGTTACTGGCGTCGCCGTGGAACCGGACGCGGGCTGCGCCGCCGAAGGCTTCCACCAGGCGGGTGGCTTCCTTGGCGGTGACGTCCACGGCCAGCACCCGCCCGCCAAGGTCGGCCACGTCGTACCGGGCGGCGTTCACCGGTAGCTGCCCAGGGTGGCGAACGCTGCCACCACGGCAATGCAGATCAGTGCGGGTTGCACCAGCCAGTATTCGGGGCCGCTGCGCCGCCGCCACTTCCTGCCGCGCCGCTTGCCCCCGGTGGTCATAGAGGCGTCGCGGGGCAGGAAGGCGAACCGGGGGCCAGGGTCGCCGGTCAGCAGGTTCCACGCCAGCGGGATGCCTTCCTTGGTCATGGCGTCCAGCACCAGGTGGCTGCACCACCCGGCTATGACCGCTACGCCAGCCCACCCGGGCCACAGCCCGAACGCGGCGGGGCCGAGGGCCAGGGCGATGGCGGCGGCCAGGCCCCACATGGAGTGGACGGGGCCACGGAAGTGGCCGCCGCAGCGGGGCCGGGTCACCCACGGCAGCGACGCCACCAGCAGCCCGGCGGCCACGATGGCCGGCCAGTACCGGTGCCACGGTGACACCGAGGTGGCGGCGAGGGCCAGCAGACCCCCGGCGGCCACGGCGGCCCACCCTGCGCCGCGTGCGATCTGCGCGGCGTCGGCGCGGCGGTGGTCGATGTCGGGGGCCAGGCCGCCAGCTACGGCCAGCCCCGCACCGGCCACCACCACCCCTGGTGTTGGCTGCGCCAGGGCGCAGATGCCGGCCCAGGCGGCCACGCCGCCCAGCATGTGCGTTTCGCCCATCATCGTGGCTGCTCCTCTCCAGGTTAGTCGCCATCGTTGGCGTAGTTGCCGTCACGTGGGTGCACTTCCCACACCTGCGCCGTCGCTCCGTCGCTGTCGCGGTGCTCGATGCGGCTGGTCGGGATGGCCACCGCCGGGCCGGGTGGCTGTAGGTGGCTGGCCGGTGGTACCCCAAGCAGGTCCGTGCGGGAATACCAGCGGCCCTCTAGCTCCGTAGGCATCCACCCGGGCGGCACGCCCCGCGCGGCGCGCAGCACCACGAACGGCGGTTCAGTCAACAGGTCCACGGCTTGTCCTCTCCGGGTGGCTGAAGCTCAGCATGCCCGGCCATGAAGTCCGGCCAGCCAGCCACGGGTGGCTGACGGCCGTGGTCGTCGTGCATCGGCCGGGCGATCAGCCGCAGCCGGGTGGCCGCCCACCGGCCAGCCACCGTCAGCGCGCAGCCGGCCAGGATTCCACCGGCCAGCAGGATGACCGCCCAGCCGGCCAGCACCACCCACCCCGGTGCCCCGGTTGTGACCGGGTGCGGGTGGTAGCCGCTCATGCGCTAATCCGCTCGGGCCGGCCGGGGTTGCGTGCCAGCCACTCCGCCCGTGCGGGCTGTAGCAGCCGCACCCCCAGGCGGATGCGCTCGCCGCCGTGGCACCGCTTGGAGCGGCACCCGGCCCGGTGGCCGCCGACCAGGGCGGCCAAGGCAGCCACCACCAGCCTGGCGGAACGGTCCTTACCGGCACACCTCGGGCAGTCGTAGGTGGGCAGCACCCGGCACACCAGGGCGTAGAACCCCAGGATGGCCAACACCCCCAGGATGGGCACCCAGGCGGGCAGCGCCAGCGCAGCCACCCCCCACGCACCCCACACCCAGGCCCACACGTGGGCCGGCTTCCGCTCCTTCAAAGGCTTAGCCACCTTGGCCTCCTCCCGGTTGTCAGCGCCTTGTCAGAAGGCTACGTCAGGGGACTGTCAGACGATCTTGTCAGGCCATCTGACAACCGCGTGGCCTGGGAGAGAACCCCTCCCCCAGCCCCCGCCCGCGCACAGCCTGACAGATGCGCGCGAGCGGGCACCCGCTAGGTGATCTTGTCAGGTGCACCCGCGTGCGCCTGCGCGGGCGGGTTCGGCGGCCCCGTGGCATTCAAGCGCCATCAGGGTGCCCCGGGCGGAATACCAGTACAGCCATACCCCGCGTCGGATGCAGACCAGCCGGTCGCCGCAGCGGCTACATGTGGGCGGCGGCCGTTCCGATGGGGCCGGGTTGCCCACGATGAGCGCCGGCCGGTGCTCGGTCATGCGGCGCGGGTCCACCTGCGCGGCCCGTCGTGCTGCTCCAGGTGCATTTCCGGGTCGTCCACCAAGGCGGCCATCGCCGGGTACAGCCAGGGGCGGGAGCGGTCGATGTAGTTTTCGTGGTCGGGGTCGTCGGTGAGGCCCAGCACCATGTCCATGGTGATCTCGGTTGCGCCTTGGGTCCACCAGGTGCGGACTTGGCGGCGCAGCGCGGCGATGGCCTGGTCGAGGGTTTGGGGCAGGCGGGTCACGTTGTCCGGGGCAGCGCCTGGGTCGCCGAAGGCGAAGTCGGCCACGGCCGGGTCGGCGGCCACGTCGCCGGGGGCGTAATCGCCAGCGCTGGCCCCGGCGGCGGCGGCCCACAGCCGGCCATCGTCGTGGGCGGCCCCGGTGGGCTCGTCGGGGTCTTCTGGTTCGTAGTCGGCCATGGCTTGGCCCTCCTGTTGGGTGGCCGCTGCTGCGGCTGCGGGTGGCTGCTGCGCCTGCCCGCCAGTGAGGGTGGTGGACGGCCTAGCCTTGGCCGGTGCGGCTGGCTGGCCGCTGGTTTCGGCCGCTTGGGCCATGGTGTGGTGCATGCCGCCTAGGGTTGCGGCGGCCAGCCGGTCGAGTGGCTGGCGCTGGCCGGCGTCGATGGCCCACTGGCGGGCGTGCTGGGCGATCATGGTTGAGTCTGGCCCCCACCAGTAGGAGCGTGCGGCCATCACCTTGTAGGTGTCGGGCACCCCGTCCACGTCGATGTAGAACATGCCCGGCTTCTCGCTGCCCCACCGGGCGGGGTCGCAGCCGTGGTCATCCTGGTAATCCGTCAGGCCGAAGGCGGCGTCGTCTTTGCCAGCGCACCCGCAGGTGATGCGGCACATCTGCGCGCGGATGACGGTGGGCATCATGGTGAAGTCGGCGCGCTGGATGGAGAACGCGCACCGGATGGCGGCGGAGCGGGCGGCCACCACCCCGGGTACCACCCACTTTTCGATGTCCCGGTCGGTCAGGCACTTGTTGAACACCCACGAGGCTTCCTCGCACCACAGCGTCAAGTGGGTCAGCCCGCAGCCTTTCTGCCACTGGGTCAGCCCCTGGGTGGCCAGGTAGTCGGTGCGCTGCGGCACCATGTCCGACAGCACCGCGTGGAACAACTCGCGTGTGTCGCCGGGGGTGGTGGCGAACTCGTGCAAGGCGGGGGCCAAGGGGCCAAGGAACTGCTGCCGCTTCGCCGGGTCGCATGCCAGCACGGCGGCGTCGGTGCGGGTGATCGTCTCCGCCAGTTCGTTGTACCCCGGCCCGGTGGTTTTCGCCGCCCCGGTTTTGCCCATGATCTGCACGTGGTAGTTGTTCGCCGGCACCTCGCAGGTGGTGCCATCGGTGAACAGGCCGTACCGGATCGGGGCCGCGAAGCTGCCGCCGGGGCGCGACGCACCGGGCCACAGTGCGGGCTTGTCCAGCAGCCGGGGATTGGTCATGACGAACTTGGATAGCTGCGCGTTGTCCGGGTGCTGGGTCACCTGCAAGGTGCCCGGCGGCAGGCCCCGCGCCGACTCCAGCGACCCGGTGGCCTTGACCACCTCGGCGGTGGTGATGCCGGGGGCGTGGCGGATCACCCCGGCTACCTTGTTGGGCAGCCGCTCAGTCACCCAGGCGCGCAGCCCCGGCACGCTGGTATGCGTGCTGGCCTCATCCAGGCCCAGGGCGTGCCCGGCTTCGTCGCCGCCATCGTGGATGTGCAACCACATGGACCAGCCCAGCGCCACCGTGCCGCCGCCGATGAGCCACACCCGGAATAGCTCGGTGCGGGTGGCCGCCCCGTACACCTCGGCCAGCGCCAGCCAGTCGGCGGCGGCCAGGGTGGTGACCGGGGCCAGCAGCCGGCCGGTGATCTTCTTGCGGTGGTGGGTCAGGTGCAGCGCCAGGCCGGCCAGCGCCAGGCCGGCCAGCACAACCATCCAGGCGGTCCCCCAGGTGTGCCACGCCTGGTGCAGCCGCCACCCGGCGGCCCACAGCAACAGCCACAGCGGCCACGGCCAGCCCATGACGACCAGCCGGCGGGCCTCATGGGCCACCACGTGCTCCATGGTCTGCTCGGCCATGCTGGCCGGGCGGGGGCGTTTCGCTGCCATCCCTGGTTTCCTCCGAGCGGGGGTGTGGCTACTTGGTCCAGTCCGGTCCCTTGCGCTGGCGCTTAGGCGTCGGGTTCATCACCGAGGCGAACACCTGGGAGGTGACCCGCCAGCACGCCCGCGACGACGCAGCCCCGGCGCGGATCCGGTCGGCGGCCTGCCGCATGGGGCGGGTGGCGCGGCGGGCGGCCTGCCGCGCCCGGAAGGCGTCCCACATGTTGCCTTGGGTGCGGGCCATAATCCCTTGGAGGGCATGGGCCTGCTGGTCGATCACCCCGGCCAGGGTCTCTGCGGTGTGGGCCTGGGAGTTGCACAGGTAGGCGATCTCGCTGGCCTTCATCCCGTCGCGGACGGGGATGCGGGCCAGGGCGGCAATCGAGTAGGCGGGGCCTTGCGGGTCGGGGGCCGGTGCGGCCATGGTTACTCCTCTCCTGGCCGGTGCCCGTTGGCGCGCTCGGCCAGCAGCACGGCCGCGCGGTACCTGGTGACACCGGTTGCTCGGGCGAGCTTACGGTCAGTAAGCACCTCGCCGCTTGATGTTGCGTTGATGATTGCCTTGCGGGCCTGCGCCACGGCCGCCGGGTCGTCGCCGCCCCGCTGGGCGGCAGTTGCCGGCGCGCGGCGCTGTGCGGCCTTCTGCGCCCCCCCGGTAGGCGGGGACACCGGACCACTGGTGTGCGCCTCCTGGTGGGGTTGGGCGGTAGCCGCCGGGTTTACCGGTTTGGCCGTGTCGGGGGCTGCCACCTTCACCAGGCCCAGCGCTGTGCCCAGGGCCGCCGCAGCGGCTACGGGGGCCACGGCGAAGGTGGCCAGGGTGCCCGGTGGCATGCGCCACCCGGCGTGGCCGATGTTGCCGGCGAGGCTGGCGGCCAGGCCCACAGCGGTCAGCGCCCACGCCCACGCCAGTACCCGCCACACCGCGCCCACCGGGAGCCTTGGGGCTTGCCGTCCAGGGCGGCGATGAATAGCCGCACCTCGCCCATGGCCATAAACGAGTCCACCAGCAGGGGCCAGGTGGCGGGCCAGGGGATGTGGTGGTTACGCGCCCACTCCACCAGCGCCCAGTACGACTGGCCGAATGCGGCCACGGTTGCGCCAAGCGCCAGGCAGCCCAGCAGGACGGTGGCGGCCTGGCGCAGGTGGTGCCAGGTGGCCAGCCACGCCCACGCGGCTGCAAGCTTGCGCACCACGGCGGCCTCCAAGGTTGTGGGTACAGGTCCACCCACAATAGCCCTGGGGCGTGTCATCCTTGGGGGCATGGCGACACCCGTCCGACACGTCCGCGTGCCGCAGGTGCGGTGGGATGCCGCTGCCGCCAAGGCGCGGCTTCAAGGCACTAACAGGGCCGAGGCGATAAACGCGCTGCTGGATGGGTGGCTGTCGGGTGACCCGGTGTTGGAGGCGGTGGTGGCCGCGTGGCCGTTGTCGTCGTCGGGCACCGCGCAGCCTTCGGGGCAGGTGCCATCGGCGGCCAGCTTGTGAAGCTGGGGGCACATGCCCAGGGCCTTGGCGCGGCGGGCGTGGGCTAGCAGAGCTTGGTCTGACGGGTCATGGGGGCCAGGAGCGCACACGGCGGACACCACCTTGCCGGGGAGGGGTGCGGGGGGCCGGCCCGCCCCGGGCATCAACCCCCCGCATGAGGGCACCAGATTAGCGCAGGGGTGTGCCGCCGGGACAGCACGCCAGGCGGGGTGTTGGGCGGGTGTTTACCGGGCCGCTGGGCGGCGGCGGTGAGCATCGGGTTTGGTGCAGGTGGCGTAGTGCGACACCACGCGGTGCTCCCCGGCGGCCAGCACCTCGCCGGGTTTGTGGCCGCGCACCCACAGCCGGTCGTCGTGCCACCAGGCCACCAGGTTTCCCCCGGGGTGGTCGCCGGGGTCCAAGGGCATGTTGCGCTTGTTCGCCGTTGTGGAGCCGAAGATCATCGGCGCGCCGCAACTGGTGCAGGGGATGAACCCGGGGTGGGCGGCTGCGGCGGCGCGCAGCGCGGTGGCCAGGGTCATGGCCTCCCATGGGGTCATCAGGCGCGGGTTGCCGACCCCCGGCAACAGGTCCAGGACCAGGGCCACCTGACCGTGGGTGGTGTAGCTAGCCGCCGTCCCAGGGGCCGGTGCGGTTGGGTACGCCATTGCTTTGCTCCTCTCCAGCGGTCGCCATGGCTTCTGCCACGGCGTCAGGCACATAGGTGTCTACGTGGCCGCATGCCTTGGCGGCCTTGCCCCGGTCGCCCTTGGCGAACACCAGCACATCCTGGTGGACGCGGCCCAGGGTGCGGGTAGCGTCCATGACGCGCCCGGCGGCGATCCGCACCGAGCCCACGGGGGTGAGCAGCACCGCCCCGGAGGCCAGGGTCAGCCCAGCGCGTTCCATCGCCCGCACCGTCAGCCCGCGCAGGTCCCGCAGGCGGCCGTCTGAGGTGCGCACGTCGCCCACCACTACGACGGCGAACCGGTGGCGGCGCAGCGCGGTGGTGGCGTTGCCCAGGATGGCGGTGTACGCCTTGTCGAACTCGGCTTCTGCCATGGCCGACAGGTCTGCCTCGTCGTCGGAGTACCGCTCCAGGTCGTAATACGGCGGGCAGGTGAACAGCAGGTCGGCCCAGCCGCGCCGCCACTGGTACTCGGCGCTATCGCCGGTCTTCCAGCGGGGCACCCGGGGCGGCGGCACGGCGGCCATGGCAGCGCGCAGCCCAGCCACGCCCAGCGCGGTGGTGTCGGGGCGCTGCGCTAGCAGCCCGGCGACCAGGAACGCCTGCGCCTGCGCCTCGTTGGCTGCTACCTGGGCGGCGGACAGGTCCACCCCCAGGTAGTCGCGGCCCAAGATGGCGGCTACCAGGCCGCGCACGCTGCCGCCAGCGAACGGGTCTACCACCTGGCCACCAGGCGGGCACCACCACCGGTACGCCAACTCGCACAACACCGGGTCGAAGATGCTGGTGCCGGTGGCATGACCCTCGGTGGGGGCCTCGTACCAGTCGGCACCGAACTCCTCAGTGGTCAGCTTGCGCCCGGCGCGCACCTCGGCGGCGGCCTTCAGGTCGTAGTAGCGAGGGTCGGCGCGGGCGTGCGTCATCGCTTTGCCTGGTGCAGGACTCTGCCGCAGATCTTTGTACGCGAGCCCCCCCAGCCGGCCCAGTTCGGATTGAATGCCGGTGGCCAGCCATTGGGCTTTGCGTGCCCGCCACCACCCGGAGCGGGCGTCCAGCACGTCGAACGGGGGCACCATGAACCGGTCGGCCAAGCTGGGCGCGCCGTCGCTGCCGGGGGCCTGGCCGCGCAGCAGCGCCAGCATGTCCCGCTCGCGGTACCCGGTGCCTGCCAAGGTGCCCAAGGGCCGCAGCAAGGCCAGCAGCTTGGCCCGGTTGTCCTTACCCAGGCGGGTGGACCGGTTGTCCACGGCCATGATCTTGCGGGCCTGCTCGTCGGGGCCGGTGTACCAGAAGCCGGGCAGGTGGGTGGCCCCTAGGGCCAGCGCCTCTCGGTACCGGTGGTTGCCTACCAGGATGTGCCGGGTGGCCTCTTGCACCAGGATGGCCCCGTAGAACCCCAGTTCGCCCAGCGACTCCTCGATGACGCCAACCTCGCCCTCGTTGGCGTTGTCGGGGTGCTCGGTGATGGTGGCCAGTTCTATGGCCTCGTCGTACCGCTGCTCGGCCAGGCGGAACGCGGGCACGGTCACAACCGGGGCTCCCTGTCAATCAGCCGCGCCGCCCCGGGCGGTGGCCGGGGCGGCGCGGTACAGCCAGCTTAGAACGGCCACGGTTGGCCATCTGCCGTGAGCAAGGGTGCGGCGGCTGGCTGGAACAAGGGGTGTTTGGGCTCGCCGTCCTTGGTGAAGCCGAGGGCGTGCCAGGGGATGCCTTCTAGGGCCAGCCTGTCGCGCACCAGGGCGGCCAGCGGGGCCACGGCGGGGCGGGTGGCTATGCCGCCCCAGGCCAGCACCACCAGGGGCTGCGCTGGGGCGTCCACGCCAGCGCAGGTGGCCACAATGGTGCGCATGTTCTCCTCATGCCACCACGGCGGGTCCCCGGCGGCGGCCAGGTCGGCCAGCATCACCGGGGGCCGGTGGGCCACCTTGGGGGAGAGGTTGACCGCCTCGAAGTAGGCGCAGCCCCACGCCTTGGCGTACCCGGCGCACCTGCGCACGGTGGCGTCGTCGCGGCGGTGGCTGGCATCGGAAGGGTTGCACATGGCGAACACCGCGCCGCGCTCAGCGCCGCCAAGGGCGGGCGGCCACGAGCGGCGCAGCTTCCACCGGTACCGGCGGTCCTCGGTGAACCACGCCTCACCCCAGCCGGTGGGGGCGGGGCCTACCAGGTGCACGCTAGGCACGGGGCTCCTCGGTGAACAGTTCCGCCGGGGCGGCAGCCAGGGCCGCGTGCACCTGGGCCACCGTCATGGCTGCCGCGACTTCTGCGGCCAGCAGGTCCCGGTTGGTGTAGCCGGCGACCAGCCGCTCCGCTTCGGCGTAATGCTCCTGCCGGGTGTCTACCAGCTTCACGGCCGCACCCCGTGGGCCTCCAACAGCAGGCCCAGGTCCAGCGGGGTAACCAGCCCCGGGGGACGGCCGTCGCTGAACAGGTGCACCCCGCAGTCCTGGGCGGCCTGATCGGTCAACTGGGAGCAGATCATGTGGTGCCAGTCGGCCAGCCGCTGGGTCACCTCGTCGGTTTCCACGCCCATGGCGTGGCCGCCGATGACCGCGTAGTCAAGGAAGCTGTAGGGCACCCCGTGAGGCCCCCACGGGCCAGGCTGGGTGTACCGCTGCGCGGCTGGCCCCATGGCGGGCACCGACAGGCCGGTGCGGGTGGACCACATGTGGGGACGGCCTTCCCACCGCCACGGCCGCTCCACCGCCCCGCCGGGCTCAGCCTCCGCGCACAGCAGCACCGCGCCGACCCACCGGGTGGCTACCCCGGCGTGGCCCCACTTCTCTCCCTCGCGCTGGTGCACATCGGGGTGGGTCAGGTGCTCGGCCATCCGCTCGGCGGCCTCCACCCAGTCGAACAGGTCGCTGCCCGGGTCCACCACAAACCAGTCGCCTGGCTGCACGCCAGCAGCGGCGGCCATCAGCCGGCCGCCTTGATGAACTGGCCGCCGGGGGTGCGGTCCACGGCCAAGGTGCCCGCTGCGCGGCGCGCGGCCTGGCAGGCCAGGATGTCCGCCTCATGCCACCACGGCGACACCACGGTGCGCGGCTGCCCCGCGTTGGTTTCCACCTGCCTGCGCCTGCGGCCAGCGGGCAGCGGCATGTCCACCAGGCTGCGCTCCCGGGCGGGCTTCCGCTTGGTCTTGGACGCCGAGAAGATCACCGTGCGGGGCAGCACGCCCAGCAGGGCGGCCACGTCCTCGGCCCACAACCGGCGGCCCTTGTCCACAATCATCGGGTTGGCTCCTCTCCGTACCCGGCGGCCCGCTGAACCACCTGCTCTAGTGTGCCGCCCCAGACCACCCTTGGGGGGCTGGTGCGGGGCCTGCGCGCGTACCAGGGCCGCTGGGGGCCGACGCCGCGCCACACGCACCAGCCGGCGGGTAGGCCCACCAGGCCAGCGGCCACCACGGACAGCAGCGCGGCCACCATGGAATCCGGCAGCCCCGGCGAGCCGAAGGGCAGCGCGCCCATAGCCACCAGCCACTGCCGCACGTCGCGGCCATCGAGCAGCGCCGCCCAATCCAGCGGGTGCGCGCCCATAACGTCCTCCAACTGCCCCACGGCCTGCTCCCCTCTCACGGAGGCCGCCCAGCACCTGCCAGGTGTGTGCTGGGCGGCCACCGCCAGAGGCGGCCCCGGGCTGCCGAGGAGGCGTAGCCCGGGGCCGCCAGCCTTGTTAGCGGCGGGCCAGGGTGGCCGCGCGCTGCATCAACTCCACCGCGTGCCGCTCGGTGAAGTTAGCCACCTCGGGGCTGGCCACCGTCTGCGCGTACGCGGTGGCCGCGTTGGCCAGGCCGCCAGCGGTGGCCTGCCCGCCGTCGATGAAGAACGCCAGGATCGCATCGGCCTGCGCCTGGGTGAACCCGGTGGCCTTGGCCACCTCCTTGATGGTGGCCTGCGGGTTGGCGATGGGGGCCGAGGCCAGCGCCTCGATCTCCGCCACCCTCTCGGCCAGCCATTCGGGCTTGCACCAGGTGCGCACCGCGTCGCGGACCTGCGCGGTCACCAGGGCCAACTCGGCCTCGGCGGTCTCCTGCGACCACTCGACCTGGCCCTCGGCCAGCGCGCCGCCCAGGTGGATCTTGCGGTCAGCCGCCGCGTCGATGGTGAGCCCGTTGCGGCACACCTTGACGCGGATCTGGGGGGCGATGGAGGCCGAGCCGTCGCCGGTCTCGGAGTTGGAGGCCACAATGCCGGCCCACACCACCGGCTCCTCACCGGGCTTGTAACCCATGCCCTCGGCCTGCGCGGCGGCCAGCGCCTCAGCCACCGTCCACTGCCCGTGCCGCTCCTGCATGCGCAGGGCGTTGTCACCCAGCCCGGCGCGCTCACGGGCCTGCTGGCCGCCGAAGGGGTTGCGGTACCCGTCCAGCAGCTTGGGGGCCAGCATGGCGATCTCGGGCATTTCGATGCGCATGTAGAACCGGCGGTCCGACAAGTCGCAGATGGGCGGCAGCGGGGTGGCCCCGCTGTCGTTGATACCGGCCAGCACGGCCAGCGCCCAGTCCAGGGTCTCGATGAACCGGTACCGCTGGCTCATCACCGCGCGGGCCACGCCCATTTCGCCGGGGTCGCCGGCCAGCAGGCGCAGCAGGTGCTTGCGGGGGTCAGCGGCGTGCTGGAGGGTCGGCCCGTCGTCGGTCACGATGACGTCGCCGCCGCCGTGCAGCAGCCCGTTCACGTTGGCATCCCACAAGTCGGTGCGGCCCGAGCCGCGAAGCTTCTTGAGGTAGGCGGTGGGGATGTCGAGGCGGGCGGCCAGCTTCTCATCGCAGATCGCGGTGGGCTGGAAGGTGCCGTCCTGGCGGCCGACGCCGCCCTCAAGGCTCATGCCCACCATGGCGTCGGCCACAACCAGGTTGCCATCCACGGCGTGGATGGCGGCTGAGTTGGCCACTACGTCGAGGCGGCGTGCCCGCTGGTTGTTCAGGATGCCGAGGATGGTTTGCATGTCGGCGTTGCGGGCGGTGGTCTCGATTGCGCTCACGTGGTGCTCCTCTCCGTGCGGGGCCTTGGCGGCCTTTCCGCTTGCCCCGTACACGAGTGTACCCGGTGGGTCTGCCATTTTGTCCAGCCCCACCGGGTACATCGTTGCGCGCGGTGCCGACAGTTGCCTACCTGCCGGCTGGGGTGAAGCCCCGGGCCAGCAGCCACTCAGCGCCGTGGCGGGCCACGTTGGTGGCGTAGCCGTCGTGGCGCTGGTGGACCCACGCCTGCCCGGCGGCGTTCTGGCGCAGCAGCACCGTGGCGAACAAGGTGTCGGCGGCGTCGTCGTCCACCGGGGCGGGCAGCGGCGGCACCGGCACCGGGGCGGGCTGGGTCAGCGGGACAGGCACGGTGGCGTCGCCGCCTTCGGCCAGCAGGCGGGCCATGTCATCCCAGCCGATGTCGAACGAGCCCTTGTCGCCCCAGGCCCCCCAGGAGTTGTCGCCCCGGAACAGCCTGCCGAGCACCATGACGCCGCGCAGCACCAACTCGTGGCCGCCGCGCACCTGCGCACCGGGGCTGATGGTGATCAGGCCGCCCGCACCAGGGCTGTCCATGGAGTCGTACCAGTTGATGCCGATGCACACCGGGCCGTCTTGCAGCGCGACGGCGATCAGTTGCACCGTGGCGGCCCAGGTGTACCCGGACAGCAGGCCCAGCTTCTGCGCCGCCTTGGCCGCTGACTGCCCGTCGCTGCCGGTGTCATCGGGCGGGAAGGTGCCGGGGTAGCCATCCAAGGTGGTGGCCAGGTGGTAGATGGTGTCGCGGGCGAACGCCTCATTGAGCACCGGGTGCCCGGGGGGCAAGGCGTCGTACACCGGGGTGGTACCCAGCGCCCCGGTCTCGGCGTTGCCGGTGCAGGAACCCGTGTTGCCCTGGTCGAGGATGGGGATGTAGCGGGTGTGCAGCGCGTCTGACAGCACGCGGCCGTAGGCCAGCGGCGGGTGGGGGTAGGCCAGGGCGCGGGTGTCGCGCAGGATGTGGCGGCCCAGCCGCTTGCCCGGGACCACCTGCTCGGGGATTACCTCGTGGTAGGTGCTCCAGCCGGTCATGCTTGCGGCGCATCCGCGACGGGGCGGCCGGGACCGCCGTTGGTGGCGGCCAGCAGGCCATCGGGGCTGGGGTAGGTCTCACTGACCCACCTGCGCACCCGGGCTTGCGCCGCATCGGGCAAGTCGCTCAAGGCGGCCATGGCGCGTTCGATGCGGTCCATGGCCGCCACCTCGGCGGCCAGTTCGGCGCTGCGGGTGGCCATCAGCTACCAGTCCCTTCTTGCCCCGTGGCGGCGGCTGCGTCTTCGAGGGTGCCTTGGCCGGGGCGGTCGGCCCTGGCCCGCGACACCAACTCGTGGATGGTGGTGATGTCGTCGGGGATGCGCACCACATCCATGCTGGTGGCTGCCAGCACCATGGTGCGCTTATCGTCCTCGTCTTGCGGGTGGTGGGTGGTGGTGGCCAGGTTGACCACGCGGCAGATCACCCACTGCTCCTCGCGGGGCTCCTCCAGCCAGCGCTTGCGGCCCGCGCCCAGGCCGTGCACCTCGGGCACGTTGCCCGACAGCGTGTAGTCCGGTCTTGGCATTGCTGCGCCTCCTTTGTGGGTACGCCCGCCACCCTACGTGGCGGGCAGGTCAAACAACGGGGCTTGCGCGGGCTCCGTGACGGCCCGCTGGAGGGCCAGCCCAAGGGCTGCTGTGGGCGGGGACAGCGGCAGCGGCGGGGCGGGCTGGTGGCTGCCGATGCACGGTTCCCCGTGCACGTGCTCGGCGGGGTGGATGCCCAGCCGCACCGCCAGCCCTTCGGTAAACCTCGCGCCTACCGAGAACGCCACGACGTACCCGGGCACCGGGGCCTGGTGGGACATGGGGCAGCGGCCCCACCCAAGCTCACCCACGGGGCACCGCCAGGCCGTCCAGTGCGCCTTGCACCGGTTCGGCCACGCCCAGCGCGGGCCAGGTGATCATTGGCTTGCCCTTGTGGCGGCCCTTGGCGCGCAACGCGGTCAGAACCCCGGCCTGCCGCTCGGGTAGCTCACACAGCGGGTGCCCGTAGTGCCGGCAGCCCGCCTCAGCCAGCCACACCGCATCGGCCTCATCGTGGGTGCGGGTCGTCACCTGCGGCAGCAGCCGGTACGCCGCCGCCATCATCGCCGCCTTGTCCGCGTGGCCGTGGCCGGTGGCGTACAGCTTCAGCGAGGTGGGGCCGATCATGGCGTAGGGGATGCCGGCGCGCCATAGCTCGTGGCGGATCATCGTTTGCAGCCCGGCCAGGTCCAGCAGGCTGTTGCCCTGCGCGCCCATGGCCAGGCCCTCCATCACCACCAGGTCGCACCGGTCAGGTGCGCCGCACCACCCCAGGGCGTGGCGTACCAGCATTTCCAGCCGGGGGTGGCCGGTGACCGTGGTCCGCAGGCAGCGGGTGATGATCTGCCGCGTGCCGGTGTGGGCCTTGGCCAGGCCGAAGGACCGCAGCGACTGGTCCAGGCCACCGACAATCATCACGCCCCCTGCGGGTCGGTGAGGGTGCCTTGCGGGTACCGGCCCTCCCACGGCCACGTGGCGCTGGTCACCGACCGGTGCAGCTTCTCAGGCCACATGATCCCCGGTCGGCGGTGCCCCCGGAACGACTTCACCCGCAGCGCCCCCGCCGGGTCGTCCTTACCGCCGGGGGTCAGCGCGATGCCCGACTCAGGCCAGCTTGACCAGATACCCGATCCGGCGGGCCGCCACGGCCGGCGAATGTTCCCCATCGGCGCATGGTGCTCCAGCACCAGCGCGCAGCCCAGCCGCAGCCGCAACTGATCCCACACCTCAGTGACCAGCCCATGATCGGCGGTCTCCCCGGTGTCCCGGTACATTTTCTTGATCGGCCCGGCCATCACCAGGTGCGGGGCCGCCTGGCGGATGTTGACCGCCAGCCGGTGCACGTCCGCCGGGTCGCGGAAGTTCAGCCCCGCCGGGTGCGACCACACCCGCAGCGCCTCATCCGACCAGCCGGGGTGCTGGCCGCCAAGGTCCATCAGGTGCTCCAGCCGGTCTTGCAGCAGGTCCGCCGGGTTTTCCAGGTCTACGATCAGCACCCGCAGCGGGGGTGTGGCCGTGCCCAGGAACGGGTGCACCCCGGCCACCGCGCAGCAGGCGAACTGGTCGCGCAGCGTGGACTTGCCGCCGCCTTCGCCGCCGATCAGCACCAGCCGGTCCAAGGCGTGCAGCAGGCCGGGTATCAGCGGCCGGCGGTGCACCCGGTGGCGGGTGACGAACGCCCGCCCGGTCATCTGCGCGCCCATCGGGTCCACGTCTTCGGTGGCGCGGCGCAGCGCCACATCCAACTCCGCCGAACACCGGGCCAGCAGTTCGGTGGCGTTGCCGTCGCCTTCCGCCAGCATCTGGTACGCCCGGTCCAGGGCCTCCACGCCCAGCCGCCGCGCGCCGCGCTCGCGGATGATCCTGGCGTGGTGCGGCACCTGCTCCGCGCCGCGTGCCTCGGTGCTGGTCCACAAGTCCACCAGGTACGCCGCAGCGGCCTGGTGCCCGCCAAGGGCCTTGATCTCGCCCATGTCGGTGTCGATGTGCTCCCGCACGGTGATGGCGTCGATGGGCACGCCCATGGCGTGCATGACGATCATCGCCTGGTAGATCACCTGGTGCGCGGGCCGGTGGAAGTCCCCCGGGATTAGCGCCGCCCCGGCGGCCTCCACCGCCAGCGGCGATGACAGCATGGCCCCCAACACCGCACGCTCCGCCGGTATGGCCTGCGCTGGCGCGGGCCGGTCCACCGCCCACGGGGCGTGCCCGTTGCCCTCCGCCGTGGCGGTCATGACGCACCACCGGGCAGCGCGCGCAACGGCTGCGCCAGCGGCAGCCCTGACCGCCGCGCCAACTCTGGGCCGCTGATCAACTCCTCGGCCGCCTCGGGCCACCCAGGTGGCCGCAGCCCCGCCCGGTTCCCCTGCACCCACTGCACCGACCACTCCTCCACCGCGCCGATGATGTCACCTGGCATCACCGGCCTGGCATCCGGCTGCTGGTAGTGCGCCACCATGGCCGCCATCGCATCCCCCGCCCTGACCGCTGCGCCCTGACCGTCAGCGCCCAGCAGCATGTGCCACATAAACGCCGCCGCGTCACCCGCATCCACCCGCCGGTCAGCAGCCCGCGCCAGCGTCAGCAGCAGCACGCACCCCGCCCGGGTGATCGGTGCTGCCGCGTCCTCGGGGGAAAGCTCGAAATCTGCGCTCACCTGGTGCCCCTCTCCTGTTGCTGAAGCTCGGCTGCCCTGCGCAGGCCATCCGTGAACTCCTCATCGCCGCTGCGGCCCCGGCCGCCCCGTGAGGGCATGGGGTCATCACCCCAGCAATCCTGATGCAACCAGGTGGACGGGTGCTTGGTGTACTGCGCCACCCGGTGCGGGTCGTCCCGGTACCGCATAGCCCCCGCCACGATGACCTCGGGGGTAGCCCGCCGCTGCCGTAGCGCAAGCTCCCACTCCTGCTGGGCCTTCCGCTTACCGACCTTCCGGGGGTATGCACCCCAGAAGGCGTCGAAGGACGCAGTTGCCAGGTGGGCATCTAGGGAAGCGTTAGCTTCCCTTGTATTGGGGTGGGGTGTAGTGGGCATTGCGTCCGCATCTGCGCCCGCATGTGCGTCTGGTGATGCATCCGCATCTGCGCCCGCATCTGCGGAGGCATCTGCGCCCGCATCGAACAGCCCCGGCCCATCCTGTCCCCACCGCTTACGGGCCGCCCGCTTGGCCTGGTCCCGCTTGGCCTGCCACTGCTCTAGCTGCTGCCAGAAGGCGAAGTCGTGGAACAGCCAGCCACCGGCTGGGCATTCGTCCCATAGGCCATGGTCGTAACCGGGTGGCCGCGCCTGCTGCACCAGCAGCGCAGCCAGGTGGGGGCCTTGCTCGCCAGCTAGGCGGTACACCATGGCGCTTGGCACCTGCCCTGGTGTGCCGTGGCTGCCGTTGGCCTCCTGGTGCCGCGCCCATCCCAGGGCCAGGGTCCACAGCCCGATGGCGGCCAGCCCGTCCGGGTGCTCCATCAGGGCCAGCACCTTACGGTGCGCCCAGAATGCGTCATCAACATTGGCCCACATCACGCCTCCCGCAGGGCTGTGCGGGGCACGGCCCAGCCACTGTCGGCCGAGCGGTGTAGTCTGTGCATGCAGTGCCTCCTTCACGGGTGTTATGCAGCGCCTCCGAAGTGGCTTGCATTTTGTGGGGCCGGTTCCCTGGGCTACAGGACCGGCCCCCAGCCATGTCTGGGGTCTGACTGTACGCCTTGCCACCCCCATTACCTGGCCGCCCCAGGTTGAATTGGTGCCATAAATCTCCGGTAAACCCTTGGTTTACCCCGCACACCCGTGTACCTTGGGTAGTGGAGAGGAGCACCCAATGAGCCCCACCCGCACCCCCCAGGCCAAGCCCGAAATGACCGCCGCGCAGCTTCGCAAGCGCGAGCCGGCTGAGCAGGCCAAGTTCCTGGGCCGCATGATCCGCAGCACCGCCCGCCGTTGCGCCGAGGAAGACCCGGAGAACGGCCTGGCCATGCTGCTCCAGGTGCAGGCGCTGCTGGCGGACCTGGTGGACGACACCGCTGTGGCCCTGATGGACCAGGTGGGCGGCACGCTGGTGGCCTCTGGTACCGGCACCAGCAAGCAGGCCGTGAACAAGCGGTGGGGGCCGGCCAGCCCGGCGCGCAGCCGTGTGGCCGCCCGCCAGGCCGGTGCCCCCGCCCAGGCGTAGCATCAGCCCCAGCCTTGGAGAGGAGCAACCACATGCCCACGCCCCAGGAGGACTACGAGTCGGGCGACCCCGTGCGGGTGGCCCGGGTTGAGGCGTTCGCGGCGTCGATCTGCGCCCAGATGGACGAGGGGGACGCGGCGGCTGACCGCACCGCCAAGCTGGTGGCCTTGCTGCTGGTGGCCATGCTGGGTGACGGTGCCGAGGCATACGCTCAGGGCACCCCGGTGCTGGCGGCCGGTGCCCGGTGAGGGCCAAGGACATGCGCCAGGCGCAGCGGGTGGTGCTGGACTGGCGGCCTGGCATCATCGTGCACATGGAGAACGGCCGGGCCTGGGTGCACTTCACCGATGGCGGGGTGCCCATCCAGGCGTCGGCGGTACCGGATGAACTTACCCGCGTCGTGCGGGTGACGGAGAGGAGCGAATGATGCACGCACCTTGCACTAGCAAGGCCCCCCACGCGCCGCATGTATGGGGCGACAGTGGCCCCGCTTGGGGCGGCGGTAGCCCCGACACCTGGGAGTGCCCTGGTATCCCGACTGAGCAGTTTGGGGCCACCGAGACTTACCCGAGCAAGGCCGCCGGGTACGGGGCGGAGGGCCTGATGGCCATGGCTGGCACCTTGGCCGAACGGGCCGAGCAGGACATACCTGGCGTGGTGCCCGCCCAGCAGGTGCCCGCCGTGCAGGCCCAGGTGGCCACCGCGTACGCCGTGCTGGCGCTGGCCCAGGCGGTGCGCGACCTGCCAAAGGAAGCCGCCCGCGTAGTGGATGGCCCGCTACCTGATGACCAGGCAGCCGTGGACATGACGGGCCTGGTGGGTGATCTGCGATTGGTACTTCCCCGGGTTACCGACCAGATCACCCTGACCCCCGCCGAGCGGGCGGCAGCCACCCGGCTGGGCCTGCTGGCCGATGGCTAGCCCCGATCCCGAGCGGGTAGGAGACGGCATGGCCCCCGTGTGGGTACGTGCGGGGGCCACCAGCTTGGACCGCCCCGAAGGCCACGAGCATTGGCCCACTACCCGGCTGACCCTGGACAGCGGGCAGGTGCTGCGGCTGCCCAGGTGCTGCGCCCGCCCGGTGCCGGGGCTGCGCGGCCCCTACGCCGAGCCGGGGCTGCGTGGCCAGCAGGCGGAGGTGTGCCTGCACTGCGCCAACTGCCTGACCGTGTGGGCCACCGTCCGCTACGACGAGGCAGTGCCCTAAACGGCGGCGGGGCCAGGGCGGCATTGATCGGGCCGCCTACCCCCCCTCATCGGGGGCCTCCACCCCGCCGAAGGCCACCCGGTAAACAACCGCTCCCGGGCGGCCTGGCCCCCGGGGCCACCAGCTAGGTGGCCCCGGGGGCTTCCCCTCGTCTAGGGGATGCCGGTGGGCTTGCACGAGCCCCGGAGGTGCCGGCGGCATCCCGATGGTGACGGGCTGGGCTGCGGGCCGGTCGGCGCTGGGCTGGGTGACGCGGTGGGCTGCGGGCCACCGCCGAGGACAACGCCCAGCACCGGGTGCAACTCGATGCCGTTCGGCGCGACACCGGTTTGGCCGTGCAGCCGGTCGAAGAACCCCACCCCAGTGAGGACCACCGGCACCCCGGCGGGCTGCCAGTAATCCCCCGGCGCGTACTGCGCGGCGAACGCGGCCCGCGCCTGGGCGATCAGCGTGGCGAACGGCGACCCGGGGCCAACGCACGCCGGCGCGGGGATCTCGGCAATCATTGTGCTGCCCTGATCGTCGCGGATCACCAGGTGCCAGTCATTGTCGCCTTCCTGCTTGTACTCGACCAAGATCGCGTGCACCTGGTACACGGTGGTTTCGGCCGGGGCGGCCCGCTGGTCGGGGTTCTGGTCGATGCCCGGCGGCACCGGCAAGCCAGCCAGGGTGGTGACCGTCGTTGGCACCACGTGCGCCAGGTCAACACTGGCCGCGCCGGGGTCGGTGCCCGTTTTCACCGCCCACCGTTCGACGCCGCAGTGTGGTGCGGTAGCCGGGCCGGGGGCGGTGGCCTCCACGTTGCCATGATCACCACGTGGGGCCGTGGCGGTGGTGGTGGCGCAGGCGGCGAGCAGTGCAACAGCGAGCAGCGCGGCGGCGGTGCGTAGTGTTCTCATGCCCCAAGGGTGCACCACACAGCACCCTGTAAACCCAGGAGCCCCGGTGTATGAGACCGGGGCTCGGGGGCGTCAGTCGCTTCTTGGAGAGGAGCGTTGCAACTGGGGCGGGAGGGCTCGCCGCCCTCAACCTTCGCTGCGCTGACTCTTACAAGGTACCTGCCGCCGTGGCGGGCGGTGCGACCTGGGGTTCTGTCGTACGGCTGGCTGAGAATGTGGGTAGCCCATGCCATACTCGACACCGCAGGCCCCGGGGGTACCCCCGGTGGCCGCCTTGTGGAGAGGAGCAGCGCATGAACAGTGTGCCCGAACCGGGGCGAGGACCGAACAAGAACGCCCAGCCGGTTATAGAAAACCACCTGGCCGCTACCGGCCCAGGTGCGGTGACCGTGCCCGAGGTGGCCGAGGCCACCGGGCTGCCGGTGGGCCTGGTGTCCACGATCTTGGGCCGCATGGCCCGTTATGGCACCGAGCTAACCCGCACCGGCCACCAGCGCGCTGGCACGTTCTACTACCAGCCCAGCCGCCGCCGCACCGTGCGCGCGCTGCCCAGCATGGCGTCCCCGCCGCCGCCAGCCCCCATGCCAGCGCCGCAGCCGCGCCGCACAGCCCACTGTCCCGACACGCTGATGGAAGTGCCCGAGGACGCCAAGCGCACCAGCGGCGGCTACTGGGTGGCCTACGGTGCCAGCGGTCGGCCCTACCGGGTGGAGGAGTTGTGATGGCCGGCACGATGCGCCGCGACGCGCTGGGCCGGGAGATTGTGCTGTCCATGGTCCACGACGACGGGCATGTGGGCAGCCTGGCCAACCGGGGCACCCTGGAGGCCACGGTGACCCAACTGCACACCCTGTACTCGTGGTTGGGCGTGAAGGGCTGGGCGGTGCAGTACCTGCCGGTGGACGACGCCACGCATGCCTTCATGCGCGGCCAGGGCTGCCGGCGGTGCACTGTGGTGTTCGGCTGCGGCTGCTCCTGGCAGCGGGTGGCCGCCCGCCAATGCCAGCACGACACCCCGGCCCGGCTGCACGCTCTGGCCCACGTCGTCGGGTACTGCACCAACGACAACCCCATGCACCAGGGGCCGCCGCTGCCCGACATCACCCGGGTGTACCAGCCCGGGGCGCGCATGGGCCACCTGGCGCTGCGGCTGGCTGGTGCCAACGCCCAGTGCGGGGCCGAGCCCCCCGAGGATGGGTGGCTGGGCTGGGCCGGTGAGAAGCAGCAGGCGGTGGCCGCGCGGCTGCCAGTGTGCAACATGTGCCTGCGGGAGGTGGGCAGCAATGCCTGACCACGACCCCCAGGCGGTGCCAACCGTCGTGGACGCGCTGTGGGGGCAGCGGGTGCGGGTGACCAGCCCCACCGGGTTCACCTGGACCGGCCACCTGGTGGGCTACCACAGCGGCCCGGTGGTGGTGCTGGAGTCCCGCGCGGGCCGGCTGGTGGTACTGCCTGCCTGGTTCGGCGCGGAGGCGGCCCCCGATGCCTGAGCCGCTGAAGCTGCACACCGCGCTGGAGCTACGCGGCCAGGGCCTGGCGTCGCTGCTGGTGCCCGCCTGCCCGCATGGCAATGTGCTACCCGCGTGGCCGTCACCGCGTGACCCGGTGTACCTGCTGATCCGCAACCAGTGGCGGTGGCCCCGCACCGTGGCGGTGCCCAGTGTGAATGGTGACCAGCACACCGTGGCGGTGCGCCGCGCCCAGTCGGCCAAGAAGCCAGTCGATTACATTGTTGGCCCGCTGGGGGCCGGTACCGTGACATACCCCAGCGGCCCAGGCGGCCTGTCCGTGGTCGCCCACACGCTCACCAGCGGCACACCAGAAGGCGGCCATGCCAGCGATCCTGAGTAAGCCAGGGGTGTACCCGGACCTGGCTGAGGCCGACTACCACGCCGACCCGTGGCCCGGGGGCTCCCTGTCGTGCTCGGGGGCCAAGCTGCTGCTGCCACCGGGCTGCCCGGCGCTGTATCAGTGGTCACGCAAAACACCCCGGCCGCCTACCAGCGCAATGGAGTTCGGCACCGCCGCGCACCGTGAGGTGCTTGGCGCAGGCTGGCCCTACGTGGTGTCCCCGTGGGCCGATTACAAGACCAAGGCCGCCCAGGAGTGGGCCGCCGAGCAGCGCGACGTCGGCAAGGTGCCGATCAAGCCTGAGCAGCGGGAGCGGATTGTGGCCATGGCCGCAGCTATCCGCACCCACCCCACCGCCGCGTTGCTGCTGTCGGCTGAGGACGTGCTGGCCGAGCACAGTTTCTTCTGGGAGGACCCGGACACCGGCATCATGCTGCGCGCCCGGTTCGATGCGGTGAAGCTGGCCGGGCGGGTGGTGATCACCGATTTCAAGTCGGCGGCGCACGCCGACCCGGAGGGGTTCGCCAAGGCTGCGGCCAACTACCGCTACCACTGGCAAGGCGTGTGGTACGCCCAGGGTGTCACCCACACCCTGGGCGATGCGGACCCACGGTTCTTGTTCGTCGCCCAGGAGAAAGAGCCCCCGTACCTGGTGGGCATCTACGAACTGCCGTGGGAGGCCATTGAGGCCGCCCAGGCGGACATAGCCCGCGCGCGGCGCGAATATGCGCGGTGCGTTGAGGCTGGTGAGTGGCCGGGGTACCAGCCCGGCCAGGCCATAACCACGCTGGATTGGCCCCGGTGGGCCAGGTAGGAGAGGAGCACCACATGTCAGCAGACCAGGCAGACCAGGCACCGCACCCGGCTGAGGTGGCCGGGCACGAGGAGCCCAACGGCAGGCCGCAGCAGGTGGCCATGGCCCCGATCATGGGGCCGCCGGATGGTTACACCCAGGCCACCCGGGTGCAGATGGCCGCCGCCATCGCAGAGGTGCAGGCGATGGTGGTCACCGCCAAGGCGCACCGCCGCAACCAGGTGGCCGCCCAGCAGGAAATGCGCCGCTCCTGCGAGCAGCCGTTCATGGCCGACCAGGCGTTCTACGAGTTCCCCCGGGGCAACCAGCGGGTCACCGGCATCACCGTGCAACTGGCCCGTGAACTGCTGCGCTGCTGGGGCAACGCCCAATCAGGGATCATCGAGCTACAGCGCCACGCGCCCAGCGCCACCGAGCCGGGCAGCAGCGAAATGCAGTCATGGGCGTGGGACATGGAAACCAACACCCGCATGTCCACCACGTTCCTGGTGCGCCACGTGCGTGACCGCAGCGAACGCAAGGGCGGCCAGGCCGACCTGGACAGCGACCGGGACATCTACGAGAACAATGCCAACCTGGCCAGCCGCCGCGAGCGGGCCATGATCGAGCGGATCCTGCCCGCCTGGTTCGTGGAAATGGCCAAGGCCCTGTGCTACAAGACGCTGGCTGGTGACCCGGACACGCTGCCGGCGCGGCGCAAGGACGCGGTGGCCAAGTTCGCCGCCGTTGGCGTCACCCAGCAGATGCTGGAGGCCCGGGTGGGCCTGCCGTTCGCCACGTGGGGCACGGTGGACCTGGCCGGCTTGACGGTGGCATACCGCTCGATCCAGCGCGGGGAGACCACCCGCGAGGAAGCGTTCCCCGATGGCGGCGGTGCGGGCACCAGCGCGGCGGCCACACTGGCGCAGGCCGAGCGGGACGCGGCGCAGGGCACGCCCGGCGGCCAGCAGGCGCAGGGCGGCCAGGGTGTCGGCGCGGATCCTGAGGACGTGCGCCGTGCCAACGCGCTGCGCTCCATCCAGGCCGCGTTCCGGCAGGCCGGTTACGGTGGCAAGGCCAAGGCGGATATGGAGGCACGCCGCCTGGTGGTGTCCATGCTGCTGCGCCACGCCGACACGGACCCGCTGGGCCTGGTGGCCAACGCCACCGCCTTGGACGCCGAGCAGGCCGAGCGGGTGGCCGGGCGGTTGGATGCCATTCTGGCCGATGCCGCCAAGCAGGACCCGCACGAGCGGCTGGCCGCCCTGGCCGGTGCGGCTGAGGCCATCATCGCCGCCGCGCAGGCCCCCCCGGCGGGTGGTGAGCCCCAGTGAACGGCTGGCTGATGGTGGATGGCCCCATGGCTGGGCGCGTGGTGACCACGCCAAGCCCCACCCCGGTGATGTTTGACACGGATGAGGACTTCCCCTCCAGGACGCTGCAATACCACCTGCACAAGTGGGCCATGCTCGGCCACGTCGTGCACCTGGGCTCCGTCCATGCCGACCAGGCGGACGTGGACGAGCAGGCCATTTGGGCGGCCATCACCAGCGCCGGGGCGCAACAGGCCGCTACCGACGCCTGGTGTACGGCTGGTGTTGTGTGCCCCAGCGGCCAGGGCCACAAGCACCGGGTCAGCCGGGCCTGCTACCCGGCCGGCTTCACCCCGGTGCCGGTCACCGGCCATGGCTAAGGCCGCCACCTGGGCAGCGCGCCCGACCCGGACGTGCGCGGCGTGCGGGGAATACCTGCCACACGCATGCGCCGCCTTGGTGGTGGTCCGCGAGTACCTGACCCGCCACCACAAGCGGCGGCGCATGGTGGTTATCACCGACCGGCCGTCCGGCGAGACCGCTACCGGTGACCGGAGGGTTTACCGGTGACCGGCGATGACGGAAACCCCATCCACGCCCGGGACGGCGGCCGGTGCGTGGTGCACGGCGACCGCGCGCAAACCGTGCACCACCGCAACCACCGCCACCGCGACGACCGGCCCTCTAACCGCATCAGTGTGTGCGGCTCGGGCACCACCGGGGGCCACGGATGGATCGAAGGCAACTGGGCACGCGCCAACGCCAACGGGTGGACGATCAGCCGGCACACTGCTGAGCCGGCGCAGGTGTGGGTGTGGTACGAGGCCGGCCCCTACGGGCAGGGGTTCTACCTGCTTGATGACGAGTACGGATTCAAGGCGTGGCCGGGGTCGGTGCTGCACCAGGCCACCTACGGAGAGGAGCACACTGCCGATGGCCACTGATCGGGCATTGACCGTTGAGAAGTTCCCCAGCGACCTGCGGCGCAAGCTGCGCATGTACGCCGCCGAGCGGGACACCACCATGCGCCAGCTACTTATCACCGCCGCTGAGAACCACTGTGACTTCCTGGCATACGGCCGACCGGAAGGTGCGGCCACCGGCGAGGCTCGCACCAACGCCGCCGAACCTGGATAGGGAAGGGTGCAGGCCCGGCCCCTTCCGGGCGTGCAGCGGCCAAGGGCGCGGGGCGCAGGTTGGGCAAACCCCTTCCCGCGCCCCGCACACTGGTGTACTGTCGGGCCTTGGAGAGGAGCGCCCAATGAGCGAGCACAGCAGCCACGAGCCCGGCACCCGGGTGCGCGTGACGGACACCAGGTACGGCATCTTGGACGGCGAGTATGGCACCGTCGTGGCGGCAACCCCCGCGCTGGTGGCCATGATGGCCCAGCCCGGTGCCCCCGACTTCACCGGCACGGTATGGGTGTACATGGACGCGCAGGCCGCTGACCACGCCGAAGACCTGGCCGCAGGCCGCACCTACGCCCAGCCCGAGCCGGTGGGTTTCGACCCGGAGGAGTTGGAGGCCCTGTAGGCCCCGAGGGTGCACGGGCCACCACCGGCCGCGCACCCAACCGGGCAGGCAGCCCGCCTG
>WNFF01000047.1_pt1 | contig 75379 bp, 62 predicted proteins | sample 5400441 | NCBI WGS metagenome assembly WNFF01 (sample SAMN13153345, study PRJNA577476) | soil metagenome | isolation source: 120 cm saprolite under Douglas fir tree site 2 hole 3 replicate 1 | place: USA:California | collected 2015-04-18 | reverse complement strand
AGTACGGGTTAGAAGTTCCCGCAGCGATTCGATCCATGAGCATTACTTGCCTCCAAACCTCCGTACGAAGCCCCTGGCAAAACGGTGTTGCGGAACGCTGGGTCGGCAGCTGTCGTCGCGATTTGCTCGATCACGTCATTTGCGCTGAACGAGCGCTGAACGAGCGTCATCTCAGACGACTCCTGGCCCAGTACGTCTCTTATTATCATGACGACCGAACCCATCTTGGGTTGGCTAAGGAGACCCCTGGTTGGAGAATCCGCTCGGCGGCGACGGGTCAGGTGATTTCTCATGCGCGATTGGGCGGTTTGCACCATCGGTACGACCGCGCCGCTTGAAATCGACCGTTTTGAAAAGTCTTGCGCTTTCGAGCCTTATGGGAGCGAGTGTCGACTCATTCCGACGATACGACGAGATTTAGCCGCAGCTAAGACTGCCACGCCCGGCGGCTGGCCACATCTGAGGATCGGGAACCTCTTGAGCGAGCACTTTCCCGGTACGTTTTGTATTGTGGCGAATGACACCACTACGACTGGGACGCGGTTGTGCTGGACACCACCGCCCTCCGCATGGTGAGGACCGACTTCGAACTCTTTTTCGAACGTGAAAGCTGGTTCCGCCAGCACAATCTGCCGTATCGGCGCGGTTACCTGTTCTGGGGTTCCCCGGGCAACGGCAAGACAGCCACCATCCGCGTAATGGCTTCCCATCCGCGGATCAAGCCTTACACGCTTGATGTGAGCGATTTTGAGAACAGGAGCAGCGAACTCGTTCAAATGTTCATGAAAGCCTCCGTGCATACTCCCGCACTCGTGATCTTGGAAGACCTAGACCGCGCCTTCCCGACAGAGGGCAAACGAACACGGGAGCGGAACGTGAGTTTCCAGACCTTGCTCAACTGCCTCGACGGGGTGGCCACGCAGGACGGGGTGGTCGTCGTCGCGACTGCCAACGACCCGACTTGCTCGATCCGGCGATCCTGAAAAGGCCGGGGCGCTTCGACCGGGTGGTGCACTTTCGAAGCCCGGATGCCGATCTGCGACGCGAGTACTACCGTCGTTTGAACCCGATCCTCAGCGGAGAAGAGTTCGAGTCTGCCATACATAAGACGGAAGGGTCCTCGTTCGCCCAGTTGCGCGAGACCTACATTCTTGGGGCTCAGTCGGCGTTCGAGCGCGGCCGGGAAGTTTCGGTCGCCGATGTCATCGAAGCCGTGGAACTCCAAGCGGCGGGAGCCGACGAGTTGAGGTCGTCGCGTGCGGTTCCGGGGTTCGCCCACAAGCCCGAACGCTTTGTCCCCCGCTAGCATTCCGCGGATGCGGGTATTCCGATGAAGGTGAACAGCGATTCCGGAGGGAAGCCGAACAGCGTCCCGTTCCGGAGCAAAGGCGAACAGCAGGTCATTTTGAAGGATACCAGCGACGCAAAAACACTACGTGTTTACTTCGCCGTATCAGCGCAAGCAGCTCAGGTCAAGCCTTCTCATTTGTCCGGACGTAACGGCACCATGTGCTCTGGTGTTCTCAAGCAACAAGAAAAATGCTTTCCTCGAAAACGAGCCAGAGCTAATCTCGTTTATCAGATACATTTGCGAGACCGTGCGCTACGACTTGATGGAAGGTGATTTTCTCAATCAGATACGGGGCCTCAGGCCAAATCTTTTCAACATTACAAGATATCCGAACTAGCGAAATTCAATGTATGCGGTGAGGATCTAGGTGCAATTAGGATGCAATAAGGCTTCCGGAATGCAACTTTGAGCGCCAGAGGTGGTGATCGGTGGAGACAAATTTCCAAAAAAAGTGGCAAATGAGTCATGGACCGGGCGCAATTATGGTTGCCCCGGGCCGAAGCAGTCAACAACCGTCGCTCGACGCTTGTATGAACCATGCGGTGGCGAGCGCACGCGGGTTGCCGATCTTTATGAATTGCTAAGTACCGCTGGAGTACCAGAGGTGGCGTGCTAGCATTTCGCCAAAGAATTGCATTATTGTCATCGGATCGTCTGCCACGCGGAAGTAATCACCGAGGACCACAACGTCCTCAATGCGACCCAGAACAGCTTGTGCGGGGCAGTCAATCGGCGGCGAGGTCGTTTCTCGTGCAGAGCTAGCAGGTTGCTGACGGAGAGCCAGGTTTTCGAGGACGAGGCCTTCCCGGGAACGGAAAGCGCTGACCATCCAGCCGAGGAGATGCCGGAGCGACACGATCATGGCATAGGAACGGTCCGAATCGAGCTCTTCGCCAAGTCATTCATCTTGCGGGTGTACGACGTTTTGGCGAGGCACAGGCAAGAATCTTATTGGAACAGTCCGAATCGAACTTTTCGCCAAGTCATTCATTTTGCGCATGTATGACGTTTTGGCGAGACACAGGGCAAAAAGATCCCGGACCGGGCATAATGCCCGGTCTGGGATGCTTCACGTTTAGAACTCAAACTTCAGTGCGAACTGAATGAGGCGCGCCTGGGCGTTGCCGATCGTACTGTTCACAACCCCGAAGGTCTTGTTCCCGTTCCCCGTGACTGGATCAAAGCAGCACTTACCATCCGGGGGTCCGAACTGAGGATGGTTAAAGAGGTTGAAGAACTCGGTGCGGAATTCGATGCTCGCCCTTTCGGCAATGGTCGTCTTCTTGAAAACCGCAAAGTCGAAGTTGTTGATGCCCTGCTGCCGCAGAGTTGGATCCACTCGAGGCTCGTTGCCGAACCCCCAGTCTGGCGCAGCGGTGAAACAGGCTATATTGAACCATCCGCTCAACTTGGACGCAGGGCTTCCGGACACCGACTTGTGGCAACCAGGTACAACGTTAGGCCTGAGCCCTCCAATTCCGAGGCCCGCACCCGAAAGTGAGGTACCTTGACTACCATAGGTGAGCTTTACCGGGAACCCGCGCTGGAAGGTTGTGACACCATCGATCCCCCAGCCTGAGACCAGCCTACCGCCGACACCGTTCACTCCGCTCAGGTACTTCTTCCCCCTGCCAAAAGGCAAATCAAGTACGTAGCTGACGACCAAGCGTTGCGAGACATCCTGCGACGAGATGGAGCGCTCCCCTTTGAGGTTGTTCCAATCCTGGACTCCTCCTACGCCGCCTGAGGTTCCGCCTTCTAACCAGGAGGTGAGAGTGTCCGTGTTAGAGAGCAGTTTGGCGTTGGTGTAGGCTACCAGCATGGTGCCCCCGCCTTGGAACCGCTTCGTGACAGTCGCCTGCAGCGAGTTGTAGGTGCTGCCGCAGCATCCGAAACCGTTATAGTTCAGCCCTCCATACTGCGGGAAAGGTCGGTTCAGCTGACCCACGGTGAGACCGGCAGGGCCCAGAGCGCCCGGAAGACTCTGGCTGAAGGGATAAGCAGCACACAGGACGCCCGTGGGGCAAACCTTTTGTGCGATCGCAACCGGCTGCCCCGCTGCCGCTTGCTGAGCCGCCTGATTGATGAAGCTGTCCGGTATCTGGTTGACGTTAGTGTTGAACTGCTCCAGATGCACACCGTGCGAGCCCGCGTAGGCCACGTCAGCGAAGAAGCCGCCGGGTAGCTCCCGCTGGATCCCGAAATTCCACTGTTCGACGTATCCGTATTTCTGTTTCGTATACGCGGTGGCAGAGTAACTGGACGCATTGATAGCATACTGTGAAACGTTAGGCTGGGGGTTTCGGCCGGCAACGGCGACCAGGTTCGGGCCGAATGGACCTACAGTAGCGCAGCTGAAGTTCGCGGCGCCTCCAGTACCAGCCAGTATACAGTTGCTGGAGTTCGGGTCAGTCGCAGTAGGACCCAGCGTGCTCGCAGGAAAGAACCCTTGGTTATTGCTGGCAAAGAAGTTCGAGGTTGCGCTGCTAACCGGGTCAATGTAGGGGTTGGTCCCGAATGAGACATAGTTGGGAATAAAGAATATTCCGTAGCCACCCCGGATCACCGTCTTCTGGTCGAAGCCATAAGCGAACCCGAGCCTGGGCGAGAACTCCTTCTTGGAAAGCGGCAGGTTGTTCCTGGTGTCGTTCACTCCCGTCTTGACCAGAAACAGGTCTCCGGGGCACGCACTACCCGCAGTTCCGCTGCAGCCGGTTACGGAAGAATTGGTTACGTTCGGATTAAAGTAGGTCATCCGGTCGAAACGCTCCGACCAGGGACCCTGGAGTTCGTAGCGCAGGCCGACATTCAGAGTCAGCTTGCTGGTAGCGTGCCAGTTGTCACCGAGATAAAAGGCTCGATAGGTCTGCTTACCAGACACCGGTCCAGAGATGACCAGAGATCCAGTGGTCTGGTTGCCGAATTGGGCGCCTTGCCCTAAGCCGTATCCCAGCAGGAAGTCGGCAAAGTCGAGTCCACCCGTGGCGCCCGTGGCATTCCGCGCCAGACTCTGCGTCCACGACCCGCCAAAGGAGATCAGCCCTCCTCCGGTGTTGGTTTGCAGGTAATTGTCGTAGCCTTCCTCAAGTTGTCCGCCCCACACAAAGGTGTGGCGTCCGCGGATCATAGTGATCTGCGGTGAAATGTTGAACTGGGTATTGTGGTCATCGATTGAGCTCTGCCCCTGGCTGCACGTGATGTTGGAGTCAGAGACCGCAAAGCATGGCGTAAGAGGTGTACGCTCGGTATTTGGAACCAAACCGTTGTAGGACGACGGCCAACCTTCTTTCGTCATGTCGAATCCCGCGTTGATGGGTAGGCGCAGGTAATGGAAGCGGCTGATGCTGAGGTTGAAATCCGCGATCGTCGTTGGACTGAATGTGTGGGTGATACCGACGGCTAGGCTCTTGCTACGAGTGTTCTCCGCACAGCGATCTTTGCAAAAGCCTGTGCCAAATGGGTCCTGGGCCAGGCTCAGCAGCTTCCAGTAAGAAAATCGCCCGAATACGCGATTGCTAACATTGATGTTCTGGTCCACGCGGGCCACGTACTCATCCACGTTTCCGCCAGTGCTGGCCGCCTTGACGAAATTGTTCGTCAATGCATTGGGGTCGGTTGGAGGCGGAATAAATCCCAGCAAGAACTGGGAGGTCGGGTTGATCCGGTTCGCCTGGATGATGTTTCCCGCAAAGGCAGTGCGAGTGTTTACCAGCGGAGTGGAGGGATTTACTGACAGTGGGTCGTAGATTGTCGGAAGGCCGGCGGCAGAAAAATCGCCGGTGCGTTCCGCGGCCGTTGGGACAGTGGTCGTAAACACCGTGCCCGACCGCAAGCGATATGCTTCCCAGCTGAAGAAGAAGAATGTCTTGTCTTTGACCGCGGGACCGCCGATAGTCGCTCCGTACTGGTTCTGCGTGAACGGCGGTGGCTGGTTCTTTTTGCCTGCTTTGATCTGAGATCCCTTCAGAAAATATTCATTCGAGTTGAAAACCTTGTTGCGCAGGTACTCATACGCCGACCCGTGCCACTTGTTGGTTCCCGATTTCGTACTCAAATTGATGACGCCGCCCGAGAACTTGCCCCATTCCGGGCCCAGGTTGTTGTATTGCACCTTGAATTCCGAGATCGAATCCTGAGTCGGAGTCAAAAGCGGCAGGTTGATGTAACCGATGTTGAGCGGCTGGCCATCCAGATATTCCGCGCTTTGGTTCGCGAAAGAACCACCAATCTGGTAGTTGGCGAAATCAAACGGATTCTTGCCCACCGGCGAACCGGTCGTATTTCCTTGCGGAATTACCGACGGGGCGATGGCCGCAAGCGAGTAAATATTGCGTCCGTTCAAGGGCAGCTCGTTGGCCTTGCGTTGCTCAACCACCTGGCCGAGCGATGAAGTCTCCGACTGGAGAAGGGGCGTCTCGGAGGTCACTTCGACCGTCTCGGTTGCCTGCCCAATCGGCAATGCCAGATCGATCTTCGAACTCTGTTGCACCTGCACCACGACCGGCTCTTGCGTGACCCGTTTGAAACCTGGCTTCTCAGCCTCGACCCGATAATTTCCTGGGATCAGGTTGACAAACGAATACAGACCGTCCGCTCCCGTCGGTTGGGTACGCTTTTCCGACGTTCCCAAATTGGTCAGCGTAACCCTGGCATCGGTAATTGCAGCCCCCGAGGGATCGGTGACCGATCCCGTGATCGAGCCGTAGGTGGATTGACCTTGTACGAACATGCAGGTTGAAAAGAGAACGCCTAACGAGAGAAGCAGCGAAAGGAGTCTGCGAGAAATCATTACCCACCCCCACACGAAGTGCACAGCGACAGTAAGGCTGTGGTGAACCGGCCATCTTGGGCCGGATGCTGGAAAGACTGTAACTGGGGGAGTTTTGTCACAGCCCGTAGAACGTTGTCAAGAAGAAATCTGCTCGGGAATGTCTCGGTAAACGATTACCTAGAGGACCATCTGGCCACTCCCCTCAATGACTCGGATAGACAAGGCCAGTTTCGGCATCCTGTTTGTTGTGCCACCAAAACCGACGTCGGAACCAACACATACACTAGGCAAAGGCGCTCACGAGTTCCGCAAGCCGCGCCCAATCACAGGATCTCCGGCGTGCAATCAGCTAATGGGCGCGGTATGCTAACCGCCAGAGATCCCCAAGTGCTAACTGCCGTTCCGCGAATTGCCTACATTCCGGTCTTAATCACCTGCATCGCCTTGTTCCTCGCGGCGGGGCCGGCATCGCTGTTGTTCGACATCCGGCAGCCTGGCGGGTTGGATTTCGTCTTGCAGAACTCACCCACCGCGCAAAAGTATCTGATCGAAACCATGCCCGGAGGAGTCGCACTTCTCGATTACAACAACGATGGGCTTCTCGATATTTTTCTGGTGAATGGCGGGCGCGTAGTCAGTCCCATGCAACTGCCGGAAAATTTCGATCGCAAGAATCCACGTTACTGGAACCGGCTGTACCGGCAAAGCAAAGACGGCAGCTTCAGGGACGTGACCGAGCAAGCGGGTTTGGCAAATGCGGGAGACGGCAACTACGGCATGGGAGCAGCCGTCGGCGACTACGATAATGACGGCTTCCCCGATCTCTACGTCACCAGCTACGGAAAAAATGTTCTCTATCACAACAACGGCGACGGCACGTTTACGGACGTAACTGTCAAAGCTGGCGTTGCGGCAGGCGGTTGGTCGGTTTCCGCCGGTTTTTTTGACTACGACAACGACGGCAAGCTAGACCTGTTCGTCACCCGCTACATGGAATGGGACACGAAACACAGCAAGACGTGCGGTGGGGACTGGCGTACTTATTGTCCCCCCGAGGAATTTCCATCCACCAGCAGTATTCTGTATCACAACAACGGAGACGGTACGTTCACCGATGTCAGCCAGAAGTCCGGCATTGCCTCCAAGAAAGGGCGCGCCCTGGGCGTAGCGTTCGCCGACTACGATGGCGACGGGTTCACTGACATATTCGTCGCCAACGATGGCATGCAGCAGTATCTCTACCACAACAATGGCGATGGAACTTTCATGGAACGCGGTCTTGAAGCCGGCGCCGCGCTGTCGGAAGATGGCCGGCGACTGTCGGGAATGGGCGTGGTTTTTCAGGATTATGACAACGACGGACGCCCTGACGTGATCGTGACTGAACTTCCCCGGGACATTTACGGCGTCTACCACAATGAGGGCAAAGGAACGTTCAGTTATGGCAGTCTGGAGACAGGACTGGGCGTACTCTCGAGCGGAAGTTCAGGTTGGGGTGTTGGTCTGGAAGACTTCGACAATGATGGCTGGAAGGATCTCTTCGTCGCACAGGGGCACGTTCTCGACAACGTGGAGCAGATTGATCCGTCGCTTCACTATTGGGAGCTGCCCATGCTGGCGATGAATCACACTGGACGGTTTGAACGCGCTGACTCAGGCAGCAACTCCCCTACCGCCGGGCGCGGTGCCGCTTTCGGCGATCTCAACAACGACGGGTGGCAGGACGTTGTGATGACGTCTCTCGGTGGCCATCCGCAGATTTTCTTTAACCGCGGTGGCAAGCAGCACTGGCTGGTCATTTCTCTCCGTGGCACGCGCAGCAATCGGGACGGTTTTGGCGCGCGCGTGTGCGTCAACGGACAAACTCGATTCGCCACCTCAGCGGGAAGCTATCTTTCCGCCAGCGACAAGCGCCTCCATTTCGGACTGGGCCACGCCGAAACTGCCAAAATAGAAATAGCCTGGCCTTCAGGCGCGCGCCAGACCCTGAATGATGTTCACGCCGACCAATTTCTGGAAGTCCGTGAACCGGAGAAACCGTGATCCGCATTCTGATGGCAGTTTGGCTGGCGTGGCAGACAGTGTCCCCCGAGGCGCTGCAACATCTGCAGGCGGGCACAGAGGCCGACAAACAGCGGCATTTCGAGGTCGCCATCGCAGAATTTAAGAGAGTAACGGAACTGGAGCCGGCTCTGCCTGACGGGTTCATGAACCTCGGCCAGGCCTACATGGAGAGCCAGGACTACGGAGCCGCGATCCCACCCCTCAAGCGCGCGGTGCAACTGGCGCCGGACCTGGCAGCCGCGCACCAGTTGCTGGGATACGCGCTGCTGGCGCAAGGGTACAACGCCGAAGCGATTCCTCATCTGGAGAAAGTCCAGGAGCAGACTGCTCTGGGGATCGCGCAGATCGGTAGCGGGCAATTGCCGCAGGCGGTGGCAAATTTGCAGGCGGCGCTGGCCAAACATCCCAACGATCCTGATTTGCTTTACTATCTTGGCCGCGCCAGCGGGCTGTTGTCGAAGCAGTCGATTGACACGCTGCTGGCTGCCTACCCTGATTCGGCGCGCGCCCATCAGGCCCTGGCCGAGAACTATTTCGTGTTGCGACAGATGCCCCAGGCCGAGAAAGAATTCCGCGAAGCGCTGCGGCTGCGTCCCGACACTCCAGAATTGCACCTCGAGCTTGGCCTGGTGTACGCAGGTTCTTCGCAGTGGGCGAAAGCCGAAGAAGAGTTTCGCGGCCAGACCAAGCTGGAACCAGGAAATGCCGAGGCTGCTTATCGGTTGGGTACGGCACTGTTGCAACAGGGCAAAGCCCGCGAGGCCAGGACGGAACTGGAGCGTTCCAATCGCCTGCAGCCGGATATGCCCGAAACACTATATTCTTTAGGCAAGGCCGCCGCGCTCGCGGGTGATTCCGCCGCTGCCGAAAAGGCTTGGACGAAACTGCTCTTGATCGAAAAGCAAAGCGCATTGGCGGCACAGACGCACTTTGCCCTGGCCGGCCTCTACCGCAAGCAGGGGAAAACGGCGGAAGCGGAGCGCGAAACCCTGGAGTTTCAGCAACTACAAAACTCCGCAACTCAACCAGAAAAAGTACCGAAATAGAGTTCGCGCAACCCCTATGCTGAAACTGAAGGTTCTAGGAAAAGTCATTGAATCGGGACTGGTCGCTATCGTGCGCACGAACAGCTCAGACCAGGCCGCGCGTATCGCCGAGGCTTGCGCTCGTGGAGGCGCCGCTGCGATTGAAATCACCTTCACCGTTCCCGGAGCCACCGCAGTCATTGAAGCCTTGGCCAAACAATATGGCTCCGACGAAATTCTTATCGGGGCGGGCACCGTGCTCGATCCGGAAACCGCCCGCATCGCGATCCTAGCCGGAGCGCAATACATTGTCAGTCCCTCTGTGAGCCCTGAAACTGCTCGTTTGTGCAACCGCTATCAGATTCCTTATATGCCCGGAGCCGGAACCATGCGTGAGATTGTTGACGCCATGGAGTGCGGAGCTGACATCGTCAAACTGTTTCCGGGCGAAACTCTGGGCCCCGCGTTCGTGAAAGCGGTAAAGGGCCCGCTGCCCCAGGCTTCCCTCATGCCGACTGGGGGGGTAGCCGTTGACAACGTCGCCGAGTGGATCAAAGCCGGCGCTGTCGCTGTGGGCGTGGGCGGCAGTCTTACTGCTGGCGCACAGTCCGGCAACTTCCAGCAGATTACGGACATGGCAAAGCAATTTATCGAGCGCATCCAGCAGGCGCGAAAGAAATGAGGTTGCACCTCACTACTCCCGACTGGAATCCAAGGGCGCAGCCGAGCACGCTGCTATGACACTTTGGAAGAGTGACGACGAGCTCTTCTCCATTGTCCGGCGGGAACTGTTCACCTGCGTGGTTGGCGATGTGATGGACAAGCTGGAGCTTCAGCACCAGTTTTTGCCTCCGCAAATTCGCCCCTTGAGAGCGGACATGATCGTTCTCGGCCGCGCATTGCCCGTATTGGCCGTGGACGTCTTCGCGGAGAAGGTCGCCGGAACCGCGAATCAGCTTATGGCCAAGCCCTTCGGCCTGATGCTGGAAGCTCTCGATGACCTTCGCCCCAACGAGGTGTACGTCAACACCGGAGCGTCTCCGCGCAACGCGCTCTGGGGAGAGCTGATGAGTATTCGCGCCCGCAAACTGGGGGGCAGCGGAGCCGTCCTGAACGGTTATACGCGCGATACCAAAGCTGTTCTTGAGCTGAACTTTCCGACTTTCTCCTGGGGCTCTTATGGTCAGGATTCCTCGCCGCGTTACAAAGTGGTGGACTTTCGCGTCCCCCTGGAAATCGGTGCCGTGCGCCTGCGGCCCGGAGACATCCTCTTCGGCGACATCGACGGAGTGTGCCTGATTCCCACCGAGGCCGCGGAACAGGTCTTCACCAAAGCTCTCGAAAAAGTTCGCGGCGAGAAGTTAGTTCGGAAAGCACTCGAAGAAGGAAGCAGCGCGGTGGCAGCATTTGAAAAACACGGCATCATGTGACCGATGTTTGCTGAACCGTAACTCCTTGTCTAGGTGGTTAAGGCTTTGCTTTCGGTTGGAGTACCACAGCAATGATCAACGTCGACCTGTCCGGCAAGACGATCTTAATCACCGGCGCGATGGGCGCCATCGCCGAGTCCATGGTCCGAAAGCTGACGGCAGCGGGCGCAATCTTAATCCTGCTCGACATCAAGCCAGAGGAAGGGGCTAGGCAAACGCTGCATGCCTGGCAAGTCCCCTCGTCGTCTTACGTTTATTTCTCGACTGACATTACCGACTCCGCTGCGGTGAGCCAGGTGGTTCAGGAATCCTTCAACCGCTTCCCTGCCCTGGATACAGTGCTCGGCCATGCTGGCGGTTGCGGTCTCCATCCCTTCGCCACAACTTCTGAAGCCGATTACGACCGCATCTTCCGTTTCAACTATTTCACCCAGGTCAATCTGGCGCGCGCCGTCTTTGCGCAATGGCTACAGCGCAAAATTGCTGGCCACCTGATCTTCACCTCTTCATACGTTGCGCGCATGCCTCACACTCAGATTCCTTCCTATGCCTCTGCCAAAGCGGCGCTGGAAAACTTCGCCCGCTGTATGGCGCTGGAGTACGCGCACACCGGCATTCGCGTGAATGTGATTTCACCGGGCAATGTCGCCGCGGGCAGTTCGCTGAAGGTTTTCGACGAAGACCCGGCTTATAGAGATTTTGTACTGCGAGTTTCTCTGGGGAGAAGAAACAGTCCGGAATCAATCGCAGATGCGTTTGTGTTTTTGTGCTCCCCCTTGGCCAACGAAATCAACGGCCAGATCCTGAGTCCGGACTACGGAGCCGGCATCGGCAATCGTTTATGAAACTTGGTTTGGGCCTCTATCGCCATATGCTGACCCGCGACTATTACGCCTTCGCGCGTCAAGCGGGCTGCACTCACGTGGTGGTTCACCTGGTCGACTACTTCAACAATGGCGCAGCCAACCCAGACAACAATCAGCCGACGGGCGGGAAATACGAGCCTTGGGGAGTGGCCGGAGATCCCGAAAAGCTCTGGACAGTCGAGGAACTGAAGAACCTTCGTCGAGAGATTGAAGACGCCGGACTGGTTCTCTCCGCCATCGAGAACCTCGACCCCGCGCATTGGCACGACATTCTTTTGGACGGCCCGCAACGTCCGCAACAGATCGAAAAGGTAAAAACCATGATTCGCCGGATGGGCGAAGCGGGAATTCCGGTCTTGGGATACAACTTCAGTCTGGCCGGTGTTTGTGGCCGCGTCACCGCCCCGTTTGGACGCGGAGATGCCGTCACGGTGGGAATGAGTGGCCCCGCCGAAGATGTGCCCATCCCAAATGGAATGGTCTGGAACATGGTTTATGATCCATCCGCTCCGGCGGGCACACTGCCTTCTATTTCTCATGAAGAACTGTGGCGCCGGCTCGAAAGATTTCTGGGAGATATAATCCCGGTTGCCGAGCAATCGGGCGTGCGGATGGCGGCTCATCCAGACGATCCTCCCATGCCCACCATGCGGCGGCAGCCTCGCCTGGTCTACCAGCCCCACATGTATCAACGCTTGATCGATGCCGCCTCGAGCCCGAGCAACGCCCTTGAGCTTTGCGTCGGGACCATCGCCGAAATGACCGAGGGTGACGTCTACGACGCAGTTGATCGCTACAGCCGCCAGGGAAAGATTGCCTACATTCACCTGCGGAATGTGGTGGGCAAGGTGCCGAACTACCGGGAGACGTTTATCGATGAAGGCGACGTGGACATGATCCGTATCCTCTCGATCTTGGCCCACAACGGATTCGACGGCGTTATCATTCCTGACCATACCCCGCAGATGAGCTGCCCGGCTCCCTGGCATGCTGGCATGGCCCATACCATCGGTTTCATCCTGGCCGCTCAGGCAATGCTCAAGGCATCTTCCAACCGCGGAAATTCTTGACGTCGGCGTCGAGCGCTTCAGTTGATCCGCACAAGAGTCCTCTTATCAATACCCCTCTGATCAATCGCGGCCTCCGTTTCAGCTCTTGGCGGTCTGCTGTTTGGCTACGACAACATTGTCATTGGCGGTGCCATCCACGGCCGGAAGAACTGGAAATCCCAATTTTCCCAGGTCATCCTTTAGCTGTGCCACGGACTGGAACTGAATCGTGCTCAAGCCGAGCGCTCGCGCGCCTTGGATATTCGGCGCTCGATCATCCACAAACAAAGCTTCCGATGCCGCCACTCCGAGTCCGTCGAGACTGTGCTGGTAGATAGCCGGGTCCGGCTTGACCACTCCCACTTCCGCCGAGAATGTCTGATGGTCAAATTCGTCCAGCCATGCAAACCGTTGCCGCGCATACCGGATCATGCTCACCGGCATATTGGAAAGCAGGCCGGTCCTTATACTGGAGGACCGCATCTGCTTCAGCCACTCCACCATCGTCGGGTTGACGTGAGCCCACATCTCGTTGTCCCACTGGCTCAGTTTCTCGAGTAACTCCGGCTCCAGCTTCCTGCCAGCATCGTCTGCAAGGCGCGCCCAATAGGCCTCAAGGGAAAGATCGCCTCGGTCATAGGCGAGCCGATGGCGGTCCCAAAGCGGACGGAAGCGCCCCGGATCCATATGAAAGACACTCGCCATGCGATTCCACTCGTCAGCAGGCGGAGGATAGGAGAGTACTTCACCATAGTCGAGAATCACCGCTTTTATCTTCGCTGAGCCGGAACGATCCATTTTGCCTCCGCTTCCATACTCTCCCGGTCCCTGGTATTCAGTCCAATGAATTGATGTTTGCTCTGTGATAACTTGTGGGCTGCTTTCGGTCCGTCGGAAGCGACGATTGGGCACAAGTCCGGACGGCTGGAGTCCGCATGAAGCTGAATGCAACATTGATCAAGAGCACGGTCGTGGCCGCCCTAGGCGGTCTTTTATTTGGATTCGACACCGCAGTCATCTCCGGCACCACCAGTGCCCTGACCCAGACTTACCGGCTTTCGCCATTTCTGCTGGGAGTTACCGTCTTCAGCGCGCTCTTCGGAACCGTTTTGGGCGCAATGCTGGCCGGCTTCCCGGGCGAGCGTTACGGCCGGCGCGACAGTTTGCGGGTGATGGCGGTTTTGTATCTGATCTCTGGCCTGGGCTGCGCCCTAGCCTGGAACTGGTATGCCCTGGTTGCGTTCCGCTTCATCGGCGGACTGGGCGTTGGCGGCTCCTCGGTGTTGGGGCCGATGTACATCGCGGAAATTGCTCCTGCAAAGTTGCGCGGCCGGCTAGTTGGATTTTTCCAGTTCAATGTAGTTTTCGGCATTCTGGTCGCTTACTTCTCGAATTACCTCATCAGCCTGCAGCACTTCGGCGCAGCCGAATGGCGCTGGGAACTCGGCGTTACTGCCCTTCCGGCAGCCCTGTTCTTCGTCATGTTGTTTACCATCCCCCGCAGTCCGCGCTGGCTGGTCAAAAAGGGGCGCGTGGACGAAGCCCGAATCGTGCTCCAGACCACGGGAGACGAAAACTACGAGCAGGACCTCCAGGAAATCGTTGCTTCGATCGACATTGAGCAAAGCCAGGCGACCGAGAAACTATTCACCCGAAAGTATGCGTTCCCGATTTTCCTGGCGGTCAGCATCGGAATGTTCAACCAACTCTCCGGCATAAACGTGATTCTGTACTATTTGAACGACATTTTTGGCCACGCCGGCTTCAGCAAAGTATCGGGCAACCTGCAGGCGGTCGCCATCGGAGCCACCAACTTGCTTTTCACCGTGATCGCCATGTCAGTGATTGACAAGCTCGGCCGCAAGACTCTCCTGCTGGTAGGTTCTGTCGGCACTGCGCTTTGTCTGGCCGGAGTTTCGATAATTTTCTTTACAGGCCAACACCAGAATCTTCTAGTCTGGCTCCTGGTCGGCTACATCGCGTTTTTCGCATTCTCCCAGGGAGCCGTCATCTGGGTGTACCTCTCAGAGGTTTTCCCCAACTCAGTGCGCGCCAAGGGTCAAAGCCTGGGTAGCTTCTCTCACTGGTTCATGAACGCCGGCATCTCTCTCATCTTTCCCCTCATGGCAGCGGCTTCGGGCGCGTACCCATTCGTGTTCTTTTCGGTAATGATGGTAGTGCAGTTCTTTGTCGTCTGGGTTCTCTATCCGGAGACCAAAGGTTTGTCTTTGGAAGAGATGCAGAAAAAGCTGGCCATCAGCTAGTCAAATGTTCAGGATCGTTGGCGGCAACGCGCAAGCGCCACCCGCAGCGCTGCGTGCGCGTGGCAGGGCGGCCCTGGAGGACGAGGACGCCTTCCCTAGGTGGTTGGTGGTAGTAGATTCGCCTTTGACATCAGTCGGCTAGAGCGGAGAGAGTTCGTCTTCGCCTTCTTTTGCTTCTTTCTTTTCGGGGGCGAAGCGGGCTTCCAGAAATCTTCTGGCCAGGTGTTGTCCGCCGATACCGAAGGCGATGGCCAGGCCCAGCATTACTGCTCCCATGAAGATGGCGAAGGCGAGGAGCATGGTTGAGTCCGCCAGGCCGAGTTCTTCGAAGACCGCGGAGGCGGTAAAGATAGTGATCAGGACCCGGACTGCGGAACTCAGCAGGCGCGGGGACGGCATGTCGGTATTGACGGCCCAGAGGAGAGCCGCGCGGGAGAAGAAACTAGCGGCCAGCAATCCAAAGAACAGGAAGAACAAGGCAACCACCAGACGCGGCAGGAATACGAAAAAACGGGTTACGTATTCTTCCAGGCCCAGGATGCCGAGCGCGCTGACCCCCAGCAGGACGAAGCCGAGCCAGGCAATCCAGAAGGCGAAGCGGCTGACCAGTTCGGTGGAGGATGGTAGCGCCGCTTTGTTGAGCAATTGGGTGGCGCCGGCGCCTTCGGAAAGTTTATCGAACTTGACCAGACGCAGAATGCTACGCAGGATCCATTTAAGCAGGTAGGCGATCATCCAACCTACGAGCACGACGATCAGCATGACCAGGAGGCGAGGCAGGAAGCGCGCGAATTCGCGGATCAGTTCCTGCGTGGCCTGAGTCAATTCGTTCACAATCATTTCCCGCATCGTGACCTCACTTTTTTCCGTTCCAGAGTTCGACCAGGGACGGCTTGAGACGTTCGCACGTCAGGCAAAACTTTTCGACGTTCTGTTCTACTTCCTCCCCTGAAGATTCGCGGTTCTCGACCAGAAAGGTGAATGCCCTTCCACGATAGAGAGGGGCCAAGGCCTGGACAATGTGATCGCGACTGATGACCGATTTGTGATACGAAGCGGCGAATTCGTAGACGGTGCGGGCCCAGAGTTCGTCGCCGTAGGAAAACTCGTCTTCCTCGAGGGCGGCGATTCTTTGTAGCTCGGAAACCGTTGGGGGAGAAAGAATCTGCTTAAGGACCGGCTCCAGTTGGGCGACGCCAGAGTGGAACATTCCCAGCAGCCGTTTGCGGTTGATCCGCAGCGGTTCCAGAGTTACTTCCTCGCCCGCGGCCAGGGTGGGGACGGTTTGCGAATCGGCGTGGGCGCTCCAGAGCTGAAAGTTGGGTTCCAGCGACCAGAACAGTGCGCCGACGGTTTGCCGCATGGCCGTGACCAAGTCGGCGGAACGGGCATCCAGGTGGGGTTTGGTACCGAGGAAAGTTTGCGCCAGGCGGAAGCCTCCGGCAATGGCGGAGATGGTGAGAGAGATTTCGGTACCCGTGCGGCCCGCCTCGTGGGCCCAAATTTCTTGTCCCAGAAAATGATTGCCGAGCTGGCCGGAGAAGGCGAATTCGGAGGCGTACGGCTCCTTGACCCGCTTGCCGTAGAAGGCGCGAGTCATGGGATAAACCAGGTTGCGGATCAGCAGCCCGTCGAATTTGTGGCGGCGGTAGAGGGGGGTCACGAAATCGAATTTTCCCTGGTAGACGGGGCGCAACAGGCGCTCGATCCAGTCGGGTTCGATGGTGGTGGATTCGGGCGAGACGACCGCGCAAGCGGAGGCACGCAGGAGGTCGGCGGAGGCCAGGATGGTGCGCAGCGCCGTGCCGGTGGCCGGCTCTCCGGGATATTCCGCGCTGATGCAGTGCAGAGTGCGCAGGGCGTGAATGTCGGAAGAGACCTGGGCGTCATTGATGGAGGCGCCCCGGACCAGATCCGGGGTTTGATCGCGCGAGCCGCCGTCGGCGTTGACGATTACGGCGCGTTCGCGGGGGAAAAACTTCAACAGTCCAGCACGGATGGTTTGCACGACCTGGCCAACCGTGGCGGCATTGTTGTAGGTAGGCACACCGACGAGGATGTCAGCCTCGCCGACGTTAATCAGCTGGCGCAGAAACTCATCTGTCAGAACGCTTTCCTCGGCCAAATTTCTTGCCTCGCTAGAGTTCGCTGCCCTCAGATATCACTTGTCAAATCCCAGTTCTCGGTTCTCAGTTCTCAGATATTTGTTCTCAAATCTTGCGCAGACGGAACCAGTAGAACTGGTAGGGGCCCAGGGTTAGCAAGTAGGGCAAATCTCCCACCCGAGGGAAAATATTTCTACCGAACATTTCGATCAGGATATTGCCTTTGAAGCGGCGCAGATCGAGTTCCACCGCCTGGGCGGTGCTGGAAAGATTATTTACCACCAGGATGGACTCTTTTTCCAATTGGCGCACGTAGGCCAGAATTCTGTGGTTGGCCGGATAGAGGAACTCGATGGATCCGCGGCCGAACACCGGAGTGGATTTTCGCACCTTGACGATACGTTTCATCCAGGAAAGCAGCGAGTGGTCGAAACGCTTCTGCGACTGGACGTTGACCGCCTGGTAGCCATACACGGGATTGAGCATAAGCGGCGAATAGAGGCTTTCCGGGTCGGCGGTGGAAAATCCGCCGTTCCAGCCGCCGTCCCATTGCATGGGAGTGCGAACGCCGTTGCGGTCGCCGAGGTAAATGTTGTCGCCCATGCCGATCTCGTCCCCGTAATAAATGATGGGAGTGCCGGGAAGCGACAGGAGCATTCCGTTCATAAGTTCGATACGGCGGCGGTCGTTGTCCAGCAACGGAGCGAGGCGGCGGCGGATGCCGACGTTGATCCGCATGTGTTTGTCGCCGGCGTACTGATCGTACATGTAATCCCGCTCCATGGTGCTGACCATCTCGAGCGTGAGTTCGTCATGGTTGCGCAGGAACAGACACCATTGGCAGGGCGCCGGAATTTGTGGAGTCTGCTTGAGGATTTCGGTAATGGGCTTGCGGTCTTCCAGCTTGAGACCCATGAACATTCTGGGCATCAACGGGAAATGGAACGCCATGTGAAATTCATCGCCGTCGGCGAAGTAGGGGCGCAGGTCGGCGGGCCACTGGTTGGCTTCGGCCAGCAGCATCTTGCCGGGGAAATACTTGTCCAGGTTGACGCGTAATTCTTTGAGGACCGCGTGGGTCTCGGGCAGGTTTTCGCAGGACGTGGCTTCGCGCTCGACCAGGTACGGGACCGCGTCCAGGCGAAAACCATCTACACCGAGCTCTAACCAGAATTTCATCACCTTCCACATTTCTTCGCGGACCGCCGGATTGTCGTAGTTGAGATCGGGCTGATGGCTGAAGAAACGGTGCCAGTAGTAGGACTTGGATACCGGGTCCCAGGCCCAGTTGGACAGTTCCGTGTCCACGAAAATGATGCGCACACCCTGATACCTGGTGTCGGTATCACTCCAGACGTACCAGCCGCGGCGCGGGTTGTCGCGCGAACTACGCGACTCCTGAAACCAGGGGTGCTGATCGGAAGTGTGGTTCAGCACCATTTCCACGATCACGCGGATGCCGCGCTCGTGGGCGGCCTGGAGAAAAAGCTTGAAGTCGTCGAGATTGCCGTAATTGGGGTGGACGGAAGTGTAGTCGGCGATGTCGTATCCGTCGTCACGCAGAGGCGAGGGAAAGAACGGCATCAGCCAGAGGGCGTTTACGCCCAGTTCCTGCAGGTAATCGAGTTTCTGGGCCAGGCCGCGAAAATCGCCGATGCCATCGGCGTTGGTGTCGAAAAAGGTGCGGACGTGGACCTGGTAGATGACGGCGTCCTTGTACCAGAGTGCGTCCTGAGGCAATGCCAAGGTTCTTTCTCCTCCGTTTGCCGATCTTCAGACAAGCCGGTCTTCAGACAAAATAGTCGACACCATTTTCAGTCCGCACTCGACGCCGGATGCAAAAAATGTGGGCCGGCAGGCGCTGGGGATTGAGTTCGACGTAATTGTGTGAACCCTGCCAGACATAGCGCGTGTCGGTGAGCAGATCGTGCATCTGGTAAGGTTGGCGCGGGTCGAGGTGGAACACGTCCAGCGGCAAATCGACCCACGCGGATTGAATGTGATTGGGATCCAGATTCACAACTGTGACGATGATGTTCAGCAGGTCGTCGGTCATCTTGCTGTAAACGATGATGTGATCGTTGTCCGCGAAATGAAAACGCAGGCTCCAGTCGCTGTGCAAGGCGAGGTTTTCGCGGCGTATCCGGTTTACCTGCGCGATCAGTTTCGCCAGGCTGTTGGGGCTCTCCAAGCCCCAGGTGCGGAGCTGATATTTTTCGGAGTCGAGGTACTCTTCGCTGCCCGCGGCGACGGCGCGATTTTCGCAGAGCTCGAAGGCGGGGCCATACATTCCGTAGTTCGCTCCCAGAGTGGCGGCCAACACCAGCCGGCTCATAAAAGCAGGGGGACCACCTTGCTGGAGAAAGTCGGTGAGAATATCGGGCGTATTAGGCCAAAGGTTAGGGCGAAAATATTCGCGGACTTCAGTTTGCATGAGTTCCTTAAAGTACTCAGTGAGTTCCGGCTTGGTGTTGCGCCAGGCGAAATATGTGTACGACTGGGTGAAACCCAGCTTGGCCAACTCATACATCACTTTGGGGCGAGTGAAAGCTTCCGCGAGAAATAGAACCTCGGGATGGCGGTTCTTGATGTCGGTGATCAGCCACTGCCAGAAGTCGAATGGCTTGGTATGCGGATTGTCCACGCGGAAGATGCGGACACCCTGCTCAATCCAGTACAGCACAACGCTTTTTAGTTCTTCCCAGAGCGCCTGGCTTTGCTCGGTTTCGAAGTCGAGTGGAAAGATGTCCTGATATTTCTTGGGTGGGTTCTCGGCATATTGCATCGTGCCATCGGGACGCATGCGGAACCATTCCTTATGTTCTTTTACGTAAGGATGGTCGGGCGCGCACTGATATGCCAGGTCGAGAGCTACCTCCAGCCCCAGCTGCTTTGCGCGCGACAGCAAGCGCTGGAAATCTTCGAGCGTCCCCAACCGCGGATCGATGGTTTTGTGCCCGCCTTCGCTCGAGCCGATCGCCCAGGGGCTGCCAACGTCATCGGGCGCGGCTTTTTCGCCATTATTGTTTCCTTTGCGATTCACGCGGCCGATGGGATGGATGGGAGGGAGGTAGAGAACATCAAATCCCATTTCGGCGACGTAGTCGAGCCGCTGAGCGCAATCCTGGAGGGTACCTTGCTGACCGGGCTGGCGGGAGCAGGAGCGGGGAAACATCTCGTACCAGGCGCCGAACCGGGCTTTCTCGCGATCGACCACGACCACCAGTTCCCGGCTGTAGCTGGTGGCTCGCCGGCGATCGGCAGTCTGGATCATGAGGGCTTTCAACTCCGGGCTCAACGCCATCTTCAGGGCGCCCGGCATATCCCTGGTGGCCAGCCTTTTTATCTCTTCGGCTCGGGTAGCGAGGGAACCTCTGTCCTTTCGACTGGCACGCTGAGCCGTTGCTTCGATCAGCTGGACGCCGACCAAAATATCCACGGAGAGATCCTGTGCCGCTTCAAATTTTTTTACGATATCGCGACTCCAGGATAGAAAACGGTCAGTCCAGGCTTGCAGGGTGTAGAGATGACGGCCCTCGCCGGTGACGCGGAACTCTGCCTGCCAGCGATCGTTCACCAGCGGCTCCATGGGGACTTCCTGCCAATCGGGACGGGACGCGGAGCGATGGCGCAGAATGGCGTACAACACATCGTGGCCGTCAGCAAAAATGTCAGCGGTTACTTCAACCCGTTCGCCGATGGTGCGCTTGATGGGGAAACGGCCGCAGTCGACCTCCGGCCGCACATTTTCAATGACGACTTTTCTGGCGAACGCGGGTTTGATAGCGCCGTTTTCTCCGCCCGTCATCGTCATTGCCAGTGCCGACCTCCCCGAGTTGAGTCTTCGCGCCAGTTGAGACCGGAGACGTGCAGCAGCGACGCCGGCGGTGAAAATAGTGATTTATTCAGCCTATTTTGCAAATTTATCACATGCGATGACGGTGCGTACCGCCCGGCAACGGTCGCTTGTAAGTGGTGACTCAGATGAGACAACTAGAGGCCATCCGGGTCTGTTGCCCGTCCCCGATCTCAGAGCCGAACGCCGTCTTGGCATGGAGGGTGGGAAAATAGCACCGCCATGTCGAGGGCGAGACCCCTCGGGGCGATGGCGGCGCTACTGGGATCAACACAGCATTAGCCCTGCGACAGAACTCCTTGGCTGACATAGATGGCGACTTCAAACGCCCCCAGTGACATTGGCAGATCCAGGCCGGCAGCTAATCTTTCGGCGGGCCTGGCTGCGGGAGAGCCGCCGTAGGCCGGGTCTCCCGTCCAGAGAGCCAGTTGCCAGCCTTGAGGCCCGGCTGGAACCGGAATGCTCCGCGGGATCTCAGAGAAATTACAGACGAGCAGAGTGGCGCCGCCCGACGGATCTGTTCGTTTCATCACCAATAACTTTGACTGCTCGTCAAATTGGATTTCGGTCAGATCTTTGCGGCAGTTTCCCAGGCTGGGGTGCTGTTTGCGGAGGGATATCAGATCACGGTGAAGGCGCAAAATCTCTGCATGGGGAGAGCTACCGGGTTTGGACCAATCCAGTTTGCAGCGCTCAAAAGTGCGGGGTGCTTGGGGATCGGCGAAATCGCTTTCGGAGTAGTGCGCTCCCAATTCTCTTTTGCGTCCCTCACGCACGGCCGCGACCAGACCAGGATCTTCGAAGCCGGTGAAGAATAGGAACGGCGCGGTTTCTCCGTATTCCTCGCCCATGAATAGCAGCGGCAAGAAGGGCGAGCACAAGGTGAAAACTGCAGCCAGCTTCTGCGGCGGTGGGGAAACCAAGGTTGAGAGCCGCCGGCCGCGGCTGGTATTGGCGATCTGGTCGTGGTTCTGGATGAAACCTACGAATTGCGCTCCCGGGCAATTTTTTGATGGGCTGCCATAGCGGCGCCGGCGGTAGCGCGAGTATTTCCCGTCAAGAACAAATCCTTCGCGGATGGATTTGGCCAGATCGGTCAGCGCGCCGAAATCAATCAGGAAGCCCTGCTTTTCGCGGGTCAGCAAAGAATAGAGGGCGTGATGGAAGTCGTCGTGCCATTGCGCATCCAGCGCGTAGCCTCCGGCGGCGCGGGGATTAATGATGCGGACGTCTTCCAGGTCGCTCTCGGCGATGATCCAAGCCTGTCGCTTGAGGCGTTGGGCCTGATTCTGGAATGCTTCCGACAATTCGTCGAGGATGTGATGAGCGCCGAAATCGTAGATGCCGTGGATGGCGTCCAGGCGAAGCGCGTCCACGTGATATTCAGTCAACCAGTAAAGAGCGTTGTCGATAACCCAGCGGCGGATGCCATCGCTCTCGGGGCCGTCGAAGTTGATGGCCTTGCCCCAGGGGGTGTGATGGGTATCCGTGAAACATGGAGCGAATTCGGGGAGGTAATTCCCTTCCGGGCCGAGATGGTTGTAGACCACGTCCATTGCAACGGCGAGGCCGTGGCGATGGCAGGCGTCCACAAGTTTCTTCAGGCCGGTGGGACCGCCGTAGGAAGATTGGGGAGGGTAAAGGCCGGCACCGTCGTAGCCCCAGTTGCGATTTCCGGGAAACTCTGCAACCGGCATGATTTCAATTGCGGTGATGCCGAGATCGCACAGATAGGGAAGGCGCGAAATGACGCTTTCAAACGTGCCCTCGGGCGTGAATGTGCCGGTATGGAGCTCGTAGATGATGAAGTCTTTGAGCGGGATTCCGGCCCAGTCTTGATCTGACCAGCGGAACGAGTTGGGATCAACGATGCGGGAGGGGCCGTGCACGCCGTGCGGCTGCCAGCGCGACACGGGGTCGGGACGTTGTCGTTCGCCATCGCTCTCGCCACCCAGAACGTAGAAATAATCCATTCCTTCGCGGACGTTTGGGACGGTGGCCACAAACTCCGTGCCAGATTCAGAATCCGGCGGGTGGGTCATGGTCATGGGGATTGTGCGGGGTTGGTCGCGCAGAATGCGAACCGCGAGGGTGGTTATTTTCGGGGCCCAGACGCGGAACTGTACCTTACCACCGTCGAGGACGGAGGCTCCGAACTGAAGTTGCCATGGGCGGCTGGTCGAGTTATCCAGCATCCGTTCGCTCGGCATGTGTTTGTTGGGCATGCGGGGAGCCCTCGACTTTACCTTCGGCGGGGGCATCGGTATTAATCAAAAGCGCGATGGGTAGATGCGTGAACGCCTCGGAAACCGGAAGGAAGAGGTTGCCATTCCGGCGGACGGGAGAGACTGTTTTCCCAGTGAACACGTCGCGGTAGGGGCCGGCCGGAAGTTGCTTCCGCAGCACGACTTCCGCATTGCCCCAGGTTTCAGCTCCCACGGGGACGTGCTTCTGCGCCTGGAGTTGAGCGAAGAAGCGCCCTGCTAGCACCAGGAGCGTGGTTTCGCGGAACGAGCGAGCGAATGCAACCAGGTGCTTGTATTCATCGCCGACGGCGCGCAGGGGCAGGTAACTTCCCTTGGCAAACAATGCGCGATGGTCGCGGCGGAAGCGCAACGCGGAGCGAGTGACGTAAAGTTTGAGGCTGCCGTCGGTGGGCTCGGCCGCGAGCCGATCGACGAGAGCGGCTGGACTCTCGGACCCGTCCATCCGAAGGCGAGCGAGCAGGGTCTTAAGTTGGTCATAGTTCACCGACCGGCGATTGTCTGGGTCGGCGAGGCTGAAGTTCCACACTTCTGTTCCCTGATAGAAATCAGGTAGACCCGGGGATGCGATCTTGAGCAAGGTCTGGGAGAGCGAGTTGAAGATTCCCGCAGTGGCGATCCTAGCCTGGAACGGCGTGAAGTCGTCGAGGAATGGCTTGCTGGCCGCGCGGTCCAGCAGGGTGTTTAGAAAGGTGTGAAAGGCGGCTTCGTACTCCGTATTGGGGCTGACCCAACTGGTATTGACTTTCGCCTCGCGCAGGGCTTTTTCCATGTAGGTGTGGATTCTGCCCACGAACTCCCTGTGCTCTTCGCTGTTCATGAGCGTCAGCGGCCAGGCGCCGATGAGGGTTTGATACAGGAAGTACTCCTCGTTTGCACTGGGGACAGATTCGCCAGCCACGAGAATTTTCTTGTCCTGATTCAACCGCTCCCAGGCGCGGATTGCCCGGTACCATTCTGAGGGGATTTCGGACAGCACGTTGATTCGCGCACGAACATCCTCGCTTCGTTTCGTATCGTGGGTGGAACTGGCCAGCATGGCATTTCGCCACGAAGTGCGGCGGGCCAGGTTTTTCGCGTGGAAGTGTGCGAGTGCGACGCCGAATGTCTCGGGAGAGCCTCCGACCTCGTTCAGCGAAAGCAACGGGCAGTAACGATAGAACGCGGTGTCTTCCAGACCTTTCGCCATGACCGGGCCGGTGAGCTGTTGAAAGCGCATGACGAAGAGGCGCCGCTCGGCACGGTCGGCTTCGCCGATACTGTCCGGGTCTTTGAGCAGTAGCAGGTCCTGGATGAAATCGAAAACGGATCCGCTGGTTGCGGGATTGCGGCGCTTCGCGGTTTTGATGGCGCTCCGAATGTTGCGTTCGTCCTGTTCGTCGGGGTGCTGAGTATCGGTGCGGATGTAAGTGCGGTAGACCGGAAAGCAGGCAATGACTTCGCGCAGCGCGTCGCGCAGGCTCTCCAGGGTAAAGTCTCGCGAGCGGCGGTGCTGCTCGGAAATGCGGTCGAGACGGCGGGAGAGCACGTTGAGTTCGCTGGACATGGAGACCTGCATGACCAGGCGCTTGCTCTCGTAGATAAGGTCGGCGTAACTCTGCGACCATCCCGTGAACTGGCGGTACAGACGCTGGAAGACTCGCTTCCGAGAGCCGTCGACGAACACGCCGTTGAGAAGATTCAGGAAACCGTAACCGGTAGTTCCTTCAATCGCCCAACTGGGCCGCAGGTCTTCATTCCTGACCAAAATCTTTTCCGCGGCGACGTAGAGATGGCGACGAATGCCATTGGCGGAGCGGGTGGCTAGGCCTCCGGGAAGCGGGGCTTGTGCCTGAAGATCCTGAAAATATTTAAGCGGGTCGAACAGACCGTCGGGGTGGTCGACCCGAATTCCGGAAACGAGACCTTTTTGTATCAACTCAAAAGGGATGCGATGTACGGTGGCGAATACGTCAGGATTTTCCACGCGGATGGCAGCGAGGTCGTTAATGTCGAAAAAACGGCGGTAGTTAATTTCGTCGGATGCGACTCGCCAAAAGCTCAGGCGATAGGCCTGATGGTCGAGGAGGCGTTCGAGATCATCGAAACTGTGGGGGGCGCCTTTGGTACCGTTGATGGCAGTCAGCACCTGATTCAGAGCCGCTCGGGCGACTTCACTGCTTTCGACCAGGGCCGCCAGCCGGCGCTTAACGACTTCCTTTTCCCGCTGACGTTCCCGCACTTTGGCCAGGTCGGTGTCCTCGCGCGGGGGCAGGTGGGACAAGGCGGTGAGTATGCTCTCCAGCTCGAGCAGGTGATCGTCGCTGGTTGGGAGCTGTTCTTTTATTTTCGCGAGAACTTTTTCCAGGAGCAGGGTCCAGGAAGCGGGGGCCAGCGGATAAGCAGTGCCTTGCGAATCGAGAGAAAAGGTCCCTCCTTCATACACGGCGCGAATCAACTGGCTTTCCAACACGAGACCAAACTGGTCGGGCAAGAAGGGCAGCAGGACTTTGTTGGCGAGCTCGGCCTTGGGCGGGTTCCAATCAATATCGAAGTAGCTGGAGTAATCCGAGCTTGGCCCATTTTCTAAAACGTCCCACCACCAGAGATTGGAGGGATGGGTGATGCACATGTGGTTGGGTACGACATCCACCACCAATCCCATACCGTGCTGCTTTAGGCGGTCGGCGAAGGCGGTGAATTCTTCCTCCGAGCCGATTTCGGGATTGAAGCGGGTGTGGTCGGTTACGTCGTAGCCATGCAAGCTGCCGGGGTGGGCCATCAGGAACGGAGAGGAGTAGCAGTCGGTGATTCCGAGATCGTGCAGATATTCAACAAGCGAGGCGGCCTGGCGGAAGGTAAACGCTAAATTAAGCTGGAGACGATAGGTAGCGCAGGGGACATATGCCGGTTCTCCAGGAGTTCTGTTCTTCAATGCTATGGCCTCGGTGGTGTTCAGATGCTTGGATCGTTTGGAGCGTTCTCTGGTCTGGATGCCTCGGTGCAGGCGCGGGCAAATCCCGCTCGTGCGCAGCCGTCCCCGGCCAAAATTCTACCTCGACTTCGCTGCGGCCCGGCGCGCGCGTACCGAGCTGCGGAGCGTAGCTCCGCCAAACAACCGAGGGCGGCTGTCTGCACCTGGTTCGTGGCCGGGTTAGTTGCGCACCCGGCAACGCTTGCTGGTAACCTATCTTAACTTACCTACATCTTCTATCGGCGCCCAGGGAGACTTGATGGAACGTTATATCTGCATTCATGCGCATTTTTACCAGCCACCGCGGGAAAATGCCTGGTTGGAAGCGGTGGAATTACAGGATTCCGCGTATCCCTATCATGACTGGAACGAGCGGGTGGCAGCGGAATGCTATGCGCCCAACAGCGCCTCGCGAATTCTGGATGGAGATGGGCGAATTTTGCAGATCGTCAACAACTATTCCAGGATCAGCTTCAACTTTGGGCCTACGCTGCTTTCCTGGATGGAACAAAAGAGTCCGGCAGTTTACCGGGCGATTTTGGCGGCCGACCAGGAGAGTCGGCGGATGTTTTCAGGGCACGGTTCGGCGGTGGCACAGGCTTACAACCACATGATTCTTCCCCTAGCCAGCCGTCAGGACAAATACACCCAAATTCTTTGGGGCATCCGCGACTTTGAGAGCCGCTTTGGACGGCATCCCGAGGGGATGTGGTTGCCGGAGACTGCGGTGGATTTGCAGACACTGGAGGTTCTGGCGGAGCTGGGGATCAAGTTCACGATTCTTTCTCCGTACCAGGCGGGACGGGTGCGGCCGCTTGGCGGAAGGGCCTGGCGGAAGGTGGATGGAGGCAGAATCGATCCTTCCATGGCCTATGCGGTGCGGGTTACCTCCGGACAAACCATGAATGTGTTTTTCTATGACGGGCCCATCTCCCGCGCCATTGCTTTTGAGGATGTGTTGGCGGATGGAAAGCGTTTCTCGGAGCGGCTGCTCGGGGCGTTTTCCGATTCGCGGACATGGCCTCAACTGGTGCACATTGCCACCGACGGCGAGACTTACGGACATCACCGGGCTTACGGGGATATGGCGCTGGCGTTCGCTTTGAACTATATCGAGTCCAGCCAACTGGCGCGGCTTACCAACTATGCGGAATACCTGGAGAAGCATCCGCCGACCCAGGAAGCCAAAGTTATCGGGAACAGTTCGTGGAGTTGCGCGCACGGAGTGGAGCGCTGGAGGAGCGATTGCGGTTGCAACTCTGGAGGCCACTCCGGGTGGAACCAGCAGTGGCGGGCGCCGCTGCGGCACGCCTTCGATTGGCTGCGGGACACGGTGGCCCCGCGTTATGAGACCGAAGCCGGGAAGCTTTTCGAGCGTCCCTGGCAGGCGCGGGATGCTTACATCGACGTCGTTCTCAATCGTTCGCGGGAGAACGTGGTCCGGTTCATGACCGAACAGGCGAAGCGAGTTTTGTCCGACTCCGAAATCGTGCATGGGCTGAAGTTGCTTGAACTGCAGCGTTACCTGATGCTGATGTACACGAGTTGCGGATGGTTTTTTGACGACCTCTCCGGAATCGAAACGGTGCAGGTGATTCAGTATGCGGGCCGCGCCCTACAACTGGCCGGGCAGTTGTTTCCCGAGGACGTGGCAACGCCGTTTCTCGATTTGCTGGCGCAGGCCCGGAGCAATCTTCCGGAGCAGGGAGACGGGCGCTCGATTTACGAACATTACGTCCAGCCCGCGATGGTGGATCTGGAGAAGGTGGGCGCTCATTACGCAGTCAGTTCCTTGTTTGAGGAATACGGGCAGACAACGCGGGTCTATTGCTACGACGTGGAGCGGATGGAGTACCGCACATCGCGCCAGGGGAAACTGCGAGTGGTGCTGGGGCAGGCCAGCGTCGCTTCAGAAATTACTTGGGAGGCGGATCAGCTTACTTTCGGTGTGCTGCATCTTGCGGACCATAGTGTGATTGGTGGAGTGCAAAAATTCCAGGGAGGGGAGGCCTATCGCGTGCTTGACCAGGAGGTTGATAAAGCCGTCGCCAGTGGGGACCTGGCGGAATTGGTGCGACTGCTGGAGAAGAACTTCGGATCTGGCACCTACACCCTGCGGTCGCTCTTTCGTGATGAGCAGAGAAAGATACTTGGCGTTATACTGGAAGAAGCTACCAACCAAGCCCGCGTTCTGTACCGAAATTTTCACGACGAACATGCTCACTTGATTCGCTTTGTGACTGACCTGGGAGTGCCTTTGCCTCGGCGCTTCCGGCTGGCAGTCGATTTCACGCTGAACTCGGATCTGCTCGACGCATTTTCGAACGGTGAGGTAGATTTGAACAAATCCAGAGAAATCCTCGAAGAGATCCGGCGCACTGGCGTGAAGCCCGACGCGGTTACGTTGGAATTTTCCTTGCGTCAGACAATTGAGCGGCTGTTCGCGCGATTCGTTGCTAATCCCATGGAAGCGGGTTTGCTTCAGCGCTTGGAAGAGACCATTGACCTGGCTCTCAGCTTGCCCTTTACGGTGCGTCTCTGGGAGGCCCAAAATACTTATTACGGCATGATGAGAAATTATGCCGGTCAAGTTCAGGAACGCGCGGAACGCGGAGACTCCGAGGCGCGGGTCTGGCTGGAAGGGTTTGCGCGGCTGGGGGAAAAGTTGAAAGTGAAAGTTCAGATTAACGCACCCGTAAGCGCCTAGGTTAGCTAAATTGACGCCAGCTAGACCCCGGCCGACACGACCTGGCCGGGAGCTTCGCCCGGCGCCTTACCCCGTTCCAGCCGTTGACGATAACGGATATGACGCCAACGCGTCATTTCGACCAGCGGCCGCCAGACGCCATGTACGAGGTCGTGTTTGATCAGCTGGTGCCAGAGGCGGTTGGAACGCTTGTACAAATACGACATTGCAAGATAAAGAGGTACCGCACTCCAATCTTCCGGGCGGCGACGCCAGATCGACGAGTGCGAGAACAAACGTTCGTAGATCCAGGCGTATCCGTGTTCCAATTCGTCCGGAGTCATGTGCTTGGGCCGGAAAACGGCGTGAGCGGTGTCGTACAGAGTCCAATCACGATGGAGCAGTCTATTTTCAGATTCCATTTGCCGGAAAAGCGGGGTTGCGGGATAGGGCGTCAGGATGTGAAACGTGGCGCACTCCAATCGATTCTCCTCCACCCATTCTGCGGTCCGCGCAAACATATCCTTCCGGTCGTGGTCGAAACCGAGTACGAACGAGCCATTTACCTGTATTCCGAAATCGTGCAACATGCCCACACGGCGTGCGTAGTCTGAGGTTTTCGGCGTCTTTTTGCGCGCTTCGGCCAGGTTCTCATCCGTGAGCGATTCGAAACCGACGAAAACGCCTGTGCATCCCGCCAGCGCCATGTTGCGAATCAGTTCTGGATCATCGGTGACATCGATCGAAACAGCTGCGCTCCAAATTTTGTTGAGCGGGCGTAGAGCGCGACATAGCGCATGCAAATAGTCCTTTCTGGACCCCAGGTTGTTGTCGATGAACACGGCGTAGGGCTGCTTGTCTGCGACGAATTCGGCCGCCACCTGGCGCGGATCACGCATTCGATAGGGCATCCTTAGACCGTCGGTTGCGAGGTAGCAAAAGCCGCATCGGTTGTGGCATCCGCGGGTAGCAATCAGGCTAGTGGTGGTCAAAAAACTGTGACGCGGAAGAATCCGCCGGCGCGGCGCCGGATCCTCGGAATATTCAGTATCGTAGTTCGCGCCATAGCTGGATCGTAAACGCCCGGTTTCGACGTCGCGGAGGATTTGCGGCCACAGTTGTACACCATCGCCGAGTGCCAGGGCATCGGCGTGGGGGGCGCACTCCTCGGGGCAAGACTGCACGTGAAGTCCTCCAAGCACCACTTTCGATCCACGCTTTCGATACCAATGGGCGAGCTCGAAGGCACGCCGGGCAAACGTCAGGTGCACGGTAATGCCCACAACTTCCGGCATGGGCCTAGACGGTGGGCGTCCGTCCAGCAGGTTTTCGTCCCAGTAATCGACACGCCAGTGATCGGGTGTGGTTGCGGCAAAGCTGATCAAGGCCAGACTTGGAGTTAGCACGTGTTTGCCCAAGCTTGCGTTTGGGTCTTTCGGATAGAAAGGATTGATCAGCAGCGCATAGTGCGATTCGATTGGAGCACCGCAGCCTGTGTCGTCGAGCATCGGAGCCTGAGTCATCTCCAGGGGAACCCAGCGCGCGCGAACAGACCGCAGGAAAGGCGTTTCGGGTGCGATCATTCGCACACTTTGATCCCGGAGGGGGTCGTCGTCAATAACATTTGAGGCGCGGCAGTTGTGCCAGGGAGAGCGTTTTTCATTTGGCAGGGTTCGGTCATAGCCTGCCTGCTCTCATCTTGGTGAGGCGAAGCTGGCGGGTCGTACAGCACCATAAATAGTTATTCACGTTTTAGATACAGACATTTCATTGCCTGACGGTTGAAGGGTTGGATGCCTCGATGTGCGAAGCCGGGTAGCTGCCGCTCTCGTCCACGGTTCGGTCACTGTCTATCCCCCTGGAGATGGCAGAGCGGGGCCATCGCTATGATAAGTTGCACACCCTTTAGGCGTGGTGCCCTTGGCTTCCCGCAATTCGACGTCAGTATCGAAGCGATCGTTCCCTTGTTCACCGCGGCCGCAAGTGATACTCCCCGCGCAAGATAACTGAGCCTGGTGACTTCCGTTCGTTAATGGTGCCGACACAGGAAACCAAATCGTGCCGAAGAATTGTTAAACTCGGCGGTCGAGAGGTCTAAGAAAATGTCGCAGGCAGCGGTGGCGGTCGAAGGGGAGCGAGTGGGACGGTCTGGTGACCCTTGTGTGATGGTTATTTTTGGCGCCGCGGGCGATCTCACCCGCCGCAAGCTGATTCCTTCGCTGTATAACCTGGCGAAGTACAACCTGCTGTCCCGCGAGTTCGCGGTGATTGGCATCGCGCGGAACCCGATGTCCACCGACGAATTTCGCGCCAAACTGGTGCAGGATCTCAAGGAATTTGTGGCGGGGGAGGTTGATTCTGACCTGCAGCAGTGGTTTGAGCGCCACGTCTTCTACATTACCGGCGAGTTTGGCGACGCGAGCACTTACCAGCGGTTGCACGAACTTCTGCAGAAAGTAGACAAAGACCACGCCACCCACGGCAATTACTTTTACTATCTTGCCACCGCACCCGATTTCTTCGGTTCAATCGTGGAGCAGTTGGCTTCTACCGGTCTGATGTCGGAAGAAAGTCATCAGTGGCGGCGAGTGATTATCGAAAAGCCCTTTGGACGGGACCTGGATTCGGCCAAAGCCCTGAACCAGCAATTGCTCAAAGTTGTAAGCGAAAAGCAGATTTATCGCATTGACCATTATCTGGGTAAGGAGACCGTACAGAACATTCTGGCGTTCCGCTTCGCCAACGGGATTTTCGAACCGATCTGGAACCGGCGCTACATCGATCACGTCCAGATTTCGGTGGGTGAAACCGTGGGAGTCGAAAAGAGGGGTGGCTATTACGATACCGCGGGCGCGTTACGGGACATGGTGCCCAACCACATCATGCAACTCATCAGCCTCACGGCCATGGAGCCGCCGATTTCGTTTCAGGCGGACGCTGTGCGTGACGAACAAGCCAAGATTCTGCATGCAGTGCAGCCCCTCAGCTCGGAAGATGTGCTGACCCGGACGGTGCGCGGCCAGTACGGCGAGGGGGAAATGGCGGGCCAGCATGTTCCGGCTTACCGGTCTGAGCCGGGCGTCCCTACTGATTCACGTACCGAGACTTTCGTTGCCGTGAAGCTGCAAGTTGACAACTGGCGGTGGGCGGGAGTGCCGTTTTATCTGCGCACCGGGAAACGCATGGCTTCGCGGAGCACGTATATTGTGATTCAGTTCCGGCGGGCGCCATTTGTTCTCTTCCGCGATACGGAAGTGGACAAGCTCATGCCCAACCAACTGGTTTTGCATATCCAGCCGGAGGAAGGAATTGCTCTACGTTTTGCAGCCAAGACGCCAGGGCCAGTGATGCGACTGGGCACCGTGGACATGGATTTTGAATACGCCGACTACTTTGGGAAGCAACCGAGCACGGGCTACGAACGGTTGCTGCACGATTGCATGGTGGGAGACGCTACATTGTTTCAGCGGGCGGATATGGTAGAGGCGGGGTGGAGTGTTGTCAGTCCAATGCTGGACCTATGGAAGGCTTTACCGCCGCGAAATTTTCCGAATTATGCTTCCGGCACATGGGGGCCGAAAGACTCCGACGAGTTGCTGGAGCGCGACGGACGTCATTGGAGGAATTTCGAGAAGTGAGCTCGGAGGCTAAAGCCCCGTCCATCCGGAACTGCTTACGCGGCGCTAAAAGCGTCGCTCTTCCACGGTGCTGCCCGTTTTCGGAAGGTCTTCCCCAGTGTGCGGAAGGCGTTGGCCTCCGAAGACTATTCCTGGCGCAGCTCCTACTTGAATCCGATGGATTAAGGCTTGGGCCGCCGAGTTCCTATTAGTTACACCGCTATGCCGCACTTTCAGGGCTATATCATTTCTTACTTGTCACCGAGGGCCTCCGCCCTGGACTGCATTCTTGCGCCGCTTCGCGGCTACACGCGGCGCTACCGAATATTCGGCAGGAGTTTGAGATCGGGGACAAACGTTTATAATTTGTGAGCTGAGGAGCTGTGATGGGCCATCCTACCAACGAACGGTCGATTGTGACTCCGTATCGGCGGCACGAAGCAGGCAGCCAACCGAGTTCGCGATACGAGCCGTATCGGGCTTCGGTGCGGCGTGCTCCCTCCAAGCCGCTGATTTTTCTGCCGCACACTTTGTCGGAGGTGACGGGGCCGGTTTATGGGCATGGAGAGATCGGCGAAACTGACAACGATCTCACTCGTCAGCATCCGGGCGAGCCGCTGGGAGAACGCATCATTGTGAGCGGGCGCGTGCTGGATAGCAACGGACGTCCCATTCCCTGCGCACTGATTGAGCTGTGGCAGGCGAACTCGGCGGGACGGTACGCTCATGCCGTCGATCAGCATCCTGCGCCGCTGGATCCGAATTTCACTGGCACCGGACGCACCCTCACCGACGAAAACGGTGTGTACCGTTTTGTCACCATCAAGCCGGGGCCTTATCCGTGGCTCAATCATTACAATGCCTGGCGTCCCGCACACATCCATTTCTCTGTTTTTGGCAGAGCGTTTCTTTCGCGGCTGGTCACGCAGATGTACTTTCCGGGGGACCCGCTGTTCGCATTTGACCCGATCTATCAATCGCTTCCGGACGAAAAAGCCCGGCAGCGAATGATCTCCCGTTTCGATCTGGAAACGACGCAGCCCCAGTGGGCCACCGGATACAAGTTCGACATTGTATTGCGCGGCCCCGAGGCTACACCCTTCGAGACCTGATATGGACCTGGTCCCAACACCCTCGCAAACTGTCGGTCCCTTTTTTCATTTTTCTCTCACGAACGACAAGAGCTGTGTCCGCTGCATTGCCGGTCCGCAAGTGAGAGGTGAGCGCGTCCTGCTCACAGTGCGGGCACTAGATGGCAACGGTGAAGCGGTTCCCGACGCCATGATCGAAATATGGCAGGCGAACTCCGAAGGCAAATACAACCATCCCGATGACTCGCAACTGAAGACTGTTGATCCTGGCTTTCTCGGTTTCGGGCGAATGGGGACGGCGGAGAATGGAAGCTGCGAATTCGAAACCATCAAGCCGGGCCGCGTGCCGGGCCCGGGAAATGTTCCGCAGGCACCGCATCTGAACGCGGCCGTCTTCGCGCGGGGCATGCTCAAGCAACTCTACACCCGGATTTATTTCGCGGGCGATCCGTCGAATCAGGACGATCCGGTTCTGACCCTGGTACCGGTGGAGCGCCGCGAAACTCTCATGGCGCATCCCGATGCTGCTCATCCCGGCGGGTGGCGATTCGATGTGAGGCTGCAAGGCGAGAGGGAGACGGTATTTTTCGACGTCTGATGCTGCCTCGACTTTCCCAAATACAAGGGTTGAGTGTTAGTCTCGGCAATGTCCGGCGCGGGGAGAAGTACGCATGGCGGCACGACTGATAGAGAGTCTAGCGACCAATGAAGCATTTGCCGAATTGTTTTCGGACACGTCCGTGCTGCAGGCCATGCTGGACTTCGAAGCCGGGCTTGCCCAGGCACAGGCGCGGGTTGGCATCGTGCCCCAGAAGGCAGCCGACGCAATCGCAGCGGCTGCGAAACCCATGGCCTTCGACGCCTCTAAGCTGGCAAAGGACGCGTTGCTCGCTGGCGCGTTGCCTATCCCCTTGGTGAAAGCATTGACCGAGCGGGTGCGCGCCAGCGACTCGGCTGCGGCGGGCTTCGTTCACTGGGGAGCGACCAGCCAGGACGTGGCAGATACGGCGCTGGTCCTGCTGCTCAAGCGCGCGCAACCAATTATGGAATCCGATCTCACCCGTTTGGAAAGTGCGCTGCGGCGGCTATCGGAAACACATGCGAACACCGTGATGCTTGGGCGAACCCTCCTACAGGCGGCGCCACCAATCACATTCGGACTCAAAGCTGCGGGCTGGCTTGGTTCAGTTCGCCGCAGCCGGGTGCGTCTCTCGAGCGCGTTCGGCGAAGGCTTGATGGTGCAATTTGGCGGTGCCACCGGAACCCTGGCGTCACTCGGCCAGCACGGAGTTGCCGTCGGACGCGAGCTGGCGAAGGAACTTGAGCTGGGCTTTCCTGACGCTCCCTGGCATAGTCATCGGGACCGCCTGGCGACGTTGGTGTGCGCCTGTGGAGTTCTTACCGGAGCGCTGGGAAAAATGGCCCGCGACATCAGCTTGTTGATGCAAAGCGAAGTGGGCGAGGCGGCTGAGCCAAGCGGGCCAGGGCGCGGTGGTTCTTCCACCATGCCTCACAAGCGCAATCCGAGCGGATGTTTGGTCACCCTGGCAGCGTCGAATCGGGTTCCGGGTCTGGTGGCAACTTTTCTTTCTGCGATGGTGCAGGAGCACGAGCGCGCAGCGGGAAGCTGGCAGGCGGAATGGCCCACCGTCGCGGCGCTGATCCAGGCGACGGGCGTCGCTGCCGCGTCCATGGCCGAAGTGGCGGAAGGGCTCTCGGTGGATCGAGCGCGAATGCGCGCAAACCTAGACGCTACGCGGGCCGTCATCTTTGCCGAGCGCGCCATGATGCTGCTGGGAGAAAAGCTTGGCCGGGACGTTGCCTTCAAACTGCTCGATCAGGCTACGCGCCAGAGCGTTATTCAAGGCCGGCGTCTCCACGAAGCGCTGGCCGAGATACCGGAGGTTAGCCGTCACCTCGACCGCGAGACCTTGAAGAAAATTGAAACTCCCGAAGAATATCTTGGCAGCTCGGAGGTATTTCGAAAGCGCTTGCTTTCTGATGCAGCTGATGCCGACGACGAAAAGGAGTAGCCAGCTTGCCGTTCGCAACCGTTGACAATATCCGCTTGTTCTATCGCCTTGAGGGCAAGGCAGACGGTCCTGTGCTGGTGCTGTCGCACTCGATTGGCACGGACCACGGCATGTGGGCACCCCAAGTGGAAGACCTGCTGCCCTATTTTCAGGTGCTGAGATTTGACACTCGTGGCCATGGCGCGTCCGATGCGCCAAAGGGCGAATACTCGGTTGAGCGGCTGGGACGCGACGTGATTGGATTGGTGGATGAGCTCAACATTTCCAAGTTCGCGTTTTGTGGTCTTTCGCTGGGCGGGGCGATCGGTCAATGGCTGGCTCTGAACGCGCCGGATCGGGTAAGCGGTCTGGTGCTCGCCAATACTTCCCCGCAATTCGGACCGCGCACAAACTGGGAAAGCCGCATGCAGACGGTGTCGGAAAAAGGGATGGCCGGAATCGCGGAAATAGTGATGCCGCGCTTTTTTTCTTCCGAAACTCTGGCTCGAGGCGATGTCTATGCGAATGCAGTGAAGTCGGTGTTGCTGGGGACGAGTCCCATCGGATACTGGGGTTGCTGCGCCGCACTCCGGGACTTTGACGACACACAGTCGGTGAGAAAAATCCGCATCCCGACCCTGGTGATTGCGGGTGACCGTGACGTATCGACTCCATGGGAAGGGCACGGTCAACTATTGGCCCACAATATTCCCAGCGCTCGCGCTCTGCGTCTGGTGGCCGCTCATCTTTCGAATCTCGAACGTCCGCGATCGTTTACCGTGGCGCTGCTTGACTTCCTTCTGCCAAGAGCGGAGTCGTTTGTCGATCCGCTGGAAGACGGATTCGCGGTGCGCCGCGCGTTACTTGGCGATGCTCATGTGGATCGGTCTATCGCTGGCGCCACTGAGTTCACTCGCGATTTCCAGAATCTGATTACACGCTATGCCTGGGGAACAATTTGGACTCGGCCGGGGTTGAGCCGTCGCACGCGGCGGCTGCTGGCGCTGGCTATCGCTGCCTCACTGGGACGTTGGGAGGAGTTTGGGCTGCACGTGCGCACTGGCTTGATGCGTGAACTCGAGCTGTGCGATCTGAAAGAAACCCTTTTGCAGACTGCGATCTACGCCGGAGTTCCGGCGGCCAACACCGGGTTCCACATTGCTGGCGAGGAGATTGAGAAGTTGAAGATAGGCTAGGGTTCGGCATCGATTGGCACTTCCGATAAACCACGAAAAACACGAAGGTACACGAACGTACACGAAGGAAACCTAAGATTCGTACTTTCCTCACCACCTCGGGTCCTTTGCGTTACCTAGAGCCTGCGGTGTATCGAAGCGATGTGGTTGAAAGTCTGTTACGCCCGGTGTACCTGAAGGAAACTCGCAAACACCACGAGGGGGGCGAGCTCTCCGAAGCAGACTTCAAACGAGTGGAAGACCGCGCTGTGGACGAGGCGGTCGCATTACAAGTTCGGGCGGGCGTGAGCGTTCCGGTGGCTTTGAACCACAGCGCCAGGTTCCGGCAGACAGAACTACGGTTCTCGGGCTGGTGAGTTCGAAAAAGGCCATGCTCGAAAGCAAGGCCCAACGGAAGCGGCGCGTTGCTTCCGCCGCCGCCTTCGTTGGACTAGAGAGGCTGGCCCTCAGTCCCCAACATGGGCTCGCCTCAACGATGAGGGGGACCTGGTGACTGCCGCGGATCAGAAGGCCAAACTGCATCTGGTGGCAGAGACAGCGATCGCGAAGAAACCGGCACTGCTTACCCTCCTTTTTGAGCTGGCACATTATAATGTGCGTTCGCAATGGCGAATGACCTCATTACCGACTGCCACATCCATATCCAGCCGATGGAGATGCTCAAGCCTGAGGCATTCGAGCTCATAAAAAGTAAGGCTGCTGATTTCGATCGGATTACCGAATTCTGCAGGTCGCCCAAGGCCTTTCTCAAATATCTCGACGCCTCCGGTGTCGGCCGCGCGGTCCTGATCAACTACGTTGCGCCCGAAGTGATTGGCCTGCGTTCTGAAGTGAATCAGTGGGTGGCTGACTATGCCAGCACCGATCCTCGGCGGCTACTGTCGTGCGGCGGGCTTCATCCGCGACACTCGCCCAACGTCATGGCGGATGTGGAGCAGATTCTGCGGCTGAAGATCCGGATGATCAAGATCCATCCTCCTCATCAGTTGCTGTTTCCCAACGACTATCTGCATGGAGTGAAGGAACTCGAGATTATTTATCGGGCGGCGGAAGCCAACGGCGTGCCCGTGATGTTTCACACCGGAACGTCGATTTTTCACGGTGCTCGTAACAGGTACGGAGATCCGATTTACCTGGACGACGTGGCGGTGGATTTCCCCAAGCTGAAGATTCTCATGGCGCACGGCGGGCGGCCGCTGTGGATGGAGACCGCATTCTTCCTGCTGCGTCGGCATCCCAATGTGTTTCTGGATATTAGCGGCATACCGCCGAGGACACTGCTGAAATACTTTCCGCGGCTGGAAGAGATTGCGCACAAGACATTGTTCGGCACTGACTGGCCGAGTCCCGGCGTTCGGGAAATCAAAAGCAATCTTGATGATTTTATGGCGCTGCCTTTGAGCGATGGGACTCGACAGCAGATAATGTGCCGGACTGCGTTGGCGATCTGGCCTACGTAGCTTCCAGCGTCCGTGTGGGGGCGTTCAGCTGCTAGTCGTTGGTTCTCAGTTCCTAGTTTTTGGCGCTGGAGCCGGCGGTGTTTTCTACCAGCAACGCAATTCCCTGTCCGCCACCGATGCACGCCGATGCGATTCCGTATCTTCCCCCGGAGCGCTTTAGTTCGCGGGCCAGGGTGATGGCCAGACGCACTCCGGTGGCTCCCAGCGGATGGCCGATGGCGATGGCGCCGCCATTTACATTCAGCCTGGCATGATCCACACCAAGCTCCCGCTCACAAGCAAGAACCTGCGCTCCAAACGCTTCGTTGATTTCAAAACGATCAATCTGTTCCAGACGCAAGTCGCTGTGCTCGAGGACCGCGCGGACTGCCGCGACTGGGCCAATACCCATAATTTCTGGAGGCACACCGACGGCCACGCCGGCAACGATACGCGCTAAGGGCTTTTTGTCGTGTCTGCGCGCGAACGCTCCGGACGCAACTAGGGTCGCGGCCGCTCCATCCACTACGGCGGAACTATTGCCGCCAGTCTGCACGCCTCCGAACGCGGGACGAATTTTGGCCAGGACTTCAAGTGGCGAAGGCCGTACGTGACTGTCTTCGGCAAAAGATTCCACCTGACGGGGCAGGCGAATACCACGAGGAGCATATCCGGGGCACTCGAAAGTCTCGCTCACGATCGGCACGATTTCGCCACTGAGGAAACAGCCTTTCTGTGCGGCCACGGCGCGCGCGAAGCTGTCCGCGGCGAAAATGTCCACTTCTTCGCGCGAGATGTTGTGCCGCTTGGCGAGTGCTTCTGCTGTTCCGCCCATGGTGAGATTGCAGCTGGGATCGAGCAGTGCTTCCCAGAGAAAGTCTTTGAACTCCACCTGGCCCATAGGAAATCCGCCGCGGTGAGTATAGGCGGCGATAGGATTGCGGCTCATGGATTCGGTGCCCACGCCCAGCGCCAAGTCGGCCTTGCCCAGCTTGATCAGATCGGCGGCTTGCAGGATCACTTCGATACCAGTGCCGCATACGCGTTGTACCAGGTGCGAGGGCACCTCTATAGGTACGCCGGAATAGAGGCTGATATGACGCGGCAGCATGTAGGTATCAAAGGAAGCTTGGGCCATACTGCCTGCGATGACGGTATCTACGTCAGCGGGAGAGACACCCGAGCGCCGGAACACTTCGCGGGCGACTTTGATTCCCAGATCAATGGGCGAAACCAGGCCGAGAATTGCGTTGTAGTCGGCGAATGCGGTGCGCACTCCATCGAGCAGCCAGGCGTCGTCATATTTTGAGAGCAAACCCTTAGCCCCAGTGGTCATGCAATTCCTTTCTCTTTGGCGCCGTTTTGCGCTCTATCGCTTAGGTACTTAAATATAACTGTAACCCAAGATCGATTTAGAGGCGCGTTTGCATCGCCAAAGCGCATCGTCCGATCCAAACCGATGTGTATCCGTTACGAAGATGGCCCAGGCGGTCGCGTAGATTTCAGGCGTCCTCCGAGACGCGGCTGCGGATTTCAAGGTCCCGGGAGGGATCTTTTACGGTAGCCCGCCACTTCAGTGGCGAGCCAATAGGAGGATGCGCATGCCGTAGACGCGACTGAAGCAACTCCCAACGCCAAAGGTGGCATGTCAGCCGTCCCCACCGGACGCGGTCGTTCCTTGCACACCGGAAGATCAAGTCCGGGTAAGTTGTTCAATCAGTTCTCGACGCTGCGGATAGAGCTTGATCAAGTTAGATCGTTTGCCTAATTCGAAGTCCTCGAAATCGAAACCCGGCGCCACGGTACAGCCTGCCAGGGCGAACGACTCAGGGTCCTTGACGCGCGAGGCAAACCAGCAGCCCGCCTTGACCACTGCCTGCAACCGTTCGCCCGCGTCGGGATTGCTGCCGAGCGAAATTTCCGAATAACGCCCGTCCTCTTCGATCACGTGGACGACGAACGGAGCGCCCGCATAAAAATGCCACAGCTCATCCGAGCGGAGACGATGGAAGGCGGAGAAGATCTCCCCTTCCAGCAAGAAATAGATTGCGGTCGAAACCAGCCGCGGACCTGTGAACTGTGGGGGCAAGGCTTCCTTGGCGATGGAGAGGCCCGAGCGATAAGTCTCGCGATAGTACCCACCCTCGGGGTGAGCGATGAGGCCCAGTTTGTCGATCCAGTATTTGGCGGATGCGGTCATTGTTGCCTCTCCGTACTACCGCTTGACAAGCGGATCTCCGGGCCTGGAAATTATCGCTTATCAGAACGAGTTTTGTATTCTGCGCGAGCTGAAAACAGCCGGGCTTGCCCAGCTGGGCGGGTGAGGACACCCACGCCTACGTGGGTCGTGGTAGATCCTCCACTGGATCTGGTGGCGGCAGTTCCGAGATTGCTGGGTATGCACGACGAAAACAGCACTGACAAAGAAAACGAGGTGCCGTCTGAGATCAGCTCTGCGATCGACCGACGCATCGTTGTCGGACAGGCGCTCTATGCACTGGGGCGTCGCTATGCATTTTCAGCGCATACCGGAGCATCGGCTTCATCGTTCTGGTGCAACTCAACTACGCAATCGCGCCTCGGTTTATGCGGCGTGCCGGTTCCTGATTCCCTTCGCGACGATTCACCTGGGTTTGACGCTGAAATGGCTGGCTATACATTGCCATCTTCCACCCAGGTTCATCCAGGTGTCGGTGAAGCGTCCGCGGCGCTCCCAGGGCCTGCCTTTGTCGATTCCCTTTTCATAGTAAGCGCCGGTCACGACCGCGGTGTTGCCGTAGGAGTGAACCACCAGGTCGCTGGACTGGAGAACCTCGGGGCGGTAAGACTTGTCGGCCACGGAGGCAACGATCTGTGCCTTGTTGTAGAGAGTGCCTTCGGCGACGGTCATGACGAAATCGTCCGCGAGCAGAAGCTGTACCGCCGGCGCATCGTTGTTCAGCTCGGCCCGATTCCAGAGGTTCTCCATCGCAATGATTTTGGTCGAGTCCTGGGCGACCGCGAGGAGGGGGACTGCCAACCACAGCAGAGCAGCCAGACTGCGTTTCATTGGAACTCCTCACCTTTGTGACTTAACAGCCTACGAACAAATTCCAACAGGACACGGTTCGTCATAGCAGGGCTGAAGCCCTGATTGATCTTGAACGCTAGCGCGGCGCTTAGGACCGCTCTTCCACGGAGCTGCGCGCTTCGGAGAATATTCCACGGCCCGTCGAAGTCGCGCCCTTCCCAGAGCCCATCCGGAGCAGCATTTTCCGTGGCGGTTAAAGGTTCGCCGTGGCAATACTCTATTACACTCGCTATTACACCCGTTGATGGGCGAGGAACTGCTTTGCGATGAGGTACCTTCAAGCCAGGTGAGTCAAGCGAGGGATCTGGCAATTTCTTTCGCCGATCGCCGGTCTGCGTATACTTGAGCGGTTTGTGCAGGGAAAGAGAAACTGGCCGCCTGAGGAGGTTTAATGGGGTTCAGTGCGAAATCGGGATTGTGGCTTCTTGCCCTGGTTCTTTGGCCCTCGCTGATTCAAGCTGCCGATCTAAAACCGGAAGACGTCGTCGCCCGTCATCTTGACTCACTGGGCACGGCCGCGGCGCGTGGGGCCAACAAGTCGAGGGTTATCCAAGGCACAGCAAAGTTCAAGATGCTAGTAGGGGGCGGCGGCCAATTGGAAGGCAAAGGGGCCGTGGTGTCAGAAGAACGCAAACTCAACATCATGATGAAGTTTCCTAACGACTATAAAGGTGAACAATTTATTTCGGATGGAGACAAATCGTATGTCGCGGCAACCACCGCCAGCCACCGACGCACCACCTTCGGCGAATTTGTGCTGAGTCAACCGGTGATCTTGCAGGAAGGATTGCTGGGCGGCGCTCTCTCTACGGCTTGGGCATTGTTAAACCTCGACCGCAACCATCCTCGCATTAGTTCTGGCGGACTCAGGAAGGTGGATGGACGGCAACTGCTGGATCTCCATTACCAGCCCAAGGGGAGCAACGAAATGGACATCCACCTCTACTTCGATCCGGAGACCTATCGCCACGTCGAGACCGTGTACTCGATAGCTCTGGCCACAGGACTGGGCACCTCCGTACCCAGTATTACCGATCAAGTCGGGTTGACAACCCCTTCTGGCCTGGCCGGAGGCGACCCCACCCAGAGTTCCAAGCAGCGAGATGTTCGTTACACTTTGGAAGAGCGCTTCAGCGATTTCACTACTGCCGAAGGGATCACCTTGCCCTCGCATTACAACATCCATTTCACCCAGGAACTACAGGACGGAAAAACAACCGTCTATGAATGGGACATGAAGGCCAACGAGGTATCAGAGAATATGTCGCTAGACCCACGAAACTTCCAGGTCAAATGAAGTACGCTCAGCAGAAGCAAGGTCGAGTTCCACGCCCTGAATCTCACCGAAACTAAGGTCGGCTGCGGACGGAGTAATCCGTTTGCGCCTGCAATGTGCAACCGAATATTTGCGGTTTCGGGTAAGGGAACCCGGAGGCTGCCGGTTCGCGCTGAAGATCTAGTGCGACCCAGCGGCAGCCTCGGCATTCACGCCAGACAGGGCATCAGTTGCCCGGTTTCTTTTTGGGAGCAGAATCACCCTTCGGTGCCAGGGTGCGGACGTAGCTCAGAACCGAATGGATTTCGTCTTCGGTGATCAGGGTCTTGAAGGCAGGCATATTGCCCTTCCCCTCGGAGATCGACTCCGTCAGTTCAGCGTCCGATTTCTTCTGAACCTCGGGCGAGCGCAAATCCGCCGACTGCAGACTCTTCCCCACCGGCGTATTGCCGCTTCCGTCTTTCGCATGGCAGGTCAGACATTTCGCTTTATAGACGTTCGCGCCTGCCGACTCCTCCGCCGCAGCGGAACACGGCACGACCGCACGGAGCAGACCGAGGGCCAAAACACCAAGTACCGACAGGTTCTTGAATAGTAGGTTCATAATCCCCCAAAATGTTAGTTGTGCCGCCACGGCTGGATCGAATTCACGCTCAACCGCACGGTCGAAACTTCGTAATTCTAGTGGTTCGTGCTGGTCAAATCAACGGAGCCCCCCACTTGCTTTAGGGGCGGGACTGAGGCGGCGCCAGCCCGATATTTCTTCGATGGCTTACCAAATATGTGTACGTCAGCGGACAGACGGCGCGAATTTTGCTTCTTACGATAGTGGTCAGTTGGCAGCGTTTGGCCGACGGCGAGATGGAATCGCTGGGAGATGGTCCATGGCATCCGACGAAACACCTTTCCTAGGCCCGGCCTTACGCTTTCCGCAATGGCAGGGCGAATACGAAGCAGCTTTGCGGGAGACAGACCGCAAGATGTTATTCAAGCGCGTCGAGATCGCGGAGGCCGCCCTCCTCAATCACCGTGACGCTTTGACGCAGGACTCCGACGACCGAGTGGAAGAACAAGAGATTGAAAGCGCTCTGAAGAGTTTGCGCGCGCTGAAGAGGGACGTCTTGGACTTTTCTTGACGCTGTGATTTCCTTGTTCAGAAGTTTTTGGAAAAACAGAAGCTGGCCAACTCGCCGTTCCAACTCTTCCCACAATTCCTTGCCTGTCATCCCGACGGTCTTCGCTTAGGTATGCAATTCCAGCCCGGGAACTCCGTGTAGCGCTCGCCACACCGCCGGTGAAGCCACGGCCCCGCATTTACGCTGGACAAACGAAAGCAAACGATATAAAAAGAAAGCGCAATCACAAGCTACCGACTACTTCATTCCCTGATTCATGCTCCGAGGAAACGTGCTCAACGAAGAACGTCGCCGGGCCATTATTGAAATCCTTGACCGCGATGGGCGGGTGCTGGTCATGGACATGGCCCGGAGATTCGATACTTCCCAGGTCACGATCCGGAAAGACCTGGAAGTTCTGCACGCCCACGGTCTCGTCCACCGCACTCATGGGGGCGCCTTGCCGGCACGGGAGGGGGCGCTCGAAGACCCCAGCTTGCGGGAGAAGGAAAAGCTTCACCGTAAGGAGAAACTGCGGATCGCGACAGTCGCTGCCGGTCTAGTCAAGGAAGGCCAGGTTGTAATTCTCGATTCGGGCACGACTACGACCGCCATCGCGCGCGCGTTGCGCAACTTTCATAACATTACGATTATTACAAATGCTTTGAATATCGCGGCCGAACTCACTGGAGCCCCGGTAGAGGTAATTTTGACCGGGGGCAGTCTTCGTAAGAAGTCGTTTTCCCTGGTGGGACCGATTGCGGAGGAGACCCTACGCGGGTTGAACGCTGACATCCTTTTTCTTGGCGTGGACGGCTTTGACGTCCACTACGGGTTGAGCACACCCAATCTTCTCGAAGCCAAAGTCAACCGGGTGATGGTGGGAATTGCGAAACGAACGGTCGCCGTGTGCGATTCGAGCAAGTTCGGACGGCGAAGCTTATCGCTGATCGTTCCCCCGACGACTTTGCAGGAAGTGATTACCGACCACGGGATCCCTAAGTCCGACTTACGCGCTCTGAAGAAAGCCGGGATCGAGGTGACGCTTGCCTGATACTCCCGGAGCCCATTCTCTCGCTGAAATCCTTTCCCAGCCGCAGTTCTGGAGCCGTTGCCTGGAAGCGCTGGAACGCGAAGGAGCGCTGGCAGATATCCGGCAGCCTTTTCGCTCCGCGACTGAATGGCTGTTCATCGGTTGCGGGTCGAGTTACTACATCGCGCAGGCGGCGGCGGCTTCATGGAGCGCCATCACCCGCATGCGGGCTCGGGCAATTCCGGCTTCGGAGTTGTTGCTATTTTCAGAACTGGTGCTGGCGGGTGCTGGAGAGATCGCGGCAGTTGTCATTTCCCGCTCGGGCCGAACCTCCGAGGCGGTTCGCGCCGCGCAACTACTCGAGCGCGAGAAGAATATTCGCACTCTGGCGGTGACGGGAACGCCAGATCAGCCGCTCGAACAGATCGCCACGGCCACCCTGCCGCTGCTTCCTTGCGACGAACAAAGCACTGTCATGACGCGATCGTTCACCTCCATGCTGTTAGGCCTGCAGTATCTGGCGGCATGCCAGGCCGACGATCGCACATTGGCAACGTCTTTGGGCAAGTTGCCGGCCATGGCGGGCCGCGTGATGAGCAGTTTGCATCCGCGGGTTCGCGAGTTTGTGGGAACGCGGCAGTTTGCTGACTATGTGTGTCTAGGGCAGGGTGCGTTTTATGGCTTGGCGTGCGAAACGGCGCTCAAGATCACTGAAATGTCGGTGTCTTATGCCCAGAGCTTTCACACCCTGGAATTTCGTCACGGGCCGAAATCTATTGTGGGACCTGAGACCCTTGTAATCTTCCTGCTGTCCGAGCAGGGCTACAATGCGGAGTGCGATGTTCTGCAGGAAATAAAGGGGCTCGGTGGAACGACGCTGGCGATTGCCAATAGGGCCGATGAGCGCGCCCGGAATGCGTCAGATCTTTTGGTCGAGTTGGATTTTGAACTGCCAGAGTCGGCACGCCTGGCACCTTACATCTTCGCCGGTCAGCTCGCGGGTCTCTACACCGGATTGAAAAAAGGTCTCGATCCGGACAATCCGCGCCATTTGAGCCGGGTCGTGGTTCTTGACGAAGAACAATCCCCAGAGCTATCTGAGCACGCACAGACTTGAGCTGACAATGGCAGGGCACTTCCGTCCACGCGCCGGGAGCACGTGCTTTCGAAAGCTTTCCATTTTTCCCAGGTTCGCGCCTCGCGCGAGTGGCCAAGACTCCTGCGACTCGGTAGTTTGGTGTCCAGCACCAGCGGCATCGACTTCACTGCATGCAGCGAAGGTTTGAATCCTCTGCATTTGCGTTTTGATGAACCTGCATCCGAGTTTTGCCTTGACAAAGGTCACAGAACGAAAGTAAAAGTAAGCGTTCGTAACTATTCACCACAAGTTCCTCAAGCGGAAAACATGCCACAATATTCCGCGGCATGGGACGACCGCAGGCGAACCAGCTCCAAGGAGGATTGCCGTGCCAAACCTGGCCAGTTCCCGACTTTCAGTTTTTCTTGCCGTCGTGTGCATGGCTTTTTCGGTGCCGGCATGGGCGCAAAAGGATGCGGGCAGCATCGTCGGCACGGTGAAGGACCAGACCGGCGCCATCGTGGCGAAAGCCAAAGTGACGGTAAGTGATGTGGAGCGTGGGACTAACCTGCAGACCACGACCAACGATTCTGGGGAGTACGTGGCCAGCCCGCTTCGGGTGGGCCGCTACACGGTTACGGTTGAGCATCCTGGATTCAAGAGGGCGGTGACCGTTCCGGTCAGCCTCGATGTGCAGCAGCGGATTGCTCTGGATGTGACCCTTCAGGTGGGACAGATTTCGGAGTCTATCGAAGTTACCGGAGCCGCTCCTCTGCTGGAAACAGAAACCTCGGAACTGGGCCAGGTGGTGGATAACAAACGAGTGGCCAATTTGCCGCTCAACGGCCGAAATTTCGCCCAACTCGCACTGCTGACAGCCGGCACCGCGCCCAGCGAACCGGGCGCTCGCGATGAAGGCGGCTTTGGCTTTTCGGCCAATGGAGCCCGTTCTCTGCAGAACAATTTTCTGCTGGACGGCGTGGACAACAATTCCAATCTTCCGGATCTGCTGAACGAGACGAACTATGTGATTCAGCCCTCGGTGGAAGCGCTGGAGGAATTCAAGGTTCAGACCAACGCGTACAGCGCGGAATTTGGACGCGGCAATGGCGCCATCATCAATGCCACGATCAAGTCGGGCACGAACACGTTTCACGGGAGCGCGTATGAGTTCCTGCGCAACGAGAAGTTCGATGCCAAGAATGTCTTTGACGATCCCAACAGCCCGATCGCTCCCTACAAGCAAAACCAGTTCGGCTTCACGATTGGTGGTCCGATTGTTCGCAATCGCACATTCTTTTTTGCCGACTACGAGGGACTGCGGATCCGCCAGGCACAGACCCTGACTTCCTTTGTTCCCACGGATGCGCAGCGAGCGGGAGATTTTTCCGACCAGCTTGATCTGACCCAGCCAACCGGAACCGACTGTGGCGGGCATCCCACCTTCGTGGGAGAGATTTTCGACGCCAGAAACGCAGGCAACGGATGCGGGGTGGCGTTTCAGTATGACGGCGCCGGAATGCCGCTGAACATCATCCCTCAGAGCCGGCTTGATCCCCTGGCTCTGGCGATCACCAAGCTTTATCCCGAGCCCAACGTCAATGGCAACGGTTTCAACAATCTGTCCAATCCGGTACGCAGCGAGTCGCGCAACAATTTCGACGTTCGCATTGACCAAAAATATACGGAGAAAGACTACGGATTCTTCCGCTTCAGCTACGAAGACCAGCCCAGCCTGATTCCCGGGCCTTTCGACAACACCGGGGGCGATGGGGGCGGGTTCTTCAGCGGCGTAGAAGACAACGCATATCGCAGTTTTGCCACCAGCTGGACACACCTGTTTCGGAACAACCTGACCAACGAGTTCCGGCTGGGTTACAACCGGGTCAATTCACAACGGCAGCAGATCAATGCCGACAAAACGAGTGAAGAGCTGCTGAATTTTCCCGGCGGCTTCCCGGGCATCCCGAATGTGCCTGGAAACGGCGGGCTTCCCCAATTAACCTTTAGCGACATCGCCCAGATCGGCAGTCCCACATTTTTACCTTCGCACGAGGTACAGAATACTTACGGCCTCTCGGAAAATCTGAGCTGGGTACGCGGCAATCACTCCTTCAAGGTCGGAACCGATATACGGAGTGAAGAGTTCACCATTTTTCAACCGGCGGCGCCCCGCGGCACGCTTGACTTCGGTCCTGGATTTACAGATAACCCGGCGGCGCAATTCAGCGGCGGTTCCGGCTTTGCTTCCTTTCTGGTGGGCTTGAGCGATGGTGGCAGCATCAATAACCTGCACAATATCGACTATCACCACCAGGTATACGCCTTCTACGGGCAGGACGATTGGAGGCTCACTCCAAAACTCACCCTGAACCTGGGGTTGCGTTACGAACTGTTCACCACGATCAAGGAAAGAAACAACGAATTGGGCACGTTCGATCTCTCAACCGGCAGCTTGATTGTGCCCAAAGGCGTGAACGCGCAGCTTACTCCCATGCTGGCTGCGATTGTTCCGGTACGGGCCACAGCCACTCCAGGACTGATTTCGCCTGACACCAACAACTTCGCGCCACGTGTCGGTCTGGCCTATCAGGCAAGCAACAAATTAGTGGTGCGGGCGGGATATGGAATTTTCTTTGGCGGCGACGAGGCCGGCCCGTATTCCAATCCGAGCATGGGATTTAATCCCCCGTTCTTTGTCAGCAAGAATTTCAACCAGCAATGCGGCGCCGCTTCCGCCAATCCGGCGACCGTGGACTGTTCCCTGCCTGGCATACCCACACTGTCCAGCGGCTTCCCGGCAAATTCACTGACTGATCCCGAGCCGCCACCGCTTTTCTTTTCGCTCGATCCCAAACTGGTTACACCTTACATGCAGCAGTGGCATCTTTCCACGCAGTACGAGCTGCCGTCGAATACTGTGTTTGAGGTCAGTTATGCCGGGTCTCGCGGGTTGAAGCAGTACATCTATTTGAATGGCAATCAGGCCGCTCCGAATCCTGACCCTAATTTGCCCTTTGCCGATCGCCGGCCGCTTCCGCAGCTTGACGGCTTTATCGGCTGGTTCCGCTCCGCGGGATGGTCGAACTACAACTCGCTGCAGGTGCGCGCGGAGAAACGCTTCTCGCATGGGCTCACGTTCCTTGCGTCCTACACCTGGGCCCATGCTCTCGACATCGCTTCAAACGCCGATCTGGGAGCACAGAACGGCGGCGATTTCCGCTACTTCAAACAACCCCAGCGGGAATACGGCAACTCCGACTTCGACATCCGCCATCGCTTTGTCTTCAGTTACCTGTACGAGCTTCCGATAGGTCATAGTAAGCGTTTGTTAGGCGATGCGAGTGGAGTGCTCAACCAGATCGTCGGCGGCTGGCAGCTGGGCGGAATTACGTCGGTCTCCACGGGGAATTGGTTTACGGTTCTGGACGCTAATGGCGTCGCCAATTCCGACGGCCAGCAACGCCCCGACCTCATCGGCAGCCCGCGTGCGACGCCGTGTTTGCCCAAGACGTTCTTTAATACATGCGCGTTCGCCGATCCGGCGTCAGGGTCGTTCGGCGACGTCAGCCGTAACAGCGTGCAGGGGCCAGGTTATCAAATCTGGGACTTCTCGCTGTTCAAGAATTTCCCTATCACCGAGCGCACCAAGCTGGAATTCCGCGCCGAGTTCTTTAACGTGTTCAATCATCCCAATCTACAGTTTGCCAAGTCTGGGCCGCAGAACTCGATCAACACGACCACGTTTGGCACACCGGAGTTTGGATTCTTAACTGCGGCGAGGGACCCACGGCAGATTCAGCTCGCGTTGAAGTTGTCGTTCTAGGTGCCTCAGGGCTGGAAGCCGCCAATGAGATAGGGCTTTCAATCCAGCGCTGAAGCGCTGTTCCATCCAAATGTGTTCTATAGAATGGTAGGCCTGATGAGATGCCGTCTGGCGCACGCCTTGCTTGTGGTTTGCTTGCTGTTCATGGTCTTGCCGTCTCAAGCATTCACCACCCCGGAGTCTCCCAATCTTATCGAACTGCAAAGCGGATGGAGGATGACTTCGGCGAAAAACGTCAGCGCCGACGATCCGCTGGTTTCGCAGCCTAGCTTCGACGCTTCTCAGTGGTACGCGGTGCAGCAAATGCCAGCCACCGTTTTGCAAATCTTGCAGGAGAACGGAGTTTACAAGAACCTGTACTACGGTATGAATTTGGCCACCCCCGGGGATCTTTGGAAACAGGATTGGTGGTATCGCGCAACCCTTACCGCGCCTCCCGGCCGAGAGGTCTACTCGCTCATCTTTAAGGGAATCAACTACCGGGCTGACATTTGGCTCAACGGACACAAGGTGGCGAACCGTGCGACCGTTGTCGGCATGTACCGTGAATTCGAATTCAACGTTACGGAATTTATCGTCCCGGGAGGATCCAACGTTCTGGCCGTGAAAGTCACACCCGAGCAAAGCCTCGAAGGGGAAAATGGCATCGAACTGGGTGATAGCTGGCTTGACTGGATTAACTGGAAATACCTTGGATATCAGGATGCTCCGAAGCATGTGGATATTTCGTTCGTGCCGGACAGAAATGCGGGCGTATGGAAGCGGGTCTTTCTCAGCAGCACCGGTGCGGTGACAATTCGAAATCCTTACGTAGCGACCGATTTGCCCCTTCCCGCGACAAACCCAGCCTCCTTGACGGTCTACTGCGACCTGAGCAATGACAGTGCCAAGCCGGTGTCGGGAACGCTATCCGGGGAAATTTCACGTCCCGGCAAGCCGCCCATTAAGTTCCACAAGAATGTTCAATTGTTTCGCGAACAGACCAAAGAAGTTGCGTTCACGCCCGCTGAATACGCCCAACTTACAGTCGCCGATCCCGATTTATGGTGGCCGTATCAGTGGGGAGAGGCGAAGCTGTATCACCTGGAGCTGGAATTTAAGATTAACGAAAGAGTTGAAGTGTCCGATTCGCAGGCGATTGATTTCGGTATTCGCAAGATTACCCAGGGGCGTGATTCGGACAACGGCTTTCCGGAAATCGGCGAGGGTGGGAACTTCTACCTAAAAGTGAATGGCAAGGATTACTTGATCCGCGGCGGAGTCTACTCGCCCGACCTGCTGTTCAGAAACGATCCGGCGCGGGATGCGACCATCATGCGTTACGCCAAAGATCTGGGCCTCAACCTGCTGCGCTGGGAGCTGAAGATAGCGGACGACACTATGATCGAGGGTGCAGACCGTGAAGGAATGCCGGTCATGCTGGGATTCATGTGCTGTGCGCAATGGGAGCACTGGGGGCTGTGGAACGCGGAAGATCAATGGGTGGCGCGGGCCAGCCTGCGGGCGCGTATTCGCGAGCTTCGTTCCCATCCTTCGGTAATGATATGGGCGAACGGAAGCGATGGCCTGCCGCCGGATCCTGTGTTGAACGACTATCACCAGGTTCTCAAAGAAGAGCATTGGCAGAACGCAGTGGTGGACACCGTGTCGCACGTGAACCGCTCCTGGAGCGGGATTCACATGGCGGGCCCGTATGTTTGGCGTCCACCATATTATTGGTTCAGCGACAAGTATGGGCCGGCGCGGGGTTCCTCGGCTGAAGAGGGAGACAATGAGACCATTCCGCCGCTGGAGAGTCTTAAGAAATTCATCCCCGCGGACAAGTTGTGGCCGATCAATGAGAACTGGTACTTCCACGCCGGCGCCAACGAGGGCAACAATACGCTGGACAATATTCAGCGGGTGATCGACAAGCGCTACGGTGCATCCCAGAGCGCGGAGGAATTTTCCAAAAAGGCGCAACTGGCTCACTACGAAGACGTCCGTGCGCAATATGAGACCTATGCCACGCATTGGGCCAATCGCAAGATGATGATTCACTGGATGATGAACAATCCCTGGCCATCGCTGTTCGGTCACCTGTTCGACGACTATTTCAAGCAGGGGGGAGGATACTTCGGGGCGAAGAAGGGACTGCGACCTGTAAACGTGGTTTGGGATTACTACGCGAGCGGAGACCGCAGCAAGGCGAGACTGTACGTCGTCAATCAGACTTCCGAGGCGCGGAATGGGCTGAAAGTCGCAGTGGAGTTCTTCAATCTGGACGGGACCCGAAAGTATTTTACGGAAATCAGCGGCTTTAGCCTTGGACCGAATGCTTCCCAGGAAGCCATGACCGTGCCTCGAATTCCGAACCTTGATTCTACCTACATGGTGCGTGCGGTGCTTATGAGTGCGACCGACAAAGTGCTCGCCGAAAGCGTGTACTGGGGATCGGCGACGGATGACGATCTTGGCGATGCCAAGAACGACGAGCAATTCAAGACCACCCTGACGAAGTGGGCGGACCTATCAGCTCTGAATACCATGCCACCCAGCGAGTTGGATGTTTCCACTCATGCGTCAGAAGCTAAGGGAGAAGAGCACGTCTCAATTACGCTGGCCAACCCCGGTGGGCATGTAGCGTTCTTTGTGCGCGTGGAAGTCACGCGGGGGACCGACGGGGCAGAGATTCTTCCCATCACCTACGACGACAACTACATCACCGTGTTCCCTCACGAGACGCGGACCATAGAAGCCACATTCAGCAACTCTGGCGCAGGTGTTCGCACTCCCGCACTGCGAGTTGAGGGCTACAACGTCAGGAAAAAGGTTTTTCCACTGCGGTAGTCTTTGCACAGGCTGGCAGGCGGCAAACCTCTAAGACCCGCGAAAACATTGAGTATCCGAGTAGCCCGTTCGTGCCATTCACAGGTGCCTTCCCCATCGCTACTATGCTCTTGAACAAACTTTCGGGGGAGGGGTTGTTCGACGAGCGTCCCAGCACTCAAACGAGTCTGGGACGTTTTGTTTTGAGGAGGGCGATTGCTACCAGACGAGGCACCTACTCCACGATCGAGCACACAAGGTGCGTTTATGCGGCAATGCATTCTCCTGCTTCTTTCACTGATCGGCGTCGCGCACTCAATTGCGCTTGGGGGGCCGGAGCAGTTGGTGAAGCTGGGCCCCGCTGGCGCTAGCGCGCCAGTCAACACAGTCACCCCAGTCAAACCGCCTAGCTTTAGCGACACATTTTCCGGCGGGACGCTGGATGCAGGCAAATGGCTTGTCGACACCGGACGGGCTCCTGGGAATATCGCAGGAGTGAACAGCGGTACGCTCAGCGCGGATCACGTCGACCTTTCCACGGGCATGTTGCGGCTGACTCTGAATCAGAGCGTTTCGGGCGGGCTCGCTACTTCGGTCGGAGCGGAGATTCGCTCGAAGCAGCTATTCAGCTATGGAACCTACGTGTGGGTGGCGCGGGCGGCCTCAACCTCGGACACGCCTAACGGCGCCGGCTCAGCGGTTTCCGGTACGGTCACCGACGCGTTCAACTTCATCAACGACAGCGAGTCAGAGATTGACTTCGAATACCAGGGCCAGTCGCCGGCTACGCTGGAGATGACAAACTTCTCCACCGTATCGAACAGCCAGAGCACTTCTACTCCTGTGCCCGGCGCGGATAGCGGCTTTCATGAGTACAAGTATGTCTGGAGCGCGGCGAAAATTGAGTTCTATGTTGACGGGACGCTGGTCTCCACCCACACGGAGCATATTCCTTCGGCGCCCGCTGCAGTGCTGATCAATCTCTGGGGTACCAACTCCAGTTCGTTTGGCGGAGTGGCTACCGGCGGCGTCACTCGCTATCTTTACGTCTCGTCGTTTTCGTACACAGCTTTGCCGTAGATGGAACCAGAGTTGCTGGGCGGCAGCTGTCCTCAGTTCTTCAGTTTCTGCCGCTCGCAGGCTTCCACGGTTTTCGTCGGATCCACGGCCTCGTTATCAACTTGCTCGTTGATGATCTTTCCTGATTTGTCGATAAGGAAGGTGGCGCGCCGCGCGGTTTCCATCGGGACCCCCTGGATGTCGAACTTCTGGGTCAATCCGTACCGACTGGTTACTGGACCTCCCCAGTCGCCGAGGATGGGAAAGCTGACTCCGTTTTGTTGGGCAAAGGCAAAGTTTGAGAAGGGACTGTCCATACTCACACCCAGAACCTGGGTGTCGGCGCCCTCCAGCTTGGTGAGATTCTGCTGGAGAGCTTTCATTTCGCGGGTTCAACCACCGGTGAAGGCGAAGACGAAAAACGCCAGGGCGACATTTTTCTTCCCTCTGTAGTCCTGCAACGATACTTTCTTTAGCTCCTTGCCATCGAACGCCAGAAGGGTGAAATCCGGAGCAGTGTCGCCCACTTTCAGCTTCATGGGCGGAGCTTCTTTCTCACTCTTGTCATTGGATTTATTTTGTGCCGGCAAAAGAGATGCCGACGCTGGCAGCAAAATAAGATTCAGAAGGCCCAAGCAGACAAGATGTGTGAACTCTCTTCTCATCTTTCTTCTCATCGGCGAACTCCTTAGAAACACGGCAATCAGGTTGCTGCGCTCTATTCTAGTTTGACGGGCGACAAAGCTACGCTGCCGCCTGCTCACGTTTCCGGTCTTCTATTTCCCGCATCCTGTTGTCGAGACGGATCTTGAGCTGTTCCAATTGCACATCCTCCACTCGGCGCTCTTGACTGATCGATGCCGCTTTTACTTCGTAGGGGATCCATTCTAAAGAGCTACTAGTCCGGTCCATAGTAACTCCTCGCTCAAGACGAAGAGGTCACCAAGCGAGTTTACGGATTTGAGGAGATTGGTTCAAGTGCGATTGAGAATGGAGTAGTCGCTCAGTTTTAAATCGGCACGCCTTGGCGTTTCTCCCCTCTAATCGGGACACACTGCCTCTAGTTTGAAATCTGTGTCCATTCCGCCACCGCCACGGTTGTCATTTCCCCACGACCAGCACTACAAATTGGCCCGCTTCTGCCGTCGACAAGAACAGTTGGTGAGTCTTCAAATCGAGCGCCATGGTCTTGGCCCGAGGCAGGGTTTTCACGTTCTGCGACACCGAGTATTTGTCCGGTGTTTCCTGCCGGATTACAGTTACGGTGCCTTCACCGTTCGAATTGAAGATAAGGCGCGAATCAGGATCGAAGGCAGTCGCGTCAACATGGTCGCCAATCGGAAGCGTGGTGATGACCTGTCCGGTGTCGGCATTCATTACAGCCATCACGTGGCTGCGGCAACCGATAAACAGACGGTGATTTGCCCGGTCCATAGCCAGGCTGGAAGGAGACTGGCAGGGAGCGGTGGGCCAGCGTTCTTCAACCCTCATCTTGCGGGAATCGATTTTCACAACCTGGCTCTCGTCTTCCAAATTATTGAACACGTAGCCAGTGCCATCGGCTACGGCGAACTCCGGTCCTCCGCCCAGATCGATTGTTCCAACGACCTTGGCATCGGCGGCACTGATAACGCTGGCACTGTTGCTACCTCCATTGAAAGCGAAGACGCGGGATGTTGCCGGGTCGTAAATGGTCGCATCCGGCTTCTTGCCCACCGGCACTTCGCCGACCGGTTTGAGGGTCTTCAGATCGAAGACCGTAACTGTGGAAGACTGACCGTTGGTGACGAATCCTCGACCAAGTTCAGGGGCGACCGCAATTCCGTGGACTCCGAGAGTATTCGGAATCTTTCCGACAATCGTGCCCGAGTCGACGTCCAGCACTTCGACCTGCGTTCCGTGGGAGACATAGAGACGACGGGCTGCATCGTCGATGGTCAGATAGTCCCAGCTTCCCTGACCAGGGATTTCGATCTTCCTGGTGACCTGATAGTTGCTCTCCGAGGGAGCTGGAGCACCAAGAAGGCAGTTTCCGACGCCGGAATCCGTAAAGGATTTACCTGCCTCGGGAACGAACTCCCAGTCATAGCTTTTGGCGTGCAACGTGAGCTTTAGCACTCCGAACGTGTCAGCGTTCCGCACTTCGCTATTAGGCTTTGGGGCCGCGAATACGCGGTGCGAATTCTTTCCACCGCTACCTACGACGAACTCGCGAATCCCGTGCTTTGGATCCGCGGATCCTTCCGGGTCCTGCGGAGCGAAACGTTCGTAATCATGATCGTGTCCGTTGATCACAATGTCCGTACCCGCGTGATATAGCGCCTCCCACAGTGCTTTCATTTGCGGATCATTACCATGCGAGAGGCCGGAACTAAACAGGGGCTTGTGAAAGTAAGCCAGCGTGCATCCGTTCCTATGCTCCGCCAGGTCTTGATATAACCATTGCCCTTGAGGCGACGCCGCGTCACATCCACCCACTTTAGCGCACTCGCTGTTCAACGCGATGATGTGCCAGGCCCCGAGGTCGTAGCTGTAGTAACCCTTATTGGGATCGCCCGCCGCTGCGCCAAAATAGCGGACGTATCCGGATGCGCCATCACTGTGGTATTCGTGGTTTCCTGGCGCGGGGCGGGTTCGGTCTTTGAAGCGTCCCCAGGTCGGTCCGTAACAGTTGGTGAAGTCCTCGTCTGAACCGTTAGGGTACGCCAGGTCACCAGCGGCAAAGACTGTGCCGGGTATGTTTTCGATCAGCTTCGCAGTCGCGCGTGCGCCGGCGAGGTCGTCGCAACTGGCTATGTCTCCAGCTCCCACCAACACCGGATCGGGAGCCTGAGCAGTCGGTACTGCAACTGCCGGAGAAGACGGATCGGCGGACTTCATGGTTTCAGCACGCGAAACAACGACCGCTGCAATGACAGCCACCAGAACTATAAGTGCTTCAAACTTACACTTCGCAATATTCGGCATCGGTTCTCCAAGAGTAGTCTACTCTGGGAATCTGAAGATTCCCTGAACGTGGAGCGGCATCGTGGTGAAGGCCTCACCTGCCTCGAAGCTTGCGACTTCGGTTCGCTCGATGACGATCTGCTAAGACCGAGCCTAGTCTTCGTCCGGCAGTCGACCTGGGTTCCGTGCAACGCGATCTCCTGCCAAACTAGAACTGCAAGCGAAGCATGAACTGTATCTGCCGTGGCAGGCCGGTACCCGTGTTCGGTGAGACAGCGTTGTCGTTGTTGTTGTTGAAATTGTTTGTCGTTGTGATCAAACCGGGAACTGCTACTGGTTGAAGATTCCACGTTGCATTCCCCACGCTGTCTGTCGTCGAGACATAATTAAAGGCTAAATTGTCGGTGCTGGGATCCCCGAATTGCGTGTGATTGAAGATATTGAATGCTTGTATGCCAAACTGCAGGGAGAGACGCTCAGTTAGTTTGCTTTCCTTCATCAACGCCATGTCGATCTGCCACGAGTGCAGCGCTCGGATGACGCCGTTTGGTGCGTTGCCAAATCGACTGACGAGTCCGCACGTATTGACACAGGCTCCCGTGACTGCATCGGAGACGCCGGTAGGATCTAGCGGCGGCGGGGCGAAGGCTGCGGGATTGATGGGAAGTGTGTGATCCTGTACTCCACCCGGCAAGAACAAGGGGACCCCAGGGACCAGGTCAGGCCTCTGGTTCGTCTGGTCGTTACCGTCGGGAAGCTGGGTGGGCGAGATATTCATCGTCACGGTCAGCGGATGGCCGGTGTGCCAAATGCCAACGCTGCTGAAGCTCCAGCCACCAACGATCTTGCCCAGAACTCCACCCTCATTTAAGAAACGCTTCCCAGTGCCGAAAGGCAGTTCATATACGGCATTGGCCGTGAAATTGTGACGAATATCGAATACGCTGGGTCCCTTGTCGCAGTGCAGGCAATTCACGTTTTCCGGGCCATTGGACTCTCCGCCCCCGACCGACCCATCATTGATGGAATGAGACCATGTGTAGCGGGTCTGAAAAGACAGACCGTCGGTGAACCGGCGATTCAGACTAAGTAGCAATGCGTGGTAGGTGCTGGCGCCGATGTCAGACTTGAAGTCCACCGAACCAAAAGGATCAATCGTGCCTCCAGGGTTGTTTGGATCCGGATAGAATTGATCCAGCGGGCGCACGCAATTTCCGTTGCTGTCCGGTTTGGTGCTGCACAAGTTTACTGCTCCGCGCGAAAACAACCGCACCCCGCGGGAACCAATGTATTGCCCAGACGCCAGAAAGTTCGCGGGCAATTCGTGGTCGATCGTCAAACCCCAAGTCTCTGCGTAAAGGTCGCGGCGTCCTTGGCGTTGCAAACCGCGCGGGTGTTGCCCCGCTCGTGTTACCTGATTCGCCAAGCTGCTGAGATCGGAGATTTCCTGTTGATACGCGGGCAGCAGGGGCGTGCCTGGGCCTGAGGGATCGAAGTTCGCCGACAGCGTGAATCGGTCACTTTCCAAACCGGCGTTCAGATCGTCATTTTGAGCTGCACCATGATAGATTCCAAAACCTGCTCGAAAGACTGTCTTTCCATGCAATGCGTTCGGAGCCCACGCCAGGCTGACCCGGGGATCGAAGTTCTTATAATCTCGATTGTACAGCGCAGGATTCTTTGGACAAGGCGGCGTGTTGATCGGCGTGGGATAAGGGCCGTTTGTCGAGTTGGTCCCCAGGCACATTCCATGAAACTGATTGAGATCGAAGACCGTGGTGCGATTGTCGGCCTCATGCGCAACCCCGTAGTACTCCCAGCGTAGTCCAAGGTTAACGGTGAAATTGGGAGTAACTTTCCATTCGTCCTGAAAATAGGGGAGATAAAAGGTGCGTCGAAGTTTGTGGCAACACCATGGCGCAGTAAAGGAAATTCCGTAAAGCTGAGCGTTTTCGAAGCCCGCATCCGAATTGCCAAAATCGAGGTTGTTATCAGCAGTCTTACCCTGATTGAGCCGAACCCGGCGAATCTCCATGCCGGTCTTGAAGGTGTGACGGCCACGAGCCCATGTTAGGTTATCGATCACGCCGAAGGTTGTGCCCACCTCGTGGTCCGCGTTGATGTTGTTGATCGTCACCCAACTGCTGGTATGGACGGCATAGTTCAGCGGACCCGCCTGGGGATTGATGAACGGGGCCCGGTTGACGAAGACTTTGGCCTCGTTCAGAAGCCGTGGAGACAAGGTTTGCTGCAATGCGATGAGATAATTTGCGGGATGGTTGATGGTCTGAATCAGGTCGAAAGGAACGGCGCTCCCGTTCGTGCCGCTCACCAGGCTGATGTCCCGCTGAGCGCGTCCGTATAACGTCGTTTTGTCGCTGATCTTGTAGTCCATGCGAACCAGCCAGGTGTCTTCGTGGACTGTGGTGGGCGCGGGATTCGTGAACAGATCTGAGTCGGGCAGACCCTGGCTGGTTTGATCAGCGAAAGCCCCGTCGGGAAAAACAAATCTCGGGCTGCAGTTCGCAACGGAACCGGTAGATGCGCGCCACGGATAAGCCTGAAGAATGGAACACATCTGCGGCGACGTGGCAAGAGTCGTCTGTTGAATGGAGGGTGAAGGCACGGCGACCTGCGTAGTCTGTGCCGCGTACTGGCGAAGGCCTTCATAATTGACGAAAAAGAACACTTTATTCTTGACGACTGGACCGCCCAGAGACATTCCGTACTGACCGAAACGGAAAGGAGGAATAGCGGGATTTCCGTTAATGTCGAAGTCATTAAAGTTGCGGGCATCAAAGACCGAATTCCGCAGGTAACCAAAAACCGATCCGTGAAGATCATTCGTGCCGGATTTGGTGACCACGTCTATCTGACCGCCCGACTGAGTACCGTACTCCGCGTCGTACAAGGCGCTGTTGACGCGATACTCAGCGATAGCGTCCTGCGAGATCTGCAGGCGCGTTTGCGATTTCTGAGCCTGCTCCTGAATACCCCCGGCGTCGACGCCGTCAAACTGAAAATTGTTATCGTCTCGCGCGCGACCTGCGAACCGAATCGTCCGCTGATCGCCTCCGCCGTCATCCTGAGCGAAGGGAGCGAGAAGGGTGAAACTGGCCCAGTCGCGCCCGTTGTTGGGGAGGTTCGCAATCTGATTCGTATCAATGACTGTGGCCGCTTCGGCGGAACTGCGGTCGGAAGGATCCGAGGAGGCCTTGACCTCGATTCTCTCCGCGATCGCGCCGACTTCGAGTCTTGTATCCAATGTGCGGGTCTGGCCAACTTGTACTCTGACTTCTTCGATGACCCGGGTCTTGAAGCCGGGATTGGTGACCGTTAGGGTGTAGCGACCGACAGCCAGACCGGGAAAGCGGTAATAGCCACTCGAGTTGGTCCGCTGTTCCTGCGTGATATCAGTGTCCACAGCCAGGACCTTCACCCCGGCCCCGACGATAGCGGCTCCCCCTGGGTCGGTCACCGCACCTTCGAGGACGGCGCGATCGATTTGCGCAACCGCTGCTACCGCGGTGATCGTCGACAGGACCGAAATGAGAAAGGCCCATTGAACGAGGGCGAAGAGACGAGTTGGGTGAGATGAACACATTAGCCGCATAAGAGTCCCCTACTGACTTACGCAATCGCAGGCGTAAGCCGGTTCAAGTTAAGGATGGGAACCGCAAGGAACATCGGGTACGTACTCTTGGAAGTCATGGGACCGCCCCGAAGAGCCTCGAGATTTGACGCATGGGCTACTTTTGGGAGTCTAGAAAGAGCATGTAAACGGTGTGTGAACTGACGGTTAATTTTTTTTCAGATTCGGCCCGTCTCGGCCGGGGTTTTCATCGAATATTCATATTTCCGGCCTAACATATACGGGGTGCGAAATCGCTCCATCTCTCCGGTGTTTCCATGAACCTCCTGATCGTCGAAGATGAAAAGCGAATGGTTGAACTTCTCTCCAAAGGTCTTAGGGAGGAGGGGCATACCGTGGAATGCGCCACGGACGGAATTGCTGGCCTGGAACTGGCGATGAACTACGAGTTCGACGTGATCGTCCTCGACATCATGATGCCCAAGCTGAGCGGTTATGACCTGGCAAAACGCTTGCGCTCGGAAGGCATCCCGGCTCCGGTGCTCATGCTGACCGCAAAGGACTCGGTGCAGGACGTAGTGCATGGCCTGGATCTCGGGGCCGACGACTACATGACCAAACCCTTCTCCTTTAGTGAGCTTCTGGCGCGCCTACGGGCGGTAAAACGGCGGCCGCGTGTGCCCCATCCGACTCAGTTCCGGGTGGGGGATCTCTTGCTCGATCCCACCACCCGGGAGGTCTCGCGTGGCGGGGTGAGGATCTGGCTTACCCGGACTGAATACAGTCTTCTGGAAGAACTCATATTCCGTGCCGGGACAGTCGTACGACGAATCTCCCTGATCGAATCCGTCTGGGGTGTCGATCGCGATATCAAGGTCAATACGCTTGATGCTTTTGTTCGGCTGCTGCGTAACAAGATCGACACCAATGCGAGTCAGAGCCTGATTCACACTGTGCGCGGGGTTGGCTATGTTCTTCGAGCGGAATCTTAATTGATGACCGGTTGATGAAATGATAAGAAGACTCTCCATCGGCTGGCGGCTTACGCTGTCCTATCTCGCAGTCTTTGCCGCCGCCCAACTCCTGTTTGGATTCGGAATGTTGCTCATTCTGCGGCACAACCTCTATGAAATCACGGACGACGCCCTGGCTGGTCAGGTTGATGATGTGCAGCGCTTTCTCGAGGCCCAAAAGAACGACGCTTCGACTGCGAAGCTTCAGGAAGAAGTCACGGAAGCCTACGTCCTCGAGCATTCGGGCGACTACTTGCAAATCTACGACGCTGGAGGGGAATGGATTTATCGCGCATCGTTTTTGCAGAAAATGTCCTTCCTCCCCGTCACTCCCGATCTCCAGCCGGTCTATGAAGATCGGGAACTCGGTGGCAAGCCCTTTCGTTTTCTCAGCCAGAGTATTAACGTGCGTGGTCGGCGCTTTTCGGTCCAGACGGGCTTGCCGACCCACGAGGCCCTGCAGGCGCTCGTTCTTTTCCGGCGCTATCTCGCGATGTTTGCCCCATTAATTCTTCTGGTAGCGTCTGGGGTTGGATACTGGGTCAGCGGAAGAGCCTTGTCCCCGGTCGACGCCATCACCCGCACCGCGCGCAACATCACCGGTTCTAACCTGAGCAGCCGCCTGGAACAGTTGAACACTGGAGATGAGCTACAACGACTTTCGGACACCTTGAACGAAATGTTGGGCCGTATTGAGGCTGCCTTTCTTCGCGTCACCCAATTCACCGGAGACGCGTCCCATGAGCTTCGAACTCCTATCTCTCTGATTCGCACCGAGGCGGAGATTGTTCTTCGGAAGTCACGGTCGGAACCAGAATACCGGGAGGCTCTGCGTCACATTCTTCTGGAGGCGGAAAGAACTACGTCGCTGGTCGAAAAGCTGCTCTCGCTGGCGCGCGCTGACTCCGGGCGGGGACCCCTCGAAATCCGCCGCTTCGACCTTCGCGAAACAGTGTTGAAGGTAGCGAGCGAATGGCGCACCGTGGCTGGTTCAGAAGGTCTCCGTTTCGCCGAATCGATTACCGCCAGCGAAGTGCCTATAGATGGAGACGAAACTGTCTTACACCAACTGCTGAATATCCTACTCGACAACGCGGTCAAGTACACACCCCCTGGCGGCAGAATCGATCTTTCCTTAGACCAGCGAGCTTTGACCCAGCAAGATCACAAGGCAGTTCTCACCGTGGTGGACTCCGGCATCGGCATCGCTGTGGAAGATCAAACCAAAATCTTCGAACGCTTTTATCGCGCGGACGAGGCCAGAAGCAGTGAATTGGAAGGGGCAGGACTGGGGCTTGCGATTGCCCTCTGGATCGTGCAGCAACACCGCGGCTCGATCGGAGTCCAAAGCTCGCCAGGCAAGGGATCGGTCTTTGTCGTGGAACTCCCCCTCCAAGGGATTGCGGCTCGAGGCACCGCCTCGACGCAAGACGCGATCAGTGTTTGACCGCTCCAATATCATTGGCGATGCCGACATCGCAGAGGCAGCGGCAACTACGCACCAGCACCGGTGAGAAGATTCCAGCCGACGCAACAGTTGACCCAACGATGTTGCCGCCATAGCTTGATAACCCCGCCCAGGTGCGAAACTGGCAGACGCACGGGACTTAAAATCGTATTTCTTAATTTTATTAATCATATCAAGTGCTTGTCAGCACAGAAGTTATTGACATAATTTCCTGCCTCGGATAGTCTTACACAACTCTTTCACAGTTTCGCATTTTTGAAGGAGTTCGGAGGACGCCCTCCATGGCGGAACAATACTCCATCCTCGGCGGCAAGGTTCACGTCTACAAACGCCCAAACAGCAGCCACTGGCAATGCTCCAGCTATTTCGCCGGCAAGAACCGCCGGACTAGCACGAAGGAAGAGAGCCTGTCCAAGGCAAAAGAAATCGCCGAGGACTGGTATCTTCAACTGCGTGGCAAACTCCGCAGCGGAGAAATCAAAACAGAAAAAACCTACCGCGAGGCATCCGAACTATTCCTCCGTGAATACGACATCATCACGCAGGGACAGCGCAGCAGAGTCTATGTCGAAGGCCAGCAGCGCCGGTCGCAGGTTCACCTGGTGCCGTTCTTCGGCCCGTTGGGCCTTTCAGAAGTCACATCCGGCAAGATACAGGACTACCGCATTCATCGCCACGAAGAAGCTGTGGCGAAGCACGGAAAACCGCCGGCCCACAACACCATGCATCAGGAGGTCGTGGCTCTCAGGCAAACCCTGAAAACAGCCGTCCGCCATGGCTGGCTCGATCATCTTCCCGATCTTTCCGAGCCGTACAGATCATCCCCGAAAATCTCGCACCGGGCGTGGTTCTCTCCCGAGGAATATAAAAAACTCTACGAGGCCACAAGGAAACGCGCGCACGAACCGAAGCAGGCGCGCTTCAAATGGGAATGCGAACAACTTCACGACTGTGTTTTGTTCTCGGCCAACACCGGCCTGCGGCCTGATGAAGCGCGGCGCCTTCAATTCCGGGACGTGACGATCGTTGAGGACGAGGCGAGCGGCCAGACGATCCTTGAAATCGAGGTGCGCGGGAAGAGGGGAGTCGGCGACTGCAAAAGCATGAGCGGTGCAGTGCGGCCGTTTGAGAGACTGAAGGCCCGATTACGTCCGGCACGCGCATACGAAGAGGGCAGGGGCGAGAAGGAGCCGAACAGCATTAACAACGGTTCCGAAAAATGGTCCCTGCCGCAACCGATAGACCTCATTTTTCCGAAATGGCAGCGCGAGCTTTTCAAGACCATTCTGGACGAAGAAAATCTCAGGTTCGACCGCGAAGGCCGGCCGCGTACGGCCTACAGCCTGCGGCATACCTACATCTGTCTGCGCCTGATGGAAGGGGCCGACATCTACCAGATCGCCAAAAACTGCCGCACCAGCGTCGAGATGATCGAGAAATATTACGCTGCGCATATTAAGACGAACCTAGATGCATCTGCGATCAACATCATGAGACCAAAAGCAAAAAAGAAACCTAAACCATCCGAACATTCCAAATCGACCAGGACCTCCGACACCGGAGACTGACGTGTAAATTCACCGTGCCTGCCTTATGATACGTAGGTGCAGATGACCAGCCATGCGGGCGTGGCGGAATGGCATACGCAGCGGACTTAAGGAAAACTTGAGTGCTCGCCTGGGAAACCGGCGATGCAGAACTGCTCAAAGTCGGGGAAACCTCGATACGTGGCAATCCCGAGCCAAGCCCTGAACAGGGGAAGGTGTAGAGACTAGACGGGCAGCGCCTGAAAACGCCGCACCACACCGGCGTCATGGTGAAGGGATAGTCCAGACCACGAACGCCAGATGGCGGCGGCGAAAGCCGAAGTGGTAAGAAAATCCGCAGGGCTTAAACGGCCCATGTGGGTTCAACTCCCACCGCCCGCACCACTGTTCCTTCGATCCTCCCATTCGCCGGCAAAGCGGAATAATCAAAAACCAATCATTTACAAATCCTTAACGGTTACCCGCCTATGCTTGAATTATGACGTGCGGAGGAGAGAACGCGCTCGTTTCCCTTGCAGCGGAGGACACCCTCTGCGTCGGCAGGCAGATTCTTTATCGCAATTAAAAGTTCGTTGCAGGCCGGACTCTCGCCCTTACTGTCATGAAAGAAGATTGCCTTGCTGTTTTTTTTGTTTTTTCGCCGGAGAAAGCCCAATGACCCTGCTCAGACGTACCGCGCTCATCGCCCTTACTCTCGCTCTGGCCGCCTGCGTCATTCCGACGAAAGCCGGTACCCAATCTACCGCCCAGAATCCGACCGCCAGCACCATCCCTCCTGTCACTGTTACCATCATCTGCGCCGCCGATCCCCGGTCTTTAATCGGGAATCCCGATGTAAGACCCCACCCGCAAACCATAACCGTCAGTCCCGGCCAAAAGGCGGTACGCGGAGCGGTGGGAAATCAACAAGACCTCGACGACCTCTGCCCAGAGAACCGGCGTGTCTCGGTGACATACCATCCGCCTGTCATCAAGGGCGCCGCGCCGCCGGTCTGGCAAGCGACAGCAGGGCGCCCGCCGTGAAACGCCGCCCCGCAAATTTTCAATGCCTGTTCGACCTCGCACCAGCTGCAGCGCACACCATCCCCCGCATCATTTTCCATAACAACCGCCGCTACTACTCCCGCGGCCGTCTTTCTTCGCGTCCTCGCGGTTTCGCGCTTTTATTTCTTTTTCTGCTTCCTCTTTTCTCGCTTCTGTCTTCTGCACCCGTCGCTCGCGCCGCCTGCTTCAACCCGGCGGGCGTGGCGGGCGACACGATCTACAACGCCGCTTACCGCGTGATGCAGTATTGCAACGGCGGGGCCTGGGCCGGCATCGGCCATGTCAGCAATCTGACCGGCGGCCTGGTCGGCTGGTGGAAACTCGACGACGGCGCCGGAACCAGCGCGGGCGATTCATCCGGCAACGGCAATACCGGCACGCTGACTGGCAGCCCGCTTCCGGCGTGGACCACCAGCGGCATGAACAATGGCGCGCTGAATTTTGCGGGCGGCGCTACTACCAATTATGTCGGCGTCCCTAGTAACAGTGTTTTGTCGGGAATGGCGACCCTGACGGTCGCGGCCTGGATATATGTCGACGGTACAGCCACCGGCGGCAGTGTTATTGACAAGCGCCATACCGGTACGCCGGACTGGAATTCTTACTATGTGGTCATAGACCTTACAAACTTCCGGTACGGGCCTACGGTCACGAATGCCAGCGGCACCGCCAGCACATTCACGGCCTCGGCCGTTGGCAGTCTTGTCCTGAACACGTGGCAGCACGTCGTGATGGTTTACGATGGAGCGAATGTGCAGATGTATATCAACGGGGCGGCGTCCGGCGCTCCGGGCAGTCTGACAGGCGCCGTTATGAGCTCAAGCGTTGAGCTTGCCATAGGGAATATGCCTTACAACCTCGGTTTTGGCGGCAAGATCGACGACGTCCGAATCTACAACCGCGCCCTCAGCGCGGCGGACATCATGACGCTTTACACCAGCACGGGCGGGGCATCCGGGGATATCAACAGCAATCTGGCCGGTTACTGGAAGCTGGACGATGCCAACGGCAATCTGGCGGCGGATTCCACCGGCAACGGCAGCCTTTGTTCCTCTTCTTCGTCGGGCGGTTCTTCGCCATCAGCCTCCGCCTCCTTTATTCCAATTGCGACGCTCCCGGGTATCCTTCCGACCTGACTGCCCCGCGATTCTTTAATCGAATTCGGGGTCTCGCGGGGGTTGGACATTCCAGTTCAGCCGCGTATGAAACACTTCACCCTGACGCCGCCGCATGCACGCAAAGCGTGACACGGTTCTTTCGAGGGTAATTTTCTTCTCCCCGATGTAGTTCGCCTCGACCTTGGAAAATGGGTCGTCCGAGCGATGCCGCCCCGTTCTGTAGAACTGGACAAAGTCTTCCAGCTCGTCTTCGTGCCAGTGGAATCCTGCACCGCAGAGAGCGAGGATGAAAATTGCCTTGTCCTGATCCTTCAGGCCACAATCCCTGATTTTCCCTTCCAGCTCCAGTGTGTACTCCAGCATCCTGGCGCGCGCCGCGAACATCTGGTGCCAGATTTCCCCGCCCATCCATTCTTTCGATACGGCAAGAACAATATTTTCGGGGAGCCATCCTTCTTTCAGAGCACGCTCGAACTGTTCCCATCTGTCATTGGGGTCCGGCTTGATTGTTTTCACATCGACGAAAGCGATGAAGCCGTCATCGGAGGATGCGCGAAAATCAATCGATTTCGCGCATCCCGGCAGAGAAGGTTCGTACGCCAGCGCAGAAAATCGCGGTTTCGTGTTCGCCAGCAATGCTTTGGCAATACAGAGTTCGTTATGCGCTTCATCCACCGCGCGAAACGATGATCCGCGGCGGACCGCATCGAGTGCCTCGTTGAAACGCCTCAGCAGCCTCTGTCCGTCAGGGAACCGGGCCACTGCCTCTGAGAAGATAGGCGTGAAACCGTCCACCACTTGCGTTCGGTATTCTTCCAGCCACTTCAGGTCGTTTTCTGTAAGCTCTCTGGCAGGCATTTCACGCCCCCTGCTCCCACTCGCTTTCATTGTCCGTGCCGCGCCATCTGCAGATCCTCATGCTCAAAGGCGGACGCCATACGTTCGATCTCGGCTTTGGTGAGGCCGTGCCGAGCGGCTTCGTCGCGCCACTTCGAGACGGCCTTGCCGACCTCTTTTGCTATTTCGCGGGCCTTGTCGTCTTCCAGCTCGAAATATCCCGCCACCTCCATCGCCAGTGCGAGGGATGCCGTGTTGTCGTCCTCGTTGATCGCCGTGGCGAGAATACGCGGCTTGATGTCTGTCGGCATCGGGTTGAGATCATAGGCCGGTGACAGGCGCCAGCCCTCCTGCCCCGCGTAGAGAAAGCCGTGATTGCGCAGATGGTCGTCGGTATTGGAAATTAGGATATTGAATACCAGCCGCCGCCACAGCGCCTCCATGTCGGCTTTCGGCGCGGCCCCGTGCTGGCGCAGCGCGTCGACAATTTCCATGTAGCTTCTCATCTCATTGTCTTTCGATCCCAGCATGCTCATGGCGGAGAGGAAGGGAATGCGCCGCTTGCCCTCCCGGTCAAAGCGGCGCAGCAAAAGCACGGGCTTCTTGGAGATTGTTTCGACGCGGCTCTCGGGCACAGCGATGCCGGCCTTCTTGGCAAGCGTGAGAGCCACCGCTTCCCACACGACTGTATTGATTTCATCGTCCTTGCGCGGAAACTTTGCAATCGCCAGATGGCCGTCCTTCTCGATCACAGACGCCTTCGGGCGCGCGCCGCCGAGCGACGATCCCGGCGCGAACAGCAGGCGCAGATCTTCCTCGGTATCCTTGTCCTCCATCACGTGTTCGGCCGCGGAAAGCAGTTCCGGCAGTTCGACCAGAGGCGGGATGCGTTTGACGCCCTCCGGGCGCAGGAACGGTCCGCCTTCCCGTTCGGCAAAGCGCAGGGCGCCCTGGCGTGCCTCATCGTCCACCAGCAGCAGGAAGTCGATTTCCTGAAGTGTGCGCGGCGCGGTGCCCTCGCGCTCCGCGCGCCTTCGCTCCATGCGGCGCATGAGCGCCCTGCCCCACCGGTCCGGCGCCGAGTCGCCGATCGCGCCGAACATGGGCGTGTCGGCCGGCGTGTGAAACGGGCCGGGGCCAACTTGCAGGGCCGGCTCCAGGGAGAATCGCGCGGGATTTTCCTGCCAGGCTTTGTCGTATTCGAAGGTCGCGCTTTCCTTGTTCTTGCGCACATGGGCCCACAGCCGCCCCATCAGGTGGGGCACGCCGTCGAGATCCACGTACACAAAGGTTTCTTTGTCCATCACTTGTCTTTCGTGCGTTTCTGTTTGCCCGCCCCGCGAATGCGCTGCGGCAGGTTCTCCTCTTCGAGCTGCAGGCCCACCGGGTCGTTTTTCGGGGCAGCGAGGTCGCCCAGCCGGTCGGCCATCCCCAGCACATAAAGGACGGTGGCGTAGCTTGCGATTGAAACGCTCGGATCGCCCCGCTCCACCCTGATGAATGTCGGCTTGCTGATGGAGGCCCGCTCCGCCGCGATCGCCATGGGGATGCGCCGCCGCCGCCGCGCATCCTTTATATCGTGGCCGAGCTTGCGTAAAGCGCGTGAAACGGGGATAGGCAGCTTCAGCACGGTTCGATCTCCCTCATAGTTAAGGTAAACGATAGTTGACCATACAAGGCATAAGGTAAACTATAAGACACCTTAAGTCAAGTTCAAGGCTTTGGGCGTGTCCGGCGTTCCGCCGGCCGGGCCTTACTCGCTCCGCTCCCCGAGCCTGCAGTCTCGGCCCTGAGCCTGCCCCTGCGGAGGCAGGGGGTGACGATCCCTCACGCAAGAATCCCACAGGCGAACACATGGCGAATATGATAAATCGCCATCGTGGCTCTCAAAGCGTGCACTCTCGTTGTCCATGATCTGAACGACACCGCGCATGCGCTCGACGTGACCGCCGAGACGCTCTACGAAGCAGTCGCCCAGGCCCTCGCCACGGTGCGCGGGCAGCACTGGGTCGCAGACATCGGACGCGGCCTGACCACCGTCACCGTGAAGGTCCGCAATCCCGAGGTCACGCATATCGTCAAAATCCAGGACTTTGAGAACTGGCTGAACCGAGGCTGCAAGAGCCCGGCAGAAACAGTGCTGAAGGCGAGATTGCGGCAGATGCTTGGGATGGGCAAGGAATAATTAAAGAGCTTCAATGGGGTGGGCCGGGCCTTGCGGCGGGAACTGAGCGTTCGGGGCCAGCGGATCGCGGCCGTGAACGGATCGTTAGAAACGCCGCCATGTTCTGAGCCGCGCGAACACTGTCTGTCGCCGAGCAACCGGCTGTGCGGAAAACAAAAGCGCCGGTGTCGAAGGGCAGGGGAGGGACGAGTCCCATCACCGTTCACTTTCCGAAGCAGGTACGAGACCAGCTCAAAATCCTGGCGGTGCAGAGCGATACGACGCTGCACAACCTCGTGGCCGAGGCTTTCAATGATCTGTTCGCCAAACACGGCAAGCCCGAGATTGCGCCTGTGACTTAAAATCCTCGACGAACAAAACACTTCGCTTTGACCGCGAAGGACGACCCCGTACGGCCTACAGTCTGCGGCATACATACATCTGCTTGCGGCTGATGGAGGGCGCCGACATCTACCAAATCGCTAAGAACTGCCGCAGTGTCGAGATGATCGAGAAATACTACGCGGCGCACATCAAGACCTCGCTCGACGCCGCTGCGATCAACGTCATGCGGCCCAAGAAAAACAAGAAAGGCAAGAAAGCGATCCAGAACACTCAGGCTTCACCGCAACCTCCAGATGCGGAAACGGATGTGTAAAATCGGGCAACGTGCCCTATCATGAGTAAGACAGCCGCGCGCGGGCGTGGCGGAATGGCATACGCAGCGGACTTAAGGAAAACTTGAGTGCTCGCCTGGGAAACCGGCGATGCAGAACTGCTCAAAATCGGGGAAACCTCAAATGGCAATCCCGAGCCAAGCCCGGAGACACCAGCCGGGAAGGTGTAGAGACTAGACGGGCAGCACCTAAGCTTCGGATTTTCCGGAGGAGGGTGAAGGGATAGTCCAGACGCAAACCTGACGTGAGCCCTCCAAAGGCGCCACGTCCGGGCGGCGAAAGCCGTAGACGGTATGAAAATCCGCAGGGCTTAAACGGCCCATGAGGGTTCAAGTCCCTCCGCCCGCACCACGTTTTTGCTCGGGGTTTTTGCCCGGGCAGTCACCTGCCCGGCACTTACATACGTGCAGCTCGCCTCATTCGCCTTAACCTAACCCGCAGGCGAGAACAGGGCCCCTTCCAACCACGCTTTTGCAACCTTCCGACTCCTTTCAGCGGCTTTCGACTCGCGGACTTTGCTTATCGGGATCACGTGCAAGAGCATGATTAGTCCCACAGCATCGGGCACGAGATCGGCATGTGAATGCCCTACCTCAGGATGGGCTTCAAGTACTCGCGAATCATCTCCAAGTCTCCGGTCCGCATCTCGGCAAAATCGGCTCCGACGATGAACATCTGGCAGGCGAAGCGGAGGGAGAAGTTCGTCTTGTCCTTGAAAGCGACACTGAAGAAGAGCGTTCCGTCCTCGATGGAATAGCTGATGTAGTCTACGACTTGCCGTGGACCTCGGGATAGCGTTTGCGAAGCTTCTCGTGGCGCTTCCGGATGCGCTTATCGATCTTCCTGCTTTCCTTACCGGTAATCGGGGTGATGGGCGTGCTCCCGACCCACACGATCTTCGGCTTCTTAGGCCCGCGCTTTTTACTCATGGCCCTTCCCCCGGACTGCACTCTTTGCCTTCGTCGTCGGCTTTGGGCGCTTGCTCGGGCGCTGTTTCTTCTGCTCTCGTTCATCCTCGATGCGTTTTTCTTCGTCGGCTACAGCTGAATAAGGGACAATGCCGATACGTGGCGGCAATCCCTGCTTCTTGCGTTCGTCCTCGCGCTGTTCGACATCGATATAGACGTCGTCAGGGTCTCGCCACTTCTTCTCATAGGCGCGTTTCTGCTTCCAGAAACGACCTTCGTCGACGCGTTCCAGGTCGACCAGTTCTTCAACGAAATCAGCGTTCACATCGGCGCGAACTTCTTCGATCTCCACTTGGGCGGACTGCAGCGACTCCTTGTCAGCACAGGAGAGCTTCTCCATGCCGCGCAAGACCGCGACGACGTGATCGACGCCCTGATTCCACAGAAACAGACTTTCGTAGATGCGCAGCTTGGGGGAACGCGCGGACGGTTGCGCGGGAAAGGGGAACCGGATACCTTCAAGACTAGCCATCGTTGCCTCCTTCGTAGGCGACTGTGGTCAGGGCCGCGTCGGTGCTAGTAACACCGGCGCGTCCCGTTGCTGGTGCTTACTTCTTTTCGTTGGCCTTTGTCGAAGCCTTTTTCTTGTATCGAGTCTTCCTGCCGTTCTTGAGCTTGGGCAGGATGGTCTGGACCTTCGCAATATCCTTGTCGCTCCAAAGACGGACCCGAACACCGCCCACCCGAACAAGCGGCGGAAGCGGAATCTTCTTAGCCGCGATGTAGCGGTTCAGGGAGGTGAAACTGAGTCCGAGCTTTTTAGCGGCGCCGCGTGTGGAAAGTCCATTCATTATGGATATGACCTATACCAGATAGATTAACGGATGTCAAGCCTAGTTCGTGAAGGGGGGAAGACCGGCGGCGACGTGCGACCGCAGCATGGACTCAGGGCCGCGCGGAATTGCGAGCACACACCACAACCTGCTCCTGAAGCGGCGGCATGATCGTAATCACACCGCCACAGTTGCACGTTATTGGCAGTGGCTGGTTTCTCTCCACAGCCACAACGGCAACGAAGGTAAACAGATCGGGTTTGAGCCTTGCCCGCATACGCGTATTTTAAGGGATGACGAAAGCCGAGCTACTCGGTGCTGGTAGCGCATTGCGTTTGGCAGCATCAGGGAGATAAGGAAGATGCGCCGCTGGCTGGCTCATAACGTTCCATGCGGTGTTGCAAAACGTCATTAGATATGATTAAGTAATGACATATTGAGACTATCCATGACAGAGCCACTTCAGAAGATTATGCGGTACGTTGGCAAACACGGAATCGTTAGGCCCCGCGATATCGAAGCCATCGGCCTTCCGCGGGAGTATCTCGTTCGCCTCCACCGCCAAGGCAAGCTCAATCGGTCAGGACGTGGAATCTACACGCTTCCGGACGCTAACGTGACGGAACACCACTCTTACGCCGAGGTGGCGAAGCGGGTCCCCGAAGCTGTTATCTGCCTGCTTTCGGCTCTCGCCTTTCACCAGATCACAACCCAGAGTCCCGCCTCGGTTTGGATCGCTCTCCGCAAAGGAGCACGAACACCTGCCCTCGCTTCGCCTTCGCTCAGGATCGTACGTCTCTCCGGCCTTTCGCTGACTGAAGGAATTGAAAATCACGAGATCGAGGGCGTCCCCGTCCGCGTCTATTCGGCCGCGAAAACCGTCGCCGACTGTTTTAAGTTTAGGAACAAGATCGGACTCGATGTCGCAATTGACGCACTGAAAGATTGCCTCCGCCAGAAGAAGGCTAGCATCAACGAAATCTACCGCTATGCGAAAGTCTGCCGGGTTAGCAATGTGATTCGTCCCTACATGGAGGCGCTGTGAAACGCCAGAAGAATAAGAACACAGCGGCTTCCATCCGAGCGCGCCTGCTGGCTCTCGCGCAGAGCAAAGGAGAGGATTACCAACGGGTGCTCGGTAGATACGCTATCGAACGCTTCCTGTATCGCCTTGGGCGGTCACCATACCGAGACAGATTTGCTCTCAAAGGAGCCACCCTATTCACACTGTGGACGGGCCAGACTCATCGTCCTACGAAAGATCTGGATCTCCTCGGACAGGGGTCATCCGCTATCGCCGAGGTCGAACAAACAATTCGGGCAATCTGCGAGATTCAGGAAGAAGATGGCGTTGCCTTCGACGGTGAATCAGTCGAGGGCGCAAGAATCAGAGAGGATGACGAGTACGATGGCGTGCGTATCAAGCTCCATGCCGACTTGGCTGGCGCACGGATTCCAATGCAGATTGACATCGGATTTGGCGATGCTGTTTACCCAGAACCCGAACTCGCTTCTTTTCCTGTCCTCTTGCCCATGGAAGCACCTCTGATTCGCGCGTATCCGCGAGAAGCAAGCGTCGCTGAGAAATTCCATGCAATGATCGTGCTCGACATCCGCAACAGTCGCATGAAGGATTTCTACGATATCTGGTTCATGGCAAACACGTGGCCATTCGCTATGGCGTCTCTGCGTAGCGCGATTCTTACCTCGTTCCAAAGACGCGACTCAACAATCCCGCCGTCTGTCCCTTTTTCCCTAACGGAGGACTTTCTAAACGATCCGCAGAAAAAGCGGCAGTGGAACGCGTTCGTAAGCCGACTAAATCCAGCAACCAAGAGCGTGTCCCTGGATGAAGTCGGTGCTGTACTTCGTGCCTTCCTCTTGCCGTGTATCGCCTCTGACTCTCCGACCAAGGCCGAGATTGTGTCATGGACTCCAAGTCAAGGATGGAGCACCGCTCCGCTAATTAAGAAATAAATTGATATACCTACGCGATTTGCCTTTCTACCCAATCAAGGACAAGGCTCGTCACTGGCTTTTGGCACTCTCGCAGCTTAGAATTCAGCGTTCCCCCCAAACACTGTTCACGCGAAGAGGTAACGAGTAGATGCCACGAGGGAAAACGGTCGGCGGGAAGCCGCCGAAGCGCCCGATAGAGCGCTATGAACACAGTTACACCGCGAAGCCGAACGCGAATTCTCAAAGGGCGACCGCGTTCAGTTCACGGCCCCGTCGAGGGAACTACAGGTTGCTAACCGAGAACTCGGCACTGTCGAACGAGTCAGCCGTTCCGGCAATCTCGAAATCCGGATGGACTCGGGTCGCGAAGTTCGATTCAATATCCGCGAGCATCCGCATCTTGACCACGGATACGCAGTGACCAGCCACAGCAGCCAGGGACAGACCGCGCAGCGTCGGGTGCTAATCCACGTGGACACCGAGAAAAGCGAGCTGTTGGTTAACAATCGGTTCGCGTATGTGTCCGTTTCGCGGGCTCAACATGACGCGTACATTTACACGAATGACGGAAGCAAGCTCTCCCGCAGCCTCAGTCGCGAAAGTTCGCAACGTACAGCAACAGAGGTGGAACAACAGCCAGCTGCACCGAAGACCGAGTCAGTTTCTGTGCGAGGAGTGCGGTCCTCCGAAGAGGAGCAAGGCCACAGTCTAGGAATAGGACTAGCATGATATGCGATTGCGGAGAGTTGGCAGCAGCCCATGCGATTTGGAGCAAGCATTCTCAGACGAAACGGCTCACGACGCTTCAACTGAAGGAAGCCAATTGATACTTCGCCAATGCGGCCTGATCAAGCGCGTTTATTGTCTGCGCCAAGTACTCAAATTTCTCCAGAAACTCATCCAATGTCATCCGATGTTCTTCATTGAGCTTCGTATTTGGAAAATAGCCCTGAAACTTCTCATCGATGATTCCATTTCGATGAGAATAGAGGTGCCGGATCTGTAGGATTTTCTCGACTACCTCTTCCGATGCATCATTAAACACTCCTAATCCGCTTATCTGCCTGTTGTCCGCAATGAAGCCCTGAACACTGCCTCGCTGTAGCTTCGACAACTTCTTCTTCGCATAGACGTTTATGAATTCCTGCATGTCTCCACATTCCAAAACCTCTCGCACACTGATGGTCGCCTCTGACTTGAGAGTTTCGGGCTTTGCCAAGTAAATCTCGTATAGAAGGTCCGACAAATATGTCTCGAAATTGTCGGCGCAGGAAGAGAAAAGGATGCGCATCAACACCCTGCCCTCCGGAACAGTCGTCTGCTTGTCGGATGATTCTGGATATAAGAGGCCCCTCAAATCATCGAGGATATTCAGAACGCTCAGATAATGATCCAGCACCTTTGCCTTCGCTCCCGTGCACTTCTTCCTCTGTTCCTTCAAGGATAAGGAGAGTCGCTCGATCTTCGGATCACGAATACTCTTCTGAACTTCGCCCTGCTTGAGTTGCGAAGTAGCACCTACGCGAACATATTCTCGGCCGCCGAGGACGACGGGTACATCGGACTTTTCAACCTTGATTACGAATAGCCGCTTCCCGTCACGTAAGACGTACTGATAGTTGACGATGGGTCGAGGCGAAAGAAGATCAACCGCCTTGTGCGTAATGGGCACGGCGTGGAACTCATCGCTTAATCCATTAAAGCGAAGAGCGCCATCATCCTCGGCAATGCCGAGCACGATAAATCCGCCCTCCGTGTTTGCGAACGAGCAAATGAGCCGGGCCACCGTCGCCGCAGGCGGCAGCACCGCCTTGTACTCGAGATTTACTCTTGTTCCGCCCGAGAGACAAGTACGTGAGATCCATCTGGAAACCAGTCATCCACACGGGCCGAGAAGTCTGGCGGCAGGGGCAAGGGGTGGGCCTCACCCGTGCGAATCAGCTTCAGAAAGATACCAGTGTTGTCCGCG
>WNFF01000364.1_pt1 | contig 77126 bp, 73 predicted proteins | sample 5400441 | NCBI WGS metagenome assembly WNFF01 (sample SAMN13153345, study PRJNA577476) | soil metagenome | isolation source: 120 cm saprolite under Douglas fir tree site 2 hole 3 replicate 1 | place: USA:California | collected 2015-04-18 | reverse complement strand
ATCCCCACGAGCTCGCGCTTCCGCCCGCGCTGGGGGGCCAGGAGCTCGACGCGACCGGCCCGTCGCTTGGCCAGCCACTCGATGACCAGATCCGCCTCCGGGATATCGGCGGAGAGGAGGATCTCGGGCGGCGGCGTGACCTCGCGGGCGTAGAACTGGCGGAGGAACGCGGAGAGGAGCTCGCCCTCCCCTTCCCCGCCCAGCCGCTCGAAGAAGAAGCGCACGCAGCCCACGATGTCCAGGTCGCTGTCCTCGGTCGAGATGATCTTCTGCCGCTCCCTCACCGTGTTCAGCGCCTGGACGCGGTCGCGCAGCCGCGCGGCCTGTTCGAACTTGAGCTCCTCGGCCGCCGACTCCATCTGCGTCGTCAGCTCCTGGGCAAGGCCGTCGTTCTTCCCCTCGAGGAAGCGCTCGACGTCGGCCACCGTCCCCGCATAGCCCTCCCGGCTCTCCCACCCCGTGCAGGGCGCGTTGCAGCGATGGATGTAGTACTGCAGGCACGGTCGCGATCGCTTGCCGTCGATCTTGATCCGGCAGGTCCGGAGGGGAAAGAGCTGGCGGACGAGCCGGAGCGTCTCGCGCATGGCCGTGGCGGGGTAGAACGGCCCGAAGTAGGCGGCGCCGTCCTGCTGCACGCGCCGCGCCACCACGAGCCGCGGGTACTCCTCGTTGGTGGTGAGCTTGAGGAACGGGTAGTGCTTGTCGTCCCGCAGGATGATGTTGTAGCGGGGCCGGTGCTTCTTGACGAGGTTCGACTCCAGGATGAGGGCCTCGAGCTCATTGCTCGTGACGATGTACTCGAGGTCGCGGATCTGCCCGACGAGGGCGTCCGTCTTCGGGTCGGGGGCGCGGGACTCTTGGAAATAGGAGCGCACGCGACTCTTCAGGGAGGCGGCCTTGCCCACGTAGATGATCTGGCCCTTGGCATCCTTGTAGAGGTAGACGCCGGGCCGGGCGGGTAGCCGGTCGAGCTTGTCCTCGAGCTCCCCCGTCCCTACGCGCCCAGCCACAAGGTCACCGCGAGGAGGGCGAGGCCCACCAGCGCCGGCACCAGCACCATCCACGTCAGCATCTCCCCCCAGCGCCGGAGCGCGAGCGCTCCCGCGCGCCCGCGCCGCGGCGGGTTGAGAAAGGCGATCAGCTTGGAGAGCACCACCAGCGCCACCGCGAGCACGGCGAAGAATACGAGGGTCCACTTGACCACGAACACGGCGCCATCACCCTCAGCGCACGCCGAGGTCGACCTTGCGAAGGGCCTTGATCCGGTCCCGCAACTCGGCCGCCCGCTCGAAGTCGAGCCGCCGGGCCGCCTCGCGCATCGCCGCCTCGAGCTCCGCGATGTGGGCCTGAAGCGCCTGCGGGCTCTCCCAACTCGGCTCAGCCGTCGTGGGCACCTCGACCGTGTAGTAATCGCGCTCGGGCACGCTGTCCAGGAGGTCGCGCAGCGATCGCTTGACCGACTCCGGCGTGATCCCGTGCTCCTCATTGTACCGTCCCTGCACCGACCGGCGCCGCTCGGTCTCGGCGATGGCCTCCTGCATGGAGCCGGTGACGGTGTCGGCGTACATGATCACTTCGCCGTTGACGTGCCGCGCCGCCCGCCCCGCCGTCTGGATGAGGGAGGTCGCGGAGCGCAGGTAGCCTTCCTTGTCGGCATCGAGAATGGCCACGAGGGAGACCTCGGGCAGATCCAGGCCCTCCCGCAAGAGGTTGATGCCCACGAGGGCGTCGTACTTGCCGAGCCGCAGCTCGCGAATGATGGCCACGCGGTCGAGGGTGTCGATGTCGGAGTGAAGGTAGCGCACGCGCAGGCCGTTCTGCTGGTAGTACTCGGTCAGGTCCTCGGCCATGCGCTTGGTGAGCGTGGTGATGAGGACCCGCTCGGCGCGCTCGGCCCGCGCCCGGACCTCGGCCATGAGATCGTCGACCTGGACGCCTGCGGGCCGCACGGTGATCTTCGGGTCCATGAGCCCCGTGGGACGGATGATCTGCTCGGCCACTGCCCCACCCTGCCACGGCTGGCCGGGGGCCGCGCGCCGTCCCCCCGCCAGCCTCAGCTCATACGGTCCCGGAGTGGCGGAGACGTAGAGCGTCTGGGGCACGAGGGCGGTGAACTCTTCGAAGGTCAGGGGCCGGTTGTCGAAGGCCGAGGGCATCCGGAACCCGTATTCGACGAGGGCCTCCTTGCGCGACCGGTCGCCCGGGTACATGCCGCGGATCTGCGGCACGGTCACGTGAGACTCGTCGATGATCACGAGGGCGTTCCGGGGCAGGTAGTCCATGAGGGTGGGCGGGTTCTGGCCCGGCTTCCTCCCCGACAGGTGCCGAGAGTAGTTCTCGATGCCGTGGCAATAGCCGATCTCGCGCAGCATCTCCATGTCGAACAGCGTGCGCTGCTCGAGGCGCTGCGCCTCCAGGAGCTTGCCCCGCGCCTTGAGGAAGCGCAGCCGCTCCCCCAGCTCTTCCAGGATGCCCGCGATGGCGCGCTCCGTCTGGTCGGCGGGCGTGACGTAGTGGCTGGCGGGATAGACGCGCGCGCCGGAGACGGTTCCCGTGGCGACGCCGCGGAGCGGGTCGAGGGTCGAGAGCTTCTCGATGGTGTCGCCCCACAGCTCCACGCGTAGCGCCTCCGCCTCGGCGGCGGCGGGGAAGATCTCGACCACGTCGCCCCGCACCCGAAAGGTGCCCCGGCGGAAATCGACGTCGTTGCGCTCGTACTGGATGGCCACGAGGCTCCGGATGAGCGCGTCGCGCTCGAGGGTCTGGCCCGTCTCGAGCCCGACGTGCATGCCCTGGTAGGTCTCCGGCGCGCCGATGCCGTAGATGCATGACACGGAGGCGACCACGATGACGTCGCGGCGCTCGAAGAGGGACGTGGTGGCGGAGTGCCGCATCCGGTCGATCTCGTCGTTGACGAGGGCGTCCTTCTCGATATAGGTGTCCGACTGCGGAATGTAGGCCTCGGGCTGGTAGTAGTCGTAGTACGACACGAAGTACTCGACGGCATTGTCGGGGAAGAACGACTTGAACTCGCCGTAGAGCTGGGCGGCCAGCGTCTTGTTGGGGGAGATGACGAGGGCGGGCCGATCGAGCTGCCGGATCACGTTGGCGAGCGTGAAGGTCTTGCCGCTTCCCGTGATCCCGAGAAGCACGGCATGGGGGCGCCCCTCGGCCACCAGAGAGGCGAGGCGCTCGATGGCCCCGGGCTGATCGCCCGCGGGCGCGTACTCCGAGGACAGCCTGAAAGACACGCTCAGGGGGCGGTGGGAACCGCCACCAGGTACTTCCGCCACGAGTCGAGGAAGCTGGTGGCGTGGGGGTGCCGCATCAGGTGGACCGAGAAGAGGAACTGCGGGTGCACCGGCTCACGGATGAGCCGCATGCGCGACTCCTCGAGGGTGCGATTGCCCTTGAAGAGGTTGCACCGGAGGCAGGCCGCCACCACATTGGTCCACGTCGTCTGGCCGCCCCGCGAGCGCGGCATGACGTGGTCCACCGTGAGCTTCTCCCCGCGACGGGAGCAGTACTGGCAGGTGTAGCCGTCGCGACGAAGGATGTTCTTCTTGTTGAAGGCCACCCGCTCCAGGAAGGGCTTCCGGATGTACGCGGCGAGGCGGATGACGGAGGGGAGCGGGAAGGCCCGGGAGGGCGAGCGGATCACGCGGGGCGAGCTCTCCACGCTCTCTGCCTTGCCCGCGAGGAGCAGGGTGACGGCGCGCTTGGCGTTGGTGAAGTGGAGCGGCTCGTACGTGTAGTTGAGCACCAGGACCGCGATATCGTTCATATCCGTTCGTCAAGGATAGTCAGCGGTCCCAGCACTGTCAACACCTGCCCCCTAGACCAGGGCCCGCCACACGACCGGCGCAAAGCCGGTGAGCACGAGGAAGGCCGATCCCACCCAGCGCCAGTCGCTCGTCATGAGCGAGACGGCGATGAGGACGATCATGAGACAGAGGAGGAGGAAACACAGGGCGTAGAATCGGATCTCGCGCCGGTCCGTCCATCCGCCTTTGCCCATGAGGGCAGGCATCATACCCGCGAGATAGACCGGGGAGTAGACGAGAAAGAACACAACGAGGGCAGCGGAGAAGAGCACGATGCCGGCCAGGGCTCCGATTATCCCCCAGGCGATCCACGCCACCGGTGACGCCGCGGACTCTGAAAAGAGACGCGGAACCATGTCAGGGCGGAACATGATGAGGAGGAGCGCGCCCGCGCACACGGGCAGGACCCATTCAAGCCAGGCCAGCTTGGGAGGGCGCGGGGCGATCTGGATCGCTGATCGGCGCTGCTGCTTGGCGCTGTACTGACCGGATCTATTCGCCATGGCCCCTCCCTCTCAGCGAGCCTGGGCCTCGACGACCAAGAGCAAGCTCCGCTGCTCGGCAAAGCGCCCGGACGCAGGTCTTCGCTTCATGACCTCCTCAGTATCTCACAAGGATGCCCTCCGACGATCCGCCGGCGACTGCACCCGCCCCCGCAGCTAGGCGGAAGGGCGGAGACGCAGGGCGTCGGCGAGCACGGTCAGCACTCGCTCGAGCCTGAAGGGCTTGACGAGCATGAGATCCACGCCGGCCTCCCGCAGCTTCTCCGGATCCAGCAGGTGTCCCCATCCCGTGATGAGGATGACCGGTGTGTCGGGACGCAGGCGCTTCACCGAGCTGGCGACATCGAGCCCCGAGCACTCCGGCAGCGAGAGGTCGGTCAGCACGACGTCGAAGGCCCCGCCCTGGAAGCGCGCCAGCCCCGTGAGCCCGTCGGTCGCAGACTCGACGTGATGGCCCGCGGAGGCCAGGGCCTCGACGAGCATCGCGCGGATCCGATCCTCGTCCTCGAGCACCAGGATAGAGGCGACCTCCGAGAGCGCGGCCGCCTTCCCTGGCTCGGCCGCGGTCGGTGCCGCCTCCACGCCATGGCCGGAGCCGGCGGGAAACCACAGCGTCACCGTGGTGCCCCCACCCGGCTCGCTCCGCACGTGCACGCTGCCGCGGTGGCGGCTCACGATGCCCTGGACCACCGCGAGGCCGAGCCCGGTGCGGTGCGGGGCCCGCGTGGTGAAGAAGGGATCGAAGATGCGCCGTCGTATGTCCTCGCGCATCCCCTCCCCGGTGTCCGAGACCTGGAGCTCCACTCCCGAGTCCACGCGACGCGCGGTCAAGCCCAGCCGGCCTCCTTGCGGCATGGCGTCGATGGCATTGAGGATCAGGTTCATGACGCCCTCGCGCAGGGCCGTCGCCTGCCCGTCGACCGAGAGGCGGCGATCCAGATCGGCGACCACGTCGATCTGCACGCCGCGCGCTTCCGCCTCGTCCTTCCACACCGCTCGGGTCAATGTCATCGCGTCCTGCACGACGGCGATCAGGTCCACGGACCCCGTCGCATCGTCAGCGCTGGTCACCGCGAAGCCCTGGAGGCGGCGCACGATGTCAGCGGCCCGCCACCCCGCCTCCTCGATGTCGGCGAGGTCCTCGCGCAAGGGCCCGTCGGGGACGCGCGAGAGCATGAGCTGCGTCTTGCCGAGCACGATGGCCAGGACATTGTTGAACTCGTTGGCGATGCCGCCCGCCATGGCGCCCACCGCGCGCGCGCTCGACGTCTGCACGAGCTGCTCCTGGGCTCTTTCGAGGCCCTGGAGGGCGCCCTGCACCTCGCCGTAGAGTCGATTGTTCTCCATGCCGAGGGCGAGCATGGAGGCCAGGACCTGGACGGCCTCGATCTGGTCGGCGGAGAAGTCGCGCGCCTCGGAGTCGCCCACGTAGAGCGCGCCCACCGTCTGGCGCCGGAGGCGCACCGGCACGGCGAGGCAGGCGCGCAGCCCGACCTGGAGAAGGAAGTCGTCCTCGGATCCCGCGCGGCCCTGGATGTCCCGACAGGCCGCCGGGCGCTGCGTCGCGAACATTTCCCCCGTCAGTCCGCGCGCGCTATCCACGCGGATGGTGTCGAGGGTGGCGGCGGAGAGCCCCATGGCCGCCGCGAGGGCGAGGCCGCCCGTGCCGCCCGGCACACCGATGGCCGCGACCCGCGCCTCGGCCAGCCGGCAGGCGACCTCGCACGCGCGCGCGAGCACGGCCTCCATGTCCTGTCCCACGAGCACATGGCCGAGGAAGACCTCGAGCTCGCGGAGCCGGCCGATGTGGCCTCGCGTGGTCTCGATGGCATCGCGCTGCCCCAGGGCGTTGCCGACCCTGTCGGCGATCACGAGGAGCAGCAGGACGTCGGCCTCGGAAAAGGGCGGCCGCGGCGCGCGGCGGCCCGCGTAGAGGATTCCCAACGCGCTGCCTCCCGAGCGGACAGGGACGGCGACGGCATCGGAGACGGGAAACAGGGCGAGGAACGGATCCTCCACGATGCGGGGGGCGCCGCCGGAGACGCGGGTGAGCCTCTCGTCCTGGAAGGCCTGGCCCACGAGTCCCTCGCCGGCCTTGATGGAGATGGTCTCGAGGTCGTCCCGGCGGAACCCGCGACCGGCGCGCGGCACGAGCCTCGAGGCGAGGGCGTCCCAGGTGAAGAGCATGGCGCGGTCGGCGGTGAGGACACGCGCCACGCGATCCATGGCAAGGGAGAAGACCTGAGACGGGTCGAGGCCGCTCGAGGGGATGGCCAGGATCTCCTCGCCCACCGTGAAGGCATCCCGCTCCTCCGGCGCCTCCGCGGCGACCCGGGGCCCGAGAGACGAGGGGGCAAGCGCGACACGTCGGAACCGGTGGGTGAGCGACTCGATGCTCCGTCGGATCTCGACGAGCGCGCCGTGGAGGTCCTGTGAGGTCGGATCCGGGGAGACCTGCTCGTCGCTCATGGGCAACCCGACCAGATATTACTTCGCTCTCGGACCCACCCGCCGGGCAAACTTCAGGAGCCGCCTCCTCCGCGCTACTTGGCCGCGAGAGTGCGGATGTAGCGCACGAGCGCCCAGCGATCGTTCTCGGGCAAATGCCGCCACGCGGGCATGGCCCCGCGGCCCGTGGTGATCTTCCAGAAGAGCTCGCCGTCCGAGTCGTCCTGCACCGTCTTCGACGTCCAGTCCGCCGGCTTGGGGTTGAGGGCGACCGCGGCCGCCCCGTCGCCCTTGCCCTTGGCCCCATGACAGGTGACACAGTTGATCTGGGCCACTTTCCTTCCCTGCTCGATGGTCTTGGCATCGGCGGGCAGCGGGTTCTTCTTCTCCTTCTCTCCCGCCGGTGCCGTCCAGGGAGCCTGCGCCGCCGCGAGCCCGGTAATCGCGATGAGTGCCGCCAATCCAAGCGTCGTGCCCACACGTCGGGCTGCTCGTCTCACCCCCGCCATCATTGCCTCCTCCTTCCGTAACCTTTGTCCGCAGCATCCGTCCCGCCGCCCCCGGTGGGCCACTCGAACACGTCGTGGGCACGTCGCGTATCACTTAACATCTGCAAGATTCGACGGTCAAGCCGAATCCTCGATTCGGTATTGGGTCAAGTTGCGAGCCAGATCTACTCAGCCCTCGCCTCGGGGCTCCGCCCCTCAGCTCGAACCACCACGCCCGAGGGAGCCTGCAACGCGAGGCGTACCTGTATGTACGTTGAGCGTTGCAGGCGACCGAGAACGTGGCTCTTCGAGCCGAACGGCCCTGCCGTGAGGCGAGAGCTGAGTTGATCTGGCGAAGCAAATTGGCCCAGTACCCGCCCTTCGCGGCGCGCGGAGCCCTGTGCTATGGTCTCCACCCATGACGGAATCGACGACACACGCGGTCGCCGTCGTGGGCGCGGGCCCGGCGGGGCTCTTCGCGACCCGCGCGCTCGCCGCGGCGGGATGCCGGGTCCTCCTTCTCAATCGTGACATCAAGCCGGGCGGGCTCGCCGAGTACGGGATCTTCCTCAACAAGTACAAGATGAAGGGTGGCCTCCGGCGGCAGTTCAGCAAGATCCTCACCGACCCGCGTGTCACCTATCTCGGCCACGTGGCGGTGGGCGAGAGAGCGCCCCTGAGCGTCCCCGCCCTCCGCGCGGCGGGCTTCGATGCCGTGGTCTTCGCCATCGGGGCCCAGGGCACCAAGTACCTCGGCATCGAAGGGGAGCGACTCGCGGGCGTGTACCATGCCAAGGACCTCGTCTATCACTACAACCGCCTTCCGCCGTTCTCGGAGCGCCATTTCCCCATGGGGCGTCGGGTGGCCATCGTGGGCGTCGGCAATGTCATGGTGGACATCGCCAACTACTGCGCACATTTCTGCGAGTGCGAGGAGATCATCGCGGTGGCGCGGCGGGGCCCGCACGAGAAGGCGTACGACGACCGCGAGTTCGAGGACGTGGAGGACGCCTTCGACCGCGAGGCGTACCGGCGCGAGGTCGAGCGCATTCGCCCGCGCCTCGAGGCGGCCGGGCAGAGCGCGGACGAGCTCCTGAAAGCGCTCGCCGCCCGGCCGGAGGCGGAGGACCGCTGCCGGGCCCGCCTGACCTTTCGTTTCCTCGCCTCCCCGCAGCGCGTGGTCAGCGAAGCCGGGCGCGTCGTCGGCCTCGAGGTCGAGGAGACGCGGCTCGAGCGCAAGGGCGAGCGAATCAGCGCGGTCGGCACGGGCGAGATCTCGCGCATCCCGTGCGACACCGTGGTCTTCGCGGTGGGCGACCGCGTGGACGAGGACGTGGGGCTGCCGTACCGGGAAGGGCTCTACGTGACGGCGCCCGGGGCGGAGCAGGACCCGGCCTCCGCGTACCAGGTCTGGGATCCCGCCCACGGCCAGCCCCTCGCCGACGTCTTCGTGGTCGGCTGGGCGCGGCGGGCCAGCGACGGCGTGGTCGGGCGGGCGCGCCTCGACGCCGAGACGGGGATCAAGCACATCTTGAAGATCCTCGGGTCACGGCCCACGCGCACGCCCGCGGAGGCCGAGCGTCCCGTGACGGCGATCATGCACGAGCTCGGCAAGGCGGACGCCCGGCCCGTGACGTATGAGGAAGTCCTGCGCATCGAGGCCGCGGAGCGCGAGCGCGCCCGCCGCGAAGGCGTGGAGGAATTCAAGTTCGCCAGCGATGAGGAGATGCTGGCCCTTCTCTCGAGCTAAGTCTCTCCTTCAGCGCGGGGGGAACGGGCGCTCGAGATGGCGAGGAGCGCCAGTATCACCGCTCCCAGTCCATAGCCGGCGGCGAGCAGGAAGGGATAGGCGCTTCCGGCCGACCAGGGCCAGAAGAGCGCGCCGCTCGGCAGCGGCGAGTGCATCAGGCCGACGAGCGTGGCCACGCCGGCTGCGAGAAACACGGCGGCGGCCCGACGCAGCCGCCCATCGATGATGCTCACGAGGGCCCACCCCCAGAGGAGTGCCGTCACGATGAAGCCATTGCCGAGAGCGAGAAGATGCTGGTAGGCGAGGCGGCCGTCACCGGTCAGATCCGCCGCGCCTTTCCCCACTGAGGTCAGCAGACCATTGACCTCGATCAACACCAGGGTGGCGACCGCGGGAATGAAGGACACGGCGACGGCTGCCGCATGGCGAGAGGGCGAGGCAACGAAGGCCTGGGCCGTGATCTCGAGTCCGACGAAGATGAGGATGGGCGCCACGGCGGCCTCGGGCAGGAGGCTCACGAGAATCCCCACGAGTCCAAGCGACGCACCCACGCCGATGACGAGGGCGGTGGCCAACGTATAGCCCGCCCGCGCACCCATGGCCTTGTAGGCCGGATGTCCGATGTATGGCGTGTTTTGTATCACCCCTCCACAGAGGCCTGCGGCGATCGTCGCCACGGCCTCCGTCAACAAGATGTCTCTGGCCCGGTACTCGTCTCCAGCCACGATGGCGGACTCGGTATTGTCGATGCCTCCGATCACGGTGGCGAGGGCAAATGGCATGGCGAGCGGCAGATACGGCCAGACGGCGCCAAAGGTCTCGGCCCATGCCAGGGTCGGCCAGGGAATGGCCAGGGCGAGGCCGGGTAGCTCGGTCGCAGGCGCCGGACCCCAGCCCCCCGCCGCGCGAAGCCAGAATATTCCCGCCCCCGCCAGCACGGCGGCAAAGGCGCCCGGCATGCCGCCGGGAAGCCGCACCCGGCCGACGAGCGCGACGAGCACCAGGGTCAGCGAGACGAGGCCTACCAATGGATCGGCGAACACCCTCAGGGCCGGGAGGAAAGCGATGAGCAGGATGGCCACGCCGGCGATGGAGCCCAGGAGTGCTGCCCGCGGCACGAGACGTCGCACCCAATCACCAAAGAAGGCCAGCAGGAGCTTGAACCCTCCCATGGCGACGGTGACACCCATGCCGATCTTCCACGCGAGGATCGGATCTCCCGTGGCCAGCATGGCGGGTCCGAGAACGCCGAAGACGATCCCGAAGAGCGACGGCGTGTCGATGCCGAAGGGCATGGCCGTGACGTCGTCCCGACCCGACGTGCGGGCCAGACGCACGGCAAGCCACGTGTAGGCCAGGTCGCCGACGAGAACGCCCGCCGCTGTCCCGGGCACGATGCGTCCGAGCACGAGATCCGGCGGGAACTTGAAGGCACCGATCAGCAGACTCGAGAGGATGACGAGGAGGGTCGTGTTGTCGAGCGCGAGGACGAAGAACGCGTTCCAGTCCCCGGGCGCGACCCAGCGCGGGGCGCGGCGGGCGACCCTCACGCTAGGCGGATCTTCGCTGAGCCAGCGCCTGGGTCACGGTCTCGCGGACGAGCCCGCGGATGCGCTCGGCGAGGGCCTGGCACCAGGCCAGGCTGCCGCGGCGGTCTCTCACTTCCGGGAAGGCCAGCTCGATCTCGGAAGAGAGCCGCTCGCCGATCCTGACGCGCAGCCCATAGGCCTTGCCCTCTCGCGGGCCCGCACGATCGAGCGGGACTTCCGCATGCAGGCTCTCGCGCTTGGCGTGGGACGTCGCGAAGTTCGAGAGCCAGCGCGCCACCTCATCGTAGTCACCGCCGCTGAACATGCGCTCCCGCTACTCCTGGTGCCGGGCCGAGGTGCGAGCCAGACGAGGCCCGAGGGAGGCGCCAGCCCGAGGCGTACCTGTTCGTACGTTGAGGGCTGGCAACGACCGAGAACGAAGTCTGGCGAAGTACATCGGCCCGGCACCTAACACTCGTTGAAGCCGCAGGACAGACACTTCTTGCACCCTTCCTCGTAGACGAGGGTCGCCTGCCCGCACTCCTTGCAGAGATCGCCGACCCGGCGGCGTCCCCCTTCGGGCGTCTCCGCGGCCTCCGGGGCGGGGCCACGGCCGATGCCGATGTGCTCCCCCAGCGTGCGGGCGAGGGCGTCCGGCAGCGAGAGCACCTTGGCCGCTCCGAAGCCCGTGGGCTGCCCGCCGCCGATCCACGCGAGCTGGCTGATGACCTCCTCGAGCCGCCGTCGGGGAGACAGCGGCGAGGGCAGGCGGAGCACGAGCGAGATGAGGCGCCCGAGGGCCTCGGCCACCGCCATCGTGTCCGAGCCCGCCTTGCCGACCTGGACGAAGACCTCGAAGGGGTCGCCGCCCGGCGTCTCGTTGACGGTGACGAAGGCGGTGCCGATGGGCGTCTCCATGCGGTAGGTGGCGCCCGCGAGGCTGTGCGGACGGGGCCGGACCACGCGGTCATCGAGCGCGTCCGTCGCCTCCGGCGCCCCCGCCGCGTCGCCGCCCACGCCCACATTGAGCACCTGACCTCCCTTGCAGCCGTCGCGGAACACGGTGATGCCGAGACAGCCCTCGCGCCATGCCAGGAGATAAGCGTCCGCCACGTCCTGTCCCGTCGCGTCGGCGGGCAGGTTGATGGTCTTGGACACGCCGTTGTCGGTATGTCTCTGGAAGGCGGCCTGGTGGCGCACATGCCAGCTCCAGTGAATCTCGTGCGCGGTCTTGAAGACGGCACGGGCCGCCTCCGGGACTCCGGGGATGCCCGCGAGGGTGCCGCGGCGGGCCACCTCGCCCATGAGGGCGTCGGAGTAGAACCCTCGCTGCCGCCCGATGCGCTCGAAGCTCTGGCTGACGAAGGGCAGGACGCGCTCGCCATCCACGCCCTTGACCCTGTGCTCGAAGGCCAGCGCGAAGACCGGCTCGATGCCCGAGGAGCAGCCGGCGATCATGGAGATGGTGCCCGTGGGCGCGATGGTAGTCACGGTGGAGTTCCGGAGCGCGCGCCCGCGCTCGTAGATGGACCGCTCGTAGTTCGGGAAGGGCCCGCGCTCCTCGGCAAGCCGGGCCGACTGGTCGTGGCCGACGTTCTGGATGAAGGCCATGAGCCGCCCGGCCAGCTCGAGCGCCTCCTCGCTGTCGTACGGGATGTCGAGGGCAAAGAGGAGATCGGCCCAGCCCATGACGCCCAGCCCGATGCGGCGGTTCGCCTTGACCATGGCATCGATCGCGGCCAGCGGATACGGATTGACCTCGATCACGTCGTCGAGGAAGCGCACGGCGAGGCGGACCACGCGCTCGAGCTCGTCCCAGTCCAGGCTCCACCGTCCGTCCTGCTCTCGAGCGAAGCCGGCGACATTGAGCGAGCCCAGGTTGCACGCCTCGTTGGGCAAAAGAGGCTGCTCACCGCATGGGTTAGTTGCCTCGACGAGGCCCACCGCGGGCGTGGGATTGGCGGGGCTCGCGTTGATGCGGTCGATGAAGACGAGGCCGGGGTCGCCCGTGCGCCACGCCGCGCGCACGATCCGGTCGAAAACCTCCTGCGCCGACAACCGCGCCACCGCCATGCCCGTCCGCGGGTTGATCAGGTCGTAGTCCCCTCCCGACTCGAGGGCGGACATGAACGCATCGGTGACGGCGACCGAGATGTTGAAGTTGGTCATGCCGCCGTCGAGCTTGCACTCGACGAACTCCAGGATGTCCGGGTGGTCGACGCGAAGCACGCCCATGTTGGCGCCGCGGCGCGTGCCCCCCTGCTTCACCGCCTCCGTCGCGCTGTTGAAGACCTTGAGAAAGGACACGGGGCCCGAGGCCCGGCCGCCCGTCGAGCGGACGAAGTCGTTCTTCGGCCGGAGACGCGAGAACGCGAAGCCCGTGCCCCCGCCCGACTGGTGGATGATGGCCGCGGCCTTGACGGAGTCGAAGATCTCCTCCATCGAGTCGCCCACGGGCAGGACGTAGCAGGCGGAGTACTGGAGCTGGTTGTCCTTACCCGCGTTCATGAGCGTGGGCGAGTTGGGCAGGAACTGCCCCTCGACCATCATGTCGTAGAAGGCGGCGGCGATCTCCTGCGAGGCGGCCGGGCTCCGACCGAAGCGCGCCTCGGCGTCGGCGATGGTCCGCGCCACTCGCCAGCACATCTCCTCCGGGGTCTCGATGACCTTCCCCTCCCGGCGGGAGAGGTAGCGCTCGGCCAGCACGCGCAGCGCGGGCTCTGACCAGCGCCCCATCTTGGACGGTCTCGTCTGAGCCTTCATGAACCTCATCTTAACATAGGAGAATCGCGGGCTTGACTCTTTGGCCGCCATCCATAGAATGGGTGCCAGCCAAGAGCCGATGACCCTGTCCCCTCCGGCCTCAGAGAAGCGATGACTCTCCTCAGACGCTACCGCGTCGCCGCCGTCGTCATCGTTCTTCTCGTGGCCACCGGCGGCGCGGCCCTCTTCTGGACCAAGACCCAGCAGGCCCGCGGCGCCACGCGGGGTCGCCCAGATCCCTTGGTGGGTGTCGTTTCCCCGCAGCGGCGCGACATCGAGGTCAAGCTCTCGTTCACGGCCGACATCCTGCCTATCCAGCAGGCAGCGATCTTCTCCAAGGTCTCCGGCTATATCCGGAAGCTCCACGTCGAGCGCGGAGACTTCGTCAAGGAAGGTCAGCTCCTCGTGGAGATCGACGACCTCGAGCTGCGAGCCTCGGCCGAGCAGGCTCGGGCCGCCCTCGTGTCGGCCGAGGCGGGCCTGGAGGTCGCGCGCTCCACGCTCGAAGGACAGCAGGCCAATTTCGAGAGTCAGCGCGCCAACCTGGCCAAGGCTCGCGCGGTCGCTGCCAATGACGCCCGCCAGGCGGAGCGGATGAAGACCCTCTTCCAGAAGGGCATGGTGGCCGCGGCCGACTGGGACAATGCGCGGACCACCGCCGACTCCTCGGCCGCGTCGACGGACGCCGCGGAGGCACAGGTGCGGCTCGCGTCGGTGCAGATCTCGACTCAGGAGAGCCAGGTGCGGCTCGCCCAGGCCCAGGTGGAGACCTACCGGGCGGCCCTGACGCTCGCCCGGACCAACCTCGCGAACACGCGACTCCTGGCGCCCTTCGCCGGATACGTCGCCCAGCGCAACCTCGACCAGGGCGCGGCGGTGAGCGCGCAGTCGTCGGGTACCACCAATACGTCGGTGGGCATCATCGTCGTCCAGGACATCAAGAGCGTGAAGATCCAGCTCGAAGTGCCCGAGAGGGATATCGGGCGAGTCAAAGTGGGCGGCCCGGTACGCGTGACGGCCGATCCCTACAAGGGTGAGCTCTTCGCGGGGTCCATCGCACGCGTGGTCCACAATCTCGACCCGCGCTCGCGCACCATGGGTGTCGAGGTGGAGATCCCGAACCCGGATGCCCGGCTCAAGCCCGGGATGTTCGCGCGCGTCGAGGCGGTCGTCGAGACTCGCACGAGCGTGCTCTCGGTGCCGATGGAGACCCTTCGGGTGGGTGAAGGGCCGCCCCTCGTGATGGTCGTCCGCAACGGCGTGGTGGAGACCGTCCCCGTCCAGCTCGGCGCCGCGGACGCGAAGGGAATCGAGATCGTCAAGGGGCTGAGCGAGCGCGAGCAGGTCATCCTGCAAGGCAAGGACCTCGTGCGCCAGGGACAGAAGGTCCGGACCACGCCGGCGGGCGGCCAGTAGCCCCATGTGGCTGACCCTCGCGGCCATGCGGAATGGCATCGCCATCCTCATGGCCTCCCTCGCCATCGTCCTGTTGGGTGCCACCTCGCTGGGTCGCATGCCCATCGACCTCTTCCCGAACATCAACTACCCGTCGCTCCGCATCGGCACGATCTACAAGGGTGCGAGCCCTCAGGACATCGAGCGCACGGTCACCTACCCCATCGAGAAGGCCGTCTCCGCCGTCGCCAATGTCCGGTACGTCGATTCCCGCTCCCGCCAGGGCTTCTCGGTGGTCACGGTCCAGTTCGCCTGGGGGGCCGACGTCGACGCGGGCCTGACCGAGGTGATGCAGCGGATCCAGGCCATCCTGAGCACGCTGCCCGTCGGCGTCCAGCAGCCCTTCATCCTCAAGTTCGACCTGTCGAACATCCCCGTCTGCATCCTGACGGCGTCGGGCGGGGGGCTCGACGAGCGAGCGCTCTACGACCTTGCCTACAACACCATCGAGCCCCAGATCGAGCGGCTGCCCGGTGTCGCCTCGGCCAACGTGGATGGCGGCAAGATCCGGCAGATCACGATCAATCTGGACCGTGACCGCCTCTACTCCAAGGGGCTGTCCGTCAACGAGGTGACCCGGGCGGTCAACGACGCCAATTTCCTGCTCCCCTCGGGCGACGTCAAGATGGGCTCCTTCGATTACAACGTCTTCACCAACAATCAGTTCTCCGTGATCGAGCCCATGCAGGACATCGTCGTCCGCCGCAGCGGGACCACGCCCATACGCCTGCGCGACGTGGGTCGGGTGGAGGACTCGGCGGAGACGCAGGTGTCCATCGTGCGCGTGAATGGCGAGCGCGCCGTCTACCTGCGCGTGAACAAGCAGCCCGGCGCCAATACTGTGGAAGTCGTGGATGCGGTCAAGGCCACGATGCCCAAGCTCCTCGGGCTCCCGCCGGGCGTCGATGTCCGCCTGAGCCTGGACCAGTCCACGTACATCCGGCAGTCCATCGAGAACCTCTGGCACGAGGCGGCCATCGGCTCCGTCCTGGCCTTCCTCGTCATCCTGCTCTTCCTGAGCTCCCTCGTCTCGACCTTCATCATCGGCATTGCCATCCCGCTGTCACTGCTGCTGACCATGGTCGCCATGTTCTTCCTGGGCCAGACGCTCAACATCTTCACGCTGGGTGGCCTCGCCCTCGCCGTGGGCCGCCTCGTGGACGACTCCATCGTCGAGCTCGAGAACATCAACCGGCATCTCGCCATGCCCGGCAAGCCACGGCGCAAGGCGGTACTGGACGCTGCGCGTGAAGTGGCCATGCCCATCTTCGTCTCTACCATCACCACCATCGTGGTGTTCCTGCCCACCGTCTTCCTGGAAGGTCAGGCGCGGCTCCTCTTCATCCCGCTGACCTTCACCATCTCCTTCTCGCTCTTCGCCTCATTCCTCGTCTCGCGGACGGTGACCCCGCTCCTCTGCTATCACTGGCTCAAGGGAAAGCACGAAGCCGACCACGCGCAGGCGGTGGGGCTGCTCGGCGGCCTTCGGAACAAGCTCAGCGCGGTCTTCGCCTGGAGCAGCAGGGTGCTCCAGGGACTGGACGCGGTGTACCAGCGGCAGCTCAGCTGGGCGCTGGACCATCGCAAGACCCTCCTGGGAGGCATTCTCGTCCTGCTCGCCTCCGCGCTGGCCGTCCTGCCGTGGGTGGGGACCGAGTTCTTCCCGGAATCGGACGAGAGCCAGTTCATCGTTCGGCTCCGGGCGCCGGTCGGCACTCGGGTGGAGGAGACCGAGCGCATCGTCAAGCGAATGGAAGACATCATGCGGTCCACGGCCAAGCCGGGGGAGATCAGGACGATCGTCACCAGCATCGGGGTGCCGAGCGGGCGCTCCGGGCTCTTTTCGTCGAACACCGGCCCCCATACCGCCCAGCTCCAGGTCTATCTCACCGACCCTGATCAAAGGTCTCGTAAAGACAGAGAGATATTCGCCGAGATCAGACCCAAGCTGGCAGGGCAGTTCCCCGGCGCCACCTACGGGGTCGACTTCGGGGGCATCGTGACCCGCGTCCTGAACTCTGGCTCCGACGCCCCGATCCAGATCGAACAGCTCGGCTACGACTTGAAGGACGCGAGGGATCTTGCCCGAAACGTTGCCCGGACCCTTCAGGACACTCCGGGCGTGGCGGATCCGTTCATCAGCCGCGAGGAGAACTACCCGCAGTTCGACATCGTGGTGGACAGGGAGAAGGCGGCGATGGCCGGCCTCAGTCAGCGCGACATCGCTCAGACCGCACTGATCTCTCTCAACAGCAATGTCAGCCTGACCCCGTCAATTTTCACTGATCCCAGGACGGGGAACCAATACAATGTGGTCGTGCAGCTCGACGAGCCGTTTCGGTCCACTTCTGACGATCTGTCTCGGCTCTTCGTCATGGGTGACGGGAATCGGCCGGTGCTGCTGGGCTCGGTGGCCGAGGTCAAGCAGGGCGTCGGACCCGTCATGATCGAGCGGAAGTACCAGCAGCGCATCGTGAAGATCACGGCCCAGCCTTCCGGGCGGGACCTCGGCTCCATCGCTCGGGACATCGAGACCAGGCTCCAGGCGCTTCCCCTGCCTCCCGGCTTCAACTTCCAGCTGACAGGCCAGATCCAGCAGCAGCGCGAGGCGTTCAGCAGCCTCAACTTCACCTCGCTCCTGGCCATCATCCTCGTGTACATGGTCATGGCCTCCCAGTTCCGCTCCCTGCTCGACCCCTTCATCATCATGTTCTCCGTGCCCCTCGGGATGATCGGAGTCATCTGGGCGCTCTTCTTGACGCGCACCACGCTCAACGTCACCTCCTTCATGGGCATCATCATGATGGTCGGCATCGTGGTCTCCAACGGCGTCCTCCTCGTCGAGTACATGAACGAGCTCCGTCGCCATGGGCTCGGGCTCCGCGAGGCCGTGATGCAGGGTGGCCGCACGCGGCTCCGCCCCATCTTGATGACGAGTCTCACCACTCTGGTCGGACTCGTCCCCATGGCGCTAGGCATCGGCACGGGGAGCGAGGCGAACGCGCCCCTGGCCCGCGCCGTCATCGGCGGGCTCGCCGTGTCCACCCTGCTCACGCTTCTGTTGATCCCGACGCTTTACGTGATGCTGGAAGAGCGCTTCCCGCGTCGCATGGAAGAACCCCAGGAGGAGCTAGCCCTGCAAGGGACAACGGCATGACGGGGTTGGCCCCGAGAAGGCTCCTCGCGCTGGGCCTCGCGATCTCGCTGGGTGTGGCCGAAGCGTCGGCACAGACGCAGCCCCCCGGGGGATCGCAGGTGATACCGCCGGGAGGCTCGCAGCTGCCCCCGGGGGCGACCCAGACTCCCTCCGGCACCATCCAGACGCTCCCGGGCCAGACGCTCCCGGGTCAGACGCCCCCGGCCGCGGCGCCGACAACCCCCGGCGCTCCGCCGGCGCCCGGTCCCGGCATGCCCGGCCCGCCCGTCACGCAGCCTCCCCTGACGATCACACCTCCGGGCGATGCCACGAGACCGCCGTCGGGAACGGGGTCCATCCCGGGCCTGCCGCCGACGCAACAGGTTCCCATTCGCGAGATGCTGCCCACGCCCTCGGGCATCCGGCCCTTCCCGACCCCGGACGAGCTCAAGGGGAAGGAGCTCGAGCTCGAAGAGGCGGTCAAGATCTCGCTCGACAACCAGCCGCTCATCCTCGCGCGCATCGGCGACTACCAGGCCTCGATCCAGAACATCTATATCCAGCTGGCGCCCCAGCTGCCTCAGCTCAGCGGCCAGTGGAACGGGTTCGAGCAGAAAACTGTGTCGTCGGTCGCGAGCCCTTCGGGCCAGCTCGCGCCGCTGTCGTTGACCCGCAACGTGACGACGTCGAGCACATCGCTTTCGACCACGGCCACCGTCACCGCCTCCCAGCTCCTCTGGGACTTCGGGAAGACGCTGGCCGCCGCCGCCGCCGCCAAGGCGGGCGCGAAGTCCTCGGCCGAGGACGTCGAGATTCAGAAGGATGAGACCGTCCGTCTGGTCAAGACTGGGTACTTCACCCTGCTCCTCAACGAGCGGCTCGTTGAGGTGAACCAGGCCGCGCTCGAGCGGGCCCTCGTCAATCTCCGGAGCGCCAAGGGCTTCTTCGACGTGGGCACCCAGCCCAAGTCCGCGGTGACGCGCGCCGAGGTCGACGTGGCGACCGCGCAGGTCAACCTGATCGGCGCCCTCAATGCCGTGGTGATCTCGCGCACGACCCTCAACACGCTCATGGGCATCCCCGTGAACACGCCGACCCGAGTCCGCGACATCCTCGCCTACCAGCACGTGGACTTCGATCCGAAGACCCTGCTGCCCGAAGCCTTCGCCCGGCGCCCCGAGTACCGGCAGATCAAGGCGCGTCTCGAGCAGGCCGAGCAGACGGTCAAGCAGCAGTTCCGAAACTTCTTTCCTTCCATCACGGCAAGCGGCACCTATGGATCCGCGCGCGCCGACATGAACGAGATCTACAACTACGGCGTCCAGCTCAACTGGACCATCTTCGACGGCGGCGGCAAGATCGCGCTGTACAAGCAGGCGCAGGCCCAGCGAGACGCCGCGCAGGCACGGGTGCGGGACACGGAGCTGATCATCTGGCAGCAGGTGGAGCAGGCATACAACACGGCCATCCAGAGCGAGGAAGCCATCGGCGCGGCCACCAAGGGGGTGGAATCCGCCGACGAGAACTTCCGCTTGAGCCAGGGCCGCTTCGACGCCGGCGTCGCCAACATCATCGAGCTGACCGACGCCCAGCTGGCCCTGACCACGGCCCAGGCCACCCTCGTCCAGGCCCTGGCGACCTACCGGATCGCCATCGCCCAGCTCGAGCGGTTCCTCGGCCGGCGCTAGCTCGCTCGGAGGAACGGACTCGCGAGCGGCCGGAGCGTCCCCCGCCTCTAGGAATAAAGCCCCCCGCGGGGTAGTCTCATGGCTATGAGTCGTCGTGCGTGGATCGTCGTCGTGATGATCGTGCTGGCCGCGGGCGCCAGCGGCGCGTGGTTCTACACGCAGAGCCGCGGCAGCACGGCCCGCTTCCGCTCGGCCAAGGTCGAGCGGGGGCCGCTCACCGCCACCGTCTCGGCCACGGGCACGCTCAATGCCGTCGTCACCGTCCAGGTCGGCTCCCAAGTCTCGGGGCAGATCAAGGAGCTCTTCGCGGACTTCAACTCCCAGGTCAAGCGCAACCAGCTCGTGGCCCGGATCGACCCCGAGAAGTTCCAGGCCGCGGTGGCCCAGGCCAAGGCCCAGGTGGACGCGGCCAAGGCGACCGTCCTCAACCAGCGGGCCCTGGTCGAGAAGACCCGCGCGGACCTCGCCAATACCCAGGCTGCCCTCGCCGTGGCCAAGGCGCAGACCGCCAAGGCCCAGGTCGCCGTGGTCGACAGCCGACGCACCCTTGCGCGCAACGCGGACCTGAGAAAGCGCGGCCTCATCGCCCAGGCCGACGAGGACACGGCGCAGGCCGCGTACGACTCGGCCGTCGCCCAGGCCGAGTCGGCGAAGGCGCAGGAAGACGCCCAGGCCTCCCAGATCCGATCCGCCGAAGCGCAGCTCAAGGTGACCGAGGCCATGCTGCAGGCGGCCATCGCCAACGTGGTCCAGCAGGAGGCCGGCCTCAAGCAAGCCCAGGTCGACCTCGACCACACGGAGATCCGCGCGCCCGTGGACGGCGTCGTGGTCTCGCGTACCGTGGACGTCGGCCAGACGGTGGCCGCGAGCCTCCAGGCGCCCACGCTCTTCACCATCGCCCAGGACCTGACCCAGATGCAGGTGGACACCAACGTGGACGAGGCCGACGTCGGCCGCATCCGGGAAGGGCTGCACGCCACCTTCACGGTGGACTCCTTCGCCAACCAGACCTTCTCCGGCGAGGTCATCCAGGTCCGCAAGGCGCCCCAGGTGCTCCAGAACGTCGTCACCTACAACGTCGTCATCTCGGCGCGAAACCCGGACCTCAAGCTCCTGCCCGGCATGACGGCCAACGTGCGCCTCATCGTGGACCAGAAGGACTCCGTCCTGAAGGTGCCGAACTCCGCGCTGCGGTTCCGTCTTCCCGGTGATGACAGCGTGCCCGTGCGAGGCGTGGCCCCGGGCGCGGGGGCCGGCGGCGGAGCCACGCAGCCCTCGATCGACCAGATTCGCGAGCGTCTCACCAAGTCACTGGGGCTCACTCCCGAGCAGCAGCAGAGGCTCGAGCCGATCCTCCAGGAGACACGGGAGAAGATTCGCGCGTTGGGCGCGCGCGGCGCCAGCGACAACGAGCGCCGGATCGAGGGCCAGCGGATTCGCGAGGCCTCCCGCGAGCAGATCCGGGCCATCCTGACGCCCGAGCAGCGTACGAAGTACGACCTGGAGATGGCCGACGCGCGGGCGGCCCGCCAGGCCATCTCGGGGCGCGTCTTCGTCCTCGGGCCCGACGCCAAGCCCGTGCCCGTCACGGTGCGGCTCGGCATCACCGACGGCAGCTTCACCGAAGTGCTCTCCTCCGACCTCAAGGAGGGCCAGGAGGTCCTCGTGGGCTCGGCGGACTCGCGCTCCCCCTCGCGTCCGGGCGACAGCCCGCGGCTGAGGCTCTAGGGTGGGCAGCGCTCTCATCGAGACGCACGAGCTGACCAAGAACTACCGGGTGGGGGGCCAGGTCGTGCACGCCCTGCGTCAGGTCTCGCTCGAGGTCCGCACCGGCGAGTTCGTCGCCGTCATGGGTCCCTCGGGGTCGGGCAAATCTACCTTCATGAACCTGCTCGGCTGTCTCGACGGCCCGACCTCGGGGCGCTATGTCCTCGACACGCAGGACGTGTCCAACCTCTCGGGCGATGCCCTCGCCAAGATCCGCAACGCGAAGATCGGGTTCGTGTTCCAGGGCTTCAATCTCCTGCCCCGCACGAGCGCCCTCGAGAACGTGGAGCTGCCGCTTCTCTACACGGGCCTGCCTGCCCGCGAGCGGCATGAGCGCGCCCAGGCCAAGCTGGTGGCCGTCGGCCTGGCCGATCGGGCCGACCATCACCCCTCGCAACTCTCGGGCGGACAGCAGCAGCGCGTGGCCATCGCCCGCGCCCTCGTCAACGATCCGGTCTTGATCCTGGCCGACGAGCCGACGGGTAATCTCGACACGCGCACCAGCGTCGAAGTCATGGCCATCCTGCAAGACCTCAATCGCCAGGCGTCCTCGTGACACACGAGGCCGACATCGTGCCTTTCGCCGCGCGGACCATCACGTTCCGCGACGGTCGGGTGCTCAAGGACGAAGTGGTGGCGGAGACCCAGGACGCGCGGCGAGTGCTCGCCACCCTGCCCATGGAAGAGGACGAGGAATGAACATCCTCGCGGGCGCCCGCATCGCCGTTCGTGCCCTGCGCGTGAACAAGCTCCGGAGCATCCTCACCATGCTCGGCATCATCATGGGCGTGGCCGCGGTGATCGCCATGATCTCGGTCGGCTCGGGGGCGCAGGCGCGCATCGCCGAGCAGATCCGGAGCCTGGGGGCGAGCATGCTGGTCGTGCTCTCGGGCTCCAGCACGTCGGGCGGGGTGCGCCTGGGGGCAGGCTCCCAGCTCACCATCACCGAGGAGGATGCCTGGGCCATCAAGCGGGAGATCCCGAGTGTCGAGGCGGCCGCTCCCACCATGCGCGGCTCGGCTCAGGTGGTCTGGGGCAACCTCAACTGGTCGACCCAGATCCAGGGCACCACGCCCGAGTTCTTCGAGGCGCGGGACTGGCCCGTCGTGGCGGGACAGGCCTTCGCCCAGGAAGCGGTGGACGGCGCCACCAAGGTGGCCGTGCTGGGCGAGACGGTCGCGCGCAATCTCTTCGCCGACTCGGATCCCGTCGGCCAGGTCATTCGCATCAAGAAGGTCCCCTTCACGGTCGTTGGTATCCTCGGCAAGAAGGGGCAGACCACCTGGGGCCAGGACCAGGACGACGTCATCCTGGTGCCCCTGTCCACCGCCAAGCGCAAGCTCCTCGGGGTGAGCCAGGCCAACGCGCGCTCCGTGGGCGCCATCTCCGTCAAGGTGCGCGAGGGCGAGGACATGAAGGACGCGGAGACGCAGACGCGGGAGCTCTTGCGGCAGCGCCATCGTCTCCAGCCGTACCAGGACGACGACTTCAACATCCGCAACCTCGCCGAGTACGCGGCCGCGCAAGAGGAGTCCTCGCGCGTGATGACGATCCTCCTCGCCGCCATCGCCTCCGTATCCCTGCTCGTGGGCGGGATCGGCATCATGAACATCATGCTCGTGTCGGTGACGGAGCGCACCCGCGAGATCGGCCTCCGCATGGCCGTGGGCGCGCGCGGGCGCGACATCCTGATGCAGTTCCTCGTGGAGGCGGTGACGCTCTCGCTGATCGGCGGGACCATCGGCGTGGTGGTCGGGCTCGTCACCTCGTACACGATTCCCTACTTCGCGGGGTGGCGCACCCTGGTCCGGCCCGAGGCCATCGTCATCGCCTTCGGCTTCGCGGCGGCCATCGGGATCTTCTTCGGCTTCTATCCCGCCCGCAAGGCCGCTTCGCTCAATCCCATCGAAGCGCTCCGCTACGAATGACCGCCCCGCTCCTGCTCGCCTTGGTCCTGGCCGCCGCCTGGGCCGGCCCCGCCGCCGCCCAGACGTATACCTACACGCCCCAGTCCTCGAAGGACCTGACGGTGACCTTCCAGATCCAGCGGGAGGGCGGCTCGCGCGTGCTCGTCCTTGGCGAGGTGCGCAACGGCTCGGGCCTGCCCTGCGAGCGCGTGGTCCTCAAGGCGGAAGGCCTCGATGAAAATGGCCGGGTGGTCAGCCGCGCTCGGGCCTACGTCCAGGGACAGGTGTCCGCCAAGGCGGTGGCTCCCTTCGAGGTCAGGCTCGCCTCCACGGGCAACGAGCGTCGCTACCGGGTGGAGATCGAGACCTTCGAGTTCGTGAGCACGTCGAGACGACCCGAGTCGGGCCAGTAGCCGCAGACGCGTGAAGCGCAAGACTCCCCGCCCCGCCACTGTCTCGCCGCCTGTGCCGCCCCCCGCCCCCGCTCCCGTCCCCGAGTCCCTGGCCGACACCGTCCGCGCGATCGAGGAGCGCTTCGCTCCCATCGTGGCCGCGGTGGACCGGGTCGCCCGCGGGAGCGAAGCGCCCGCGGTGAGACTGGAGGGGGCGATGGAGATCATCTTCGGAGCCCACGGACAGAGCGATCCGGATTTCTCCGAGCTCCTCCTCACGGGCTGGACGCGGGCGCGCCACGACAAGCACCATCGTCTCGCCCTCGCCTGGCAGCGCGAGCAGCTCCGCCTCGCCCTCCAGGAGATTCTTCAGGCGGGAACGGCCTCGGGCGCGTTCCGGAAGGATCTCGACGCGGGCGCGGTGGCCGCCGTCATCCTGGGAGCGGCCGAGGGCTGCCTGCTGCAGGCGGCGACCCAGGGCGGCGCGGTGCCGCCCGGGGAGATCGTGCGCACCCTCTTGAGCCTGGCCCTCAGCGGGGCTTGAGCTCGATCAGGTAGCCGTCGGGGTCGCGGAGGTAGAGCGACGGCCCCGTGCCGTAGGCCCCGCGCCTCTCCACGACCTCCCCCTCCAGCGAGACCCCGCGGTCCGCCAGCGCCTTCCTGACCGCGCCGAGATCGGAGCAGCGGATGGAGAGACAGAAGTGGTCGAGACCCTCGGCGGAGGGCCGGCCGGGCAGGAGGTCGATCAGCTGCTCGCCGAAGCGGAGCTGCACGAGCGAGATGCGCGCGTTGACATGATCGAGCGTGCACCCGAGGACGTCGATGTAGAAGCGCTGGGCGGCTTCCTGATCGCGCACGCGCAGGACGATGTGGTCGAGACCGAGGGGGTCGAATTCCTTCATCGCGTTCGCACCGCCTCCATGATCAAGGTGCCGATGCCCGCCAGCATCACCACGACGTTCAAGACGCTCGACAGGCGATGCAGCCGGGAAAAGCTGGCCGCCGCCGCGGGGTCCGCGCCCGTCGCGCGCATGGCCTCGCGCGCGGCATGGGCCGCGGGCAGGACCACGGCGCCCGCGAAGAGCGTGAGCGTCAGCATGAGCACGAGAAGCGCGATGGGCACCCAGTCCAGGGGCCGCACCCCGCGCCCCAGGACCCTCACGACCAGGCTGGCCAGGGCCACGAGCCCGAGCCCAAATCCCGCGGCATAGTACCTCGGAAAGACCGCGCTGACGAAGCGTCCCGCCGCCTCCCGATCCAGCGTGGAAAAGGCCGCGGGCGCCACCACGAAGGCGAAGAAGCCCATGGCGCCGAGCCAGAGTCCGAGGGCGGCCACGGTCAGCTGCTTCATCTCGTCCACAGTAGCGGTCCCACCGGCCCAGTTCAAGTTGACACGCCGGAGCCCCGCCCCTAGCATCACGTCATGCGCGCGCTCGCCGTCGCTCTCGTCGTGATGGCCACGGTGATCCCCGCGCGGGCCGAGTCGCCGCTCGTGTCCGAGCTGCGCGCCTTCTCGACCCGCTACCACGAGAACCCCCCGCGCATCGACGAGCTGAGGGCCGCCCTCGAGAAGGCCGCGCAGTCGGATCCGCGGCCGGAGATCCTCCTCGCCCTCTCCGAGGCCTGCTTCATGTACGGCGATGTTCGCGCGAGAACCACGGAGGAAAAGCTCGAGGCTTACGACCGTGGACGCCAGGCCGCCCAGCGCGCCATCGAGCTCGCTCCCAAGAGCGCGGCCGCCCGGTTCTGGTACGGCACCAACACGGGCCGCTGGGGGCAGACCAAGGGCGTGCTGCGCTCGCTCTTTCTCCTGCCCTCGGTCAAGGAGGCGATGCAGACCGCGCTCGAGCTGGACCCGTCCTTCGCGCCCGCGTACGCCCTCGGGGGCACCATCTACTACGAGGTCCCGGGCTTCGCGGGTGGCGATCTCGACCGCTCCGAGGCCCTCTTCCGCAAAGGTCTCGAGATCGACCCCCACTACACCAACATGCGCCTCGGCCTCGCCCGCACCCTCCTGAAGAAGGGACGCGGCGCCGATGCCCAGCGCGAGCTCGAAGCCGTGCTCGAGGAGAAGGCGCCCTTCAATCTCGCCGACTGGACCATGAAGGACGTGCCGGACGCCAAGGCGCTCCTCGCCAAGATCAAGGCGCGCGGCTGAGCGGAAAAGGGCGGGCCGTCGAGATCGGCCGGGTCATCCAGACCTTGACCCGGCACGCCCCGCGCTGGCGCAAGACGTCGATGGCCGAAGTGGCGGCGGAGCGCAGCGACCCCTTCCGCGTGCTCATCGCCTGTCTCCTCTCGCTCAGGACCAAGGACGAGACCACGGGGCCGGCGGCGGCTCGCCTGTTTGCCCTCGCCGACACGCCAGAGGCGATGCGGCAGCTGCCCGCCAAGCGGATCGAGCGCGCCATCTTCCCCGTGGGCTTCTACCGCACCAAGGCGCGCGTCCTCCTCGGCGTCTGCCGGGATCTCCTGGAGCGCTTCGCGGGACAGGTGCCGGACGACATCGATCGGCTCCTCACCCTCAAGGGCGTGGGCCGAAAGACCGCCAACCTCGTGGTCACCCAGGGCTTCAACAAGCCCGGCATCTGCGTGGACATCCACGTGCACCGCATCTCGAACCGCCTCGGCTACGTGAAGACGAAGAACCCGACGGAGACCGAGACGGCCCTCCGGGCGCAGCTGCCCCGCCGCTACTGGATCGGCTACAACGATCTTCTCGTGTCCTTCGGGCAGAACATCTGCCACCCCGTCTCGCCCCGATGCTCCGAGTGCCCCGTGCGTCCGCGCTGCGCCCGGGTGGGCGTCACGCGCTCGCGCTAGCGCGGAGCTTGCGCAGGAGCGCGAGGGCCGCCCGGTCCGCCTGCGGCTCGGGCTCCTTCGGGGTCTCGAGGGCCATGGGCACCCGCAGGAAGCGGCCGTCGGCCATGAGGCGGCGGAAGGCGGCTACTCCCAGCTTGCCCTTGCCGATCTTTTCGTGGCGATCCAGCCCGGAGCCGAGCGGCGCCTTCGCGTCGTTGAGATGAAAAGCGCGGACGCGCCGGATCCCCACGTGGCGGGCGCAGCTCTGCATGGCTGCCTCGTAGCCGTCGGGCGTTCGCAGATCGTAGCCGGCGGCGAAGAGGTGGCAGGTGTCGAGGCAGACTCCGACGCGCTCCGGAACCTTGACGGCGCGGAGCAGCATGGCCAGCTCCTCGAAGGTCCGGCCGATGGTCGAGCCGCCGCCCGCGGTGTTCTCGAGGAGGACCATGACGCGATAGCCGCGCGTCCGCGCGATCACCTCGTCGAGGGCGGCCACGATACGGCCGATGCCCTTCTCGAGCCCGTCGCCCCGGTGGGAGCCGGGGTGGATGATCACGAAGGACAGGCCGAGGGCTTCTGCGCGCTCGAGCTCGTCATGAAACGCCGCCACCGCTCGCTTTCGTTCCCCTTCGGCGGGCGCGGCGAGGTTGATCAGGTAGCTCGAGTGGGCGAAGACGGTCCGTATGCGCGTTGCTTTCCACGCGTCGCGGAAGCGCCGGATGTCTTCCTCCGTGTACGGAGCGGCCGTCCACTGGAGCTGGTTCTTGAGAAAGATCTGCACGACGGAGCAGCCGACCTCCAGGCCGCGCTCGAGAGCGCGGTGGACGCCGCCCGCGATGGACATGTGGGCGCCGAGGAGATCAGGCATCGAGCGCCCGCTCCACCGACTGGAGCTCGCGCTTGAGGCGCCGGATCTTGCCGCTCAGCGCCTGCCCTCTCGGCGCCCGACGGAGCAGGCCGTCCTCCACGAGGGCCAGGAAAGCCCCCGAGACCTCCTCGGCCCCCCATCGGCCCGCGGGGTTGTACCACTTGTAGAGCCAGTTGAGCATCCCCAGGAGGCCGAAGACCACGAGGCGGGGCGGCATGTCCCGGAAGACGCCGCGCCGGACGCCCTCGACCACGATGGACTCCACGCCCTTGTCGTAGCGGTCCTTCTGCGCGGCGAGCTGGCGGGCGAAGCGCGCGGGCAGGCTCGCCTCCTCGCTGAAGAAGACGGTGAGGAAGGAGCGGTTGGCGATGACGAAGCGCACGTGCTGCCGGACGACGCGACGGAGCTTGTCCTCCGGGGAGAGGCTCGAGCGCAGGACCAGGCTGAGCTCCCGCGTGAATCCCTCGACGGTCTCCCGGGAGATGGCCGCGAGCATCTCCTCCTTGGCGCGGAAGTACCCGTAGAGCGAGGCCTTGGACATGCCGAGCCGCCGGGCGATGTCGTCGAGGGTGGAGGCCCGGTAGCCGCGCTCGCGAAAGAGGTCCGCCGCCGTGCGGAGGATCTGGTCCCGGACGGCCTGCCGCCGTGCGTTCATGGCTCCGGAGTCTACTTGACGGGGGCGCCTCCGGCATGATAAAAACCGAGTAGTCTCAAAAGGATACCTCGGAGTTTTCCAAGAGGGAGGTGCCCCATGGATCGCCGCGTGATTCCCAGCCCCATGGACACGGTGTTCGAGTTCGACTACACGGTGCAGGCCGAGGACATGCGCAGCCTGTACGAGAAGGCCAAGCGCGACCAGTGGAACGCCTCCCGCGACATCCCCTGGGACACCCCGGAGCCGTCGGACGGCCGCACCCTCGCCGACGAGCTGGTAGACATCTACGGCAGTCCTATCTGGAACAAGATGTCCGAGAAGGAGCGCGTCGAGCTCAACCAGCGCATCACCGCCTGGCGGCTCTCCGTCCTCGTCTACGGCGAGCAGGGGGCCATGCTCGCCTGCAGCCAGCTCGTGGACACCGTGTCGGGCACCGATCAGAAATTCTTCCAGGCGACCCAGGTCATGGACGAGGCCCGCCACAACGAGGTACTGGAGCGCTACATCGCCACCCGCCTGAACGGCCTCCACTACCCCATGCCCGAGAACGAGCGCGTGCTCTTCGACAGCATCCTCTCGGACTCGCGCTGGTACATCAAGACCATCGCGCTCCAGCTCGTGGCCGAGACCTTCGCCGTCTCCATGTTCAAGATGATGGCGGAGTGTGCCCACGACCCCCTCCTCCAGGAGGTGTGCCGCCGCATCCTCCAGGACGAGTCGCGTCACATGGGCTTCGGCATGCTCGCCCTGCCCGAGGTCATCCGCGAGGCGAGCCCCGCCGAGCAGCGCGAGATGGAAGACTTCACCTGCGTGGCCATCGAGAAGGTCCTGACCGGCTTCTTCCCCGTCGACGCGTACCGCGACATGGGCTTCTCCGCCGCCCAGATCCGCGAGGTGCAGGCCTACCGCCGGGACGTGGCCGCGCGCAACGACTACGCCGTGTTCAGGAAATACTTCAAGCGGGACATGCACGCGGCCATGGTCAGCAACCTGGCGCGCCTCGGCCTCCTGACCGAGCGCGTGCGCCCCCGCCTGGCCGCCCTCGGCATCGAGCTGCCCTCGGCGGCGTGAGCGAGGCTCAGCCCCCGCCGAAGCGCTCCCGGAGTCGCTCGTCCCGGTAGTCGAAAAGGGCCACGATCCGTCGCCCGATCCCCATCCCATGCGCGGCGCGGCCGAGCGGACCCAGCGGGAGTCGATAGGTCACCCGGTCCTCCACCCACGTCCCCGGCGGCCCACCTGCCACAGCCCTCTCCTCGAGAAACCGGTGCCGGTGCTCCCAGCGGGTGAAGGGACCCCAGAGCTGGGCGTCCACGAAGCGGAAGGGCGGGTCGAACTCGCGGACCATGACGCGCCAGCGGACGGGCAGCCCCGCCGCGCGCACGCGGAAATCCAGGAGGGCGCCCGCCTCGAGCCGCGCCGGCGGCTCCACGAGCCAGATCGGCCGCGCCCACCTCGGCTGCACGACGGCGAGGTTCCGCGGCGACGCGAAGAAGGCGAAGATGTCGGCTCGCGGACGCGGCAGCCACAGACGCCGCTCGAGGACATGGTCGGCCATGACGGACGCGCTATGATAGGCGGGTGCCCGGTCAGGGTCAAACCGGCGCCTACGCCGCCCTCGCGCTGATCGCCGCCCTCTGGGGCTCCTATCCCGCCTTCGCCAAGCTCGCGCTGGTCGCCTTTCCCCCGCTCGTCCTCGTGGCGCTTCGCTGTAGCATCGCGTCGATATTTCTCGGCGCCCTGCTCGCGCGTCGCGGATGGAGCGAGTTCAATGCCCTCCGCCTCCGTGACCTCGGCCCCTTGGCCTTCCTGGGATTCGCGGGCATCTTCGTCTCGACGGGCGCGACCTATCTCGCCCTCGCCTTCACCACGGCCTCGAACGCAGTGCTGCTCCAGCCGGTGACGCCGGTGATGGTCGCCATCGGCGCCCGGCTCTATCTCAAGGAGCGGCTCGCCCCGATACAGTGGGCGGGCGTCGCCTGCTCGGCGGCCGGGGTCGTTCTCATCATCAGCAAGGGGAGCTGGCGGGCCGTCACCCACCTCGATCTGCGGCCCGGCGATTTCATCCTGCTCGCGGGGCAGATCGGATGGACCGTCTATACCGTCTACGGCCAGCGGGTCCTCACCCGGCACTCGCCCGCCGTGGCGACCACGGCGGCCTACATCCTCGGCTCCATCATGCTGCTGCCCCTGCCCCTCCTCACGGCGGACTTCTTTCCGCGGCCGGATCTCGCCTCGCCCGTGGCGTGGACCGTGGTGGGCTATCAGGCCATTCTCGGCTCGGTGGCGCACGTGTGGTGGTACGAGGCGGTGCGCGCGCTGGGGCCAAGCCGCTCGGCCGTCTTCCTGAACCTCCAGCCCGTGGTCGGCGTGCTCCTCGCCTGGATCATGCTCGGAGAGCGCATCGGAGGGTTGTCGCTCGTGGGGGGCGCCGCCATTCTCACCGGCGTCGCATTGACAAGCCGACGGCCGGGAGGCCGCTGAAAAAGGCCCATCTGCAGCGATGAGCGCTTGCGCGAAGAGACCCTACCGCTCAGCCAAGGTCATCCACACCTAGCCAAATAGAAGACGGCGCCCTCGGCCGCAGGTTCAACGTACAGAGAGTACGCCTCACCTGCGGCCTTCGGGCGCCGCCTCGCATCTGGACCTTTTTGAGCGGCCTGTAGTGGTTCGGCAGGCTACGAAGGGATCTTCTTCAGCTCCCCGAGGATCTTGTCAGGTTCCGGCAGCTCGCCCTTGCCATAGCGCTCGGCGAAGACGACCTTGCCCTGCTTGTCGACGATGAAGGTGGCGCGCACGTTGGCGTTCCAGTCCGGCCAGTAGACGCCGTAGTCCTTGCTGACCGTCCGGTGCACGTCCGAAAGGAGCGGATAGTTCGAGATGCCGACCGACTTCGCCCAGTTCTCGTGGCTGAACGGGCTGTCCGTGCTTATACCCAGCACCTGGGCATTGACCGCCTCGAAGTCCTTGGCGCGACGATCGAAGGCGGGCATGCACTTGGATCAGCCGGGCGTCCAGTCCAGCGGGTAGAACAGGAGCACCACCCTCTTGCCCTTGAAGTCCTTCAGGCTGACCTCCTTGAGCCCGATGGTCTTCATGGTGAACTCGGGCGCGGTATCTCCCACCCCGAGCGTCTTGTTGTCACTCATGCCGACGAGCCTCCTTTCGCCTTTCGGCGTTGACGTCCATCCCGCATGATAGCGGACGCTTCTTTCTTCTTCAATCGCGGCTCCATGCGGCGAGCCGGCTTGCGCGATCCCCTCCAGAGATCGCTCCGTCGCGATTCGAGCGCCTCGTCGGGAAGACCAAGAAAGCCCGCCGCGGTCAGGACATGCCCGGTGTCCCAGAGGCGCCGAAAGCGCTCGCCGTAGTCTGGTGCGCGCAGGGCGTGGTGATCGAAGAGTACCCGGCAGCCGGTTTGCCCGATCACGTGGAGCAGCTGCTCGATGCCCTGCTCGATGAGATTCCGTCCAAGCTGTCCTTCGAGATAGGCGGGCGGCCCCGAGAGGTAGAGGAGGGTCGGCCGCTCGCGGATGAGGTAGGCGGCGGCCACCGGCGAGAGCGGCCCCTGCACGTCCGAGGCGTGGACGAAGCGCGTACCCTCTCGCAGATCGGCCACGGTGAGCGCCGTGACGTAGCCGAGCCCGGTGCCCTCGATGCCATGGGCGAGTGGCGGCGAGGCGCTCAGACGCGCATCGCGCGTCTCCCAGCTCCGCCCCTCGGCGGAATCGAGCCGGGAGACGCCCGCGATGCTCTTCCAGAGTGTGTCGGCACGCTCGGCCTGACGGGGATTGATCATCCGCCGAGGATCCTTGGCCCACACCGTCCGTCCGGCATAGAGCCCGGGATCGTAGCGGAAGTGATCCTCGTGGTAGTGGCTGATGAAGACCAGGCCCGCCCGCGCCGCGTAGCCCGAGATGCGGTCGTTGGCCCGCTTGAGCGCGTCCCACTCCGCGTCCGCGGGCGGCAGGCCGTAGCGGTTGGGGGCGAGGGCGGCGCCGGGGTCGATGAGGATGCGGGTGGCGCCGCATTCGACGTAGGTCGCCATGGAGCGGACGCCCAGGGAGTCGGCGGCCAGGGGCACGACCTTCACGCGCAGCGACCCCCGTCGACCAGGAAGCAGCTCCCCGTGATCATGGCCGCGTCGTCGGAGGCCAGGAAGAGCGCGGCCTTGGCGATGTCCTCGGGCTGGTTGAGCCGGCCCAGGGGCACCGTGGCGACGTAGCGCTGCATGCCTTCCTCGTCCACCTCCTTCTTGCCCATGAAGGTCGGCAGCATGGGCGTCTCGGTCGCCACGGGGGCGATGACGACCACCCGGATGCCGAAGGGCGCCAGCTCGAGGGCGAGGCTCTGCGTCATGGTGGTCACCGCGCCCTTGGAGGCCGCGTAGCACTGACCGCCCGGCCGCGGCTTGAGGGCCGCCGTCGAGCCCGTGATGAGAAAGACGCCGCTCTTCTGCCTCTTCATGACGGGCACGGCATGCTTGGCCCCGAGAAAGACGCCCCTGACATTCACAGCCATGATCCGGTCGAAGACGCTCTCGTCCACCTCGTCCACGGCGCCGGGCCACTGCGGCACGCCCGCGTTGGCGTAGAAGATGTCGAGCCGGCCCCACGCCGCCACCGTCTTGCCGATCGCCTCGCGATTGTCCTCGCCGCGGCTGACGTCGGCGGCCAGCGCCAGAGCCTGCCCGCCGGCCTTCTCGATCTGCTGCGCCGTCCCTCGCGCAGCGTCGGCGTCGAGGTCGAGCACGCCCACGCGCGCGCCTTCCCGGGCGAAGAGGAGCGCCGTGGCCTGGCCGATGCCCGAGCCCGCGCCCGTGACGATGGCGACTCTGTCCTTGAGTTTCATCGCTTCCCTCCTTGAGCTGGCTTCCCCTGCTCCTTGAGGTCGGCCACCCGGCCGCCCGTCGCCCGCACCAGCTCGGCCGGGCTCAGGGGGAACACGCACTCGGGCACGCCCGCGGCGGCATAGATGATCTCGAGCCGGAGAAGATCCTCGTCGATGAAGATCTCGAGCGGCATCTCGAGGGCGATGGGCGCCACGCCCCCGATGGCGAAGCCGGTGGCCCGCTTGACCGTGTCGGCATCGGCCCGACGCGCCGGTCCACCAGCGAGAATCGTCAGTTTCTCCTCATCGACCCGGTTGGCGCCCGAGGCGATCACGAGGACGGGTCGCTCGTGGACCGTGAAGACCAGTGACTTGGCGATGCTTCCAACCGCCACCCCCAGGGCATCGGCGGCCTGCTGGGAGGTGTGCGCGGAACGCTCGAGCTCGATGACACGCCGCTCGAGGCCCAGCGCATCGAGCGCGGCCTGGACACGAAGCGCGGGCGGCTTCACCGCGCTAGAGCGCCAGCTCGGCCATGACGCGAAGGGCCTCGACCTGCCCCACCCCGCAGATCAGCGTCGTCACGCCGGAGGACTTCCAGATTTCGAGGCGCTCGCGGATCCGCTCACGAGGGCCGCACAAGGCCACCTCGTCCACGAGGGCATCCGGGACCGCCGCCGCCGCCTCGTCCTTCTTGCCGGAGAGATAGAGGTCCTGGATGCTCTTGGCGACGCCCTCGTACCCGTAGCGGCACACGAGGTCGTTGTAGAAGTTGCGCCCGCGCGCGCCCATGCCGCCGACGTAGAGGGCGAGGCGCGGCTTGACCATGGCCCGGCAGGCGGCGACGTCGTCGCCCAGCATGACGGGGACGGTGGGCGCGACGTCGAAGCGCGCGAGGGACTTGCCGCCGCCCGCGCGCGAGAAGCCCGACTCGAGCGATTCCTTGAAGACGGACATCCGCTGAGGCGAGAAGAAGACGGGGAGCCAGCCGTCGGCGATCTCTGCGGCCAGGGCCACGTTCCGCGGCCCGATGGCGGCGAGATAGATGGGAATCTCCGGCCGGCCGTGGAGGATGGACTTGAGCGGCTTCCCCAGACCGGTGGCATCGGTGCCGGCATAGGGGATCTGGTAGTACTGCCCCTTGAACTCCACGGGCTTCTCGCGCCGCCACACCGAGCGGACGATCTCGACGTACTCCCGAGTGCGCTGGAGCGGCTTGCCGAACGGCACGCCGTGCCAGCCTTCCACCACCTGCGGCCCCGAGACACCGAGCCCCAGCCGGAAGCGCCCGCCCGACAGCTCGTCGAGGGTGAGGGCGGTGGTCGCCGTCAAGGTCGGGGTCCGGGCGGGAATCTGCATGATGGCCGTCCCCACGCCGATCTGCTTGGTCAGGGCGGCGACCCAGGTGATGGTCGTCACGGCGTCGGAGCCATAGGCCTCGGCCGACCACACGGAGGAAAAGCCCAGCCGGTCGGCCTCCTGCACGAGGGGCATGTGGATGCGGAGCGCGGAGCCGGAATAGCCCATGTTCAAGCCGAGGCGCATGTCACCCTCCGTAAGTCCTCTTCATCGTGTCTGATCTCCGACGCCCCGCTGGAGAATTCCGTCGCGCGCGGCCCCGGGCGGGTCCATCCCATCCATGGCGAGCGAGCGCCACCCGCCCCCGGCGGAGCCGCACTCCTTCCTGTTCCAGGAGAATGCGCTGGGTGACCATGCTGCCCATGGCCGCCCGGAGGCTGATGCCGCCTCGCGCGTTCACCACGCGGTGCCACGGCACACCCGACGGCACGCTCCGGAGCGCGCGGCCCACCATCCGCGCGTGCCGCGGATACCCGAGCCAGGCCGCGATCTGGCCGTAGGTGGCCACGTGCCCCCGCGGAATATCCGAGATGATTCGCCACACGGCCCGGCGGAAGTTCATCATGTCCGTCCGGCGCCGAACTGCAGCTCGTAGAGTCGCGCGTAGAAGCCTCCCGCGGCCAGCAGCTCCGCGTGGCGGCCCGCCTCTCGCACGCGGCCGCGGTGGAGCACCAGGATCCGGTCACACGTCTGGATGGTGGAGAGCCGGTGGGCGATGGCGACGCTCGTCCGGCCCTGCACCAGCTCCTCGAGCCCCGCACGGATGAGCGCCTCGGACTCCGGGTCCACGCTCGACGTCGCCTCGTCGAGCGCGAGCACGGCAGGATTATAGATGAGGGCCCGGGCGATGGCCAGCAGCTGGCGCTGGCCCTGCGAGAGATTCTGGCCGCGCTCGTGGATCTCGTGGGCGAGTCCGTGCGGCAGCGAGGCGACCACGCGATCGGCCCGCGCCGTCTGGAGCGCGCGATCGATGGCCTCGCGCGAGGCGCCGGCCCCCCCGCCCACCACGCGCAGGTTCTCCTCGACGGTGCCCGTGAAGAGGAAGACCTCCTGCGGGACCATCCCCACGGCCCGGCGCAGGGCCGTCAGGTCCCATTCCCGCACGTCGCGCCCGCCCACCAGCACCTGCCCGCGCGTGACGTCGTAGGAGCGCGTCATCAGCCGCACGACGGTGCTCTTGCCCTCGCCCGTGGGGCCCACGAGGGCCACGCGCTCACCGGGGGCGACCTCGAAGGAGCAGTCACGCAGGACCCACTCCTCCCCCCCGTAGGCGAACCACACGTGGCGGAACTCGACGGCGGGCGCGCCCGTCTCGAAGTCGCGGGCCCCGCCGGCCGGCGGGCGCACGGATGCCTCCGCGTCGAGGAGGGCGAAGACCCGCTCCGCCGACACGGTGGCCGCCTGCATGACGGTGTACTTCGCCCCGAGGTCGCGGATGGGGAGGAAGAACCGTCCGACGTATTCGAGGAACGCCACGAGGCCGCCGAAGGTCAGCGCCCCCGTCAGCACCTGCCCGCCACCGTACCAGAGCAGAAGCGCCGCCGTCATGGACCCGAGCGCCTCCACACCCGCATAGAGGAAGGAGTCGAAGCGCGTGGACCTGAACTGGGCCCGGCGGAGCTCGCCGTTCAGCCCGCCGAAGAGCTCGGCCTCCCGCCGCTCGCGGGCGAAGAGCTGGATGATGGACATGCCCTGGAGGGACTCCTGGAGAAAGGCGTTGAGCCGGGCGAGCCTGATCCGCACGCCGCGATAGCTGTCCCGCGCCTTGAGCCGGAAGTACGCGGCGCCTACCGCGAGCAGGGGGACGAGGGCGAAGGTGACGAGAGCCAGCTCCCAGTTGAGCACGAGCATGAGCACGACGATACCGGCCAGGGTGAGGACATCCCCCACCACCGCCGCCGCCCCGCTCGCGAAAAGCTCGCTGATCGCCTCGACGTCGTTGAGGAGCCGGGTCATGAGCCGCCCCACGGGATTCCTGTCCATGAAGGCGGCGTCCTGCCTCTGGAGATGGGCGAAGAGCGCGGCGCGGAGGTCGTGCATCACGCGCTGGCCCGCGAGCTGGGTCAGATACGACACGGCGACGCGGAGCCCGTAGAGCCCGAGCAGGCAGGCGAGATAGGCGGCCGCGACCCACGTCAGCCCCACCCAGTCGCCCGGCAGGATGTAGCGGTCGATGGCGATCTTGGTCAGCCACGGCTGGAGGAGCTCGAGGGCCGCCACGAGGGGGAAGAGGGCCATCGAGAGGAAGATGACGCGCCGATGAGGCCGGGCGAAGCTCCATACCCGCCGCATCAGCCGCGGATCGTACGCCTTGCCCAGGATCTCGTCGTCGTGGTCACTCATTGGCAAGCTCTTGCTCGATCTGCTGGATGCGCCAGAGGCGGGCGTAAAGACCGCCCGCCTCGAGGAGCTCGGCATGCGCGCCTTCCTCCACCACGCGTCCCTCGTCCAGGACGACGATGCGGTCCGCCTCCTGGGCGACACGGAGTCGATGGGTCATGACGAGCGTGGTTCGCCCCGCCACCGCGCCCTGGAGCGAGCTCAGGATCTCGGCTTCCTTGCCCGCGTCCACGGAGGCGAAGACGTCGTCGAGCACGAGGACGGCGGGCGCGGGCACGAGGGAGCGGGCGAGCGCCGCGCGCTGGCGCTGTCCGCCCGACAGCGTCAGCCCGCGCTCGCCGACCACGGTCGACCAGCCTTCGGGAAAGCCCTCGATCTCCGGGGCGAGGCCGGCCGTCTCGGCGGCCCGATGAAGCCGCGCCTCGGGGGCGGTCTCGTCCCCCAGGGCGACATTGTCCCGGATGGACCGCGAGAAGAGAAACGCCTCCTGCGGGACGTACCCGATGGACGAGCGCAGGCGCTCGCGCGAGAGCGCGCGCACGTCGATGCCGCCCACGAAGACGGCGCCGGGCGGCGGCTCGTGGAGGCGGGTCACGAGGCTGCCGAGGGTGGACTTGCCGCTGCCCGTCGGACCCACCACGGCGACCATGCGGCCCTCCGGCACGGTGAAGCTCACATCCTCGAGGGCGGGCCGACGGCCTTCGTAGGCGAAGGTCAGGTGCCGGAACTCGAGGCCGCCGCGAATCGGCGCCGAGCCCGTGGCTGTCGCCTCGCCGTCGGAGGCGCCGGGGACATCGAGGATCTCGGCGATGCGGGTCATGGAGGCGAGACCCCGCTTGAGATTGGAGAGCGTCCAGCCGAGGGCGATAGTGGGCCACGCGAGGTGGGCGAGGTAGCCGCCGAAGGCCACGAAGGCGCCGAGGGTGATCCGCCCCTCGACCACCGCGCGGCCGCCCACCCAGAGCACGATGAGGCCGCCCAGCCCGGAGATGAGGCCGAGCATGGGCGAGAAGGCCGCCTGCGTCCGAGCCAAGCGCAGGCTGCGCATGAGGTATTCCGCGTTGAGCCGACCGAAGGCCTCTATCTCCCGCTCTTCCATAGTGTAGGCGCGCACCACCGTCATGCCCGTGAGATTCTCCTGCACCCGCGCGGAGAGTGCCCCCAGTTGCTCCTGCACGGCCGTGGACTCGGTCTCCACGTGGTGATTGAAGCGCCGCGCGAGCAGGACGAGCGCGGGCGAGGGCGCGAGGGCCCAGAGGGTCAGCCAGGGATCGATGGCCGACATGGCGATCAGCGTGCCCGCGAAGGTGAAAGTCGTCCCCACGAGCATCACGCCCCCGAAGCCCGCGAGCGCGCGCAGGGCGGAGACGTCATTGGTGGCGCGGGACATGAGGTCTCCCGTGCGATGAGTCTGGTAGAAGGCTGGGGGCAGCGTCTCGAGGTGGGCGTAGAGGTCGCGGCGGATGTCGTGCTCGACCCACTGCCCCGCCCCCAGCATGGTGAAGCGCGAGCCGAGCCTTGCCACGCCGTGCAAGAAGGCGAGCGCGAGAATGGCGGCGGCGTACACGGCCACCACCTGGGTACCCGTCCCTGCCCGCAGCGCGTCTACCGCGAGCTTGACCTGCCAGGGAATGGCGAGGGACAGGCAGGTGGCGGCGGCAAGGCAGAGAATCCCCGCCGCGTAGCGTGGAGCGTACGGACGGACATACACGAGGAAGCGTCGAGCCGGGGACACCCGGTCAGTATACCGGCGCCGGACTGGGTCATGCACCTTGCGATCCGACTCACGCCGCGCCGCCGAGCAAGCGGCACGCCACGCTTTTCCGCTTGACAGCTTTGTCAGGGTGACTCGGTGATGCGGCGGCAGCCCTCGGCAAGAGCCGGCCCAGTGGCCCGCGCGCGGCCGTCGCTGCGCAAACGAGCGGGACCGGATCAAAAACCATTCCGCGTCCGAAAATCGCTCATCCCAGACGCTCCCCGGAAGCTCGAAAACCAGGGTGTAGAGTCGCCTCATCACGAGGAGGCTCCTATGCAGATCCACGCGTCCACTGTGCTCGCCCCTCCGCATTCAACCTCGGAACTCGACCAACTCGGCGATGAGATCGCCGAGCTGTCCGCCCACCTCGACGCGGCCACCGCGCGCCTGCTCGAGCTGATCCGAGCATTCGATGCCCGCGGCGGATGGAACACGGGCTTCCGCTCCTGCGCGGCCTGGCTCTCCTGGCGAGTGGGACTCGACCTGGGCGCGGCCCGGGAGCGGGTCCGGGTCGCGCGCGCTCTCGCCACGCTGCCGCTCTTGGCCGAGGCCCTTGGCCGCGGGGAGCTGTCCTACGCCAAGGTCCGTGCCCTGACTCGCGTGGCCACGCCGGAGACGGAAGCCCGGCTGCTGGGGGTAGGGCGTGCAGGCACGGCCGCCCACGTCGAGCGGATCGTGCGCGGGTGGCGGTGCGTGGATCGGCGGGCCGAGGCGCGGGAGACGAAGCGCCGGCATACGATGCGAGCCCTGCACGTGTATCACGACGAGGACGGTATGATCGTCCTCCGAGGGCGGCTCGAGCCGGAGGTAGGGGCGCTAGTCATGCAAGCCCTGGCCGCCGCCCGGGAGAGCCTGTACCAGCGGGACCGGGAGCGGGCAAGGACGGCCACGGGCTTCGGAAACGTTTCCGCGGAAACGCCCCCGGTCTATCAGCAGCAGGCCGATGCCCTGGCCCTGCTCGCAGAGACGGCCCTCCATCACGGCCTCGATCCCGGTCCCCCGGGAGAGCGGTACCAGGTGGTGGTCCATGTCGACGCCCCGGCGCTGGCCGATCCGGAGCAGCCGGGCCAGTCTGTCCTCGAGGGGGGCACGCCCGTTTGCGCGGAGACGTCCCGACGCCTGGCCTGCGATGCGAGCCGGGTACTGATGCGCGATGACGGCAACGGCCGCCTGCTAGAGGTCGGGGCCCGGACCCGGACGATTCCCCCTGCCTTGCGGCGAGCGCTCCGCCATCGAGACCAAGGCTGCCGCTTCCCGGGGTGCGGCGTGCGCTTCACCCAAGGACATCACCTCCGCCACTGGGCGCACGGCGGGCCGACCACGCTCTCGAACCTCGCCCTCCTCTGTCGCCGGCACCATCGCGCCGTACACGAGGAGGGCTACCAGGTAGCGCGTTTACCCGACGGCACCCTCCAGTTCTGGCGGCCGAACGGCCACCCGCTGCCCGAGGTGCCGTTGCCTGCCGTGGTGCCCGGTGATCCGGTCGCGGCTCTTCGAGCGAGTCACGACGCGCAGGGCCTGCATGTCACCGCGCGGACCGCATGCGCCGGCTGGCTCGGGGAGCGACTGAATGTGGCTTGGGTGATCGACGTCCTGCACCCGCTCGCCCAGAGATCGCGACCCTGTTCGCCTGGACAGGGATTGTCGACCATCCGCCGATCAACGGCCGCCCCGGCGGCCGAGTCCACCTCCGATCCTTAGCTGGCGGCGACGTTGGTCTGCGCGCTGAGCCCTGTCTTGTGATTCGGACAGACGCCTGACATTCGATCCAGTTGTAGGCTCTCACCCTGAGGCTCTGCTCTCAGTCGCGTAACCGATAGCGGCTGAGCGGCCGGCGCTGGCAGCCCTGACGTCCACACCAGCACTCACGCCGGGCCCCTCTAGCCGTCTGTTAGCCGCCAGACCGGTACAAACCGGGTACATAGGTAACACATCTAACCGGGAACATGGGTGACACCGCATAGGCTGCTCATCGGGAGGTGAGCATGCCTTGGAAGGAGACGGCACCCATGAAAGAACGCATGCGGTTCGTCACTGACTGGGAGCGGGACCTGTACTCGATGGCGGAGCTGTGCGAGCGCTACGGGGTCAGCCGGAAGACCGGTTATAAGTGGCTCGAGCGCTACGAGCACGAAGGTCCGGAGGGGTTGCGCGAGCGGAGCCGCGCGCCGCACCATTGCCCGCATCGCATTTCGCCCGACATCGCGGCGGCGATCTGCGCCGCGCGCCGGCAGCACCCCAGCGGGGGTCCCGAGAAGCTGCTGCACTGGCTGACGCGGCGTCATCCGGCGATGGACTTGCCCGCCCCGAGCACGGCGGGGGACCTCCTCGCCCGGCGCGGCCTGGTCAAGAAGCGTCGCCGCCGGCGGCACTACACCCATCCGGGCCTCGTGCCCCCGACGACGCGGCAGCCCAATGACCTCTGGACCGCGGACTTCAAGGGCCACTTCCGGACCCGCGATGGCATCTATTGCTATCCGCTGACCGTCGCGGACCAGCACACGCGCTACCTGCTCGGCTGTCACGGCCTGCTCTCGACCAAGGGCCAGGGCGTCCGCCCCGTCTTCGATCGCCTCTTTCGCGAGTACGGGCTGCCGCGCGCCATTCGCACCGACAACGGCGTGCCCTTCGCCACCACCGGCATCCACGGCCTCTCGCAACTCAACGTGTGGTGGATCCGGCTGGGCATTCAGCATCAGCGGATCCTGCCCGCCAGTCCCCAGCAAAACGGGGCCCACGAGCGGATGCATCGGACCCTCAAGGCCGCCACGGCGCGGCCCCCGCAGGCGCCCCTGCCCGCCCAGCAACGCGCCTTCAACCGGTTTCGCGTCCTCTACAACGACGAGCGCCCGCACCAATTTCTCGGGGGCCGGACGCCCGCCGCGCTCTCCCAGCCGTCGCCCCGCCCGTACACGGGGGGCCTCCCGCCGATCGAATACCCGGGCCATTACATTCCCAAGCGGGTGACGAACGCGGGGACCATCCGGCTCCACAAGCGCCTGCTCTTCATCGCGAACTCGCTCAAGCAACACGTCCGCGGCCTCGAGGAAGTCGATGATGGGGTTTGGTCCATCTACTTCTGCCATGTTCTCCTGGCCCGCGTCGATGAACGCGACTACCTCATCCGCGCGTGAGGCGCCGCGGGCGCCGATTTCGGGGGTATCACGGTATGGCCCCGCCCATCATCGTCGCTCTACGGGGCAGCGCGCGATGCCTTATCACGCCGAATCGTCCTTCCAAAGCACTCGGGACAGCATCGACTTCACTTTCAGCAAGTGTTACCCATGTTCCCGGTTAACTCTGTCACCTATCTTCCCGGTTGCTCAGGAGCGCCTGCGGCGGGCCGGCGATATAGGGCTTGAGCGCGGCGTAGACGGCGAAGAGGGTCGGCGTGGGAACGGCGTAGCGGGCCCCGAGGTCGACGGCGTGGCCCTGGAGCGCCTCGAGCTCCAGTCGCTTGCCGTGCGTCAGGTCGTGGTGGAGCGACGAGTAGGCGTTGGCGCCGAGGGCGTCGAGGTTGCGCATGTTCACGTCCACGATGTCCGGTCCGAGATCCACGCCGGCCGCCTGGGCCAGTGCCGCCATCTCCTCGAGCAAGAGCCGATAGAGCCGGCGTGTCTCCGGCACCGCGCGGAACGCGCCGGCCGGGCAGCGGGTCAAGGCCGACATGCCCGACTGCGCCACCAGGAAGACGTATTTCTGCCAGAGCGTCCGCGCCACGTCCCGCGACAGCTCGCACGGGATGGCCGCCCGCTCGCATGCCGCGAGAAAGGCGCGGACCCTCGGCGAGTCTCGACCATCCATCTCGCCAAACTGGATCTTGCCCAGGAGAAAATGCTCAATGACCCCGGGCCCCGCGATGGTGGCGAAGACCAGGGCCACGCCCCCCAGCACGTGCCCAGGGCCCATGATCCGCTCGAGCTTCTCCTCGTTGTCGACGCCGTTCTGGATGGAAAGGACGCCGGTGTCCGGGCCAACGACGGGAAGAAGCGTCTGGGCCGCGCTCTCCGTGTCGAAGGACTTGACGCAGAAGAGGACGAGGTCGGCGGGCGGGTGGCCGTCGAGACGCTCGACGGCGGGCGCCTTCACGGTCCAGCTTCCCTCGGTGGCGGAGGTGACGGACAGTCCCTTCGTCTGGATGGCCCGCAGATGCTCGCCGCGGGCCACGAAGGTGACGTCCTCTCCCGCCCGCGCGAGCTTGGCGCCGAAGTAACCGCCCGTGCCGCCCGATCCCATCACGATGATCCGCATCTGGCTCTCCGTTCTGTGCGCCCGGCGCGAGGCGTGGATGCCACGCTGAGACCGACATGTCCGACGCGTTCCTCGAGGTGGCCGTGGACGCGGCCACGCGCGCAGGCGAGCTGCTTCGCTCCCGCTTCGGCAGCCTCCGGCACGTCGCCTACAAGGGCCCCACCAACCTCGTGACCGAGATGGACGGCCAGGCCGAGGCCCTCATCGTCGAGATGATCCGGCGTCGCTTCCCGGACCATGCCGTCCTCGCCGAGGAAAGCGGCGCGAGCGGCGGCGCGACGCCGTACCGGTGGATCGTGGATCCGCTCGACGGCACCACCAACTACGCTCACGGCGTGCCGCTCTTCGCGGTGTCCATCGCCCTCGAGGTCGAGGGCCGTCTCGAGATCGGCGTGGTCGTCGACCCGAGCCGCGACGAGCGCTTCACGGCTCGCCGCGGCGGCGGGGTCTTTCTCAACGGCCAGCCCCTCTCGGTCTCTGACACGTCGAGCGTGGGGACGAGCCTGCTCGCCACCGGGTATCCGTACGACATCCGCTCCGCGCGCGAGAACAACCTGGCCGAGCATGACGCCTTCGCCGTCCGCTGTCGGAGCATCCGCGCCATCGGATCGGCGGTGCTGAGCTTCGCCTGGGTCGCCGCGGGACGCCTCGACGCCTACTGGGAGCCGCGTCTCAGCGCCTGGGACATCGCCGCCGGCGCCGTCCTCGTGGAGGAAGCGGGCGGGCGCGTCACCGATACCAATGGCGGCCCGCTCGACCTCGCATCTGCCAGCATTCTCGCCTCGAACGGCCGCATCCACGCCGAGATGCTGGAGACCCTGAAGACCGTCAAGGCGACGCGCTCCCATCCCACGCGCGATCAGGAGCCGAGCGCGTAGCATCGACCTCCCACGCGCAGCGCGCCCCGTCCCGTGTCCGCATCGGGTTCGACCCGCTCCAGCAGCTGATAGGCGGCGGCGCGGCTGAAGCGCGCCTCGAAGGCCCCGCCCTTGACGCGACAGTACGGCACCTCGCCCACTCCCAGCCTGAGCGTCTCCGGATCGAGTCGCTCCCGGGTGAGGTCGTTCAGGGTCACCGCGAAGCCATCGCCCTCGGGCTCGAAGCGGACCACCGCGTACGGCGCGTCCTCGACCACGACGGGGACGCGAACCGCCCCGATGCGAATGCAATACCCTTCCGCGTCCCGCTCGAGGGCGGCGCGCAGGCTCGAGACAATGCCCGGGTGCGTCACCTCCTCGTCTTCGTGATACCAGGCGCCGTCCTTGTCCACGCGGAGGCGCGGGAGGGTCCACGTCGACGGATCGGCGGGCGTCATGGGGAGAAGGCCGCCGCGCAGAAGGTGACGGCGCCCGCGGGGTCCGGCCACTGGCTGTAGCGGAGGAGCTCGCCGCGCGCCCCGGGCAGCGCGCGCAGGAACGCGTAGATCGGCGAGAGCCCGCAGATGCGCCGGCGATCGCCGTCGGCGGCCACCGAGTCGAAGAAGGCGCCCGCCTCGCCCGCCATCACCGCGTCCAGCATGCGCCGGTCCTCGCCCGCCACCTGCTCGAGGAAGGCAGGCGTGTTGGGCTCGGCGTCGCCGAAGCGCGGGCCCACGTGCGCCAGGTCCACGCCGGCGATGACGCAGACCTTGCGCTCCGTCGCCTGCAGCGTCTCGCCGAGGGCGTCGAGGAAGCGCGGCACCCGCGGATCGGACTCCGGCTCTCCCTCTCCCGAGATCGCCTCGTGGAGGAAGGAGGCGAGAACGGGCAGGATGGAAAACGGCCGCTCGCCCAGGAGCCGGCGGAGCACCACGGCCTGGAACTCGACGGAGTGCTCGGCCCGGTGGGCGGTCTCCGAGGCGAGAAGATCGTGGCCGTAGCGCCGCTGAAGCGCCTCGAAGAAGTCGCGGTCCACCGCCGCCGCGCCGAGCGGCGTCTCGTACGGCTTGAGGGTGGCCACGAATGGCTCCGCCATGCCCGCGTGACACGTCCCGAGGATGACGAAGAGATCGGCATCCGAGCGCTCCAGGAGCGCGCGGTAGGCCCACCCATACGCCGGTCCGCCCCGATGGAAATCGATGTGCGGCGCGATGAGACCGGTGAGCGTCCTCGATGTGCCGGGGCGAGGTTGAGGCGCGCCTGGACCCTCGCGATGAGTGAAGAAGCCGTCTATCTGGCTCCGGAGGGCATCCGCCCCGCCCGCGTAGGCGCCGCCGGCATGGGCCGCCGGCCGGCTGGGGCGCGCCAGCCAGTCGCCCTCGATCCGGCCCTTGCGAAGGGCGAAGCCGGCGCTTTCGAGGAAGCCCGCCTCGTCGAAGCGCTCGAGGACCTTCGCGATGTCCTCGGGCCCCGGCGCCTCCTCGCCGCGCCGACGCGCCAGGATGTCACACATCTCGGCCACGGTGTGCTCGCCATCGAAGAGGGAGACGAGATCCAGGAGGGGAATGGGGAGCAGCGCGACCTGGTCGGTGAAGCCGCCGGGATCCCGGAGCCCGACCAGACGCTCGCCGTCCTGCTCCACGGGAAAGGCCTCGAGCGCGCGCAGTCGGGGCCTCTCCAAGTCTTCTCCCACCGCGAGCCTATTGCTCGAGGTACTTCAGAGCTGATGCCGCATAAATCCGTGCCGCCTCGACGAGTTCCTGCACCTCGACGTATTCGTCGACCTGATGCGGGATCAGCCGGTTGCCGGGGCCGCACGTGACGATGGGAATGCCGAGCTCCATCCTGAGAATGGTCCCGTCCGTCGATCCCGGCACGCCGCCGTAGCGGGGCGCGCGGCCGGTCGCCTTGCGCACGCCGTGCATCATGGCCTGCGCGATGGGCTCGGCCTTGTCCACGGAGGTCGCGAGGCGAAACGCGTTGACGGGCTCCCATTCGAGCTTCACGCCGGGTACGGCGGCCTCGGCCTTGCGGCACAGGGCCTCGAGCTCGCCCCGCATCCCTTCGGCGTCTATCCCGGGCGTGAGCCGGACGTCGAGCGTCATCTCGGCCAGGGCGGGAATGACATTGGACTGGGGCGCGCCGACTCCGCGCGGCGGGCCCTGCACGATGGTCGGCGTCACCGTCGGGGGCTTGAGGTGGCGGGACTTCTGGCAGAGCTTGCGCAGCTGCTTCTCGAGGGCGGGCACTTCCCTCAGGAGCGCGCCCAGCGCGGTGATCGGATTGGCGCCCGCCTCGGGCATGGCGCCATGGGCCATGTGGCCCCGGGCCCGGATGCGCGCCCACACCACCCCGCGCTGCTCGAGGCAGAGCTCGTTCTCTTCCGGCTCGCAGATGATGGCGGCGTCGAGCTCGCGGCCGGCGGGCGTCTCGACGAGATGGCGGACGCCGATCATGCCGTCCTCCTCGTCGACGAGGGCGCCCACGACCAGCTTGCCGCCCGGCGTGACGCCCGCCCGCTTGAAGGCGGCCAGCGTCACCATGGCCGCGGCGAGCCCGCTCTTCATGTCCGCGGCGCCGCGCCCGTAGATCCGCCCGTCACGCAGCTCACCCCCGAAGGGCGGCCACGTCCACTCCGCGGCATCGCCTTCCGTCACGACATCCGTGTGGCCTTCCAGGAGGAGGCAGCGGCGGCCGGGGCCCTTCTCACCGATCCAGGAGAGGACATTGGGGCGGCCGGGCGCGACCTCCTGCACCTCGACGGGAAGTCCCTCGCGACGGAACCATCCCTCGACAAAAGACGCGACCTCGGCTTCGTTCGCCCCGGTCTCGCCGGGACGATAGACGCTGGGGATGCGGACGAGCGCGCGCGTGAGCTCGACCACCTCATCCGCGCTGATCTGACCGAAGACGCGGTCGAGGGCACGCACCGGGCGGGCGTTACTCCAGGGGGAAGGACAGGATGATGGCGTCGAGGCGGATCACGCGGTGCTCCTCGCCCGCGATGTAGAAGAAGTGTCCCTCGACCTCTTCCGGATTCTCCTCGAAGGCAACCACGCTCTTGATGGGCGGCATCTCGCGAAAGGCGTTGGCGCCCTCGTCGAAGCCGTCGCCGCGGCCCACGACCTCGGCATAGCGGATGGGCGAGCCTTTCGGGCAATGCACGCGCACATCGGCGGGAGGCTCGGCCAGGATGCGGACGAGCAGGTTGATGCCGAAGACCTGAAAGGGTATCGGGTTCATGGCGCCATCGTACCATAGCTCGCACAGGGGCAATTTGCTTCGCCAATTCCATTCAGCTCTCGCCTCGCGGCGGGGCCGCTCAGCTCGAAATGCCACGTTCTCGGTCGCCCGCAACGCTCAACGTACATACAGGTACGCCTCGCGCTGCGGGCTCCCTCGGGCGTGGCCGTTCGAGCTGAGGGCGCAGCCCGAGGCGAGGGCTGAGTGGATCTGCCTCGCAACTTGCCCCTGTGTCCCATCCGGGAGACCTGTCGGGATCAGGGCGCGATCCCGGGGAGGGCGCCCTGATCGCCGGGTTTCTCGATCCCCTCCAGCTTGGCCTCCACGCGATGCAGCGCGCTCGCCGCCTCGTCGTACTTGTTGCGCGCATGGGTGAGATGGCGGCCCACCACGTCGAAGGCGTCGCGGAACTTGTCGAGGTCCCCGCCCAGACGGGCGAGCCGCGCCTGAATGTCCTGCGCGCTCCGCTCGATCTGCAGCCCCTTGAGCCCGAGGACGATCACGCGCAGGTAGGCGTAGAGGCTGTTGGGGGAGACGGGAATCACGCGCTTGGACGTCGCGTAGACGGCGGGCGCGTCCTCGTCGATGGCGTCGTCCCGGAGGATGGCCTCGAAGTAGACGTTCTCGGCGGGAATGTACATGAGGGCGAAGTCATACGTGCCCTCGTCGGGCAGGATGTACTTCTTGGCGATCTCGTCCACGCGCGCCTTGACGTCACGGACGAAGGCCCGTCGCCACTGGCGCCGCGCCGTCTCGTCGGTCTCCTCCAGGATGCGCTGGAAGTTCTCCAGGGGGAACTTCGCGTCGACGGGCACGAGGCGGTCGCCGATGTGGATGACGGCGTCGACGCGATCGCCCGTGGAGAACCGGTGCTGGAGGGCATAGTGTCCCTGCGGGAGCATCTGGGAGAGCAGGTTCTCCAGGAAGGTCTCCCCGAGCCCTCCCCTGACCTTGGGCGACTTGAGGATCTGCTCGAGGCCCGAGATGCTGCGCCCGACCTCGAAGATGCGCTGGTTCGCCTCGCCCAGCTTGCCCAAGCTGCCCTGGACGTCACTCACGACCCGGCCCACGTTCTGGAGCTGCTGCTGGACGGACGAGCCCACCTGCCCCACCTGCGCCGTCATCTGGCCCGCGAACTGCGCCAGCTCCTGGCGCACGGAGCCGATGGTGTCGGCCAGGCCCTTCTGGCTCTCGCTCCGGGTCGCCTCGATCTCCCGCTGCAGGAGGAGCAAGGCCTGATCCGGCTGCGCGCGCCCGGCCTCGAGCTCGCCGAGCCGCCCCGCCACGCGAAAGAGGGCCCAGGCGATGACTCCGACGAGCGCGATCAGCACGACGAGAAGGGCCGCTCCCCACCACGGCATCAGCGTCTACCTCTCCAGTGCACGCAGGCGGGCTTGAGGGCGCAGGGCGCGCACACGACGGCCGCCCGCCGGTTCAGGCACTGCCCCGACATGCGCTTGTGGCACAGGGCGAAGTCGTACTTGACGGGATCCTCGGCGTCGAGGCGCTTGAGCCCGGCCGTGATCTCCTCGACCATCTTCCAGTTGCGGCTGCGCCGGCGCGTCAGGCCCACGGACCGGGCCATGTTCTCGATGTGCGTGTCCACGGGCATGAGGAGCGCCGCCGGCGGCACCTCGGTCCAGAGGCCGAAGTCGGGGCGCTCCCGTCTGACCATCCAGCGCAGGAAGAGATGCATCCGCTTGCACGCGCCGCCCGTGGAGGGCCGCGGGAACCAGTGGCGGTAGCCGTAGGAGAGGCGGTTGCGCGGGAAGACGGCGGAGAGGTCTTGCTCGAGGAAGGCGGAGACGAAGCCCTCGAGCGCGGGGCCGACATGCGGGTCCGCCGTGGAGTAGTGGCCGAGGAAGAGTCCCTTGAGGGAGCCCCACCGCGCGAGGACGCGCTGGCTGGCCAGGCACAGGGCGAGGACGTCCCGCTCTCGATTGAAGCGATAGCGGAAGCCCGCGAAGCGCGGGCGCTCCTTCTCGAGGTCGAAGCTGCGCACGAAGGCCGCGGGCGAGTCGCCCATGCGCTCGAGCGTCCAGTCGACCCACGGGCCGAAGAGGTCGACGCGACCATAGGCCATGCAGGAGGCGAGAAGCGCCGCGATCTCGAGGTCGGCGGGATCGCGGTAGCGAAGGGGAAACCGGATGGCGTCGGCGGCGGTGCGCGAGCTCCAGTCGAACTCGCGGTAGAGCCTGTCGAGAGGCTCCTTGAGCCGAGATCCAGCAGGCATTCATGCGCCTCCCATCCGGCATCTTAGCACGCCCCTTGCCCGCTCCCGGGTCGGTTGCTATCCTCGCCGCGAGGAGGACGCGAATGCTCAAGGTCGGCATCGTGGGGATGGGCGTGATCGGGACGCATATCGCGCGCGCGATCGGCGAGGGAATTCCCGGCGTGGCGCTCGCGGGCGTGACGGTGCGAAGTCAGGCGAAGGCTGCCGGCTTCAAGACCCTGCCCCTCGAGAGCCTGATCCGCGAGTCCGACCTCGTGGTCGAGGCGGCGACCCAGGCCGCCCTCCGCGACTTCGCTCCGTCCGTGCTCGGCGCGGGCAAGCACCTGATGGTCCTCTCGGTGGGCGGCCTCGTCGGCACCCTCGAGGAGTGGACGCGCCTGGCCGAGAAGCACGGCTGCCGCATCCTGGTTCCTTCCGGCGCCATCGCCGGGCTCGACGGCATGAAGGGCGCGCGCGAGGGCGGCATCACCGCCGTCACCATGGAGACGCGCAAGCCGCCCCGCGGGCTCGCGGGGGCGCCCTGGATCGAGGAGCGGAAGATCGACCTGGACGCCATCACCGAGGAGACGCTGATCTTCGAGGGGCCGGCCACCCTAGCCGTCAAGGCGTTCCCGGCCAACGTCAACGTGGTCGCCGCGGTCTCCCTGGCCAGCGTGGGGCCGGAGAAGACGCGGATCAAGATCTTCGCCGTCCCCGGCCAGCTGCGGAACCAGCACCGCGTCACCGTCGAGGGCGAGTTCGGCCGCCTCCTCGTCGAGGTCGAAAACGTGCCCTCGGAGAACCCGCGGACCGGCAAGCTCTCGTATCTGTCCGCTATCGCCATGCTGCGAGAGCTGGGAGCCTCCGTCCAGATGGGTAACTAGGGCGCTAGGGAGTCTTGCCGGTCAGCTCGAGGATCTGGCCCGCGCGCAGGATCTTCATCGAGAAGGCCGTGCCCGCTGGTTTCTTGCTCAGGATGTCCCGGATCCTCTCGTGGTCGTCGGCCTTTCCCACGGGAACACCCTCGACGGAGAGGATGATGTCCCCGCCCACGGCCACCTGCTCTCCCCCGATGACGGCGATCTTGTCCCCTCCCATGAGCCCCATATCCCAGCCCGTCGAGCCCTTGGCCACCGTCTTCACGAGGTAGCCCGTCCCCTGCGGGAGATTGAAGATGACCGCGAGGTCACCGGAGACGATCTGCCCCTCGAGGCCGGTCCAGAAAGAGCGCCGCTCGAGCAGGAGGAGGCGGGCCGTCTTCATGCTGACCGCGAATCCCAGGCCCTCGCTGCCGCCCGATTTGGAGATGTTGTGGCTGACGATGCCGATGACCTCGCCCGCCATGTTGAACATAGGCCCGCCGGAATTGCCCGTGTTGATGACGGCGTCGGTCTGGAAGAACTCCGCGAGCGGCATGGACTTGTAGACGGTGTTCGGCGGCCACCGCGCGCTGATCCATCCCACGGTCAGCGCGTGGCTGAGGCCGTAGGGCGCTCCGATCACGAGGACCTGGTCGCCGACGCGCACGCTGTCCGAGTTGGCCATGCGCGCAGGCACGGCGCCGGCGGGCACGCTGTCGAGCTGGATCAGCGCGAGATCGGCGGCGGGCTCCGAAGACACCACGCGGGCGTTGACGGGCGCCCCGCCCACGAGCTCCACGGTGATCTCGTCCACCGCGTTGACGACGTGGGCCGCCGTCATGACCTTGCCGTCCGCCGAGATGAGCACGCCGGAGCCGGTCTCGTTGTAGCGGACGAGGCCACCCGCGGCGGCCGTGACATCGCGTCCCTTGGCCCGTATGACCACGACGGAAGGATTGGCCTTGCGGAACACCTCGCCCACGCTCTGCGCGTGGCCCGGCAACGGAAAGACGGCCCACGAGATCCCGAGCAGCATCAGCACGACACGCAATCGCCGCATGGTCGTCGTCTCCTCGATCCTCAGTCCCGGGCCTACGAGGGGTGCGAGGCTACGCCCCGGAGTACTGCGCCTCCAGGTAGCGCTCGGCCTCGAGGGCAGCCATGCAACCGGTGCCTGCGGCCGTCACGGCCTGGCGATAGGTGAAGTCGGCGACATCGCCGGCCGCGAAGGCGCCGGGCGCGGACGTCTGGGTGGTGCCCGGCAACACCTTGATGTAGTCGTTCGGGTGGAGGTCGACCTGTCCCTTGAAGATTGCCGTGTTCGGAAGGTGCCCGATCGCCACGAAGAGCCCGTCGACGGGCGTCTCCCAGACCACCCCGCTCTTCAGATTCTTGAGCCTCACGGACGTGACCTTGCCCTTGTCGGGATCGAGCACCTCGTCCACCGCGGTGTCCCAGATGAACTCGATCTTGGGATTCTTGAGCGCGCGCTCCTGCATGATCTTGGAGGCACGGAGGGCATCGCGCCGGTGGACGACCTGCACCTGACGTCCGAGCCGGGAGAGATACAAGGCCTCTTCCATGGCGGAATCGCCTCCACCCACGACCATGATGTTCTGGTCCTTGAAGAAGAAGCCGTCGCAGGTGGCGCAGGTCGAGACGCCGCGGCCCATGAGCTTGGACTCGTTGGCGAGCCCGATCAGCTTGGCGGAGGCGCCGGTGGCGATGATCACGGTGAGCGCCTCGACCGTCGTGTCCCCGGCCGTGACACGGAAGGGGCGTCGACCGAGATCGACCTCGGTCACGTCGTCGCTGACCATCTCGGCGCCGAAGCGCTTCGCCTGGCTCTTGAGATGCTCCATGAGGGGCGGCCCGTCGATGCCGTCAACGAAGCCGGGATAGTTCTCGACGAGCGTGGTCAGCATGAGCTGGCCGCCCCACTGGAATCCCGTGAACATGAGGGGGGCCAGATTCGCGCGGGCGGCATAGATCGCCGCCGTGAACCCTGCCGGGCCCGATCCGATGATGACGACCTTGCGCGTCGTGGGCATGCGTTCTCCTGCGCCTCCTCGTGTCTCGTGCTCGCGACCTTAGGATGCGCTCAGGGCGCGACGAGATGCGTGCCTGGCGACCTTCCTACGTCTTCAAGATCGCCGACAGCTCCGAAAGATCGCGAATCTCGAACTCGGGCGCGGCGAGCCCCTCGGGCAGGGGGTCGGCGGCGCGGTTGATCCACGCCGCCGCCATGCCCACCGCCTGGGCACCCGCCACGTCGATGTCCGCGCGGTCCCCGACCATGAGGGCCTGCTCCGGCCCCACGCCGAGCCGGCGGAGGGCGAGCTCGAAGATCACCGCCTTGGGCTTCCGCCAGCCGACCTCGTCGGAGACGATGACGGTGTCGAACAGATCCGCCACGCCTTCCCGCTCGAGGACGAGGCGCGCCGTCGGCGTGTAGTCGAAGTTCGACACCACGGCGAGACGGTGGCTGCGCCTGAGCTCGCGGAGCAGCTCCCGATGGTGCTCGGGGAAGACGATGGCCCGGCTCAGCTCGCGCTTGTGGGTCGAGAGAAGCACCTCGAGCGCCTCCCGCGGGAGGGTGGCGCGGTCGAGGCCGAGGCGGCCGAACATCATGCCGAAGCGCTCCTGAGCGGCAACCTCACGGTGGGTTTCCCCGCGGATGCGCTCCGCCTCCTGCCAGCTCCAGAAGAGCGAGCTCACGAAGTCGTCCAGCTCGAGCCCGGGGACGAAGGGCCGGAATGCCTCGTGGAGATGGCCCGCCGTCGAGCGCATGGTCTTGCCGTTGGCGTGGACCTCGGGCAGCCGGGAGCGATCGAAGAGCACCAGGGTGTCGAACAGGTCGAAGAGCACGGCCTCGCGCGTCACGGCAGGGGCTTGCGCTGCGCATAGCCTTCGTCGAACCCGTGCCAGAAGCGCACGCGGTCCTCGCCGTGCCTCCAGCACAGGTTGACGGGCTGATCGCCCGCGATCTCCGTCACCAGCCCGGGAAAGTCCACCAGTCCCATCTCGAGGTCCTTGATGACGCCGCCCAGCTCCAGGATCCTCGCAAGCGCCTGCTTGACCTCGATGCCGTAGCCGTCGAGCCGTTCCGCCCGGGCCTTCCAGTCCCGCTGGTCGACGGCGGCGCCGCCCGAGGCGCGTATCTTGTCGCGCTGCTCCTCGAGCGCCTCGTGCAGCGCGGAGGCGCGACGGTGGAGCTCCATGGCCTCGCCCATGCGCGCGGTGAGCTTGGGGATGAGGGCGTCCACTTCCGCGGCCGTGAAAAGGCGCTGGCTCATCGTCCCTCCACGAAGACCGCGTGGACGTCCTTGGGTCCGTGCACGCCACGCGTCAGCGTCAGCTCGATGTCGGCGGTGCGCGAGGGTCCCGTGATGAAGTTGATGACGGCCCCCGACATGGTTGCCGAGGGATCGGCGTGGAGGGCCTCCAGCATGAGGCCCACCTGCTCGAGCGACTCGAGAAGCTGCGGGGCTCCGAAGACGGCCACGTGGGTGGCGGGCAGAAGCGAGGTGGAGCGCGGACGTCCCCTTCCCGAGACGAGGATGAGGGTGCCCGTCTCGCCGAGGGCCCAGTCCGCCCCCGTCACGCCGATCTCGGCCGCGGCCGCCTCCTCGCGGTGCCGCGCCCGCTCACTTTCCGGTGGATCGGCGTCAGGCGCCGACGTCACCACGAACCCCTCACCGCCGAGGCGTGCGCCCAGGTCCACGCCGAGCGCTTCGGGAGACCAGGACAGGATGCGCTTGGCCTGGCGCTCGCGCGCGATCTCTCCGATGAGCGCGGGCACCGCCTCCAGGCTCGGTGCGCGGTGGAAGACGCCCGCCACGCGCTCGAACTCCTCCCGGAAGCGCTCGAGGGCCTGGGGCCAGCGCTCGAGCATCTCGCGGCGCACCGCCTCCGCCGCCTCCTGAGGCGCGGCCGGACGCGGAGACGTCGAGGCCTCGAAGAGACCGCGCGTCTTGGCCATCTCGCGTCTGATGTCCTCGAGGAAGGCGGCGCGTGTGGTCACGGGCGCCGGAGCTCGCGCCACCGCTCGCTGAAGGTCTTCTCCGCCACCGCGGGCAGATCACGCGTGGCCGTCCACTTCCCGAAGAAGAGCGGGAGCGCCCGCAGCCGGCCGTGTCGAACGAAGGGCTTCTGGGCGAGGCGCGCGACGGAGGCGCCCCGCCTGAACCACGAGGGGCGCATCATGATCCGCCGCGCCATCCCGAAGAGGAGCCGCTCCGTCCACGGGGCGATCTTCTCCGTGTCGAGGCGCTCCCGGAGCTCCACGAGCATGCGCGGGATGTCGATGCGCACGGGGCACACGTCCTTGCAGGCCCCGCAGAGCGATGAGGCGTGCGCCAGCTCCTTGACGGACGGCGCGCCCTTGAGCATGGCGGTGAGCAGGATGCCGATGGGGCCTGGGTACGTGTGGCCGTAGGCGTGGCCCCCGATCTGGCGGTATACGGGGCAGACATTCAGGCAGGCGCCGCAGCGGAGACAGTAGAGGGCCTCGCGCAGCGTGCCCGCGATCTGCCGGGTGCGGCCGTTGTCCATCAGGATGAGGTGGAACTCTTCCGGCCCTTCCATCTCGCCGGGCTGGCGGGGCCCGCGCACGAGCGTCGTGTAGGAGGAGAGCTTCTGCCCCGTCGCGCTCCGCGCCAGGATGGAAGACCATGAGGTCGGTCATGGACGGGATGACCTTCTCCATGCCCATGACGGCCACGTGGATGCGCGGCAAAGATGTGACCATGCGGCCATTGCCCTCGTTGGTCACCAGCACCACCGTCCCCGTCTCCGCCACGGCGAAGTTGGCGCCCGTGATGCCCATGTCCGCCTCGAGGAACTTCTGCCTGAGCTCCGCCCGCGCGACCTTGGTCAGCACTTCAGGATCCGCCTCGAAGCGGCCGCCCAGCTCCCGGGAGAAGAGATCGGCCACCTGCCCCTTGGTCTTGTGGATGGCGGGGGCGATGATGTGCGAGGGCTTCTCGTGGGCGAGCTGGATGATGTACTCGCCGAGGTCGGTCTCCACGGGCTTGACGCCCGCGTGCTCGAGGGCCTCGTTGAGCTCGATCTCCTCCGTGGCCATCGACTTGCTCTTGACGGCCATCCTCACGCCCTTGTCCCGGCACAGGCGCAGGATGATGTCCCGCGCCTCTTCCCCGGTGGCCGCCCAGTGCACCCGCCCGCCGAGCCGCTCGATGTTATCGGCAAGACGCTCGAGATGGCGGTCGAGCTGCTGGAGCGTCGCTTCCTTGATGGCGCGGGCGCGGTCGCGAAGCGCGTCGCCCTGGGGAAAGTCCTCGAAGGACTCGCGGCGCAGGCCGATGAACTTCGTGGTGGCGATGCCGAGCGCTTCCTGCAGGTAGGCGTCCTTGAGGGCGCCTCGGGCCCGCGCCGCGAAGGGCGCGCCGGGGGAGGTCTCGCTCATGGCAGTCCCTCCGGAGCCAGCACCTGGGCGAGGTGAAGCGCGCGCACGCGTGAGCCCCGACGGAACAGCCCTCCCCCCATCTGCATGAGACACCCGGCATCGCAGGCGACCAGGCAGTCGGCGCCCGTCGCCTCGACGCTCACGAGCTTCTTGTCGAGGATGGCCGTGGAGACCTCGGGCAGGCGGACGGAAAAGGAGCCCCCGAAGCCGCAGCATTCGTCCGAGCCGGGAAGCTCCACGAGCTCGCCGTGCTCGAGGCTCCGAAGGAGGGTCCGCGGGCTTCGGGACTCGCCGAGGCCGCGGAGCAGATGGCAGGAGTCGTGATACGTCAGCGTGCCCGAGAACGTCGAGCCGACCCCGCTCACCTTCAGCACCTCGACCAGGAATTGCGAGAGCTCGTACGTCCTGGCGGCGAGGGCCCTGGCCTCGGCATGGAGGGCGGGATCGTCGGCGAGGAGCCCCGGGTATTCCGCCTTGACCATCCAGGCGCAGGAGCCCGAGGGCACCACCACGTGCTCGGCGCCCGCGAAGAGTCTTACCGTGCGCTCGGCCACCGCTCGCGCGTCGGCATGATAGCCCGAATTGGAGAGCGGCAACCCGCAGCAGGTCTGCCCGGGGGGAAACTCCACGTCGACGCCGAGCCGGCGCAGCAGCCTGACCATGGCCACCCCGACCTCGGGGAAGAACATGTCCCCGAGGCACGTGATCATGAGGGAGGCCTTCACGGCTTCTTCTTGTCCGGCGCGTGAGGGGGCGGCGGCGCCACCACCACGAGGACGAGGAGCGGCTCCGTGCCGTCGTTGACGAGGCCGTGCTCGACGCCCGAGGGCGCCACCAGGGCGTCTCCAGGCTCGAGCTTCTCCTCGGCGCCCCCGAGCGAGAAGCGGCCCGTGCCCTCGAGGACAAAGTAGATCTTGTCCTCTCCCGCGTGGGAGTGGGGCTTCTGCGACTGCCCCGGGGCGACGCAGTAGAGATCGAGGAGGGCGCGCTCGGTCGAGGCGAGGGCGACCTTGGCCATCCGGTCGAGCGAGAGCTGCACGTGGTCGCGGACGCGTATCTTCATGGCTCCCTCAGAGCGTGGGACAGGATCGTGACCGGGTGCATCACCTCGAGGACCAGTCCCGCCTCGAGCGCCTGCTGCGATATCTGCATGATGCAGCCGGGATTGCCCGTGGCCACGATGCGCGCTCCCGTCTCGCGGATTCGCTCGACCTTGCGCCGCCCGAGCTCGGCGGCCATCTCGGGCTCGAGGAGATTGTAGACGCCCGCGCTGCCGCAGCAGAGGTCGCTGTCCTTGAGGTCTACCAGGGTCAGCCCCGGGATGCGTCGTAGGAGCTCTCGCGGCTGCGCGCGCACTCTCTGCCCGTGAGCGAGATGGCAGGCGTCGTGGTAGGTCACCGTCTCCCTGAGCTCGCCCAGCGGCAGGTCCGCGTCGACGAGGACCTCGCTGATGTCCTTCACGAGACCGGCGAAGCGCTCCGCCAGCTCGTCCCCGAGCCAGTGACCGTACTCCTTGAGCGCCGAGCCGCAGCCCGCGGCGTTCGTCACCACCATGTCGACATCCTGCCCCAGGGTGGCCATGAGGCTCCGCGCCATGGCGCGAAACTCGTCGAGCCGGCCCGCGTGGAGGTGAAGCGCTCCGCAGCAGCCTTGCCCGCGAGGGACCACGACCTCCCAGCCCGCCGCGGAGAGCAACCGCGCCGTGGCGAGGTTGATCTCCGGGAAGAAGAAGCGCTGGACGCAGCCGGTCAGGAGGGCCGCCCGCCCGCGCGCCCTGCCCCGCGCCGGAATCAGCTCGGGCAGAGGCGTGGCGCTCGGCGGCACGCGAGGAAGGAGCGCGTCCATGGCCTGCAGCCGCTTGAAGGGCGCGAGCATGCCGGAGGCGCGGACGAGAGTCCTGAGCCCAGAGGCCTGGTACAAGCGGAGCGGCCAGAGCAGCGCGCCCAGCCGATCGGGGTGCGGGAAGATCGAGAGCGCCCATTCGAGCGTGGCATGCGCGCTCTCGGGCGCGCGCACACCTTTCCGGTCAAGCTGGGCGCGGGTCGCCTCCAGGAGCTGTCCGAAGGGCACACCGGACGGGCAGGCCGTCTCGCAGGCGCGACAGCCGAGACAGAGGTCGAGATGGCGCGCCAGCCCCGGCGTCAGCTCGGCCCGGCCCTCGGCGGCCGCGCGCATGAGATAAACGCGGCCGCGCGGGGAATCCATCTCCTCCCCCAGCACGCGATACGTCGGGCACTGGGGCAGGCAGATGCCACAGTGGACACAGGCGCGGAGGCCATCCATGGACGGCGCGTCGGCGGCGTCGAAAGCACCCTGGCGGACGGGTGAGGTGATCACAGCCCGCCCACGAAGCGCCCGGGATTCAGGATGCCGAGCGGATCGAACTCCGCCTTGAGCCGCCTCATGACGCCCAGGGCGATCTCCGGCACCGGGCCCCAGACGTCCGTCGCGCCCTTGAGCGGCAGGGGCGCGCGCTCGATGACGAGGCTGCCGCCCTCGCCCTGGAGCACCGCTCGAAGCGGCGCCACGAGCTCCCTCGCGAAGACATCAGGCGCGATGGCACCCGTGAGGGCGACCCGGAGAATGCCGTTGCCGGCCTCGCCGACGATGGCCACGGACAGGCCCTGGCGGGACGCGATGCTCTCGACCTCGCAGGCCCATCGAGCTGCGCCACGAATCTCGCCGGCGATCCTGAGCACGAGCCGGGCTGCGAGCGCTTCGCCGAGCTTCGTCCAGAGCGCCGCGGGAATCATGACGGCCCGACCGCCGCTCCGCTCGCCGAGCGCGACCAGCGTCGCCCCCTGGCTTCTCACGGCCTCGGGGACGGTGCTGATGGAGACGCCCAGAGCAGCCAGCGCGGGGGGCTGACCGAGGCCTCGCAGCGCGCCGTCATTGAGCCACGCCAGCCGATCCGGCTCGAGCGTGGAGGCGAGGATCGCCGAGAGAAAGTCCCCCGCCCGCTCCCTGCTGTCGAAGGCGAAGAGCCACGAGCCGGTGTCGACGGACGCGGGGTGGAGCCTGAGGGTGGCCTCGGCGATGAGGCCGAGGGTGCCGAGCGATCCCGCCAGGAGCTTGGGGACGTCATAGCCCGTGACCGACTTGACCACCTTGGCCCCGCCCCAGGTGACGGTGCCGTCGGCCTGGGCGAAGCGGACGCCGAGGAGCAGATCGCGCCCCGTGCCGTAGCGGAAGCGCAACGGGCCCGAGGCATTGGTCGCGAGCACTCCCCCGATGCTTCGCGACGCCCCCCCGTGGGGATCGAGCGCGAGCATCTGCGCGTGCTTGCCGAGGACGGAGGCGAGGCCGTCCAGCGTGAGACCCGCCTGGACCGTGGCGACCATGTCCTCGGGAACATAGTCGAGGACGGCGGCGAGGCGGCTCATGTCGACGACGAGATCGAGGCGGCGGGGCGGATTGCCGAGACCCATGGTTGACCCGCTCCCGCGCGGAGCCACCGCCAGCCTCTCCGTCGAGCACAGCGCGAGGATCCTGCTCACCTCATCCGTCGAGCCAGGGCTCACCAGCCACCGGGGCTGGCGCCCGTCGATCGACGCGGCGGAGAGCGCGGCGGGATCAGAGACAACGTGCGGGCGTCCGACGATCTCGGCGAGAGCATCCTCGAGCGCCGGCGCGGACACGGTCACGCTCAGATCCAGGTGCCCGCGGGCAGCCGCGGCGCCGCGGGCTTGAACGCCTCGCCGCAGGCGGGATGGGAAGGCAGGAGCTTGCCCGGGTTCATGATCCCGTCGGGGTCGAGGACGCGACGGAAACGCGCCATGAAGGCGAGGTCCGCGTCGCCGAACTGAAAGGGCATGCTCGAGGCCTTGTCGAGGCCGACTCCGTGCTCCCCGGTGACGCTGCCGCCCATGGCGAGGCACGCGTGCAGCAGCTCGTCATTGGCGGCCTTGGCGCGCTCGAGCTCGCCGGGCACGAGGTCGTTGTAGAGGATCAACGGATGGAGGTTGCCGTCGCCCGCGTGGAAGACATTGGCGATGACCAGGCGGTGCCGCGCCGCGATCGCCTGCACCTCTCGCATGATCTGCGGCAGACGGGAGCGGGGCACCACGGCGTCCTGGAGGAGCCAGGTCGCCGACAGGCGCCCGAAGACGCCCGCGGCTTCTTTTCGGCCCTTCCAGAGGAGGGCCCGCTCCGCCTCGTCCTTGGCCACGCGGATCTCGAGCGCGGCGCGGCTCCGGCACATCTCCACGATGCGCGCAGACTGCTCGTCGATCTCCGCCCGGGGACCATCGAGCTCGATGAGGAGGACGGCGCCGGCGCCTTTCGGATAGCCCGCGCCGATGCCCTCCTCGATGGCGCGGACGACGACCTCGTCGATCATCTCGAGGGCGGCCGGGATGATGCCCGCCCCCACGATGGCCGAGACCGTCTCCGAGGCGTCGTCGATGGTCGAGAACGACGCGAGGAGCGTCTTGACGCCTTCGGGCACGTGGAGCAGTCGCACCGTCACCGCGGTCAGGAGCCCGAGGGTTCCCTCCCCGCCCACGAGGGCGCCGGTGAGATCGTAGCCCGGCTGGTCCTGGACCTTGCCCCCCACGCGCAGCACCTCGCCCGCTCCCGTGACGAGCTCGAGCCCCAGCACGTGATTGACCGTGATCCCGTACTTGAGACAGTGCGGCCCGCCGGCATTCGTCGAGGCATTGCCGCCGATCGAGGACACCATCTGGCTGGACGGATCGGGAGCGAAGTAGTAGCCGTGCTCGCGGGTCGCCTGGGAGAGCCAGAGGTTGATGAGGCCGGGCTGCACGGTGGCGCTGCGATTGTCGAAGTCCAGCTCGAGGATGCGGTTCATCCGCGTCAGCGTGACCATGACGCCGCCCACGGGCGCCATGGCGCCGCCGATGAGCCCCGTGCCCGAGCCGCGCGGGACGAGGGCGACGTGCTCGCGCCGGCAGAGACGGACCACCTCGGCAACCTGCTCGGTGGTCTCGGGCAGCACCACCACGTCCGGCGCGCCCTTGTAGAAGGTGTGCATGTCGCACTCGTAGGTCATCCGGCCTTCCGGCGTCGCCACGAGGCCCCGGGCGCCGACGATGCGCTCGAGCTCGCTCAGCACGCCGGAACTTAGCGCCATGGGATCCTCACGACTGGGACCGTGCAGGGCGTCGAGAAGGGCTCAGATGCGAGGCGGCGAGGGAAGCGACGAGCGAAGCGTACTCCTCGTGCGTTGAGCGAGGAGCGCCCGAGCCAACGAAGCAGATGAGCCCTTATCGGCGGCCTGCTATCCGATCTTCCAGGTCTCACCTGACAACAAGAGCTTCGCGATGTCACCGGGGCCGCGATCCGAGATGGCCTTCTGCTCCTGCTGGACGAGAATTCCCTCGTACGTCGTCTCGCCTTCCTGGCTGAGCAGGGTGCCGAGCGGGATCGGATACTCGGGCGCCCAGAGCTGCGCGAGCAGGGTGGCGGTGGCCCGGTCGGTCTCGTCGTGCACCCAGAGCGCGCTCTCGGGCACGTCCTTGGTCTTGACGACCTTCGGCTTGAGCCCCTCGAGCACGAGCCCACGCCGGTCGTCGCCGGGGCCCCAGGTGATGGGCTTGCCGTGCTCGAGCCGCAACTCGAACTGCGTCTTGGAGTCCTTGTCGTACAGGACGTTCCAGGCGAGGTCGTTGTAGACGTTGCAGTTTTGCAGAATTTCCACGAAGGCCGCGCCCTTGTGACGGGAGGCGCGCTTGAGCGTCTCCTCCATGTGGCCGATGCTGCGGTCCACGGTGCGCGCGACGTAGGTGGCGCCCGCCGCGAGGGCGAAGACGCAGGGGCTGAGCGGCCGGTCGGCCGAGCCCATGGGTGTGGACTTGGTCACCTTGCCCAGCTCGCTCGTGGGCGAGTACTGCCCCTTGGTCAGGCCGTAGATCCGGTTGTTGAAGAGCAGGATGGTGACGTCGACGTTGCGACGCAGCACGTGCAGCAGGTGGTTGCCCCCGATGCTGAGCCCGTCACCGTCGCCCGTGACCACGAACACCTTCAGCTCGGGCCGGGCCAGCTTGAGGCCGGTGGCCAGGGCGGGAGCGCGACCGTGGATGGTGTGGAAGCCGTAGGTGTTCATGTAGTACGGGAAACGGCTCGAGCAGCCGATTCCCGAGATGAACACGATGTCCTCCTTGGGGATCCCCAGATCGGGCATGGACTTCTGCACCGCGCTCAGGATGGCGTAGTCCCCGCAGCCGGGACACCAGCGCACGTCCTGGTCGGACTCGAAATCCTTCTTCGTGTACTTCGGGGTGGCGCCAGGCACTCCGGTGACCGTGCTCACGACTTCGCCTCCAGAAGTTGGTGAATCGCCTCGAGGATCTCCTGGCTCGCCAGGGGCATGCCGCGGACCCGGTTGAATCCGACCGCGTCGACCAGGTACTCGGCGCGGAGGACGCGCACGAGCTGGCCGCTGTTGATCTCGGGCACGAGCACGCGACGGTACTGCCGCAGGATCTGCCCGAGGTCGGGCGGCAGTGGGTTCAGATGGCGGATGTGGGCGGAGGCGACCGCCTTGCCCTCCATCTGCGCTTCCTCGACGGCCGCGGTGATGGCTCCGTACGTACCGCCCCAGCCGACCACGAGGACATCGCCCGACTCCGGGCCGTTGACCACGGTGGCGGGAATCTCCTGGGCCACCCTCCGGACCTTCTCGGCGCGGGTGCGGACCATGTGATCGTGATTGTCCGGCTCGTAGGAGATGTTCCCCGTGCCGTCCTGCTTCTCGATGCCGCCGATCCGGTGCTCGAGGCCCGGCGTTCCCGGGCGCACCCAGGGCCGCGCCAGGGTGGCCGCGTCGCGGAGATAGGCCTGGAAGCCTTCCTTCTCCGTCCGGAAGCTCACCGGAATGTCCGGCAGCGACTTCGGATCGGGAATGAGCCAGGGCTCCGACCCGTTGGCGAGGTAGCCGTCGGAGAGCACCATGACGGGCACCATGTACTTGATGGCGATGCGCACCGCTTCGTAGGCGATGTAGAAGCAGTCGCCGGGTGTGCACGGCGCGATGACCACGATGGGGCTCTCGCTGTTGCGGCCGTAGAGGGCCTGCATCAGGTCGGCCTGCTCGGTCTTGGTGGGCAGGCCCGTGCTGGGGCCGCCACGCTGGATGTCGAAGATCACCAGGGGCAGCTCCGCCATCACGGCGAGCCCGATGCCTTCTCCCTTCAGCGCGATGCCGGGGCCACTGGAGGCGGTGACACCGATGGCGCCGCCAAAGGACGCGCCGATGGCGGAGGTGACGGCCGCGATCTCGTCCTCGGCCTGGAAGGTCCGCACGCGCCAGCGCTTGTGCAGGGCCAGCTCCTCCAGGATGCTCGAGGCGGGCGTGATCGGATAGGCGCCGAACACGATGGGGATCTGCGTCCGCTCGGCGGCGGCGAGGAGGCCCCAGGCGAGCGCGCGGTTGCCCGTCATGCTGCGGTAGACGCCCGGGGGCATCTCCGCGGCTTCGATGCCGTAGTGCTCGGAGAACATCTCCGCCGTCTCGCCGAAGGCGTGGCCGGCCTTGAGCACCCGGATGTTGGCCTCGACGAAGGTCGGGTTCTTGGCGAAGCGCTTCTTGATGGCGTCGAGCGTGGGATCGACCGGCCGCGTGTAGATCCACGAGACGAGACCGAGGGCGAAGAAGTTCTTGCAGCGCTCCTTCTCCTTGGCATTGAGGGGCAGGTCCTCCAGACACTTCTTGGTCATGCCGCTGATGTCCACCTGGTAGAGCCGGAACTTCTCGGCCAGGCCGGGATCATTGAGCGGGCTCTTGGGCTCGCCCTTCTCGTCCTTCGGATAGCCCGCCTTCTCGAGGTTGCGCTGGTCGAAGGCCGCGGTGTTGACGATCAAGATGCCGCCGGGCTTGAGATCGGCCAGGTGCACTTTGAGGGCGGCGGGATTCATGGCCACGAGGGTGTCCAGCTGATCGCCCGGCGTGTACACGCGCTGGCTGCCGAACTGGAGCTGGAAGCTCGAGACGCCGAAAAGCGTGCCCGCCGGCGCGCGGATCTCCGCCGGGAAATTGGGCAGGGTCGAGATATCGTTACCGGCCCACGCCGCTTCGGTCGTGAACTGCTCGCCGGTCACCTGCATGCCATCGCCGGAATCGCCGGCGAAGCGGATGACGGCGCGGGTCAGCGTACGGCGCGGCTTCGCAACCGCCGGGGCGGGCGTTACCGTTTCGCTCATGGTCTCGATCGTCCTTTCAGTGACTTCGTCTCCGGCGCAGAGCGGCCCGGACGCATGTCACTGGAAAACTCTTTCCAGGCAGGAGCCGCTACGAGCTCATGCTACCCAAAACCGCCAGCAATGGCAAGGATATGTCTGCTCTGCTCGCGGTCCCAACCAGGGGTGCTTCGCAGGCCTGCGCCCCGCCCCTTTCTTATAGCTCCAGCAGGTCCATCTTCGGGGCGCGCGTGAGATTGCGGCAGCCCCCGGCTTCCACCACGACCATGTCCTCGATCCTCACCGCGCCCCGCCCGGCGAAATAGAGACCGGGCTCCACGGTCACCACCTGTCCCGTCTTCAGCTCGTAGTCGAGGCGGCTGATCCGCGGGGGCTCGTGGATGTCGAGCCCGACGCCGTGGCCGGTGCCGTGGAAAAAGCCCTGCTGCCGGCCGTCCACCACGCCCGTGGAATAGCCGCGCGCCTCCATGGTCCGGGCGACCTCGGTGTGAATGGCTCCGCCCGACGCGCCGTCGCGGATCAGCTCGATGCCGCGGAGCTGAGCGGCGAGGACGGCCTCGTAGAGCCGCCTCAGCTCGTCGGAGGCCTTGCCCTTGACCACCGTCCGCGTCATGTCCGCGTAATACCGGGTCTGGGAGGAGCGCGGAAATATGTCGAAGATGATGCCCTGGTTGGGGTGGATGGGACCCGAGCCCTGGTTGTGGGGATCCACCCCCTGCTCACCGCAGGCGATGATGGTGTGCTCGGCGATGCAGTCGTTCTCCATGAGCGAGACGTTCACGACCTTCTTGAGATCTTGGGAGCTCAGCGGGCGGCCCCGGTGGATCACCTGGTCGCCGCGGATGGTGCTCGCCCGGAGCACGTCGAGGGCCGCCTCGAGGGCCGTCTCGGTGTGCCGCTGCGTCTCCTCGATGGCGGCGATCTCCTCGATCGTCTTGATCACCCGCTCGGGAAAGAACGGGTGCGGCCTCGGGGTCACCGTCAGGCCACGCTCGCGGAGGCGATCGGCCAGCTCGAGCGGGAAGTCCGCGGGCACCTCGACCGCCGAGACGCCATAGCCCTCGAGCAGCAGGGTCACCGTGTCCGTGAGGCGCGGCTGGGGCCAGCGCTGGCGGGCCTTGCCCTCCCACTCGGAGAGCGACAGGACCTCGTCCACCCGCGCCTGGGCGCGCGCGCGATCCACCTCGAGGTCGGACATCAGGAGGATCTTCTTGCCGCCCACCTCGAGATACACGAAGGGATCAGGGGCCAGGAACCGGCAGGCGTAGTAGAGGTTGGAGTCGGCCTCGCTGGCCGCGATGATCAACGATGCGCCCATCATGCCCGATACGTTACCACGCTCCCAGGGGACACGGGCCCCTGGCATCATTCACTAGCGGGGGCCTCGAATGGCTCCCCGCACTCCCCCATCAGCGGGGCCTCGAATGGCCCCCGCACTCCCCCTACTTGCATCTCGGCTCGCCTGAATAGGTTCGCCGCCCTGGCCGCCGTCGGCTCTGCGGAGCACCTCGATGAATCGCGAGACGGCGGGAGGCATCTGCTTGCCACGCCGGTAGATGATGCCGATGGGTCTCGCGAGGCCGGGCAAGGCCAGCGGCACGGTGGCCAGCGTGCGCATGCCCGATTCCATCACCACCGTGGGCCGAGGCAGGATCGACACGCCGGCCGCGATGCCGATGGCCTGCTTGATGGTCTCCACATTGTCGAACTCCATGACCACGTCGACCTTCACCCCATGCTGCCTGAGGGCGCGATCGATGGCGCGGCGGACGGCGAGATCGCGGTCGAAGGCGACGAACTTCTCGCCGGAGAGATCGCGGGGCTCGACCAGCTTTCGCTTGGCCAGACGATGACTGGGGTGGGCCACCAGCACCATGGGCTCGGAGCGCAACAGGAGCACGGCCAGGGATCGATTCGCCGTTGGATACGACAGCACGCCCAGGTCGGCCTCGTCGTTGAGGACCGCCTCCACCACCTTGTGAGGGTGGAGGCACTCGAGGAGCACGCGGGCCTGGGGATGGGCGGACATGAAGGGCTGCATGTGCCGGCTCATGTCGTGCAGGCCCACCGAGTAGATGGCGGCGACGCGCACCGTCCCGTCGACCCGCTGCTTGGAGGCCAGGAGATCGGCGCGCGCCTTGTCGAATCCCTGGATGAGGCCGCGGCAGGCGTCGAAGAAGACCCGGCCGGCCTTGGTGGCCACGAGCGGACGGCGGGAGCGATCCAGGAGCGGCACGTCTAGCTCGCCCTCGAGCTGCTGCACGGACTGGCTGGCCGCCGATTGCGTGATGCCGTTGGCGGCGGCCGCGCGCGAGAAGCTGCGGAGCCTGACCACGTCACAGTAGAGCTTGAGCGTGTCGAGGTTCACCCTGCGAGGCTACACCATTAGCCATGCTAATGCTATGTTTTTTCAACTTTACGCTTGGCTAATGCTCCGCTCTGGTGTAACGTTTGCGCTCAACTTGCCGATGAAAGAGGAGAACGGGATGTCAAAGGCGACACCTGCGGGGCTTCCAGAAGCTCAGGGGCTCTACCGCCCGGACCACGAGCACGATGCCTGCGGCGTCGGCTTCGTGGTGGACATGAAGGGGCGCAGGTCGCACGCCATCGTGGCCCAGGCCCTCGAGGTGCTCAAGAACCTCCTCCACCGCGGCGCCTGCGGGTGTGAAGTCAACACGGGCGACGGCGCGGGCATCCTCATCCAGATCCCGCACGCCTTCCTCGCGCGCGAGTGCGCCACGCTCGGGATCACCCTCCCCCTCCCCAAGCGCTACGGGGCCGGGCTCGTCTTCCTTCCCCGCGATGCCGCCCAGGCCGCGCGGTGCCGCGAGCTGCTCGCCACCATCGTGGCCGAGGAAGGGCAGACGCTCCTGGGCTGGCGCCCGGTGCCCACCGACGACAGCCCGGTGGGACCGTCTGCGCGCGCGGTCGAGCCGACGATCGAGCACGTGTTCATCGGCCGCGGCGCCGCCGTGCCCGACGCCCAGGCCTTCGAGCGCAAGCTCTACGTCATCCGCAAGCGGGTGGAGCACGCGGTCAGGGCCTCGGACATGGCGGAGCGCGGATACTTCTACCTCCCGAGCCTCTCCGCCAACACGCTCATCTACAAGGGCATGCTCTCGGCGGACCAGATCGAGACGATGTTCCCCGACATCACGGATCCCCTCGTGGAGTCCGCGCTCGCCCTCGTGCACCAGCGCTTCTCCACCAACACCTTCCCCTCCTGGCCGCTCGCCCATCCGTACCGCTACATCGCCCACAACGGCGAGATCAACACCCTGCGGGGCAACATCAACTGGATGAAGGCGCGCGAGGCGCTGTGCCGCTCCGCCCTCCTCGGCGAGGATCTCGAGAAGATCCTTCCCATCGTGATCGAGGGAGGCAGCGACTCGGCGATCTTCGACAACGTGCTGGAGCTCCTCGTCATGGCCGGGCGGCCCCTGCCCCTGGCCGTGCTCATGATGATCCCGGAGGCGTGGAGCGGGCACGAGTCCATGTCGGCCGAGCGGAAGGATTTCTACGAGTACCACGGCTGTCTGATGGAGCCCTGGGACGGCCCCGCCTCCATCGCCTTCACGGACGGCACGGTCATCGGCGCCGTCCTGGATCGCAACGGCCTCCGTCCGTCGCGCTACTACGTCACCAAGGACGGGCTCGTGGTCATGGCATCGGAAGTGGGCGTGCTCGACATCCCGCCCGAGCGCGTCCTGATCAAGGAGCGCCTGCACCCCGGCCGCATCTTCCTCGTGGACACGGCCCAGGGGCGCATCATCGACGACGCCGAGCTCAAGCACGCCTTCGCCACCGAGCGTCCGTACGGCGAGTGGCTGGCCACGCATCTCAAGCCGCTGGAGAGCCTGCCCGAGGCACCGCACCTGCCGGAGCCGGACCACGACACGGTGCGCGAGCGGCAGCAGGCCTTCGGTTACACGCACGAGGACCTGCGCATCCTCCTGGCGCCCATGGCCACGGCGGGCGAGGAGCCCGTGGGCTCCATGGGCACGGACACGTCGCTCGCCGTGCTCTCGGACCGGCCGCGGCTGCTCTACGACTACTTCAAGCAGCTCTTCGCGCAGGTGACCAATCCTCCCCTCGACGGCATCCGCGAGGAGCTGGTGACCCAGATCGCCACGAGCATCGGGCCCGAGGGCAACCTGCTCGAGCCCACGCCCGAGGCCTGCCGGCAGATCAAGCTGAAGACGCCCATTCTCGACAACGCCGAGCTGGCGCGCATCCGCCACGTCGACCTGCCGGGCTTCAAGGCAACCACCGTCCCCATGCTCTTCCGCGTCACCGATGGTCCCGACGGCCTCGCCGCCGCCATGGAGGAGCTGTGCCGGAGCGCGGCCCGGGCCGTGGACGCGGGCTCCACCTACCTCATCATCTCGGACCGCGGGGTGAGCCGGGAGTGGGCGCCCATCCCCGCCCTCCTCGCCACCGCGGGCGTGCATCACCACCTGATCCGCGAGGGCAAGCGGGTGAAGGTCGGCCTCATCATCGAGACGGGCGAGCCCCGTGAGGTCCACCACGTGGCCCTCCTTCTGGGCTACGGGGCGGGGGCCATCAACCCCTATCTCGCCTTCGAGACGCTCGACGACATGATCGGCCAGCGCATCCTGCCCGCGCTCGATCACAAGACGGCGGTGAAGAACTACATCAAGGCCCTGAACAAGGGCGTGCTCAAGGTCATCTCGAAGATGGGCATCTCCACCATCCAGTCGTACCGGGCGGCCCAGATCTTCGAGGCCATCGGCCTCGCCAAGGACTTCGTGGACCGCTACTTCACCTGGACGGCCTCGCGGATCGGCGGGATCGGCCTGGACGTGGTGGCGCGAGAGACCCTCCTCCGCCACCAGCGCGCCTTCCCCGAGCGGCCCATCGGCGAGCCCGAGCTGGACTGGGGCGGCGAGTACCAGTGGCGGCGGGACGGGGAGTACCACCTCTTCAACCCCGACACCGTCTTCAAGCTGCAGCATGCCACCCGCGCGAAGCAGTACGCGATCTTCAAGGAGTACACGACTCTCGTCAACACCCAGAACGCTCACCTGGCCACGCTGCGGGGTCTTTTCACCTTCAAGGATGATCGGCCGCCCGTGCCCATCGAGGAGGTCGAGCCCGCCGAGGCGATCATCAAGCGCTTCGCCACCGGGGCCATGTCGTACGGCTCCATCAGCCTCGAGGCCCACCAGACGTTGGCCATCGCCATGAACCGCATGGGCGGCAAGTCCAATACGGGCGAGGGCGGCGAGGATCCCGCGCGCTACCCGCGCGAACCCAACGGCGACTGGCGTCGCAGCGCCATCAAGCAGGTCGCCTCCGGCCGCTTCGGTGTGACGAGCGAGTACCTGGTCAACGCCGACGAGCTGCAGATCAAGATGGCCCAGGGCGCAAAGCCCGGCGAGGGCGGCCAGCTCCCCGGCAGCAAGGTCTATCCGTGGATCGCCAAGGTGCGCCATGCCATGCCGGGGGTGGGGCTCATCTCGCCGCCCCCGCATCACGACATCTACTCGATCGAGGATCTGGCCCAGCTCATCCACGATCTCAAGAACGGCAATCCCAGGGCCCGCGTGAGCGTCAAGCTCGTGGCCGAGGTCGGCGTGGGGACGGTGGCGGCCGGCGTGGCCAAGGCCCATGCCGACGTGGTCCTCATCTCGGGCCACGACGGCGGCACCGGCGCGTCTCCCCTCACCTCCATCAAGCATGGCGGTGTCCCGTGGGAGCTCGGGCTGGCCGAGACGCAGCAGATCCTCGTCATGAACAAGCTCCGCGACCGCATCATCGTGCAGACCGACGGCCAGATGAAGACGGGCCGCGACGTCGTCATCGCCGCCCTCCTGGGCGCCGAGGAGTACGGCTTCTCCACCGCTCCCCTCGTGGTCCTGGGCTGCATCATGATGCGCGTCTGCCATCTCAACACGTGCCCCGTGGGCATCGCCACCCAGGACCCCAAGCTCCGCGCCAAGTTCACGGGCAAGCCCGAGTTCGTGGAGGCGTTCTTCCGCTTCATCGCCGAAGAGGTGCGCGAGCACCTGGCCCAGCTCGGGGCCCGCACCATGGACGAGCTGATCGGCCGCTCGGATCTTCTCGACGTGCGGCAGGCCGTGGACCACTGGAAGGCGCGCGGGCTCGACTTCTCGGCCATCCTCTACCGGCCCCAGGTCGGTCCCGAGGTCGCCATCCGACGGGTGGTCGAGCAGGACCATGGTCTCGACAAGTCGCTGGACATGACCACGCTCCTGCCCCTCTGCCGGGAGGCCCTGGAGCGCCGTGAGCCGGTGGACATCCGCCTGCCCATCCGCAACGTCAACCGGACGGTGGGGACGATCCTGGGCTCGGAGCTGACGCGGCGCCATGGTCCGGACGGCCTGCCCGACGACACGATTCGCATCCACTTCACGGGCTCGGCGGGCCAGAGCTTCGGCGCTTTCGTGCCCCGCGGCATCACGCTGACCCTCGAGGGCGATGCCAACGACTATGTCGGCAAGGGCCTCTCGGGCGGCAAGCTCATCGTCTATCCGCCTCGCGAGGCGACCTTCGTGGCCGAGGAGAACATCCTGGTCGGCAACGTCGTCCTCTACGGCGCCACGGGCGGCGAGGCGTATTTCCGCGGGGTGGCCGGGGAGCGCTTCGCCGTGCGCAACAGCGGGGCTCTCGCCGTGGTCGAGGGCGTGGGCGACCACGGCTGCGAGTACATGACGGGGGGGCGCGTCGTCGTCATCGGGCAGAGCGGGCGCAACTTCGCCGCGGGTATGTCGGGCGGCATCGCGTACGTCCTCGACCCCACCGGCGACTTCAAGCGGCGCTGCAATCCCGGCATGGTCGACCTCGAGCCGCTCGTCGACGCCGAGGACGTCCTCCTCGTGAAGGACCTCCTCTCCCGGCACATCCGCTACACCCAGAGCCCGGTGGCCGCGCGGCTGCTCGTGAGCTGGGAAGAGACTCAGGGGATCTTCGTCAAGATCATGCCGCGCGACTACAAGCGCGTGCTCCAGGCGATCAAGAAGGCCGAGGAGAGCGGCCTGTCCGTCGACGAAGCCGTGATGGCCTCCGCCCACAACTAGCCGCCTGATGGGGAAGATCACCGGCTTCATCGAATTCAAGCGCGAGGCGCCCAAGCGGCGCCCCGTGGCCGAGCGCGTCCACGACTGGCAGGAGGTCTACCTCCCCTTCGAGGCGGACAAGCTCCAGAAGCAGGGCGCGCGCTGCATGGACTGCGGCATCCCCTTCTGCCACCAGGGCTGTCCGCTGGGCAACCTCATTCCCGACTGGAACGACCTCGTGTATCGCGATCGCTGGCGCGAGGCCATTGACCGCCTCCACGCCACCAACAACTTCCCCGAGTGGACGGGCCGCCTGTGTCCCGCGCCCTGCGAAGGGTCCTGCGTGCTCGGCATCAACGACGATCCCGTGACCATCAAGCAGGTCGAGGTCGGCATCATCGAGCATGCCTTCGACGAGGGCTGGGTGACCGCGGAGTCGCCCGCGATCCGCACGGGCAAGAAAGTGGCCGTGGTCGGCTCGGGCCCGGCCGGCCTCGCCGCGGCCGAGCAGCTCAACCGCGCCGGGCACCTCGTCACCGTGTTCGAGAAAGCGGACCGGGTCGGCGGCCTTCTCCGCTACGGCATCCCCGAGTTCAAGATGGAGAAGCGCTTCCTCACTCGACGCCTGGCCCTCATGGAGGCGTCCGGGATCCTGTTCAAGACGGGGGCAGAGGTGGGCGTGACGGTGCCCGTGCACACCCTGCGCGACGAATTCGACGCCATCGTCCTCGCCGGCGGCGCGGAGTGGCCGCGCGACCTCCAGATACCCGGCCGCGAGCTCGGGGGCATCCACTTCGCGATGGACTACCTCACCCTCCAGAACCGGCGCTGCGAGGGCGATCCTGTCCCCGACGCCGACTTCATCACGGCCGAGGGCAAGCACGTGGTCATCATCGGGGGTGGCGACACCGGCGCCGACTGTCTCGGCACCGTGCATCGCCAGGGGGCGCGCTCCGTCACCCAGTTCGAGATCCTCCCCCGCCCGCCCGCCGAGCGCGACGCCGCCAGCAATCCGTGGCCGCTGTGGCCGAATATCTTCCGCGTCTCCTCGGCGCACGAGGAGGGCGGCGCCCGCGAGTATTCCATCAACACCACCCACTTCTCGGGCCAGGCGGGGCGGGTGACCACGCTGCACGCCGCCCGAGTCGAGATGGTTCGCGAGGGCGGCCGCGTGGGCTTCAAGAGCATTCCCGGCACCGAGCACGCGATGGAGGCGGAGCTGGTGCTCCTCGCCATGGGCTTCCTGGGCCCGCGGCGCGAGGGGCTGCTGATCGACCTCGGGGTCAAGCTCACGGAGCGCGGCAACGTGTGGAGGGACGCGAGCTGGATGACGAGCGTCCCCGGCGTCTTCGCGGCCGGCGACATGCAGCGGGGACAGTCGCTCATCGTGTGGGCCATCGCCGAAGGCCGGAGCGCGGCCCGCGGCGTCGATCTTTACCTGATGGGCAAGTCCGACCTGCCCGCCCCCTTGACCTAGATGGCCCTCAGCGCGTCCGAGCGCGAGGCGCTCATCCAGCGCTATGCCGACGGCCCCGCGCGGCTCAAGGCCGCCCTGGCCCGTGTGCCCGCCGAGGCGCGGGAGTGGCGGCCGAAGCCGGGCGAGTGGTCGGCCCACGAGGTCGTCGTCCACTGCGCCGACTCCGAGACCAATGCGGCGGCGCGTATCCGCTATGTCACCGCCGAGCCCGATCCCGTCGTCCTCGCCTATGACGAGGCGGAGTGGGCGCGGCGCTTCGACTACCACCGCCACCCGCTCGAGCCCGCCCTCGCCGCCGTCGAGGCCGTCCGCGCCAACACCGTCGTGCTCCTGCGCCGACTGCCCGAGGAGGCCTGGGGTCGCGTGGGGCGGCACACGGGATCGGGCCGCTACTCCGCGGAAGACTGGCTGGCCATCTACGCCGAGCACCTGGAAGTCCACGCGGGCCAGATCGACGCCAACCTCGCCGCCTGGCGCGCGGGTCCGGGGAGGGCTACTTGACCGGCGACACCTGCGCGTCGAAGACGCTGAAGGTCGCCTGGATGAGGAGAAAGCGCCCCTCGGGACCCTCGAGGTAGTAGATAGCGCCGGTCCATATTTCCAAGTCGAAGGTTGCCCGCCCGTTCACCACCGCGACCCTGCCCCACCTGGTGTTGATGCCCCACTGCATGACCATGGTCGCGTCGGGTTTGATGCTGACGTCGACGAACTGGAAGGGGCCGCCCCCGAACCGGATCGTCCCGCGCCACTCGCCCGCGATGTCGCTGATGGACGTGACCGGTTTCTCGGGCGGCAGCGAGGCGCACCCGGCGAGGAGGAGGGCGATCAGCGCGATCCGCGCGGCGGCGCGGGCCGCCCGAGCGGCGATCACCGGGGCGGGCTCTGCCAGATGACGTGCCCCACGAAGAACGGCCCGAGGCTCGCCATGTACTCGGAGGTCTGGGCGGTCTTTCGCATGGCCTGGACCAGGTGGGAGAGCGGATGCAGCTCCTTGCCCACGAGGCCGATCAGGAAGTCATTGTCGTGGACGTCGAGGCCATGGCACACGAGACGGACATCGTGCGCGAGATCGGCGTCGCCGTACGCGCGTCCGATGGTGCCGTGCTCGCGGAGGATGGCCCCTTGCTCCTGCGCCGACAGCCTCGCGAAGGCGCCCGTGCGGCGGAGGGGATACCAGATGGCCCAGGGCCACGCGGGGTTGAGCACGGTCCGCCGCGGCCGCATGATGAGCCAGTCCTCGAGGTCGGACTCGAAGCCGCTCGCGTACGTGCGCCCGAGCATGGCGAGCTCGGGCTTGCGGGTGAGGGCTGCGAAGGGCTCGGCGCCCAGGATCTCGCGCTGGCGCGTGGCGAAGAAGGCGGGATCCTCGGCGAAGGTGAGCACGCCGACGCCACGGGGGTCGTGGAGATCGGCGTAGAGCACGGCCTCGAGCTGACTTCGCTCGAGCGCGGCCTGGAGCGCCTTGGGCTCGGCGCAGCCGCCGAAGGCCTGGAGCTGCATGAAGAGCCGGCGGTCGCACGTCTGCTGATTGGCGCCGCGCTCCGATGTATCGGGACTGGGGGGGAGCGGCGTCGCTCCTCCCCCAGCCCCCCCCACCGCCTCGATCATGGCATCGGGCCGGGCTAGCCGCCGCGCGTGTGCATCTCGAGATGGGGCCGGGCCCGCAGCTCGGTGATCTGGACGAGCGGCTGCCTGTCCTTCACGGCCAGCCGCTCCTCGGCGCCACGGTCGCGCCGGCCCTGCCAGGCGGAGCGGATGAGCGCGGCGATCTCCTCCTTCGACGATCCGTCCCGGAGCGATTTCCTCAGGTCGATACCCGCGGTGGCATAGAGGCAGAGGAGCCACTGCCCGTCGGCGGTGAGCCGGCTCCGATCGCAGGAGGCGCAGAAAGGCGCCGTGGTGGACGAGATGATGCCGAAGATCGTCCCGTCGGGGAGCCGGAAGCGGTCGGCGGGCGCCGAGGACTCCTCGACCACGGGCTCGACGGCGCCGTAGCGCGCGGCGAGGCGCTCGAGCATCTCGGCACGCGAGACCACCTGGTCCATGGTCCAGCGGGTGGCCCCGCCCACGTCCATGTACTCGATGAAGCGCACCTCGGCGCCCATGCGCGTGCCGAACTCGATGAGATCGGCGAGCTCGTCGTCATTGGTGCCGCGGATCACCACGCTGTCGAGCTTGAGCCCGCTCCAGCCCATGCGGTGGACGGCCTCGATGCCCTCGAGGACCTGGGCGTGGCTGTCCCGCCGCGTCAGCGCCCGGAAGCGGTCGGCCCGGAGGGTGTCGAGGCTGACGGTGACGCGGCCGATGCCCGCCTTCCGGAGCGCCTCCGCCTCGGCGGCCAGGAGGATGCCGTTGGTGGTGATGGCGAGATCAAGGATGCGCGGCTCGGCCGCGATCATGGCGACGAGGCGCGGGAGATCCTTGCGCAGGAGGGGCTCGCCACCCGTGAGGCGCACCTTGTCCACCCCGAGAGCGGCGAACACGCCCACGAGCCGGGCGATCTCCTCGAAGGTGAGGATGTCGCCCCGCGGCAGCCAGGCGTACTCCTCCTCCGGCATGCAGTAGCCGCACCGGAGATTGCAGCGATCCGTCACCGAGAGGCGGAGGTTGCGGAGCGGACGCTGCCACGTGTCGTGGATCACGGCAGATCGACCCAGACCTGGTCGCCCTCGAGGCTGACGGGGAAGCACGCCATCTTGACGGCGGGATTGTTCATGTTGGCGCCGCTCGTGACATCCCAGCGCCACGCGTGCCAGGGACACACGACCACGGTGCCGTCGAGATCGCCCTCGCCCAGGGGCCCGCCGCGGTGGGAGCAGGAATTGTCGAGGGCGTAGAAGGCCCCGGACACGTTGAAGAGGGCGAGGGTCCGGCCGTCCGCCTCGACCACGCGCCCCTCCCCGGGTGGCACGTCCGTGGTGCTTCCCACGCGCACGCGAGCCATGCCGACCCCTCAGGCCGTCGCGGGCTCGCCGAGCCCGGCCCGCTGCCACTCGCGGAGCAGACCCGGCTTCTTCACGCCCACGTCGAAGTGGTCCCAGGGGAAGATCTCGGCCTCGGGCCGAGTGCGCTGCGTGTAGAAGGCGGCCGCCCCGCTCCACTCGCGCAAGGCCCGGCGCCAGTCGCCGTCGAGCCGCGCCGCGAGCTCGATGAAGTCCGCCACGCGGCGATCGCCTCGGGCGAGGAGGGCCTGCAGCCCCGCCTCGCGCGGGTTCTCGTGCACGACGCGCACGGAGAGCCGCCGCGCGCCCTGCTTGATCGCCTCCAGCTTGGCCTCGAGATCGCGTGGCTCGTCGAAGGGCGCCCATTGAAAGGGCGTCCAGGGCTTGGGCACGAAGGAGGAGATCGATAGCGTCAGCTTGCCGAAGGGGTGACCGTCGGGCCCCGGCACGCGTAGCCGCTCGAGCATGCGACGCGCGAGGTCCACGATGGCGAGAACGTCCTCCATGGTCTCCGTGGGCTGGCCGATCATGAAGTAGCACTTGAGATTGGGGATGCCGTACTTCCGCAGGAGATCGCAGGCGGCCAGGAGCTGCTCGTCGGTGATGACCTTCCGGATGACTCGGCGCAGCCTCTCCGTGCCCGCCTCGGGCGCCATGGTCAGCGTCCGGTGCCCGCCGCGCTGGAGAGAGGCCACGAGATCCTCGGTCAGGCTGTCCGCCCGTAGCGACGAGATCGAGACCTCGACGCCGTACTCCTCGAGCATCTTCATGAGCTCGCCGATCCACGGATAGTCCGACACGCAGGCGCCCACCAGCCCCACGCGCGTGGACTCCTTGGCGATCTTGGCCACGGACTCCCGCAAGGCCTCGAGGCTCCGGTGCCGCACGGGCCGGTAGATCTGCCCTTCCAGGCAGAACCGGCAGCCTCTCCCGCACCCCTTGCCGACTTCGAGGAGGGCCATGTGCCCATACTCGGCCTTGGGCGTCTTGAGCATGGACCGCGTCTCGAAATCATCCACGTCGCGGAGCCGCCGCTTGACGATCACGGTCGGGGCCCCCGGCGCGCGGGGCGTCACCGCCTCGATGGTCCCGTCCGCCGCGTAGCCGACATCGAAGGCGCCCGGCACATAGATGCCGCCCAGCGACGCCAGGCGCTCGAGGAAGACGCGTCTCCGGCCGATCCCGGCCTCTGCCCCGCTCGCCCGCCACGCTTCCACGATCTCGCCCACCAGCTCCTCGCCCTCGCCCACGGCAACGGCGTCCATGAAGGGGGCGAGAGGCTCGGGATTGGAGAACGCGCACACGCCGCCCATGAGGACGATGGGATCGCCCTCGCCACGCTCGGCCGCCCGCAGCGGGATGCCCGCCATGTCGAGAAGCCGGACGGCATTGATGTAGTCGCCTTCGTAGGTGACGGAGAAGCCGATGAGGTCGAAGTCCTTGAGCGGACGGAGCGACTCGAGGGAGAAGGGGGCCGTCCCGCTCCTCCGCTGCTCCTCGAGATCCTCGGGATCCGGGAAGAAGACGCGCTCGCAGACCGCGTCGGGGATGGCGTTCAGGTGCTCGTAGATCGTCTGGAAGCCCAGGTTCGACATGCCCACGGCGTAACTGTTCGGATACACGAGGGCGATGGACATGCGTCCACCCCAGTCCTTGTGGACCTGGCCTTCCTCACCCGCGAGCAGGCTTTGGGCTTTGCGCTTGAGCTTCCAGGACATGCCGTGAGTTTACCATGCCGGCCGCGGCACCACGGCCGCGGCGGCGGTGGGGACGACGCGAGGAGGGAGACCTCGGGGCCTTGAGCTAGACCCCCATGATCTGTACGTCGATGTTGCGCGGCCGCGGACCGTCGAGCTCGGCGAAGAGAATGGACTGGAAGCGCCCGAGGGACAGCTCCCCGCCGCTGATGCCCACGGCCACGCTACGCCCGAGGAGGGCCGCGCGCAGGTGGGAATGCGCGTTGCCGCGCTCGCAGTCGGAATAGCGCGGATCGTCGTGGCGGTAGCTGTTGTTCTCGGTCACCAGCGACTGGATCATCGTCTTGACGTCCTCGATGAGGGCGCCCTGGAACTCGTTGACGAACAGCGCGCACGTGGTGTGCAGCGAATTGACGAGCAGGATGCCTTCCTTCACGTCCGCGCTCAGCATGATGTCCCGGATCTGCTTGGTGATGTCGAGGACCTGGGTGTGGTTCTCACTCAGCATCGTGAACGTCTTCCGCACGACCTTGAGGGTCTCCACTGCCTTGCCTCCCTCGTCGCGGGCGCGTCCTGCCATCAACGCCCGTGCACGTGTTCACCGCGCTGCTGGTGCCGAGGGAGGGAATCGAACCCCCACGGCCCGGCAGGGCCAGCGGATTTTAAGTCCGCTGCGTCTCCCAGTTCCGCCACCCCGGCGCCTGC
>WNFF01000078.1_pt1 | contig 77327 bp, 69 predicted proteins | sample 5400441 | NCBI WGS metagenome assembly WNFF01 (sample SAMN13153345, study PRJNA577476) | soil metagenome | isolation source: 120 cm saprolite under Douglas fir tree site 2 hole 3 replicate 1 | place: USA:California | collected 2015-04-18 | reverse complement strand
CGGGTGCCCTGACCGGCTATCCGGGTGCCCCGCCTGGCTATCCGGGTGCCCTGACCGGCTATCCGGGTGCCCCGCCTGGCTATCCGGGTGCCCCGACCGGCTATCCGGGTGCCCCGCCTGGCTATCCGGGTGCCCCGACCGGCTATCCGAGTGCCCCGCCTGGGTATCCCGGCGCCCCGCCTGGCTATCCGGGCGCTCCGCCTGGCTATCCACAGGACACGCCCTAGCGCAGCGTGACTGCCGCGGTTATGCTCCTTCCGCGGTGTGTCCTTCGGCGGGGTGGGCCCGCCGCGGGGTCCGTACGGGCGGAGGTTGGCGAAATGCCGACTGGAGGACAACGCGGACGGATGCTGGCCGCGGCGCGGGCGACCAGGACGCCGGCCCGGCACCGCTGGCGGTCGCCACCCGAGCGGGCTGCCGGGGCGGGGCGGCCGGCACCGCGAGGCTGGTGGCGGGCCCTGTCTCCGCGGCGGCGCTTCTTGACCGGCGGCGGGGCAGCCGCGTTAGTCCTGTTGGCGGCGGGGCTGTTGCTCTGGCCGTCATCGAGCGGCGATACCACGTCGGGAGCCCGTGAGTACCTGGCATCGTTCACGGCGTGCCTGCTCACCGATTCGCACGGGCTGGCGCCGACTGAGACGGCACTGGTGTGGCGCGGGATGGAGAACGCGTCGCTCGCCACCCAGGCCAAGGTGGAGTACATGCCAGTCATGTCCGGATCGACGGCGGCGGCAGCGGCGCCGTACCTGGCCAGCCTGCTCCAGCGGCACTGCAACGTCGTGGTGGCTACCGGGCCTGCCCAGGTGGCGGCGGTCAGGGCGCAGGCCAGGCGGTTCCCGTCCGTGCAGTTCGTTGTCCCGGGCCCGGTGCTGGCCGGGTCGCACGTGATCGGGCTACGGGTCCCGGCGGCCGGCCTGCCCGCCGCCGTGGCCAACGTCATCACCGCCGCGCTGCACCGCTCTGACTGATCAGCCGGCCTAGCAGTTGGCCGGCCTGTCAGTCAGCCGAGCTATCGGTCAGCCGAGCTATCGGTCAGCCGAGCTATCAGTCAGCCGGCCTGTCAGTCAGTCACAACGTGCGGAGTGGCTTGCCGTGGTGCACTGTTATCAGGTTGCGGTCGGTGAAGTTCTCCACCGACCAGCGGCCGAACCGGCCCCAGCCGCTCTCCTTGACCCCGCCGATGGGCAGGATGGGCTCGGCGTACATGGTGGGCCCGTCGCGCGCAGCAGCAGCCGCTGTCGTGCCCCGGGCGGGGTGGCCTTCCAGGACGGGAAGGCAGCGGCGGCGGACTCGACGGCACGCCGGGCATCGGCGGCGGTGCTGGCGGGCACCTGCGCGAAGACACTGCCGTCGTAGGGGCTGAAGTCCTCGAACGTTCCTCCGCCCTCCGCGTCGGCCCATTCCCCGGCGATGAACTGCTGGTACCGGTGCGGGCTGGCCGGGGACTGGCCAGATGTGCTGATCATGGAGGATCCTCGGGGTTCTCGGGTCGGCTCTGATCCGGTCAGGTGCCGACAAGTCTAACCACCTACCGTGGTAGGCAGTAGGCTGCATGGGCGCGGGTCGGGCGAGCGCTACGGCCCATAGTGCGCGGTCCAGCGCGGTCCAGCGCGGTCCAGCGAAGTCCAGCGCGGCACAGCGCGGCACAGCGCGGCACAGCGCGGCACAGCGCGGAGAGGTGAGCACATGGCAGCGAATGGGCGTCCCGTTGTCCTGGTTACGGGTGCCTCGCGCGGCATCGGGCGCAGCAGCGCGCTCGCCTTTGCGAGGCGGGACTTCGACGTGGTGGTCAACTACGCGACCAGCCAGGCCGGGGCCGATGCTACCGTCGGTGCCGTGGCCGCACTCGGCGCCAGGGCGATCGCCTGCCAGGCTGATGTCGCCGACGAGCCCGCCGTGCTGGCCATGGCTGACCAGGTCAAGTCGGCCTTCGGTCGGCTGGATGTCCTGGTCAGCAATGCGGGGACCACCATTGACACGCCGCCCGCCGACCTGGACGACCTAGACATGGCGGGCTGGGACCGGGTCTTCGCGGTGAACGTCCGGGGCATGGTGCAGGTCGTCCGCGCCTGCGTCCCGATGCTCCGCCAGTCACCCATCGCGGCCATCGTGACCACGTGCAGCATCGCCGGGCTGCGGCCCGGCCCGCAGTCGCTGCCGTACTCGGCGTCGAAAGCGGCGGCGGTGAACCTGACCAAGACCCTGGCCGGGGCGCTCGGCCCGAAGATCAGGGTGAACGGGGTCGCGCCGGGGTGGATCGCGGGGGAGTGGATGGAGCATCAGCTCGGCGGCAACTACGACCGGCTGATGGAACGGCGGGCCAGGCTGACCCCGCTGCAGCGGGTGGCGACGCACGACGACGTGGCCGAGACGATCTCACTTGATCACGGTCGTGACCGGGCCGGTCGTGGTGGTCGATGGGGGATTCATCCCGGTCACTTGATCACGGTCGTGACCGGGCCGGTCGTGGTCTCGATAGCGGATTCGCCTCGGTCACATGATCACCGTTCGTGGATCTTGCTCTGGCCTGTTCCCGCTTGTACGCTACCTACTCAAGTAACTACTATCGAGATCCATGGACCGTCAGCCCGCCCCGGCCCGCATCGAAGGGACAGTCATGGTCATCGACGCCTACTGGCCGTGGCCCGCGGATACGGGGCGGCGGGCGTGGCTGCTGCCGACCGGGAGGCTCTCGGCGGGGCCATCAAGGAAGGGCTCGCCTCAGACCAGGTCGTCGTGGTGCACGTTCCCGTGGTCAAAGTCACGCCGTAGCGGCTACCGCCACGATGTGCCCAGCAGCAGGACAGGAGAAGGAGATGCCCAGCCAGGTGGTCACGATCCAGCGCCCGGGGGCGCGGCCATGCTAGATGGCGTCGTCCCCTTCCCGGCTGATTTCGCGGCCCGCTACCGCGCCGCCGGGTACTGGCAGGATCGCCCGCTCATCGACGGCTTCCGCGACGTGTTCCAGAGGTTCGCCACCCGGATCGCCGTCGTGGACGGCACCGATGAGATCACCTATGGCCAGGTCGATGAGCGGTCCACGCAGCTGGCCCGGGCCCTGCTCGACCGCGGCATCCGGCCGCTCGACCGGATGGTGGTGCAACTGCCGAATGTGGCCGGGTTCGTGTACCTCTACCTCGCGCTGCAGAAGGTCGGAGCGATCCCGATCCTGGCCCTGCCGGGCCACCGGCGCCGGGAGATCGACCAGTTCGCCGGGATCTCGGACGCGATCGCTCTGGCCATCCCGGCCCAGGCCAGAGGGTTCGACTACATTACGATGGCGAAGACGATCATGGCTGATCACCCGGGGCTGAGGCTGTGCCTGGTGCAGGGCGCCGACCAGGAGCGACTGCCGGACGGCTTCATCTCGATCGAGGAACTGCTCGCGGCTGAGCCGTCGGCCGATGAGGACGCGCTCGCCGCGGTGGAGATCGACCCGGCCGACCCGGCGGTGTTCCTGCTGTCCGGCGGTACCACCGGGATACCCAAGCTCATCCCGCGCAGCCACAACGATTACCTGTGCAACTCCAGGCTCGCCGCCTCGGTCTGCGACATCGGTGAGGGTGACGTCCTGCTGCTTGTCCTGCCCATCGAGCACAACCTGCCGCTCGCCTGCCCCGGCTTGCAGGGCTTCCTGCTCAGCGGCGCGACCGCGGTGCTCGCCGCGAGCACCCGGCCGGAGGACGTGTTCGCCCTCGTCGAGCGGCACCGGGTCACCCACATCCACGTCGTGCCGGCGCTGCTCATCCGGTGGCTGGATGACCCGTCGCTGGCCCGCTACGACCTCTCGTCGCTGCGGATCATTCAGAGCGGCGGGCAGCGCCTGCAGCCGGAGGTGCGCCATCGGGCGCAGGTGGCGCTCCCCGGGTGCTTCATCCAGGAGAACTTCGGCATGGCCGAGGGGCTGATCATGTTCGTCCGCGCCGACGACCCGGACGAGGTCAGGCGGGAGACGTGCGGCCGTCCTGTCTGCCCCGGCGACGAGGTGAAACTGGTCGATGAGGACGGCATCGAGGTTCCCCCGGGGGAGGTGGGGGAACTCATCGTCCGCGGCCCGTACACGCTGCGCGGGTACTTCCGGTTACCGCAGCACAACGCGCGGGCCTTCTCCCCGGACGGCTTCTACCGTTCCGGTGACCTGCTCCGGATGCACCCGTCCGGGAACTACATCGTCGAAGGCCGGCGGAAGGACCTCATCAACCGAGGTGGTGAGAAGATCAGCGCGGAAGAGGTGGAGAACCTTATCCTGGTCCACCCCAGCGTGCTGAACGTAGCCTGCGTCCCCTACCCCGACCATGTGCTGGGCGAGCGGATGTGCGCTTGCGTGGTGCTGAAGCCGGGCCGCTCGCTTACCCTCGACGAGCTCGTCGGATTTCTCGGCGGATTCGACATGGCGAAGTTCAAGCTGCCGGAACGGCTCGAGATCCTCGATTCCCTTCCGCTGTCAGGCTTCGGCAAGGTGTCCAAGCAAGAACTGGCCGGCCGCCTCGCCAGCCCGGGGCATCCATGACCGCGAGGGCGTATCTCGTGGATCTCGGCCGTCGCGAGCGGACGCCCAGCAGGCCGGCGATCCGCGGGACACGCCCTGGCTCAGGCGGTGAGCTTCCGGCGCCGGGACTTGCCGCCGGAACGCGCCGCCGACGCCGCCGCGTCGGGTGTCACGAGGCCTTCGAGCCCGGGGCCGTACCGCTCGGCGAGGATGCTGCCGAAGTCCTTGGCGATCTGCTGCACGTACATGTCGTGCCGCACATAGCCCTTGACGGCTGCCGCCAGCAGATGGTCGTCGGCCCGCAGGGCGTCCCACGCCGTGCCGTCCGCCGCCAGCGCCCACAACACCTGGGTGCCATCAACGACGAGGGCCAGATGCCGTGCCTGGTGATGGCGGTAGATGACCCCGTCCGTGCTCAAGTGCCTGAGCAAGCGGCCGTTCCTCACCTCCACCCCGGCCGGGCCGAAATGCAGGATGTCGCTCTGCACGCCGCGCTCGTCCGCCCGGCCGACCGCGCTGACCACCGCGGACGCGTTGTCGCAGTTGAGCGACAGGTAGATGTGGCGCCGCGCCCCATCGATCATCTCGACGCCATGTTTCTCGATCTCGTCCCACCGGGTCAGCACCGGAAGGACCCGGAAGTTGGCTGTGCCCTCGGGGGTGACCGAGCGCGTCAGCTCCAGCTCGGCATCGGCCAACCGCCGGTGGAACGCGGTTTCGAGCTGGGCCAGCAGCTGGGCGGGCGGCAGGGCAACGAACCGGACGGGCTCGCCCTCGATGGGGATGGCAGCTCCCTTGCGCGCCAGCCGGCGCAGCGTCTCGTACACCTTCGGCTGCGGGATGCCCGTCACGTTGGACAGGGCATAGCCGGTGATGGGTGGTTGGCCCAGCAGGCCGACGTAGGCCCGCGCCTCGTAATGCGAGAAACCCAGCTCGATCAGCCGCTCGACGGAACCTGGATCGTCCGTCACCATCCGCACAGCCTCCGATATGGCGCGCTAGTCACTACCGCTGTAACAAGCCCAGATTACCAGCCCCGGCTGGCCGGCCGGGAAACCGTCCTCAGCCTGGAGGCCTGGGTTCACCGCGGCCAGGAGCCAGGTGCTCACCACAGTAAGGAGGTCGGGCGATGGGGACCATGAGACGGATCGACCTGCATTGCTACCCCGGGACAGAAGAATGGGTCAAATCGCAGGGCCCGTACGTGGACGCGCTCGCCAGGTACTGGGGCCGATCCTGGGCAGGCAGGGCTGAGGACGAGGTGGTGGCCGACGTGGCCAGCGCCGGGGTAGAGGCCGTGCTCGTTGCGTTCGACATCGAATCCCTGACTGGTGCCCCCCCGTGCACGAGCGCCTATGTCGCCGGGATGCGCGACCGCCATCCCCAGACCTTCATCCAGGCATGGGGAGCGGTCGACCCGCTGAAGGGCGAGCAGGCGGTCGCCGAGGCCGTCACGGCCGTCGAGGTACACCACGTGCTGGGATTTCATTTCCATCCGATCATCGGCCATTTCTCCGTGGACGACCCTGACCTCCGCCCGCTCTTCGAGGCGATCGATGGCATGGGGGTGCCCGTCATGATTGACGTCGGGACGACCGGGATGGGGGCCGGCCTCCCCGGTGGCCTGGGAGCGCGGCTGTCACACGCCCACCCGATGGCGATCGACAACCTCGCCGCGCAGTTCCCGGGGCTGACCATCATCGCGTCCCATCCGGGCTGGCCCTGGGTCGAGGACATGACGGCTGTCGCCCTGCACAAGGCCAATGTGTACTGGGAACTCTCTGGCTGGGCACCGAAATACTTTCCACCCGGGGTGCGGAAGGACATCCGCGGCCGTCTCCGCGAGAAGGTGATGTTCGGCAGTGACCATCCCAGCATGACCTATGAGCGGGTGCTCAAGGAGTGGGACGAACTCGGCTACGACGAAGCTGTCATGAGCCTCGTCTTCCACGAGAACGCCGAGCGCGTCCTCGGCCTGTGAGGGCAGCGCCCAGGGGACACACCCGGCGCCCGGGCAGGCCGGACAGGGCAGCCCCGCCGCCGGCCCGGCCTGCCCACCATGCGGACGTATTCAGCGGCTGCACCGCCCCCTCCGTAGACTGTGCGGGTGCTTTCCAGGATCGATCTACGCGGATCATCGGCAGCCGCCCTGAGCAGGGAAAAGCTCGCCGGGGTGCTGCCGCGCGCGGAACTTGACGTCGAGGCGGCGGTGGCCGCGGTCCGGCCCATCTGCGAGGACGTCCGCCATCGTGGGGCCGCCGCGGTGCGCGAGTACACCGCCCGGTTCGACGGCGTTGACCTGCCCACCACCCGGGTCCCGGCCCGCGCGCTGGCCGAGGCGCTGCAAGCGCTGGCCCCGGATCTGCGCGCCGCGCTGGAGGAGGCCATCCGCCGGGTGCGACTGGTGCACGAGGCGCAGCGGCCACCGGACACAACCACCACGGTCGCACCAGGCTCCTTTGTTACCGAACGTTACGTTCCAGTCGATCGCGCCGGTGTCTACGTGCCGGGTGGGCTGGTGGCCTACCCCTCATCGGTGATCATGAATGTGGTCCCGGCACAGGTCGCGGGGGTGGCCAAGATCGCCGTGGCCTCTCCACCGCGCCCGAGCCGGGCCAAGCTGGACGCCACCCAGCAAGACCTGCCGGGCGGTGACGCGCTTGCCGATGGGAACACGCTTGCCGATGGGAACACGCTTAGCGATGGGAACACGCTTGGCGATGGGGAAACGCTTGGCGATGGGGACGGGAGGCCCGGCGGGGACGGGCTGCCTGACCAGGCCGTGCTCGCGGCCTGCGCGCTGCTCGGCGTGGACGAGGTGCACGCGGCGGGCGGCGCCCAGGCCATCGCCATGTTCGCCTACGGCACGGCTGATTGCGCCGCCGCGGACACCGTGACGGGCCCTGGAAACGTCTATGTCGCGGCGGCCAAGCGACTGCTGCTCGGCACGATCGGCACGGACGCGGAGGCCGGCCCGACCGAGGTCGCGATCATCGCCGATCACACCGCGGACCCGGAATTCGTCGCCGCCGACCTGATCGCCCAGGCCGAGCATGACCCGCTGGCCGCCTGCCTGCTGATCACGACCGACGCCGGGCTCGCCGACCGCACCGACGAGGCACTCGGCCGCCAGGTCGCCGCGGCCCGGCACCGTGAACGAGTGCAAGCTGCCCTGGACGGCCAGTCCGCCTGCGTGCTCGTGGACAACCTGGACGCCGCCCTGGCGGTCGCCGACGTATGGGCGCCCGAGCACCTGGAAATCCAGGCCGAGGGCGCCGCCGGGCTCGCGCGCCGGGTCCGCAACGCGGGCGCCGTCTTCGTCGGCCCCTATGCCCCGGTATCCCTCGGCGACTACCTCGCGGGTTCCAACCACGTGCTGCCCACCGGCGGCACCGCGCGGCACAGCGGCGGCCTGTCCGTGCTGTCCTTCCTGCGCGGCATCCACCTGGTCGAGTGCGACGAGGCCGCGCTCGCCGGGGTCGCGCCGTACATCGACGCCCTGGGCGGCGCCGAGGACCTGGCCGCGCACGTCGCCGCCGTCCGCGTCCGGGTGCCGGCCGCCTGGACGCCGCGATGACTGGCCTGCCCCTGCGAAAGGACCTGGTCGGCCAGAGTCCCTACGGGGCGCCGCAACTGGATGTGCCTGTCCAGTTGAACACGAACGAGAACCCGTACCCGCCGTCGCCCGCGCTGGTCCGCGCCATCACCGACGCGGTCTCTGAGGTCGCGGGCGCGCTCAACCGCTACCCCGACCGGGACGCGGTCGCGCTCCGCGAGGACCTCGCCGGTTACCTTGGGCACGGGCTCACCGGGGACCAGGTCTGGGCGGCCAACGGGTCCAACGAGATCATCCAGCAACTGCTGCAGGCGTTCGGCGGACCTGATGGCGTCGCGCTCGGATTCGAGCCGTCCTACTCGATGCACCCACTCATCGCGCTGGCCACCTGCACCCCGTGGGTCCGTGCGGCCAGGGACGCCGACTTCGGCCTGGACCTCGGTCGCGCGGTCGATGTGATCCGCGCGGAGCGGCCGGCCGTGACCTTCCTCACCTCGCCGAACAACCCGACCGGGACTTCGCTCCCTACAGCGGTCATCGAAGCGGTCTGTGAGGCCGCGCCCGGCGTGGTGGTGGTCGACGAGGCGTACGCGGAGTTCGCCAGGGACGGCACGCCGAGCGCGCTCGCCCTGCTGCCCGAGCACCCTCGGCTCGTGGTGACCCGCACGATGTCCAAGGCGTTCGCGTTGGCCGGCGCGCGGGTCGGCTACCTGGCGGCCGATCCCGAGGTGCTCAGCGCACTGCTGCTGGTCCGGCTGCCCTATCACCTGTCCTCCGTGACCCAGGCCGTGGCGCGGGCCGCCCTGGCGCATAGGGACGAGCCGCTCGCGACGGTTCAGGCCATTCGCGCGGAACGGGACGACCTCGTCACCTGGCTGCGCGGCCGCGGGCTCGCCGTGGCGGACTCGGACGCCAACTTCGCCTTGTTCGGGGAGTTCACCGACCGGCACGCGGTCTGGCAGGCGCTACTCGACCGCGGTGTGCTGATCCGCGAGACCGGACCGCCGGGCTGGCTTCGGGTTACCGTCGGCCGACCTGAGGAGATGACCGCGTTCCGCGACGCGCTGGACGCGGTGCTACACGAGACGTCAGGCGCTGGGCCCGGCCGGCCCAGCGCCCGGCCGGGGAGGGTGCACCAGTGAGCGAGCCAAAGGGGCGCGGCGGTGCCTGGATTGAGGAGCGAAGTGTGAGCGAGCCGGAGGGGCGCGGCGGTGCCTGGACTGAGGAGCGAGGGACGAGCGACGAGGGAAGGCGCCGCAGTGAAGGGGGAACGGGGAGGCGGGCGGGGCCCCGGAGGCGAGCGGGGGAGCACAGCACATGAGCGAGCCAAAGGGGCGCGGCGGTGCCTGGACTGAGGAGCGAGGGACGAGCGACGAGGGAAGGCGCCGCCTTCAGGCGCCCCGGAGGCGAGCGGGGGAGCACAGCACATGAGCCGGACGGCACGGGTGGAACGGATCACCAAGGAGACCAGCGTCCTCGTCGAACTGGACCTCGACGGCACCGGCACGGCCGCCGTGCGCACCGGTGTCCCGTTCTTCGATCACATGCTCGCCCAGCTGGCCAAGCACGGGCTGCTCGACCTGAGCGTCCAGGCCAGCGGCGACATCGAGATCGACGCGCATCACACGGTCGAGGACACCGCGCTGACACTGGGTCAGGCGCTGCGCGAGGCGCTCGGCGACAAGTCGGGCATCTGCCGTTTCGGCGACGCGGTCATCCCGCTGGACGAGACGCTGGCCCGCGCGGCGATCGACCTGTCCGGCCGGCCGTACCTGGTGCACGCCGAGCCGGACGGCATGGCGCCGCTGATCGGCACCTACGACACCACGCTGACCAGGCACTTCTTCGAGTCAGTGACGTCGTCGGCGGGCATCTGCCTGCACCTGGACGTCACCGGCCGCAACCCGCACCACATCGTGGAGGCCCAGTTCAAGGCGGTTGCCCGCGCACTCCGCGCGGCCGTCGCCCCCGACCCCCGCAACCCCGGCATCCCCAGCACCAAAGGCGTCCTGTGACCCAGCTCCCCCAACCCTCCTCCATGATCGCGTCCTTCCCACTCCCCATTTCCATGATCGCGGTTGATAGGTGGTCGTATAGGCCCCCAGTAATCCACCGCGATCATGGAGAAGGGGTATGCCCGGGGGTCCGGCCATGGGTCCGGGGTTTCCCCGGGGTTTGCGCTGTGTCCCCCGGGCGAGCAGGGCACCGCGATCATGGAGGGCGCGAGTCGTGAGGCGGCCCCGGGCCGCTGAGGCGGCCGGCTCATGTGGGGCTGGGCGATGAAGCGGCCGCGGGTCGCTGTGCTCGACTACGGTTCTGGAAACATTCGTTCGGCTGAAAAAGCGCTGGTGCGGGCGGGAGCGGACACGACCGTGACCGCGGATGCGGAAACCGCGCTCAATGCGGATGGGCTGGTGGTGCCCGGGGTGGGCGCGTTCGCCGCGTGCATGGCCGGGTTGCGGGCGGTCCGCGGTGACGTGGTGATCGACCGGAGGCTGGCCGGGTCGAGGCCGGTGCTCGGCATCTGCGTCGGCATGCAGGTGCTGTTCGCCGACGGGGTCGAGCATGGCGTGCGCACGGAAGGGTGCGGCCAGTGGCCCGGAACCGTCGAGCGGCTGACCGCTCCGATCCTGCCGCACATGGGCTGGAACACGGTCCGCGCCGCCGCCGGGTCCCAGCTGCTGGCCGGCATCGGCCCCGGCACCCGGTTCTACTTCGTGCACTCCTATGCGGCCCGCTCGCTCCCGCTCAAACCTGGTGGCCCGCTGGCGCCGCCGCTGGTCACCTGGGCCGAGCACGGGGAGCCGTTCATCGCGGCCGTGGAGAACGGCCCGCTCACCGCGACCCAGTTCCACCCCGAGAAGTCCGGCGACGCGGGCGCCGCGCTGCTGGCCAACTGGCTGGAGATGGTGCGTTGATGCGGCTCACTTTGCTGCCTGCGGTGGATGTGGCCGACGGCCAGGCGGTCCGGCTTGTCCAGGGCGCGGCGGGCACCGAGACCGGTTACGGGGATCCGCTGCAGGCCGCGCTGGCCTGGCAGGCGGCCGGGGCACAGTGGATCCACCTGGTCGACCTGGACGCCGCGTTCGGCCGCGGGTCCAACGCGGCGCTGCTCGCCTCCGTGGTGGCGCGGCTGGACATCGCTGTGGAACTGTCCGGCGGCATCCGCGACGAGGCGTCGCTGGCCGCGGCGCTGGCCACCGGGTGCACGCGGGTGAACGTCGGCACCGCGGCGCTGGAGAGCCCGGACTGGGTGCGCGGCGCCATCGCCGAGCACGGCGACAAGATCGCGGTGGGCCTGGATGTGCGGGGGAGCCGGCTCGCCGCTCGTGGCTGGACCCGCGACGGCGGCGACCTGGACGAGACCCTGGCCCGGCTGGAAGCCGATGGCTGCTCCCGGTTCGTGGTCACCGACGTGACCCGGGACGGCACGCTGACCGGCCCCAACCTGGACCTGCTGCGGGCGGTCTGCGCGCGCACCTCCCGGCCGGTGATCGCCAGCGGCGGTGTGTCCAGCCTTGATGATCTGAACGCGATCGCGGCGCTGGTGCCGGAGGGCGTGGAAGGCGCCATCATCGGCAAGGCGCTATACGCGGGGGAGTTCACCCTGGAGCAAGCGCTGCGGGCGGTGGCCGGGTGACACGGTGGGGCGGTGGCCGGGTGACACGGTGGGGCGGTGGCCGGGTGACGCGGCGGGGCGGTGGCCGCGTGACGCGGCGGGGGGTGGCCGGGTGACGCGCCGGGTCTCGTCCGGGGCCGCGTGGGAGCCGGTCGTCGGGTACAGCCGCGCGGTGGCCGCGGGTGACTACGTGTTCGTGTCCGGCTGCACGTCGGTGCTCGGCGCGGACTTCGTGCACGAAGGCGACGCCTACGCGCAGACGACGCAGGCGATCAGCAACCTGCGAGCCGCCCTCGATGAGCTGGGCGCCGCGCTCTCGGATGTAGTGCGGACCCGCATGTTCGTCACCGACATCTCGCGCTGGGAGGAGTACGGCCGCGCGCATGGCGCCGCGTTCAGCGATGTCATGCCCGCCACGTCCATGATCGGAGTATCAGCCTTGATCGATCCGCGGATGCTGGTCGAGGTCGAGGCGGTCGCCTACAGCCCAGGAGTCGGAGCCCGATGACCCCCCCGCCGTGCCTGCTGCCGCCGGTTGGCTGTGGACAACACTCAGCAGTTAGGTTTTTGGCCCCTATAGGGGCCAAAAACCTAACTGATAACCTGACCCGCCCTCGGAGGCCGGCGTGACGGTCGCGGTCAGGGTGATTCCGTGTCTGGACGTGGACGCGGGGCGGGTGGTCAAGGGGATCAACTTCCGTGACCTGCGCGATGCGGGCGACCCGGTGGAACTGGCGGCCGCCTATGACGCGGAGGGCGCGGACGAGGTCGTGTTCCTCGATATCACCGCGTCCAGCGGCGGCCGGGAGACCATGCTTGACGTGGTCCGCCGGACCGCCGACCAGGTGTTCATCCCGCTCACCGTCGGTGGCGGGGTGCGGAGCGTGGACGACGTGGACCGGCTGCTGCGCGCCGGCGCGGACAAGGTGTCGCTGAACACCGCGGCGATCGCCCGGCCCGAGTTGCTTGGCGAGGCAGCACAGCGGTTCGGCTCGCAGTGCGTGGTGCTGTCGGTCGATGCCCGGCGGGCCGCGGCCGGGCCAACGAGCGGGTTCGAGGTGACCACGCATGGCGGCCGGCGGGGCACCGGCATCGACGCGATCGAATGGGCCGCGCGCGGGGTCGGGCTCGGCGTCGGCGAGATCCTGCTCAACTCCATGGATGCCGATGGCACCAAGGCAGGGTTCGACCTAGAGCTGATCAAGGCGGTCCGCGCGGTGGTCGATGTGCCCGTGATCGCCAGCGGCGGCGCCGGTGAACTCGCGCACTTCGCCCCGGCGGTCGCGGCCGGGGCCGACGCCGTGCTCGCCGCGAGCGTGTTCCACTTCGGGCAGTTGCGGATCGCCGAGGTAAAAGACGTGCTACGCGCCGCGGGCTGCCCGGTCCGCTGACCCTGGGCTTCAGGTCGCCCGCGGTCCGCCTACCCGGGGCTTCAGGGCGCTGACTGTGAGGCTCAGGCCGCCAACCGGGGCGCTCAGCCCGCCGACCGGGGGCTCAGCCCGCCAACCGGGGGGCTCAGCCCGCCGACCGGGGCTCAGGCCGCCGTCCTGGGACTCAGCCCGCCGACCGGGGCTCAGGCCGCCGTCCTAGGGCTCAGGCCGCCGACCCTGGGCTCAGGCCGGGTCCCATCGCGGCACCGACGATGCCCGCGTCGTTGTGCAGCGCCGCGGGGACGATGCGCGCCCGGATGCTGGTCAGCAACGGGATGAACTTGTCGGCCTTCCTGCTGATCCCGCCGCCGATGATGAACAAGTCCGGCGCGACTAGGGCCTCCACGTGATCGAGGTAATTGTCCACCCGGCCGGCCCAACTGCCCCAGCTGAGATCGTGCAGTACCTTGGCCCGCTCCGACGCCCGGCTCTCCGCGTCGTGGCCGTGTATCTCGATGTGGCCGAATTCGGTATTCGGCACCAGGGTGCCGGCCCGGAACAGGGCGCTGCCGATCCCCGTGCCGAACGTCAGCATCATCACGGTCCCCTGCTCCCCGGCGCCCGCGCCGAACTTCATCTCGGCCACTCCCGCCATGTCGGCGTCGTTGAGCACCGCGACCTCGAGCCCGGTCGCCTCGGCGAACAGGGCACGGGCGTCAAGGCCGATCCACGCCGGGTCGAGGTTGTGCGCCGTCATCGTGATCCCGTTGATCACCACCCCCGGAAACGTGATTCCGGCCGGGCCGGTCCAGCCGAAACCCTTGGCCAGGTCCCGCACCACGCCCGCGATCACATCGGGAACCGCCGGGCGGGGAGTGGGCACCTTGACCCGCTCGCCTGCCAGCGTGCCTGTGGTCAGGTCGACGGGCGCTGCCTTGATCCCTGTGCCGCCGATGTCGATGCCGAGTACCTGCAACTCACAGCCTCCGTCCGGACATGCACTGGCGCTGCCGCGGCCGGACCGTGTCAGCGATCCATCCCATCGTGCCCCTCCGGCAGCCTATCGGTAACTGCCGATCGCCAGAACTAGCCCGATTTGTGCCATATATCCTAATTGTTGGCCGACCCATGCGGACCGTTCAGGTCCGCGTCACCCGGCGACGATTGACTGAGCGGGTCCGGTTCTGGCCGGTGATGGCGGGCAGGCAGTGAAGGTTGGTGCGGATAACGGTTGTGCTGGGCGGCGGCGTGCCCGGATGCCGGGTCGGCGTGATGCGGGAGGGCCGCATCGAGCAACTCGCGCCGCCCACCGACGTCTACTCGCGCCCGGCGACCGCGTTCGTGGCCGAGTTCGTCGGCCTCACCAACCGACTGGCGGGCACGGTCAGCGGGTCGACGGTGCAGGTGCGGGGACGCGACCTGACGCTGGTGGACCTCTCCACCGCAGCGGGTCCGCCGCGCCCTACCGGGCCATCGAGATCATCAAAGGCGAGCCGCACATCGTCCGCGATGACTTCGGCGTGGCCTCCCCGGGATCCCCGGACGCGCGGGGCAATACGGCGGCGCGTCCGCTGCCCGCCGATGCCGGTACCGCGCTGGCGCCCGCGGCGCCGGTCAGTGGCGCCAGGCCGGGTCGGCTAGCTTCTCTATCGCGGTCTCGTTGCCTTCCAGCCTGACCTGCGCCGCGGAGGTCCTGCCGAGCACCCACAGGGTCAACTCCGCCGGGCTGCCGGTGATCGTGACCACCGGGGTACTGGCCTTGGCCGTGATCCGGACCTGTTGCGGGCCAGGGTCCGCGGGAGGGTCGTCCCTGACCAGTTCGATTCCGACGGGTGCCTTGCGCAGCAGGAACTTGGCCAGGCGGAGTCGCTGCCACAGCGCCTCGGTTAGGTCCGTGCTGACATCCCGCTGCTCCCAGCCCGGTGCGCCGCGCCGCACATCCTCGTGGTGCACGAAGTACTCGACGAAGTTGGCCCGCTGGTCCACGCCCGGAATCGCGAAGAAGGACAGCTTCGGAGGGCCGTTACGGATGGTCTCGACCAGTTGCGGGTACGGCGTCCGCTGGCTGAGCGAGCGCTGTACGCGCTTGGTGTAGGAGGCCAGCGGGCCGCCCATCACGCCAGCCCCCGCGTCCGGCCGGTGCTCCCGCAGCACCAGGTGCGCGGCGAGGTCCCCGGTTGTCCAGCCCTCGCATAGCGTGGGCCCTTGTGGGCCGGTCTGGTCTAGCCCGAACTTGCGTGATCTTGGTAGTGCGGCCAGTGGTCTGACCTGGTGTGATGGCGACGGTCAGGGGGCCGGGCGGGCTGGTGTTACTGGCTACTGGATGGTGAGGGGCACTGGGGCGCCGAGCAGTTCGAAGACCCGCCGCTGGACGGGGGTGGGGCTGGTGAGTTTCTCGATCCGCTGGCCGCTGAAATTGATGGTCTGGCGGTCGAGGGTGGAAAGGTGGCCGAGGAGGTCGCCGTATTTGCGGACCGGCAGGCGGCCGGTGTTGCATTTGCGGCCGTCCTTTGCTGTTGCTTGTGCTGAGCGCCGTGCGGGGGATACGGGGTCGTCATTTACGGGGATGTCCTGGTCGGTGAAGGTGAGTTCGGCCAGTGCGCCGCGCAGGTGCCAGGTGAGGTAGGCGGCGAGCATGCAGATCAGGATGTGGCCGCGGACGCGGTTGCCGAGGTAGTGGTAGATGGGCCGCAGGTCCAGGTCGTCGGCCTTGGTGATGCGGAAGTCACGCTCGACGTATTTGAGGTTCTTGTAGGCGGTGATGACCCCGGCCGGGCCGAGGATGTCTTCTTTCACGCTGGTGCGTATGACGTATATCCCGTCGAGGGCTGCCTCGGCGGTGATCTTCTCCTGATCGCGGCGGAAGGTGAATGCTGTGCCGGTGATCTCGCGGAGGAAGTGCTTGCCGACCTTGTGCTTGCCGATGACCTTCCCGGCCCGCTCGCCGATCTCGCCTGCGCCGTCCAGCCGGCCGGCGTCGGCAGAGGCCCTGATTTTCGCCAGGTCTTTCTCGGTGGCGGCGAGCAGGTCCTCGCGTTTGCGTGCCCGCTCAGCGGCCAGGAAAGGGTTGTGGCAGCAGATCAGCCGCTCCCCGGGATAATCGGGATGGGTGATCTCGGCAAAGTTCTGCTGATCGAACAGCGACATCTGCAGTGGGCCGTCGTCCCTGGCCAGCGCCGCGATCGCCGGGGCGCGCAGCGCGGTGATCCAGTCCATGCCCTTCAGCTTGCTCAGGTCGCTGATCCGCGTGCTGGTGATCATCCCGCGGTCACCGGCCATGATGAGCCTGTCAATGCCGAAATCGCCGCGCACGCGGGTGATGGCGGTCTTGAACGAGTCCGGGTCAGAGGTGTTCCCCGCGAATACCTCGACGGCGACCGGGCGTCCTTCGGGGCAGGTGAGCAGCCCGTACTCGACCTGTTTGCGGCCGCGTTTGCCGTCCCGGGAATAGCCGAACGCGGCCAGCTCGCAGCACGAGCCTTCCACCCACGACGATGAAAGATCGAACATTGCGATCCCGCCGGGGGAAAGATGCCGCGCTGCGAGCTGCTTTTCGATATCGCGCTGGCGGGAAACCAGCCAGTCCATCGCCGCATACACGTCATCGGTGCTGGCGCCCGCCACGCCCAGGTCGGTTCCCAGCGTCGTGTCTTCCCCGGCCCACCAGCCCACGGTGGACAATTTCGATTCCGGCCGTACCGCGCGGGACAGGATCAGCGCATAGGCGATGTCCCGCTCCGCGCACGCGGGCCCCAGCAGTTTCCTGAGCCGCAGCTTCGATGCCATCACGTGCGCCGCCGCCACGTCCCCGTGCGGTACTGAGCGCTCCGTCTCGAACGCCGCCTCCGCGTCTACCAGGGTGACGCCTTTCAGCGCGGCGTCGTCCTGGCGGAATGTGCGGCGCAGCAGCACGCTCTCATAGCGCCGTTCCTCACCCGACTTGCTCACATACCGGCTCGGGATCCTGGCCACGTGCATCGCACCGATCTGACGGCCCATGCCAGGCAGTATAGCGGTAATGACCAGGAACCGGCCTGCAACTACCTCAATTCACTGGCTACAACTTCAAGCTAGATTACACCGTCCTCGCACGTCAACCCTTGATCGTTACGGAGCGCTACGGCAAGTTCGGTCTAGCAGTGCGCACAGGGCCAATCGCTCATCGCGGGCTAGGGTCATCCCGCGATGGTATTCACCCGGGGGTCGGCGGCGGAAGGATCGGGGACATGAGCAGGGAAGAGACCGGGAACGGGCGGCCGTCCCGGCTGGATCCGCAGATCGCGGCGCGGCTCAAGCGTGACGCCGCAGGGCTGGTCGCCGCCATCGCCCAGCAATATGACACTGGTGAGGTGCTCATGCTGGGCTGGATGGACGATGAGGCGCTGCACAGGACCCTCACCACCGGCCGGTGCACCTATTGGTCGCGGAGCCGGCGGGAGTACTGGGTGAAAGGGGAGACCTCCGGCCACCTGCAGCGCGTGAAGTCGGTCGCCCTCGACTGCGACGGGGACGCGGTGCTGGTCAAGGTAGACCAGGTCGGCGGGGCCTGCCATACCGGCGACAGAACCTGCTTCGACGCCGCCATGCTGGACGCGGCGGCGGGCTGACCAGGTGGCGGGCTGACCAGGTGATGGGATGACCAGGTGATGGGATGAGACGGTGATGGGATGAGACGGTGCCGGGTGACGCGGTGACCGGAGCCCGCCCCGCGGCGTCGGCGCGGCGGGAATACGCGCTGGTGCTGGCGCTCGGGGTGGCCGGGGCCGGGTCCGTTCTGCTGTCGGTCCGGCAGGGCTGGGCGCGGGTGGTGACCGCCGCGGCGCGGCCGCTGCCGGCCGCCACCGTGTCAGTACGCGGGCAGGATCTGGTGCCCCTGGCGGGCGCGCTCGGGCTGGCCGCGCTGGCCGGCCTGGCCGCCGTGCTGGCCACCCGGGGTCTGGCCCGGCGGCTGGTCGGCGTGCTGCTCGCCGCGTTCGGCGTCGGGGCGGCGGTCGCGGTCAGCATGCACCTGGGCACGGCGGCCGTGCTGGCCGCCGCCTCGGCCGCCGGCCGGACCAGTTCGCCGGCCGGCTCGGTGACCGGGGGCAGCGCCCCGGGCCTGGCCGGGGCGGGCGGCGCTGCGCCGGGTGTCGCGGGCGTGAGCCTGGCCGGGCACGTCACGATGGCGGCCTTCCCCTGGCGCTGGGCCGTCCTGCTCGGCGCTCTGGCGGTGATCGCCGCCGGGCTGCTGGTAGCCTGGCGCGGCGCCACATGGCCGGTCATGTCAAGTCGCTACGATCAGCCTGCGGCACAGCGCCCGCACCCGGCTGACACGGCAACCCTCTGGGATTCGTTGAGCCAGGGCGTGGATCCGACCGATGCCGGCCCAGGGAATAACGATCACGATACGGTGGCTAGATCGCCCGCACGCGAGGCCGCCAGTCCGGCTGACCGGCCGGGTCCTGGATCGGCCGGGCGCCCGCATTAGGATCACAGTCCCGGTCCGCGGGGTATGCCGGTGGAGGTGAGCGGTATGCGGCAGGACCGAGGGCCCGAGGGGCCCGCAGCAGCCAAGCAGCGGGTAGTTATCCAGCTGATGACCCGGCTGGTGCTCGCGCAGGCCACGCTGGCCGCCGCGATAGGGCTCTTCTACAGCCGCCGCTACGTGCCGTCGGTAGTCATCACCATGCTGCTGGTCGCGGGGCTGTTCGCACTCACGCTGGTCGTGCGGTCAGGCACCCACGCGGCTTGGATCATCGCGTTGAGCTGCGAGTCGGCGTTCTTGCTCTTCGGGCTGTCCCGGTTTTTCGCCGCCCGGTACGTCGGTGGCACACTGTTCGCCATCATCGTCACGGGGGCGCTGCTGCACCCATCGGTCGCCCGCGCATACCTGGCCGCACCCGCCGCGGACGATGACATCGTTGGCGAGCCTGGCCTGGAGGAACGAGGCTTCGGGCCCGCGTGATCCGGCCCGCCCGGCCAGCGCGGCCCAGCGTCGCGGCCGGGCATGTCTGGAGGGGGCCCGCATCCCGGCCGAAGCGGCCTCGCTACGATCAGTTTCGCAAGGCATCTAACCCGAGGAGACAGCGGACCGCGTGAGCGTGCTCGACGAGATCCTTGACGGAGTGCGTGCCGACCTTGCCGTCCGGCAGCAGCAGGTGCCGCTCGAGCGGCTCAAGGAGATGGCAGCCCGCGGGTCGTCGCCGCTGGACGCCATGGCCGCACTCAAGGGCCAGGACGTGGCGGTCATCGCGGAGGTAAAGCGGGCCAGCCCGTCCAGGGGCGCGATGGCCGCGATCGCCGATCCGGCCGCGCTGGCCGCGGACTACGAGGCCGGCGGCGCGCGGGTGATCAGCGTGCTGACCGAGCCGCGGCGGTTCGGCGGCAGCCTCGCCGACCTGGCCGCCGTCCGGGAGGCCGTGCAGGTTCCGGTGCTGCGCAAGGACTTCGTGGTTAGCTCCTACCAGCTGTGGGAGGCGCGGGCGCATGGGGCTGACATGGCCCTGCTGATCGTGGCGGCCCTGGAGCAGAACGCGCTGGTCTCCCTGGTGGAGCGGGCCGTGTCCATCGGCCTGGCGCCGCTGGTCGAGGTGCACACCGCCGGCGAACTGGATCGCGCGGTCGATGCGGGCGCGAAGATCATCGGCATCAACGCGCGGAACCTGGCCACGCTGGAGGTGGATCGCGGCGTGTTCGCCCGGATCGCCCCGCGCATCCCGGATGGCATCATCAAGATCGCCGAGTCGGGCATCCGCGGCCCGCACGATCTCCTCGCCTACGCCGCCGCGGGCGCGAACGCGGTGCTCGTCGGGGAGAGCCTGGTGACCGGCAAGAACCCGAGGTCGGCAGTGGCCGATCTGGTCACCGCGGGCTCACACCCGGCGCTGCGCGGTGACCGCGGATGAGCATTACCGCCCAGGCCGGGTCGGTCCCCGACGAGATGGGACATTTCGGTGCGCACGGGGGGAGGTTCGCCCCGGAGGCGCTGATGTCGGCGCTGGACGAACTGGCCCGCGAGTACCGGTCGGCCATGGCCGACCCGGCTTTCCGGGCGCAACTCGACGACCTGCTGCGCGACTACGCCGGGCGGCCCACGCCGGTCACCGAGGTGCCGAGGTTCGCCGCCGAGGCAGGCGGCTGCCGGGTCCTGCTGAAGCGCGAGGACCTGGCCCACACCGGCTCCCACAAGATCAATAATGTGCTCGGCCAGGCGCTGCTCACCAAGCGGATGGGCAAGCCCCGCATGATCGCCGAGACCGGAGCGGGCCAGCATGGGGTGGCCACCGCGACCGCGTGCGCGCTTCTCGGCCTGGACTGCGTGGTCTACATGGGCGAGGAAGACACCCAACGGCAGGCGCTGAACGTGGCCCGGATGCGGATGCTCGGCGCGGAGGTGGTCGCCGTCACCACGGGCAGCCGGACGCTCAAGGACGCGATCAACGAGGCGTTCCGTGACTGGGTGAGCACGGTGGCGACCACGCACTACTGCATCGGCTCGGTGATGGGCCCGGATCCGTTCCCCACGATGGTGCGCGACTTCCAGCGGATCATCGGGGTGGAGGCCCGCGAGCAGGTGCTGGCCATGACGGGCAGGCTGCCCGACGCCGTGATCGCCTGCGTGGGCGGCGGGTCCAACGCCATCGGCGCCTTCCACGCCTTCATCCCGGACGAGTCCGTGCGGCTGATCGGCTGCGAGGCCGGCGGCGCCGGGCTGGCCAGCGGCCGCCACTCGGCGACCCTGGTGGCCGGCTCGCCGGGCGTGATCCACGGGATGCGCACCTACCTGCTGCAGGATGCCGACGGCCAGACGCTGCCCACGCACTCGGTGTCGGCAGGCCTGGACTACCCCGGGGTAGGGCCGGAGCATTCCTGGCTGCACGACACCGGCCGGGCAACCTACCGCGCCATAACGGACACCCAGGCCATGGACGCGTTCGCCCTGCTGTGCCGCAGCGCTGGAATCATCCCGGCGATCGAGTCCGCGCATGCCCTCGCAGGCGCGCTCCAGGTGGGTGCGGAACTCGGCCCGGACGCGCTGCTGCTTGTGAACCTGTCCGGGCGGGGCGATAAGGACATGGACATCGCCGCCCGGTGGTTCGGCCACCTGCCCGGGGCGAGCGCCCCTGGGAAGAGCAGCACCGCGGGCGGCGGCCAGTGAGCGCGGTCAGCGCGGGCGGCGGCCGGTGAGCGCGGTCAGCGCGGCCTTCGAGAAGGCCGCGGCGGACGGGCGCGCCGCCCTGGTCGGGTACCTGCCCGCCGGGTTCCCGTCGGTGGAAGGCGCGGTGGCGGCCGCTCTGGCGCTCGCCGAAGGCGGAGCCGACGTCGTGGAGATCGGCCTGCCTTACTCCGATCCGCTGATGGACGGCCCGGTCATCCAGGAGGCCGTGCACCGTGCGCTGGCCGGGGGAGTCCGGGTCAGCGACGTGCTCGGGACGGTCGAGGCGGTCGCGGAATCGGGCGTTCCGGTGCTGGTCATGACCTACTGGAACCCGGTGGACCACTACGGCGTGGCCAGGTTCGCCCGGGACCTCGCGGCGGCCGGCGGTGCCGGGCTGATCACCCCCGACCTGCCCCCTGAGGAGGCCGGCCCCTGGCTGTCCGCCGCCGGCTCCTGCGGGCTCGACCGGGTCTTCCTGGTGGCGCCGAGTTCGTCCGCGGCGCGCATCGCCACGATCACGCAGGCCTGCCGGGGCTTTGTCTACGCGGCGTCGCTGATGGGCATCACCGGGGCCCGCGACACGGTCAGCGATGAGGCCGCTGGACTGGTCAGCCGGGTCCGGGCGGCTACCAGCCTGCCGGTCGCGGTGGGACTCGGCGTGCGCGACGCGGGCCAGGCGGCGCAGGTCGCCCGGTTCGCCGACGGCGTGATCGTCGGGTCCGCCTTCGTCCAGCGACTGCTCGACGCGCCGAACCCGGGGGCTGGCATCGACGCGGTCCGCGACCTGGCGGGTGAACTGGCCGCAGGCGTCCGCACCCGCGCCACCCCGGCCCGCGCCTGACTCAGGCCCGGCCTGCCTGACTCATGCCCGGGCTGCCCGGCCCGCCCCTGACCGGCGCGGACCCGCGCCTGACCGGCTCTAACCCCGCGGCTGACCAGCCTGGACGGTGGTCCCCCGTGGTGACAGCGCATGTGAACCGGGTGAATGTGCTGAGTCAGGTGTTTCGCGAACAGCAAGGGGTGGGGATGATGCTTCTGGTGGCGTAATCTCGATGTAACCTGGAGCACGAGCTCAAGGAGCCAGCGGTGTGCCGCGATCAGCGGCGCGCGCTGCAGGGCCAATGTCGTCCCGACCGCATGCGAGAACGCGAAAGACGGACGAGACGACAGGAGTGCCAATGGCACCTGCCGCTGCAGCGGGGACCGGGGGACTGTACGACAGCCGGTTCGAGCACGACGCCTGTGGCGTCGGTTTTGTCGCAGATCTTTCAGGACGCCGCAGCCATGACACCGTGGCCAAGGCGCTGACTGTACTGCGAAACCTTGAACATCGCGGCGCCGCCGGCAGCGACCCCGACACGGGGGACGGGGCCGGTATCCTCACCCAGATCCCGGACGCGTTCTTCCGCGCGGTATGCCCATTCGCGCTGCCTGAGCCGGGCTCCTACGCGGCCGGAATGGTGTTCCTGCCCGCTGATTCCACGGCCGACGATTCCACGAGCGCTACGGCGGGAGGCGGAGGCGCAGACGCCGGGGCCGGACAGCGCGACAAGGCGGTCGCGGCCATCGAGCGGATCGCCGCTGAGGAAGGCCTGACGGTCCTGGGCTGGCGTGACGTGCCGCACGACCCCGCGCACTGCGGCAAGGGCGCGCTGGCCGTGCTGCCCCGGCTGGCGCAACTGTTCGTCTCCGCCGCGAACGGCGGCGAAAGCGGCCTGGTTCTCGACCGGCGGGCGTTCTGCCTGCGCAAACGCGCCGAACACGAGGCGGCGGGGGTGTACATCCCGAGCCTGTCCTCCCGGACGATCGTGTACAAGGGAATGCTGACCGCGCCTCAGCTTCAGCCGTTCTACCCAGACTTGTCGGACCCCGGCTACGTCTCCGCCCTCGCCCTGGTCCACTCCAGGTTCTCCACGAACACGTTCCCGTCCTGGCCGCTCGCCCACCCCTACCGCTACATCGCCCACAACGGCGAGATCAACACGGTCCGGGGCAACCGCAACTGGATGCGGGCGCGCGAGGCGATGCTGGCCAGCGACCTCTTCCCGGTGTCCGCCGACGGGCGCGGGATGGAGCGGCTGCTGCCGATCCTGGACAACTCCGCCAGCGACTCGGCCAGCTTTGACGAGTGCCTCGAACTGCTGCACCTGGGCGGCCGGTCCCTGCCGCACGCCATGCTCATGATGATCCCGGAACCGTGGGAGAACCACGAGGAGATGGACCCCGCCCGGCGGGCGTTCTACCAGTTCCACGGCACGCTCATGGAGCCGTGGGACGGCCCGGCGTGCGTCGCGTTCACCGACGGGACCATCATCGGGGCGGTGCTCGACCGCAACGGGCTGCGCCCCGGCCGGTACTGGGTGACCCGCGACGGCCTGGTCGTCCTGGCCAGCGAGGTCGGGGTGCTGGACATCGAGCCGGGCGACGTGGTCCGCAAGGGCCGGCTGCAGCCGGGCCGGGTGTTCCTCGCCGACACCAGCAGCAGGCGCATCCTGGAGGACGCGGACGTCAAGTCCGCGCTGGCCGCCGAGCACCCGTACCAAGACTGGCTACACGCCGGGCTGCTGCACCTCGACGACCTGCCGGACCGTGAGCGCGAGCTTCATGACAGCGAGGAACTGACCACCCAGCAGCAGCTGTTCGGGTACACGGAGGAGGAACTCCGGATACTGCTCGGCCCGATGGCCAAGGCCGGCACGGAGCCGATCGGCTCGATGGGCACCGATACGCCGGTGGCGGCGCTCTCCGACCGCCCGCGGCTGGTATTCGACTACTTCACCCAGCTGTTCGCGCAGGTGACGAATCCGCCTCTGGACGCGATCAGGGAGGAACTCGTGACCTCCCTGCAATCGGCCACCGGCCCGGAGCGGAACCTGTTCGAGCCGGGCCCCGCCTCCTGCCGCCAGGTGGTGCTGCCCTACCCGGTCATCAGCGACAACGACCTCAACAAGATCATCCACATCAACGACGACGGCGACCTGCCCGGGTACGCGTCCTACCTGGTGGACGGCCGCTACGAGGTCGCGGGCGGCGGCGCCGCGCTGCGCGCCCGGCTGGCGGAGATCTGCGGCGAGGTATCGCAGGCCATCGCGGACGGCGCGCGGATCATCGTGCTGTCCGACCGGGGTACAGGCCCGGACCACGCGCTCGCGCCGATCCCGTCACTCATGCTCACCGGGGCGGTGCACCACCATCTGATCAGGGAGCGGACCCGCACCCAGGCCGGGCTGATCGTGGAGGCAGGCGACGCCCGCGAGTGCCACCACATCGCCCTGCTCGTCGGCTACGGCGCAGCCGCGGTCAACCCGTACCTGGCGGTGGAGTCAGTCCAGGACATGGTTCGGCGGGGGATGCTGGAGGCGATCAGCGCGAAGAAAGCCGCGGACAACCTGATCAAGGCGTTCGGCAAGGGCCTGCTCAAGATCATGTCGAAGATGGGCGTGTCGACGGTCGCCTCGTACACGGGCGCCCAGATCTTCGACGCGATCGGCCTGGGCGAGGAGGTCATCAGCACCTGCTTCGCGGGCACGACGTCCCGGCTCGGCGGGGTCGGATTCGACGTGCTCGCGGCCGAGACCGCGGCGCGGCACGCCCGCGCGTTCCCGCCCCGCGGCGCGGTGGCGCACCGGCGGCTGGAGACCGGCGGTGAGTACCAGTGGCGGCGCGAGGGTGAGCCGCACCTGTTCAACCCAGAAACCGTGTTCAAGCTGCAGCACGCCACGCGGAGCCGCCGGTACGAGATCTTCAAGGAGTACACCCGGCTGGTCGATGACCAGTCGGCACGGCTGATGACCCTGCGCGGCCTGCTGCGTATCCGCGGTGTGGACGACGCCAACCCGGCCGACGCTGGCCTGGCCGCCCCGGACGGGGCGGACACCCGGAGCCCGCGTGGGCTGGGCGCAACGGCGCACCCGGCTCACGCGCCCATCCCGGTGGACGAGGTCGAGCCGGTCTCCAGCATCGTGCGGCGGTTCTCGACCGGCGCCATGTCATACGGCTCGATCTCCGCCGAGGCCCACCAGACCCTGGCCATCGCCATGAACCGGCTGGGCGGCCGGTCCAACACCGGCGAGGGCGGTGAGGACCCGGACCGCTACGTGCCCGACGCCAACGGCGACCGCCGCAGGTCCGCGGTGAAGCAGGTAGCCAGCGGCCGATTCGGGGTGACCAGTGAGTACCTGGTCAATGCGGACGACCTGCAGATCAAGATGGCGCAGGGCGCCAAGCCCGGCGAGGGCGGCCAGCTGCCCGGCCACAAGGTCTATCCGTGGATCGCGAAGACGAGGTACTCCACACCCGGCGTGGGTCTCATTTCACCGCCGCCGCATCACGATATCTACTCGATCGAGGACCTGGCTCAGCTCATCCACGACCTGAAGAACGCGAACCCGGCGGCCCGGGTGCACGTCAAGCTGGTCTCGGAGGTCGGCGTCGGCACCGTGGCGGCCGGCGTCTCCAAGGCGCACGCCGATGTGGTGCTCATCTCCGGGCACGACGGCGGCACCGGGGCCGCCCCGTTGACCAGCCTCAAGCACGCGGGCGCGCCATGGGAGCTCGGGCTGGCCGAGACCCAGCAGACGCTGCTCCGCGGTGGCCTGCGGGACCGGATCGTGGTCCAGGCCGACGGCCAGCTCAAGACGGGCCGGGACGTCATCATCGCCACCCTGCTCGGTGCCGAGGAATTCGGCTTCGCCAGCGCGCCGCTCGTGGTCGCCGGCTGCGTGATGATGCGGGTCTGCCACCTGGACACCTGCCCGGTCGGTGTGGCCACGCAGAACCCGGAACTGCGCAAGCGGTTCACCGGTAAGCCGGAGTTCGTGGTGAACTTCTTTGAGTTCATCGCCCAGGAGGTCCGCGAGTACCTGGCCGCGCTCGGGTTCCGCACGCTAGATGAGGCGGTCGGCCAGGTTGACCGGCTCGACACCGTCCGCGCGGTCAGCCACTGGAAGGCGGCCGGGCTCGACCTGAGCCGGGTGCTGCACGTGCCGCACTCGGCTATCGACGCCACCCGCCACCACACGGTCGCGCAGGACCACGGGATCGAGCGGGCTCTCGACAACACGCTCATCCAGCTCGCCGAGGGTGCGCTGCAGGACGGCACCGCTGTCGCGCTTGAGTTGCCGGTCCGCAACGTCAACCGGACGGTCGGCACCATGCTCGGCTACGAGGTGACCAAGCGCTGGGGCGGCGAAGGGCTGCCCGACGACACCATTCACGTGCGCTTCCGCGGTTCGGCGGGGCAATCGTTCGGTGCGTTCCTGCCCCGCGGTATCACCCTGCGGCTGGCCGGTGACGCCAATGACTACCTGGGCAAGGGGTTGTCGGGTGGCCGGATCATCGTGGCGCCGGACCCGGACGCGGCGTTCGCCGCCGAGGAGCAGATCATCGCGGGCAACGTGATCGGCTACGGCGCGACCAGCGGCGAGATGTTCCTGCGCGGGGTGGTAGGCGAGCGATTCTGCGTGCGGAACTCGGGCGCCACCGCCGTTGCCGAGGGCACCGGCGATCACGGTTGTGAGTACATGACCGGCGGCACCGTGGTGGTGCTGGGCCGGGTGGGCCGGAACTTCGCGGCCGGTATGTCCGGCGGCGTCGCCTACCTGCTCGATCCCAAGCCGCTGCGGGTGAACACCGAGATGGCCGACCTCGAGCCGCTGGCCGAAGGCGACGCCGAGCTCGTGCGCGGCCTGGTCGAGCGCCACCACGTGGAGACGGGCTCGGCGGTGGCGGCCCGGCTGCTGGCCGACTGGGATACGGCGGCGGCGCGGTTCGGCAAGGTCATGCCCAAGGACTACAAGCGGGTGCTGCATGCCGCACGGCTCGCCGAGCGTGAGGGCCGCGACGTGAACGAGGCCGTCATGGCCGCGGCGCACGGCTGAGAGGGGGTGGCATCGTGGCTGATCCCAAGGGGTTCATGACGACCCGGCGCGAGACACCGGGCCGCCGCCCGGTGGACATCCGGATCCAGGACTGGCACGAGGTCTACACCGAATTCGGCCACAGCAAGCTGGAGAAGCAGGCTGGGCGCTGCATGGACTGCGGTATTCCGTTCTGCCATCAGGGGTGCCCGCTAGGGAACCTCATCCCGGAATGGAACGACCTGGTCTGGCGGCGGGACTGGCACGAGGCGGCCGAGCGGCTGCATGCGACCAACAACTTCCCCGAGTTCACCGGGCGGCTGTGCCCGGCGCCATGCGAGACCGCCTGCGTCCTCGGCATCAACGCCGATCCAGTGACGATCAAGCAGGTCGAGGTGGAGATCATCGACCGGGCGTGGGCGGAGGGCTGGGTGACGCCCCAGCCGCCGGCCGTGCTCACCGGCCGGCAGGTCGCGGTGGTCGGCTCTGGGCCGTCCGGGCTCGCGGCGGCGCAGCAGCTCACCCGGGCCGGGCACACGGTGACCGTCTATGAGCGGGCGGACGCGCCCGGCGGCCTGCTCCGCTTCGGGATTCCCGAGTTCAAGATGGAGAAGCAGCATCTCGACCAGCGGCTGGACCAGATGCGGGCGGAGGGCACCACGTTCGTCTGCGGGGTGCACGCCGGCGTCGACGTGAGCGCGGAGGAACTACGCGGCCGCCACGACGCGATCGTCCTCGCGGGCGGCGCCACGGTGCCGCGCGGCCTGCCGGTGCCCGGCGCCGACCTGGCCGGAGTCCACCAGGCGATGGAGTACCTGCCGCTGTCCAACCGCGCGGTGACGGCGGCGGCCGGCGGCCGGGTGGCTGAGCCGGCGATCAGCGCGCGCGGCAAGCACGTGATCATCATCGGCGGCGGTGACACCGGTGCCGACTGCCTGGGCACGGCGCACCGCCAGGGCGCGGCGTCGGTCACCCAGCTGGAGATCTTGCCCCGCCCGCCCGACCACCGGCCGGAAACCCAGCCGTGGCCTACCTACCCGATGACCTACCGGGTGTCCAGCGCCCACGAGGAGGGCGGCGAGCGGGTGTACGCCGTCTCCACGCAGGAGTTCGTGGCCGGCCCGGACGGCCGGGTGCGCGCGCTGCGCCTGGTGACCGTGGAATCGTCGGGCGGACGGTTCCTGCCCATACCAGGCACAGAACGCGAGTTGCCCTGCGATCTGGCCCTACTGGCGATGGGGTTCACCGGGGCTGAGCCCGAAGGGCTCCTCGCCCAGCTCGGTGTGGGCTTCGACGCGCGCGGCAACGTAGCGCGGGATCGCTCGTTCGCCACCTCGGTGCCTGGCGTGTTCGTGGCCGGTGACATGGGCCGCGGCCAGTCGCTCATCGTGTGGGCGATCGCGGAGGGCCGGTCGGCCGCGGCCGCCGTGGACGCGTACCTGACCGGCGGCACGGTGCTCCCGGAGCCGATCCCGCCCACGGCCCGCCCGATGTCCTGAGGGATCAGGAGCCGGTTGACGTCAAGGCGTGTCCCGTGGATCTTCAGCCTGCTGCACCGATGTTTGCCGCACAGTTGCCGGAGGGCGCCTCGCGGCGTTGTCGTCGTCGCCAATAGCTCCGCTATTGGCTTCTCCTCCACCTTGCGATCCATCCCTCCGGCGGCCGCTCGCGACGGCCAAGATCCACGGGACACGCCTTAGGCCGGTCTTTAGGGGTTAGGGTTCGCGCCCGGGACGCCGGAGCATATGTTCTGCGCGGCGTTGCGGCTTTCCACGGCGGCCGGCAGACCTGCCGGGGCCCGCGGGCTGGATGCGGGTGAGGTAGTAGCACGTGCCTTGGCCGGGGTGGGCGGTGGCGTGACCCCGGTGAAGTCGGATCCGATGGTCAGGGTGACGAGCCCCGCGCCGCCCGTGGTTTGGCTGCCCGTGTTCTGGCTGGCGGAGGTCCCGGTGAGCGCCCGGGCGACGACGTACGCAGCGCCGGCCCCGGCCGTGCCCGGGTAGCTGATGCTGGTCGTGGCCGTGGTCAGGGGCGCGTTGCCGACGCTGACCACGTCGAACCCGAGCTTCTTGAGGCCGGCCGCGGCCTGCCCGGCGAGCCCGGCCATGCCAGTGCCGTTGAGCACCGCCACCTGCACCTGTCGGGGTGACGGCGCGGGCAGAGCGCCATGCCACAGGGTGTCCGTCTTGAGCATCTGCCACATGAGGTCGTCCTGGGGTTCACTGGGCAGCAGCCGGTTGATGTCGGCCGGGTCCGGGATCGTGGGCATGGTGACGAACGTGACGTTCTTGCTGTGCAGGTTGCGGAAACCGGAGGCCATGCCGAGCAGCTTGGCAACTGATCCCAGGCCTGGATCCACAGTGACCGCCTTGGTGGCCGCATCCGCGATCCTCAGGAGCTTGATCGGATTCCCCAGGGTGCCCTGGCTGTCTATCTTCTGGATGAGCGATGACATGAACTCCTGCTGGAGCTCGATCCGGCCCAGGTCGCCGCCGTTACCCACGCCGTGCCGGGTACGGACGAACGCGAGCGCCTGGTTCCCGGTGACCAGATGCCGGCCGGCCGGCAGGTTCAGGTGGCTGAAGGGGTCGTTCACCGCCTGGGGCAGGCACACCTCAACTCCGCCCACCACGCTGACCATGGTCCGGAAGGAGTTGAAGTCAAACCGGATGAAATGATCCATCCGGATTCCGGTCAGGTACTCCACGGTGGCGACCGCGCATGACGGGCCGCCCTGGTTCATGGCCCCGTCGATGATCGCCTGCGGTATGGCGGGCACGGTGCCGCCGCCGGTCCGCGCCCGGCAGGCCGGCTCGTAGACCATCGTGTCCCGGGGGATCGACACGATAGTGGCGTGCGTGTGAGCCGCGTTCACGTGGACGAGGATCAGGTTGTCCGACAGGTCGGTACCGGGGTCGTAGCCGAAGCCAGCCCCCTGCCGGTCGCGGGTCTGAGATCCGAGGATGAGGAAGTTCTGCACGCCGTGCGCGGACGGCGGCGGCCGGTTCTTCAGCCCGCCGAACGCGTCCGTCACGCTCAGGTTGCCATCCAGCTTCGCGTAGATCGCGTAGGCGCCCAGGCTGACCACCACCACGAGCACGCTGGCCACCGCGGCGACCCACACCAGTATCTTGCCGCGCCTGGTCAGCCGGACCGGCCGGGGCTCGCGGGGCTGTCCGCCGGGCCGGAGCCCGGCCCGGTACTCTCGTGTGCTGCCGCGGCGACCGGGCTCAGTGCGCGGTGGTCTGGCCCCACCAGACATTTGGGCACCGCCGCGGGACCTGCCTGCGTGCGGGGGCCCTGCGTGCGGGGGCCCTGCGTGCGGGGGCCCTGCGTGCGGGGGCACAGTGCGCCCACGGCGGGACTCGCCGGGCCGCCAGTCTGCCATAATCAAACCTCGCCAATGCTGTGGGTGCCAGGTGCGGGTACAGACTGCCAGGTTAATTGTTGCGCAACTCGGCAAGTAATTACACCGTACCGCGCGGCCGGTACGCCCTGTTTGCGCATCACGGCAGGTTCCGGGAGGCTATGCCGCACATATTCCGGGATGTCTCGGCGGGAGGTGTCAGGTGTCACAGGTCGCCGGCACTGGCGACGGCGGGGACCTGCCGCCGGAAGTGCTGCAGCACGCGGCGGCAATGTTCGGGCTCCTGGCATCCACCATACGGCTGCACATCGTGTGGGCGCTCGCCGAAGGAGAGGCGGACGTGGGAACGCTGGCCGAGCGGACCGGCGGCACGCTGCAGACAATCAGCCAGCATCTGGCCAAGCTGAAGCTGGCGGGCCTGGTTCAGTCTCGCCGCGAAGGCCGCCGCCAGGTCTACCTGGTAGGCGATCCCGGGCTGGTCAGGATCGTGCGCCAGATGGTCGGCTCTCTGCAGCACCAGCACGCCGGCCCAGGGCGCACTCGTGACGTGGGCGCCTGACCTGCCCGAGCCCGGGCCTGCGGCGGATCCGTCGGCCGGGCTGGCCGCGGACCGGTCGGCCGGATCCGGGATCTGGGGCAACCGCCATGGCGGATGACCGTTCGGTAAACGTTGCCGGTCAGGGCTCGGCATGAGGCTGGGCGCGACCCTAAAGTGGTATAGACCAATCAGGTGTGCCCATTTCACCTGCCGATACTCCTGCGGCTGGGCCCGACCGGCCGGAAGGCAGAGGCCATGAGCCGCCGAGCGAAGATCGTCTGCACGCTGGGACCCGCGTCCTCCAGCCCAGAGCGGCTCGCCGCGCTCGTGGCGGCCGGGCTCGACGTCGCCCGGCTCAACATGAGCCACGGCACCCTGGACGGCCATCAGCGGGCCTACCAGGCGGTCCGGGCCGCCTCGGACGCTTCCGGGCATAGCGTGGGCGTGCTCGTCGATCTCCAGGGACCAAAGATCCGGCTGGGCACCTTTCGGGCCGGCCCGGTGCGGCTGTCGGCGGGCCAGGAGTTCGTCATCACTGCCGAGGACGTTCCTGGTGACTCCAGCCAGGCATCGACGACCTACGTCGGCCTGGCCGACGATGTCAGGCCGGGGGACCGGGTGCTGGTGGACGACGGGCGCATAGTCCTTGAGGTGCTGGCCGTGCGGGGTGTGGCCGTCCGGACCCGTGTCGTCGTCGGCGGCATGGTCTCCGACCACAAGGGCATCAACCTGCCCGGGGTAAAGGTCAGCGTGCCCGCGCTGACCGCGAAGGACGAGGCAGACCTGCGCTGGGCGCTGCGCCTGCGGGCGGACATGATCGCCCTCTCGTTCGTTCAGGGCCCCGAGGACGCCGCTCCCGCACGCCGGATCATGGACGAGGCCGGCGTCAGCCTCCCTCTGATAGCGAAGATCGAGAAGCCACAGGCGGTGCAGGCACTCCCCGACGTGATCGAAGCCTTCGACGGGATCATGGTCGCCCGCGGGGACCTGGGCGTGGAAATGCCGCTTGAAGCGGTTCCGATGGCGCAGAAACGCATGATCGAACGGGCCAAGGACAAGGCCAAGCCGGTCATCGTCGCCACCCAGATGCTGGAGTCCATGATCTCCTCGCCCAGGCCGACCAGGGCGGAAGCCTCGGACGTCGCCAATGCCGTCCTGGACGGCGCGGACGCATTGATGCTGTCCGCCGAGACCAGCGTGGGGGAGTACCCGGTGGAAACCGTGGAGACGATGGCCAGGATCATCGTCGAGGCGGAACGCGAATACCTCCGCGCCGCCCCGTCGCTCCGCCGGGTGCCCACCACGACGGGCGGCGCCATCACGCGCGCCGCCGCGGAGGTCGGGGCGATCGTCGGGGCGAAGGCCCTGGTGGCCTTCACGATGACGGGCGAGACGGCACGGCGGCTGGCCAGGTACCGCTCGCCGATCCCGCTGCTCGCCTTCACCCCCCTGCCCAGCGCCCGCAGCCAGCTCGCGCTGACCTGGGGCGTGGAGACCTTCATCGTGCCGCCTGTGACGCACACCGACGACATGGTGCACCAGGTGGACAACGCGCTGTTCGGCATCGGGCGCTGCGACAAGGGCGACCTGGTGGTCATCGTCGCGGGCACCCCGCCGGGCAGCCCGGGCACCACCAATGCGCTGCGCGTGCACCGCATCGGCGACGTCGTCGGTCCCGATGCGGGGGTTTCTGGCCTCCCGCCCTCGTAACCGGGCGGCCGCACCGGGCTTCCCGGCTAACGAAAGCCTCAAGCCGTACACTTCGGGCGGCCGACGCCCGCGGCTGACGGGTGCCCCGGGTGGGATTCGAACCCACACTGCATGGTGTTTGAGACCATGGACTCTGCCAGTTGGTCTACCGGGGCCTGGCCTGCCGCCATAGGGACGGTCGGCCGAACGACAATCTACCCGGTACGGGTACGCTCGTGCCCGTGAGCCAGACCCCATTGCGTGTTGTAATCGCCGAAGACGAGGCGCTAATCCGGCTTGACCTCAAGGAGATGCTTGAAGAGGAAGGGTACGTGGTGGCCGGGGAGGCCGCCGACGGCGAAGCCGCCGTCGAGCTCGCTACAAAGCTCCGACCTGATCTCGTCATCCTCGATGTCAAGATGCCGATTCTGGACGGGATCTCCGCGGCCGAGCGGATCGCCGCGGATCACATCGCTCCGGTAGTCATCCTCACCGCGTTCTCCCAGCGGGAACTCGTGGAGCGGGCACGGGACGCGGGGGCCATGGCCTACCTGGTGAAGCCGTTCACCAAGGCGGATCTTGTCCCCGCGATCGAGATCGCGGCCAGCCGCTTCCAGGAGACGTCCGTGCTGGAGGCCGAGGTCGCCACCTTGAAGGACCGGCTCGAGGTGCGCAAGATCCTCGACCGGGCGAAGGGGAAGCTCCAGGCCGAGCACGGGCTCACCGAGCCGGAGGCGTTCCGCTGGATCCAGAAGACGTCGATGGACCAGCGACTGGCCATGCGGGCGGTCGCCGAGAGGCTGCTGGACGGCGCCATGGCGCCGGACTCCGGTAAGGCGGCGGACACGGCTAAGACAGCGGACTCCGCTAAGACGGCGGACTCCGGCAAGGCACCGGTTCCCGGACCGGTCGGCGGCCAGCAGGCGCCGGATGGCAAGCCCGCCGACGCCAAGCCGGCCGCAGACGGCTAGCAGGCGGTCGGCGGGGAGGCGAAGCCGCCAAGGAGTTGAAGGTTTTCATGATTACTACGGAACATTCGCGTCATATGCGACCCCGAATGTCCCGTGATCATGGATTGACCGGGCTACGCGGGGCCGCAGCCGCGCGGTGGCCGCGAGACGGGCTCAAGGGCCCAGGCTGTTCAAGGGCCCGGGACACACCTTTGGTGCCGTGTCGGCCTTCCCCGGGTCGACATGTTCTCTACTCGGCTGCCCCGGGCCCTCCCCTCCACGGTAGCGAGGTGCGCCGGTGCGGCGCAAAGGACCCGTCATTCCCCCGAGGGTTTGCGGCAAACGTCCGGTAGCTCGCCGTTCTCCAGGTGGCGCCGTGGATCCAGCGCATTACGACAGGTGATGAGCTGGCCGGTCGCAGGCCTCGCGGCCAAGACCGTCATCAGCTGGCCGGGGAGGTCACAGCGTCGGGGGCGGCCATGGGCCGGCCACCGCCAGGCACCCGGTCGCTGATCACGCAGGTAAGCCGCGCGGTGCATACCCGCCGGCCACGGTCATCGCTGATCACGGTCTCGTAGGTGGCGACCGTACGGCCTCCGTGCAATTTCGTGGCGACCCCGGTTACCCTCCCGGCAGCAGCGGCACGGTGATGCGTCGCGCTGATCTCGATGCCGACGGTGAACCGGTCCGGCCCGGCGTGCAGTGCCGCGCCGAGCGAGCCAAGGGTCTCCGCGAGCACGCACGAGGCGCCACCGTGCAGCAGGCCGTAGGGCTGCGTGTTGCCGTCGACCGGCATGGTGCCCACCACCCGGTCGGCCGTGGCCTCGAGGATGGCGATGCCCATGCGGCCGACCAGCTTGTCCCGGCTGGCATTCGTGAAATCAGCGATGATCTGCCGTGAGCTGTCCTGCTCCACCCGCACCTCCGACGATGTGACGGACGCCTCCGCGCCGCAGGAGAAGCCTAGGGGTGTCGTGCCCCGGGCCCGGTCGGCACGGCGCGGCGCCGCACGCGCGAGGCGGCGCGGCGCGGCGCGCGCGGAGTGGCGTGGTGCGGGGAGATGCCCGGCTGCGGGTCGTCCGCCTCGAACATCGTCTTTGGCCATCAGCGCGCACTAAAGCACGGACGTGGGCCCGTGCCCCACCTGCACAGAAGACCGGCGGGTATCGCACTGGCCCCACAGGCCACCACAAGATCGAACAGAAAAGATCAGAAGTTCTTGGCCGAAAGGCTAGCGCTGGCTGTGGTGAGCGTTAACAATTCCCCGGGGGGGCGGTCTCGCTCCAGCCCCCGGGAAACCCAATGAAGGGAGTCTCCATGCGTCCAGTGTTCAGACGAAGAATGATCAGAGCGACCATCGGGGGGGCTGCGGCCGTCTCGCTTGCGAGTGCCGGGGCGCTCGGCATGACCCAGGCGTTCGCATCGCCGGCCAGCGTGCAGGCCGCCCATGGCCAGCTGTCCGTGACCAGCGAGCCGTTCGGTACCGCTCCCGCCGGGCCGTACAACCCGGCCGAGACCGTCTTCCGCTACACGCTGACCAACGAAGACGGTGTGCAGGTCAGGATCCTGACCTACGGCGGCATCGTGCAGTCGGTCAACGTCCCGGACCGGCGGGGACACAGCGCCGATGTCGTGCTCGGATTCAAGACCCTGCAGGAGTACGTCAACGAGGTCAGCCCGCCGCCGCCCGCCGGTGGTGGCCCGTACTTCGGCGAGACCATCGGCCGCTACGGCAACCGCATCGCGAACGGCAAGTTCACGCTGCACGGCATCACATACACGCTGCCGAAGAACAACAACGGGAACACCCTGCACGGCGGTTTCGTCGGCTTCGGGAACCGGGTCTGGTCGGCCACCAAGGTCACCGGCAACGGCCAGGTCGGCGTGGAGTTGACGCTGGTCAGCCCGAACGGTGACGAAGGCTCGACGTTCGAGCCGAGCTGCGCCTGCACCGGCTTCCCCGGAAATGTCACCGTGCACGTGACCTACACCCTGGACAACAGCGGTGCCCTCAAGATCCACTACACGGCGACCACCGACGCGCCCACGGTGCTCAACCTGACCAACCACAGTTACTTCAACCTCGCTGGGGAGAGCACCCTCTCGGCCATGGGCCAGAAGGTGTACATGAACGCCGACAAGATCACGACGGTCAACTCCCTGCTGATCCCCGACGGCAAGTTCGCGTCGGTGTCCGGCACGCCGTTCGACTTCACCAACAAGGACGGGACGGCGGTCGGAGCCCGGATCAACGACGGCACCAACCAGCAGCTGCTGTTCGGGCCGGGTTACGACCACAACTGGGTGATCAACAACACCGGTCCCAAGCTGGACGGGTTTCTCCTGGACGCCCGCGCCACCGATCCCGCCAGCGGCCGTGAGCTGACCGTCTGGAGCGACCAGCCGGGCGTGCAGTTCTACGCGGGCAACTTCCTCACCGGCAACCTGGTGGGCATAGGCAACCACACCTACCGGCAGGGCGCTGGGTACACCTTCGAGACCCAGCACTTCCCGGACTCGCCCAACCAGCCGGCCTTCCCGTCCACCGAGGTGGACCCAGGCCATCCCTACGACACGACGACCATCTTCAAGTTCGCCAGCTAACCTGGCATCCCACCGTGCCCGGCCGCCAGCGCACGCTGGCGGCCGGGCACCTCCAGCTCAGCGGGGGGTGGGTCAGATTCGCGGGGCACAGTCTGTCGGACCAGGGGACTAGGATCGCCTCGTGGCGACGAAGGAAAAAGCGGCCGGGGGGGCAGCCGCGCCGGGCGGCCACCGCGACCGGCTGCTCCTGCTCGACGGCCACTCCCTGGCCTACCGGGCGTTCTTCGCGCTGCCCGCGGAGAACTTCTCCACCACGACCGGGCAGCCGACCAACGCGGTGTACGGCTTCACGGCCATGCTCATCAACGTCCTGCGAGACGAGCAGCCGACCCACGTCGCGGTGGCCTTCGACCGCAGCGAGCCAACCTTCCGGCACGAGCAGTGGGTCGAGTACAAGGCGAACCGCCGGGAGACGCCCGCGGATTTCCGTGGCCAGCTGAGCCTGATCTTCGAGGTACTCGACGCGCTCGGCATCCCCCGGCTGTCGATGGCCGGCTACGAGGCAGACGACATCATCGCCACGCTGGCGACCCTGGCCACGGCCGCTGGGATGGAGGTGCTGATCGTCACCGGCGACCGGGACGCCTTGCAGCTGGTCGACGACGACGTCACGGTGCTGATGACGCGGCGCGGGATCAGCGACATGACCCGCTTCACGCCGCAGGAGGTCACCGCCAAGTACGGCCTGACCCCCGTCCAGTACCCGGACTTCGCCGCGATCCGCGGCGACCCGAGCGACAACCTGCCCAACATCCCGGGTGTCGGCGAGAAGACGGCAGCCAAGTGGGTCGCTGAGTTCGGCTCGCTGACCGAGATCGTCGACCGGGTCGGCGAGATCAAGGGCAAGGCGGGTGACGCCCTCCGCGAGCGCCTCGGGGACGTGCTGCGCAACCGGCGGCTCACCGAGCTCGCCAGGGACGTCCCGCTGGATGCCGGCCCGCATGACCTGCGGCCCGTCCCCTGGGACCGGGACCAGATCCACCAGCTGTTCGACACCCTGCAGTTCCGCGTCCTGAGGGACCGTCTTTACACCACCCTCCCGAACGGAATTGACTGGGCTGCTGCCGTCCCCGAGCCGGCCGCCGGCGAGGGAACTGGCCAGGCGTTCGATGTCGACGTCTCGCTGCCGGGCCCTGGGGAGCTGGCCGGCTGGCTCGAGGAGCACGCCAGCGGCGAGGGCCGGGTCGGCCTGGCGGCCAGCGGAAGCTGGCGCCGCGGCACCGGAGTGCTGGACGGGCTGGCGCTGGCCACCCCGGACGGCGCGGGGGCCTTCCTCGACCCGGTCACCCTGACCGAGGAGGATGAGGGCGCGCTGGCGGCCTGGCTGGCCGACCCGGCCCGGCCCAAGGCCATGCACGACGCCAAGGGCCCGATGCACGCGCTCGCGGCCCGCGGCCTGGAGCTGGCCGGCCTCGGCACGGACACCGCCCTGGCCGCCTACCTGGCCCTGCCTGGCCAGCGCTCCTTCGACTTGGCCGACCGGGTCCTGCACTACCTGCATAAGGAACTGCGCGACAACGCCGCCACGACCGGGCAGTTGACCCTGGACCTGTCCGGCGAGGACGATGATTCGGCGGTGCAAGCCGCCACCGCCTTGGTGGTGCGGGCCCAGGCCACCGCGGAACTCGCCGACGCGCTCGACGGCGACCTGGCCCGGCGCGGCGCGACCGAGCTGCTCAGGGACGTGGAACTGCCGCTGGTGGAGGTGCTCGCCCGGATGGAACGGGCCGGGATCGCGGCGGACACGGATCACTTCGCGGACATGTCGGCCACCCTGGGCGGCGACGTGAAAGCCTCGGAGCAGGCCGCGTTCTCGATCATCGGGCACGAGTTCAACCTCGGCTCCCCCAAGCAGCTCCAGGAAGTGCTGTTCACCGAGCTGGGCCTGCCGAAGACCAAACGGATCAAGACGGGGTACACCACAGATTCCGAGGCGCTCACCGGGCTGCTCGCGCAGACCGGCCACCCCGTCCTTGAGCACCTGCTCCGGCACCGGGACGTGGCCCGGCTCAAGAGCATCGTGGACTCGCTGATCCCGATGGCGGACGAGGACGGCCGGATCCACACCACCTACAACCAGATGATCGCCGCCACCGGACGGCTCTCCTCGACCGACCCCAACCTGCAGAACATCCCGATCCGTACCGAGGAAGGCCGGCGGATCCGGCAGGGCTTCATCGTCGGCGCCGGGTATGACTGCCTGCTCACGGCCGACTACAGCCAGATCGAGTTGCGCATCATGGCGCACTTGTCGGGGGATGAGGCGCTGGAGGAAGCGTTCAGCACGGGCCGTGATTTTCATGCCGAGACGGCGTCCCGGGTGTTTAGCCTGCCGCCTGAGGCGATCACCGGCGAGCTGCGGAGCAAGATCAAGGCGATGAACTACGGGCTCGCCTACGGCCTGTCCGCGTACGGGCTGTCCCAGCAGCTGCGTATCACACCGGATGAGGCGCGGGTGCTGATGGATGAGTATTTCCAGCAGTTCGGCGGCGTCCGGGACTACCTGAACGAGGTGGTCGCGCAGGCCCGCAAGGACGGCTACACGCAGACCATCCTCGGCCGCCGCCGGTACCTGCCCGACCTGACCTCCGACAACAGGCAGCGCAGGGAGATGGCCGAGCGGATGGCGCTCAACGCGCCGATCCAGGGATCGGCGGCCGACATCATCAAGGTGGCGATGCTTAGCGTGGACCGCGAGCTGCGCGATCAGGGGCTCGGCTCACGGATGCTGCTGCAGGTGCACGACGAACTCGTTTTTGAGGTGGCCCCCGGCGAGCTGGCCGCCCTGAGTGAGCTGGTCACGCAGACCATGGGCGCCGCCTTCGACCTGCACGTGCCGCTCAGCGTCTCGCTCGGCACCGGCCGAAGCTGGGCTGAAGCGGGGCATTGACGGGGTTCCGTGGGGCGTGGGCCGGGCCAGCAGTGCCCGACGCGGGGGGTGGCACGGGGGTGGCGGCCGGCCACGCCGGGGCGGGCCAGCGGTGGTCGGCGTGGGGGGGTGGCGAGGTCACAGGTTGGCGGCTTAGATTGACCGGTTGCCGTTGCTCTGCATATCCTGAGCGCTGCGCCGTGTTCTGGTGCAGTCCCGCCGTGGCCAGGCACAGTTGCGGGCGGCCGAGAGGCTATCCGTCGCTGGTCAGGTCGGCCAGGCAAATCCAGTTCACCTGTAGCCCCGCCTGACGGGCTGACGGTCCAAGCGCGTCCAAACCACTTTTGTCCGCCGGAGCCAACCTACACATGACGAGCAGCACGCAGGCCCACCCGACCCCCAAGGTAGCGGTCAACGACATCGGGTCCGAGGAGGCCTTCCTCGCCGCGATCGACGAGACCATCAAGTATTTCAATGACGGCGACATCGTTGAAGGAACCGTCGTCAAGGTCGATCGAGACGAGGTCTTGCTCGACATCGGCTACAAGACGGAGGGGGTCATCCCCTCTCGCGAGCTGTCGATCAAGCACGATGTCGACCCGCATGATGTGGTCAAGACCGGCGAGCACATCGAGGCCCTTGTCCTGCAGAAGGAAGACAAAGAGGGCCGCCTCATCCTGTCCAAGAAGCGCGCGCAGTACGAGCGCGCCTGGGGCACGATCGAGAAGATCAAGGAGGAGGACGGGGTCGTCAACGGCACGGTGATCGAGGTGGTCAAGGGCGGCCTGATCCTGGACATCGGGCTGCGCGGCTTCCTTCCCGCCTCGCTGGTGGAGATGCGCCGCGTCCGCGACCTGCAGCCGTATGTGGGCCGGGAGATCGAAGCGAAGATCATCGAGCTGGACAAGAACCGCAACAACGTGGTGCTGTCCCGCCGGGCGTGGCTGGAGCAGACCCAGTCCGAAGTGCGCCAGAACTTCCTCAACACGCTGCAGAAGGGCCAGATCCGCAAGGGCGTGGTCTCCTCCATCGTCAACTTCGGCGCGTTCGTGGACCTGGGCGGCGTGGACGGCCTCGTGCACGTGTCCGAACTGTCCTGGAAGCACATCGACCACCCGGGCGAGGTGGTCGAGGTCGGCCAGGAGGTCACCGTCGAGGTGCTCGACGTGGACATGGATCGCGAGCGCGTCTCGCTGTCGCTGAAGTCCACCCAGGAGGATCCGTGGCAGCAGTTCGCCCGGACCCACCAGATCGGCCAGGTCGTTCCTGGGCGGGTCACCAAGCTTGTTCCGTTCGGTGCCTTTGTGCGGGTTGAAGAGGGTATCGAGGGCCTGGTGCATATCTCCGAGCTCGCGGACCGGCATGTCGAGATCCCCGAGCAGGTGGTGCAGGTCGGCGACGAGATCTTCGTCAAGATCATCGACATCGACCTGGACCGGCGGCGCATCTCGCTGTCGCTGAAGCAGGCGAACGAGGGCACGATCGGCGAGGCGGTCGGCGACGACTTCGACCCGACGCTCTACGGCATGCCCGCCACCTACGACGAGCAGGGCAACTACGTCTACCCGGAGGGCTTCGACTCCGAGTCGGGCGAGTGGCTCGAGGGCTACGACACCCAGCGCGAGGAGTGGGAGCACCAGTACGCGGAGGCGCGCTCCCGGTTCGAGGCACACCGGCGCCAGGTGGCCGAGGCCCGCAAGTCCGAGGACGAGGCCGAGGACGGCACCGAGCAGTCTGGCGGCCCGCGCCGCCCGGCCGGCTCCGGCTCCGGCACGAGTTCCAGCTCGAGTTCCAGCTCCAGCCGGGACAGCGACAGCGGCTCGCCCAGTGGCGCCCTCGCCTCCGACGAGGCACTGGCCGCGCTGCGGGACAAGCTGTCCGGTGGACAAAGCTAAGCAGAGCACAGAGCTGATCTGCCGCCGCCTCGCTTCCGGCGAGGCGGCGGCAGTCCAGTGACGGCTCTGGGATGTGGGAACGCCGATGCCGGTCAACCTGACTGCCCGTAACTTCCTCAAGGAACTGGACTTCACCCCCGAGGAGTGGAAGTTCCTGCTGGATCGGGCCGCCGAGCTGAAACAGGCCAGGCGGGCGGGCACCGAGCAGCCCCGGCTGCGCGGCAAGAACATAGCCCTCGTCTTCGAGAAGACGTCCACCCGCACCCGTTGCTCGTTCGAGGTGGCCGCGTATGACCAGGGCGCGCACGTCACCTACCTCGACCCCGCGGGCTCGCAACTCGGGCACAAGGAGTCGGTCAAGGACACCGCGCGCGTGCTCGGGCGGCTGTACGACGGCATCGAGTACCGCGGCTCGTCCCAGCACAACGTGGAGATCCTCGGGAGCTCCGCGGGAATCCCGGTGTGGAACGGGCTGACCGACGAGTGGCACCCCACCCAGTCCCTCTGCGACATGCTGACGATGTGTGAGCACAGCCAGAAGCGCGATACTCCGATCGCGTTCGCGTTCTGCGGGGACGCCCGCAACAACGTGGGCAACTCGCTGCTGGTCGCGGGGGCGATGATGGGCATGGACGTCCGCATGGTCGCGCCGCGAGCTCTGTGGAACTCAAGCGCGGTGACCCAGGAGGCGCGGCGGATCGGCGAGCAGACCGGTGCGCGGATCTCCTTCACCGAGGACGTCAAGGAAGGGGTGCGCGGCGCCGACTTCCTGTACACAGACGTGTGGGTCTCGCTGGGGGAGCCCGCGGCGCTGTGGGCGGACCGGATCGCGCTGCTCCGCGACTACCAGGTCACCATGGACATGGTGCGCGCGACCGGGAACCCGGACGTGAAGTTCATGCACTGCCTGCCCGCCTTCCACGACCGGAACACGAAGGTCGGCGAGGAGATCTTCGCCGCGACCGGGCTGGATGCGCTCGAGGTCACCGACGAGGTGTTCGAGTCGGATCACTCGATTGTGTTCGAGCAGGCTGAGAACCGGATGCACGCCATCAAGTCGATCATGCTGGCGACCCTGGGGGCCTGAGCGCTGCGCCCTGCATCCCATGCCCGTTAAGCTGACTGATGTGCGATCTCTCATGGTCGGGCTCACAGGCGGGATCGCGTCGGGCAAGAGCGAGGTGGCGCGCAGGCTCGCAGCGCAGGGCGCTGTGATCATAGACGCGGACATCATCGCCAGGGAGGTCGTCGAGCCCGGGACTGAAGGGCTGGCCGAGGTCATCGGCGTGTTCGGCTCCAAGGTCCTGGCGCGTGACGGCACGCTGGACCGGAATCTGCTGGGCGAGATCGTGTTCTCCGATGACGCGCTGCGGACGAAGCTGAACGCGATCGTCCATCCTCGCGTGGGGGAGCGTATACGCGAGCTGGAGAGGGCGGCGCCCGCTGGGGCGATCGTGGTCGAGGACATCCCGCTGATCGCCGAGAGCGACATGGCCGACTTCTACGACCTGATCGTGGTCGTCGACGTACCGCCCCGCGTCCAAGCCGAGCGGCTGCTGCGCGAGCGCGGCATGACCGAGGAACAGACCACGGCCCGGATGGCGGCGCAGGCGAGCCGGGAGCAGCGGCTGGCCATCGCCACCATCGTCGTGGACAACTCGGGGTCCCTGGCGGAGCTCGATCGTCAGGTCGGGGAACTCTGGGCCGAACTCCGGCACCGCGCGCTCGCCTTGCAGAAGTGATCCGCGCGGGCCGGGGAGGGCGGGCCTGCGCTTCGCCTTCGGCTCTTTGACGCGCTGGCCCGCCCTCCCCAGCCCACGCTCCAGGCCGGAATGTCGGAGGCGGGAAATACAGTGGGCAGATGGCGGAGTTGAACCCTGCGGTGTCTAAGCAAGCGGTGGGTCACGGGTATGTGCGCCGGGTAGTTGGCGGCGGGGGAGGAGTGGTGTCATGCGCCCTGTAAGTGACCTGCAGCGCAGTGTGGCTCCGTTCGAGGTGATCACGGACATGGTGCCGTCGGGCGACCAGCCGCGGGCCATCGCCGAGATCGAGCGCCGGATTACCGGCGGGGCGAAGGACACCGTGCTGCTGGGTGCCACCGGCACGGGCAAGACCGCCACGGTCGCCTGGCTGACCGAACGGCTGCAGCGGCCGGCCCTCGTCATGCTGCCCAACAAGACCCTGGCCGCGCAGTTCGCGAACGAACTGCGCGAGATGCTGCCGCACAACGCGGTCGAGTACTTCGTCTCGTACTACGACTACTACCAGCCCGAGGCGTACATCCCGCAGACCGACACCTACATCGAGAAGGACTCCTCGATCAACGACGAGGTGGAGCGGCTGCGGCATTCCGCGACCAACTCGCTGCTCACCCGCAGGGACACGATCGTCGTGGCGTCGGTCTCCTGCATCTACGGCCTGGGCACGCCGCAGGAGTACGTGGACCGGATGGTCAGGCTGCGGATCGGCAGCGTCATCGAGCGCGACGCCCTGCTCCGCCAGCTGGTGGGCATGCAGTACACGAGGAACGACCTGGCCTTCACCCGGGGCACGTTCCGGGTGCGCGGCGACACCATCGAGATCATCCCGGTGTACGAGGAGCTGGCCGTCCGGATCGAGATGTTCGGCGACGAGGTCGAGCGGCTGATGACGTTGCATCCGCTCACCGGCGAGGTGGTCAGCGAGGACCAGGAGCTGTACATCTTCCCGGCCTCGCATTACGTGGCCGGGCCGGAGCGGATGGAACGGGCGATCGCTGGCATCGAGGCCGAGCTGGCCGGGCGGCTCGCCGAACTGGAGCGGGCGGGCAGCCTGCTTGAGGCGCAGCGGCTGCGCATGCGGACCACCTACGACGTCGAGATGATGCGCCAGGTGGGCAGTTGCTCGGGGATCGAGAACTACTCGCGGCACATCGACGGCCGCGAGCCGGGCAGCCCGCCGAACACGCTCCTCGACTACTTCCCCGAGGATTTCCTGCTCGTCATCGACGAGTCGCACAACACAGTGCCGCAGATCGGCTCCATGTACGAGGGCGACGTGTCACGGAAGCGGAACCTGGTCGAGCACGGCTTCCGGCTGCCGAGCGCGATCGACAACCGTCCGCTCACCTGGGATGAGTTCGGCGAGCGGATCGGGCAGACCGTGTACCTGTCCGCCACCCCCGGACCGTACGAGCTGCAGCGGGTCGGCGGCGAAGTTGTCGAGCAGGTGATCAGGCCGACTGGGCTCATCGATCCGCAGGTGGTCATCAAGCAGACCAAGGGGCAGATCGACGACCTGGTGCACGAGATCAGGGAGCGGGCGGATCGCAACGAGCGGGTGCTGGTCACCACGCTCACCAAGAAGATGTCCGAGGATCTCACCGACTACCTGCTTGAGCTGGGCATCCGGGCCCGTTACCTGCACAGCGAGGTTGACACGCTTCGGCGGGTCGAGTTGCTGCGTGAGCTGCGGCTCGGCGAGTACGACGTGCTGGTCGGGATCAACCTGCTCCGGGAGGGACTCGACCTGCCCGAGGTGTCGCTGGTGTCGATCCTGGACGCGGATAAGGAAGGGTTCCTGCGCTCGGGAACCTCGCTGATCCAGACCATCGGCCGGGCCGCGCGCAATGTCTCCGGCCAGGTTCACATGTACGCAGACCAGGTGACGCCGTCCATGAAACGGGCCATCGACGAGACAAACCGCAGGCGGGACAAGCAGATCGCCTACAACACCGAGCACGGGATCGATCCCACGCCGCTGCGCAAGCGGATCGCCGACATCCTCGACCAACTGGTCCGCGAGGACGCGGACACCGCGAAGCTGATCGGCGGCAGCGGGCGTCAGCAGAGCCGGGGCAAGACACCCGTTCCCGGGCTGTCGTCCCGCGCGCGTGCCGCCAGCGCCGCCGCGGGCACGGGCGGCAGTGATGCGCGCGTCGACCTGATCGCCTTGATCCAGGAACTCACCGACCAGATGCACGCCGCGGCGGCCGAACTGCAGTTTGAGGTGGCCGCCAGGTATCGCGATGAGATCAAGGACCTCAAGCACGAACTGCGCGGCATGCAAGCCGCCGGGGTCTGAGGTCGGGCTGGCAGGAGCCGTTGCCCCACCGTCAGCGTCTGCCCGGAGACCGCCAGCGTGTCACGCATCGTGAGCCAGGCGTAGTGTCTGCCAGCACGCGTACCCGCCGTTACGCGCGGCCAACTGTGCATAACGACGTCGACCGCAATAGGCGCAGATCTGGAAAATCTGAACGCCTCACCATCCATGCATCTGGGCGTGGCTAGCGCATTGCCGGCGGGGCGCCCGAAGGCTGGGTCTGCCTTCGTGCGGATCGTTTGCGCGCTGCCACGGCAAGTTCGCCTGCCGTACCAGCCGGCCTCCGGCGCCGACCCGGAGGAGGTCGACGCCCAGCTGGCCAGCGCGTGGCACCTGAAAGCCCTGGCGGCCGCCGCCTGGGGGTTAACCCGCAAGTGGTCATCTACCGGCAGTGTTGCAGCGGCCAGTCGAACCCGGGGATTCGTGCTTGATATCGCGCATTGGCGAACGGCCGGAATGGCTGCCCGCTGCGGCGGGTGCTGTCACAAAAGGGTGACGCTCTTGCCGCGGCCCGCCTGGAAGGTCCAGGCTGGGTAACCGTGACATACAGGCTGAAAGGGGCCGGGACGCATGGCCCTTTTCACGGCAAGGGAGGGTCGATGCGAACACTGAGGTTTGCTGCGGCTGGGACGTCGTTGTTCCTGGTACTGGCCATGGCGGGGACGGCCATGGCCGAACCGGTCGCGGATCCGCCGGCCACGGGCACGCTGGTCACGGTGGGCAGCCCGACGTCTCCATTCTCGCAGAACAAGCAGAACGAGCCGGCCGTGGCGATCGACGCGCATGATCCGTCGTTGGTCGTGGCTGGCTCCAATGACGAAATCGACATGGAGGCGTGCAACGCGGGTGATCCGACGACATGCCCGTTCACGCATGGTGTCGGCGTCTCCGGGGTCTACTTCTCATTCAACGGCGGCCAGTCGTGGACGCAACCGACGTACACGGGGTGGAGCGCGCGGGACTGCCTTGGCCCGGCCGCCTGCGCGGCGCATGTCGGGCCGATCGGCACGCTGCCGCATTACTTCGAGCACGGCCTGGTCGCCGACGGGGACCCGGGTCTCGCGTTCGGGCCGCGCCCGGGCGCGGACGGCACGTTCTCGTGGGCGAACGGCTCCCGGCTGTACTACTCGAACCTGACGTCGAACTTCGCCACCGTCAGCCGTGATGAGACGCTCAAGGGCTTCGAGGGAATCGCCATCTCACGTACCGACAACCCCCAGGCGGCCGCCACGGGGGACGCGTCGGCCTGGATGAACCCGGTGGTGATCTCCAAGCAGAGCAACACGACCTTCTCCGACAAGGAGCAGATCTGGGCGGACAACGCGCAGACCAGCCCGTTCTTCGGCAATGTCTACGTCTGCTGGGCGAGTTTCCGTAGCAACAGCCGCGGCCCGGCCTTCCCGGTCCCGCTGATCGTGGCCCGGTCCGCCGATGGCGGCAGCACCTGGGTGCAGAAGCAGGTCGGCCCGGCGACCAACAACGGCATCAACAGCCAGCCCGACGGCTGCACCGTCCGGACCGACAGCCACGGCAACGTGTACGTGTTCGGCGTGGGCAGCCGGGGCGGGGTGTCGTTCGAGATGATGTACAAGTCGACCGACGGCGCGGCGCATTTCACCGGGCCGACGCTCGTCTCGGCTGCCGTCGATCCCGGGGTCTTCGACCCGGTCATCGGCCGTCCGGTGATGGACGGCATCGCCGGCGCGCGTAACGATCTGGCCTTCGCGCCGAGCGCGGACATCGCCAACGGCGCGCCCGCCGGCGCGGACGCGACCAACCGGATCGTGCTGACCTGGGCGGACGGCAGGCAGGGGCTGAACCACGAGCAGCTGCTGCTGATGACCTCCACCGACGGCGGCGCGTCGTTCAGCGGGCCGAGCGCGGTGCCGCTCACCCCCGGTGACCGGCCGTATTACACCGCACCGGCGATCTCACCCAACGGCACCGACGTGTACATCACCTACAACGCGTTCACCACCCCGTACCAAAACAACACCAGTTCCCCGCGGGGCCTGGTCGGCGTGATCTTGCACGCGGACGTGACCGGCGGGACGATCGGCGCGTTCGGCACCCTGGCCCGGGGTTCGGTCGGTGACCCGCGTGCATCGTCGCAGAACAACCTCCAGGCGGAGTTCCTCGGCGACTACGTGTACACCGCCGCCACCCGCGCGGGCGCGGTCGGGGTGTGGAACGACGTCCGCCGTGCCGCTGACTGTCCAAAGCTGGACGCGTGGCGGCTGTCGCTGCGCACCGGCACGTCGGCTCCCAAGCCCGCCCCGCAGGCGGACTGCCCGGCCACGTTCGGCAACTCGGACATCTTCGGCGCCGCGGTCACCGACCCCACGCCCTGACCCGTCCGCTCGGGCAGGGGCTCCAGCGCACGCCCGGGGCCCCTGCCCGGACGGGAAAGAGAAAAGAGAGACGTCCGCCGCCGCTGGCCACGCCGCCCGGCGTGTTCGGGGACCCAGCCGCGGGCCAGGCTGGCCATCGGCGGCCTGGCCCGGGGTAAGGTTCGCGGGGAGAAACCCCACGGCCCGTTCGGCCAGAAACTGTGGCGGAAGCAGGGCATTCAGAACCAGACGATCTGCATGCGGCGACCGGTGCGGTAGGCACCACTGCCAGCCGCAAATATTCGGCGAGCCAGTCCCGCTGCGTCCCGTTTACAAATTGGTTTACAGAGCCCGCAGAAGCAAGCTGGCCGGCTTCCGCTGCAGCGCTGGCGTCGGCACAATCGGGATTAGCGGGCGCAGGGGGGCGGATGCAAGGTCGGCCGAGGGCGGCACCGGTATTGGTGGGGGCGGGACGGCGAGCTGGGTGAGCTGCTGGCCGGGCTCGACGATGCAGCGTCCGGGAGCGGACGGCTGTTTCTCCTTGCCGGAGACCCAGGGATTGGGAAGAGCCGCCTGGCGTATGAGGCGGCGGAACGCGCCAGGGACCGTGGGTTCAAGGTGGCGTGGGGGCGGTGCTGGGAGGCCGGCGGGGCGCCGGTGTACTGGCCGTGGGTGCAGTCGCTGCGGGCATGCGTCCGCGGCCTTGCCGGGGAGGAGCTCCGGTCGCACCTGGGAGCGGGGGCTCCCTTCGTCGCACAGATCGTGGCGGAGGTCGCCGAGATCTTGCCGGATGTCGGCCCGCCCCCGCCGATGGCGGTGAGGTCATCGGGCGGCGAGTGGCGCGCCTGCCGGAGGAGTGCGGCAAGATCCTCGGCCTGGCGTCGGTTTTCGGCCGCGAGTTCTCGCTGCCCCCGCTGGCGCGGCTGAGCGGCGTCCCCGTAGGCGAGTTGCTTGACATCTTGGACGAGAGCATCGCCGCCCGCGTGCTGGCCGAGATTCCCGCCGCGCCCGGCCGGCTGCGGTTCACCCACGCGCTGATCCGCGACGTCGTCTATGAGCGCATCCCGGCCGGGCAGCGCCTTCGTCTGCACCAGCGGGCCGGCGAGGTGCTGGAGGCGTTGTACCGGCATGATCTGGACCCTCACCTGGCTGAGCTGGCGCACCATTTCTTCCAGGCGGCGCCGGGCGGCGACGCCGGCAAGGCGGTCAGCTACACCAGGCGGGCGGGGCAGCGCGCCATCGCGCTGTTGGCCTACGAAGATGCGGCCCGGCTGTTCCGGATGGCCCTCGCCGCGCTCGGCCCCGGCCGGCCACCGGAGGAGGACCGGGCCCGGTGCGGGCTGCTGCTCGCACTGGGCGATGCGCTGACGAGGATGGGCGAGCGCCAGGCGGCGAAGGACGAGCTTCGCCGGGCAGCCAGCATCGCGCGGCATTACGGGATGGCCGAGGAGCTGGGCCAGGCCGCACTTGCCTACACGGGCCGGTTCACGTTCGAGCGCGCCGCCGGTGACCGGGACGTGATCACCCTCCTGGAGGATGCGCGGGCCATGCTCGCGGAGAAAGAAGGCTCCGGGCCCGTCTATGCGCGGGTCCTGGCCCGCCTGGCGGCCGCCCTCCGCGACCAGCCCGACCGCGAGCCACGCGACGCGCTCAGCCGGGAAGCGGTCGCCCTCGCTCGCGTGTTCAACGACCCGTCGACGCTGGCTTACACCCTCGCCTGCCGGGGGGCCGCGCTCTTCGGCCCCGACGATCCGGCCGAACGGCTGGCGATCGCCGAGGAACTGCGGGCGGCAGCACGCGCCGCGCAGGACAAGGAGCTGGAACAGGAAGGCGAGGTGGACCGCGCCCTGGTCTTCCTTGAGACCGGCCGGATCGCGGAGTACCGGGAGGCCCTCGACGCATTGCAGCGCCTGGCCGCCGAGCTGCGGGCGCCGTCGGCGCGCTGGCTCGCCGCTGGCTGTCAGGCAACTCTGGCGTTGCTGGAGGGGCGATTCGCCGATGCCGAGGCACTGATCGAATCGGCGCTTCGAGCCGGTGCCAGCTCCGAGCCGTGGGACGCCGTCATCTATTCTCGGGTGCAGCTGTTCGCCCTCCGCAGCGAGGACGGCCGGCTGGCAGAGCTGGAGCCTGTGATCCGCCGCTCGGCAGAGGAGTTCCCCACCCGCCCGCTGTTCCGCTGCCTGCTCGCCAGGCTGCTCGCGGAACTGGGGGATGAGGACGGCACCCGGTCGGTGTTCGACGCGCTGGCCGCGGGCCGGTTCGCCGTCATCCCGGTGAACAACGACCTGCTGCTGAGCCTGGGCCGGCTGGCGGAGGTCGCCTGGTTCGTCCGCGACGCCGCCCGGGGCGCCGTGCTGCATGACCTGCTGCTCCCCTACCGCCGCCTGGTCGTGGACACGGTGGAATCGAGCCTGGGCGCCGTCGACCGGTATCTCGGGCTTGCCGCGATGACGGCCGGCGACCTCCCAGCGGCTGAACGGCACCTGCGCGATGCCATCGTCCTGAACACCCGGATCGGCGCCCAGCCGTGGACGGCCCGGACCCAGGCCGATCTGGCCAGCCTGCTATCCGCCCGCGACCAGCCAGCTGATCGCGAGCAGGCAATCGAGCTGCTGGAGGCCGCGCTCGGCACGGCCATGCGGCTTGGGATGACGGCCTTCGCGAAACGGGCCGGGGAAGCCCTCACCCACGCCGGCGGGGACGGCCACCCAGCATGGGCGCCGCTCCCAGCGGCCCCGGCTGCGGAAGGCGCTACCTCGTGGTCGGTGTGCCGGCGGGAAGGCGAATACTGGTCGATCGCCTTCGCCGGGGAGGCGTTCCGGCTGAAGGACGTCAAGGGCCTGCACTACCTGGCCCACCTGCTGCGCCATCCGGGCCGGGAATTCCACGTGCTGGACCTCGCGGCGGCCGGGCAGCAGGCCCAGCCGGACGGCCCGCCGATGAGCTTGGCGCGGCACGACAATCTGCATCAGGCCCGCCCCGGCCGAGCGGGCCCGGGTGAACATCACCCGGGCCATCCGGGCCACCCTTTCACGGATCCGCGCCCACAGCCCCGCCCTCGCCGACCACCTCGACGCCACCATCCACACCGGCGCGTTCTGCGCCTACACGCCCGACCCGCGAGCCCCGATCACGTGGCACACCTGACCGCCGGATTCAGGTGTCCCGTTCATCACCGGTGAACAACCGTTCCCCATTCGGTTACGCCTCCCATCTGAGCCAGACCTCGCGCAGGAGCAGCTCCCCGCGGGGCTGGAAGAAGGGAGGGGTCATGCGTCGACTATCGTTCACCGGGGTATGCCTCACGCCGCTACTGTTGCTACTCGGTACCGCCGGAACGCCCGCAGTGGCTAGCACTTCGGTGCCGGTCACGATCCAGGACACGTTCATCATCGGCCCGTTCACCGGCACGTGGTCCGCGTCGGGCGGGATCAACGACTCAGGCACCCTTACTGAGCCAACGGACTTCCGTGTCGGCGTGGGCGCGGGCGGCTTCGGCCAGGTCCACCTCGTGCGTGTCATGACCGGATCAAAGGGCATTATCACCCTGGTCGAGGACAATTCGCTGACGGTAGAGCCGGACGGCACCATTGTTGGCACCGGCCATTGGGCCGTCATCGCCGGAACCGGGGCCTACGCGGAGTTGCACGGGCAGGGCACCGATCGCGGGGTCGCTGTCAAGGGTGTCGTGACGGAGACACTCACCGGCAGCGTTCACTTCGACTAGGGCGTGTCCCGTGATCTTGATGCCGGTTTTGATACGGCCGCTCATATGAAAGGGGGAAGGCATGAAATCGTTGCTCCGAGCCGGCTTGACCGGCGTTGTGATCATGGCCACGCTGCTCTTCGCGTCTCCGGCCTGGGCGACCTTCCCGGGGACCAACGGGCGGATCGCCTTCGCCGCGCTGCCGACGCCGGACGCACCCGGCAAGCAGATCGGCCGACGGCGGCAATGACTGAGTCAGCGCCCGGCGGGCGCCAGGAGCCACGACGAGGCGATAGGGGTGCTGGGGTTCAGGAAGGGAGGAAGGGGGGTCAGGCACCGCGCCCGTCGCGGCGCCGCCGATCATCCATCAGCGCGGCCATCTCCGCGCCTGAGGTCACCTCTCCGGCCGCGACCGCTGCATCGGCCTCCCGGATCTCGGCGATGGCCTGCGGGTCCGAAAGCAGCTCAAGGGTCGCCTCGATCGACTCCAGGTCCTCGGCTGACATCAGGACAACGTACTCGCGGCCATTGCGGGTGATATGAACCCGCTCATGGGTACGGTCAACCTCGTCGGCTATCTCCGAGAGACGGGCCTTGACTTCAGAGAGCGGCATTGTGCTCATAGACTAAAATTCTAGTCCATGATCCGCGGACCTGTCGATCCGCTTGGGCCGATCCGGCGAATCCCGAGTGTGCCTCCCTGTGCCGAGGTCGGCTGCGCCGGCCTCGCAGGTGACGCACTTCTTGCGATGATGAATGATCAGCGGGAGTTTATATACCGGGAGCTCATGGCGGAATACTGGCCGCGGCTGCATTATCCCGGGGCCCGATAAATAAAAATGGCCGCCAGCACTACGCGGTGTGCTTCCTGAAGGTAATGCTCGGCGGGTTTCAAATGGCATTTGATCATGTAGCGTATTTGTTATGGACAGAAATGCGCCGAATAGGAAATCGGGTGCTTCCGCTATCGACACCGCGGCCTTGGCGGCCTGCGGCAGCAGGTGGCCCGGCGATGGCGGTCGGCCGATCCGCTGTTGCCCGCGCCCGCCGATTCGCTGCTGGCTGTGGTCGGCGAGCCGCCAGACGGGTGCGACGGTCCGATGATCGTGCCGGGGCCCGGGGGGGCGGCCGGTGGCGGTGGGGACATGCAGACACGACCGGGTTCCGCCGGTGAGCTGAGCCGCGCTGATAGGTTTCACGCTCGTGGATGGCTGTCTGAGGGGACGGGCATGACCTGGGTGCTTTTCGACTTCGGGGGCGTGATCTGCTATCCGCAGCCCGACGAGGACCTGGCCCGGCTGGCCCGGGCCGCGGGCTGCACCGTGGCGGAGTTCGGCGATGCGTACTGGCCGTACCGCCTTGACTATGACCGCGCGGTGCTCGATGCGGCGGGCTACTGGCATCGCGTGGCGGGTAATCTCGGGCGCTCGTTCGACGAGGCCCAGATCGCGGAGCTGGCCAGCCTGGACATTGCCTCCTGGATGCACCTGCAGGAGGGGACCGTGGCGCTCATCGAAGACATGGCCGCGGCCGGTCACCGACTTGCGCTGCTGTCCAACGCGCCGGCCGATGTCGCGGAGGCAGTGAGCGGGCTGCCGGTCGCGGCGCATTTCGAGCACCTGATCTTCAGTTGCTTCCTGAAGTCGGCCAAGCCCGATCCGGAGTGCTTCAACGGCGCGCTGGCCGTGATGGGCGCCGAGCCTGCCGAGGTCGTCCTGGTCGACGACCGGGCCGACAACATCGCCGGGGCGGCCCGGCTGGGCATGGCCGTCGTGCTATTTACCGATCCCGGCGCGGCGCGAGCCGGATTGCTGCGGCACGGTGTCGGCAGCCAGCCGGCCGCTCAGTGATAGGGAAATATGACCGTTTAGTCATAATTAATCCTAATTGACAGCAGAAGCTGCGCGGCTTGACCCTACGTTGGTGTCTCTTCAGGAAACCCTCAGCGTAGGGTCGTAGTTGTGTTGGCCAGTCTGGTGGCCGCGGTGGTGGCCGCCCTCTGCTACGGGGTCGCTGCGGTTATGCAGGCAGTGGCGGTGCGTGCGGCCAGTCGCCGTCCGACGGACGGCCGGCCGTCAGGCAGCGCTCTCGGCGGTGTCGATCCCGGTCTTGTGGTGCGCATGCTGCACCAGTGGCGCTTTGTCGCGAGCCTCGGCCTTGACCTGATCGGGTTCCTGGCCCAACTTGTCGCGCTGCGGCGGATGCCGCTGTTCGCGGTGCAAGCGATGATCGCCGCGAACCTGGCGGTCACGGCCGTGTTCGCGTCCTGGCTGATCCACATCGAACTGGCGTGGCGTGAGTGGCTGGCGGTGGCCGGGGTCATCGTCGGGGTCGGGCTGCTCGGATCGTCGGCCGGCGCGGAGGGCGCGACGGGGATCAGCCCGGAGTTCAAGCTGGCGCTCATCGTCGCCGTCGCGGGCGTCGCCATCATTGGCGTGGCGGCCTCCCGGCTGCAGGGCCCGGCCCGCACGCCGGTTCTCGGCGGGATCGCGGGACTCGGGTACGGCATCCTGGCCGTCGCGGCCCGGGTGCTGCCCGGCTTCACACCGCATGAACTGGTCCGTGATCCCGCCGCCTACGCGCTCGCCGCGGCGGGGATCGTGTCATTCATGCTCTACGCGACTGCTCTGGAAGGCGGCAGCGTGACCGTGGCGACCGCCTCAGTCGTGCTGGTGGAGACCATCCCGCCGGCCATCGTGGGCGTCTTGTTCCTCGGCGACCACACGCGCCGAGGGCTCGCCGGTGTCGCCGTGCTCGGGTTCATCCTCGCCGTGGTCTGCGCGGTGGCACTAGCCCGGTTCGGCCAGACCGATGAGCAGGAAGAGGCGGCGGCGCAGGGTGGGCAGAGTCCGGCGACCGACGGCGAGCCGACCACCTCCCGGGTCATGTGAGCAGGGGCGGGGCGCACGGTGCAGACCTATTTTGTGTCGCTGCGCAGGGGAATATCGGTCGGCTGATATTCTGATGGTCCGTGGACCGGCGGGATTTCCCGCATCGCAACCGACCACGGGAGCCTTCAGTTGGCTGCGGCATCGCAATCATCACGGCAAGCTTCGACCAGGCATCTCTTCGTAACCGGAGGCGTGGCCTCCAGCCTCGGCAAGGGCCTCACCGCGTCCAGCCTTGGGCGACTCCTCAAGCTGCGCGGGCTGAGCGTCACCATGCAGAAGCTGGACCCTTATCTCAATGTCGACCCGGGCACCATGAACCCCTTTCAGCACGGCGAAGTGTTCGTCACCGACGACGGCACGGAGACCGACCTTGACGTGGGGCACTACGAGCGGTTCCTCGACACGCCGCTGAAGGGGTCGGCGAACGTCACCACTGGGCAGATCTACTCCAGCGTGATCGCCAAGGAGCGCCGCGGCGATTACCTCGGCGACACGGTCCAGGTCATCCCGCACATCACCAACGAGATCAAGTCACGCATCATGGAGATGGGCGGCCCCGCCGTGGATGTGGTCATCACGGAGGTGGGCGGCACCGTGGGCGACATCGAATCACAGCCGTTCCTTGAGGCGATCCGCCAGATCAGGCACGAGATCGGGCGCGATCGCTGCTTCTTCCTGCACGTGTCGCTGCTGCCCTACATCGGGCCGTCCGGCGAGTTGAAGACCAAGCCAACCCAGCATTCGGTCGCGGCGCTACGCAGCATCGGCATCCAGCCCGACGCGATCGTGTGCCGCAGTGACCGGCCGATCAGCGACGGGCTGAAGCGCAAGATCAGCCTGATGTGCGACGTGGACGAGGAGGCCGTGGTCTCGGCGGTCGACGCCCCATCGATCTACGACATCCCCAAGGTGCTGCACTCCGAGGGCCTGGACGCCTATGTGGTGCGGAGGCTGGGCCTGCCGTTCCGTGATGTTGACTGGAGTGACTGGGACGATCTGCTGCGGCGGGTCCACCGGCCTGCCCGCAGCGTCACGATCGCGCTGGTCGGCAAGTACGTGGACCTGCCTGACGCGTACCTCTCGCCCGCCGAGGCGCTGCGGGCGGGCGGCTTCGCCAACGACGCGCGGGTGAACATCCGGTGGGTGACCAGCGATGACTGCCAGACCCCTGAGGGCGCGGCGCGGCAACTCGAGGGCGTGGACGGTGTGCTCGTCCCAGGTGGCTTCGGCGTTCGCGGCATCGAGGGCAAGGTTGGCGCCATCCAGCACGCACGCACCCATGGCATCCCGCTGCTCGGTCTGTGCCTGGGCCTGCAGTGCATCGCCATCGAGGCCGCCCGCCACCTGTCCGGGCTACCCGACGCCAACAGCGCCGAGTTCGACCCTGAGACGCCACACCCGGTCATCGCCACCATGACCGACCAGGAGGACGTCGTCGCGGGAGAGCGGGACATGGGGGGCACGATGCGGCTGGGCCTCTACCCCGCTGTGCTGGCGGAAGGATCGCTGGTGCGGGAGTTGTACGGCACGGACGTCGTCTCCGAACGGCACCGGCACCGGTACGAGGTCAACAACGCCTACCGCGGGATGCTCGAACAGGCTGGGCTCATCTGCTCAGGCGTGTCGCCCGACGGGCGGCTGGTGGAGTTCGTGGAAATGGACCGCAGCATTCATCCCTATCTCGTGGCCACGCAGGCGCATCCGGAATTCCTGTCCCGCCCGACCAGACCGCATCCGCTCTTCACGGGGCTGGTCGCGGCGGCGATGGAGCATGCGCGATCGGTAACCGCGAGCGGCATCGGCCGCCGGGCCGCCGCGAGCGCATGATCCCCGATGAGGCCCGCGCGGCAGGAGTGCCTGACGCGAGTAACACCCAGGCGGCCCGGGTCCTGGACATCCCGCAGCAATGGCCGGTGATCTCCTCGGTCGAGGACGCCCGGGGCCCGATCGTCACGCTCCGCAGCGACACGGTCCGGATGCCGGACGGCGATATCTCCGTACGGCAGGTGGTCGAGCATCCGGGAGCCGTCGCGGTGGTGGCCCTTGACGAGGCGGCGCGGATCCTGATGATCCGCCAGTACCGGCATCCGGTCGGCCGCCTGCTGTGGGAGCTTCCCGCCGGGCTGCGTGACGTGGATGGCGAGCCGCTGCTGGCGACCGCCGAGCGGGAATTGCTGGAGGAGACCGGCTACCGGGCGCAGGACTGGCTCGTCCTCGCTGATTTCTTTACCTCGCCGGGGATCACCACGGAGCGGATACGCATGTTCCTCGCCCGCGGCCTCGCTCTGGTCCCGGAATCCAAGCGCGAGTACATTCCGCAGCACGAGGAGGCACATCTGCTGGTCGATTGGGTTCCGCTGGAGGAGGCGGTAGCCCGGTTTCTGGCGGGTGACCTGCACAATGGCGTAACCGGTGTGGGTATCTTGTCCGCGTATGCCGCCAGCGAGATCGGGTTCACGGCGCTCCGCCGCCCGGACGCGCCCGAGCACTGATCCGCGGGCAGCGGGTCGGCCAGGACTCGCGCCACACGGCAACGGGGCCGTGCGGCAGGGATGAAGAGAGGGCTTGCAGCCATGAGAGTGGGCGTTCCCAAAGAGGTTAAGAACCACGAGTATCGCGTCGCGATCACCCCGGCCGGCGTTCATGAGCTCGTGCGCGCAGGCCATGAGGTGTTCGTTGAGCGCGACGCGGGCACGGGCTCGTCCATTCCCGACGAGGACTTCACGGCCGCTGGCGCGGCTATCCTGCCCGGGGCTGACGAGGTCTGGCAGGCCGGTGACCTGATCCTGAAGGTGAAGGAGCCGGTGGCGCAGGAGTACCACCGGATGCGCAAGGATCAGGTTCTCTTCACCTACCTGCATCTTGCTGCGTCGCTCGACTGCACCGAGGCACTGCTCGGCGCGGGCACCACCGCGATCGCGTATGAGACTGTCCAGCTTCCAGACCGGTCGCTGCCGCTGCTCGCGCCGATGTCCGAGGTGGCGGGCCGGATGGCGCCGCAGGTGGGCGCGCACCACCTGCAGCGGGACGGCGGCGGCCGGGGTGTGCTCATGGGCGGCGTGTCGGGCGTCTACGCGGCCAAGGTCGTCGTGCTCGGCGCTGGGGTTTCCGGCATGAATGCCGCCGCGATCGCGCTCGGCATGCAGGCCGAGGTCCTGCTGCTGGACAAGAACGTGGCCCGGCTACGATCCGCGGACGCGATCTACCAGGGCCATCTCCAGACTGTCGCTTCCAACTCCTACGAGGTCGAGCGCGCGGTGATCGATGCCGACCTCGTCATCGGAGCCGTGCTCGTGCCCGGTGCGAAGGCGCCCATGCTCGTCTCCAACGATCTCGTGTCCAGGATGAAGCCGGGATCGGTGCTCGTGGACATCTCCATCGACCAGGGCGGATGCTTCGAGGACTCGCATCCGACGACCCATGCCGCGCCCACGTACCTGGTGCACCAGTCGCTGTTCTACTGCGTGGCGAACATGCCTGGCGCGGTCCCGCATACCTCCACGTACGCGCTGACCAATGTCACGCTGCCGTATGTGGTCGAACTGGCCAACCGGGGCTGGCGTGACGCGCTGCGAGCCGATCCCGCTCTCGCGGCCGGGCTGCACACCTACGAGGGCGCCCTGACCTGCCAGCCGGTCGCCGAAGCGCACGGCCTGCCGTACACCGCGGTCGCCGAGGTGCTCCGCTGACCAGCCTGGACGCCGCGGTCAGCCGGTACCTGGACCACCTGACGGTCGAGCGCGGTCTGGCCGCCCACACGCTGGAGGCCTACCGCAGGGACCTGCTGCGCTACCAGGCTGCTCTGGCCGCCATGGGCCGGACCATGATTGGCGAGGTCACGACGGAGGATGTGGCGGCGTTCCTGGCCGGGCTGCGCGAGGGTGATGAGGAGCACGTGCCCCTCGCCGCGAGTTCGGCGGGCCGGGCTGTGGTCGCCGTGCGTGGCTTGCACGCGTTCGCGGCCGCCGAAGGCCTGGCCGGGGCCGACCCGGCCAGCCAGGTACGGCCGCCGGCCCCCCCACGGCGGCTGCCGAGGGCCATCGCCGTGCCCGATGTGGAGCGGCTGATCGCCGCCGCGGGTTCCGGCGGCGGCCCGGGGGATCTGCGGCCGCTGCGCGACCGGGCGCTGCTGGAGCTTCTCTACGGCACCGGGGCTCGGATATCCGAAGCCGTCGGCCTCGATGTCGACGATCTCGGCTTGACCGGGCCGACGCAGCCCGGCGGGCCCGAGGGCGGGCAGGCCACCCGCCTGCCCAGCACGATCCGGCTCACCGGGAAAGGCAGCAGGCAGCGGATCGTCCCGGTGGGCAGGTACGCCCGCGAGGCGCTCGATGCCTACCTGGTGCGCGCGCGGCCGACATTCGCCAGCGCGTCCCGCCGCGCGTCCGCCAGCCCGGCAGTTTTCCTGAACGCTAGGGGCAGCCGGCTCACCAGGCAGGGCGCGTGGGCCGTGCTGAAGACGGCGGCGGCCCAGGCCGGGCTGGACGGAGTGTCACCGCACACCCTGCGGCACTCGTTCGCCACCCATCTTCTCGATGGCGGCGCGGACGTGCGTGTGGTGCAGGAACTCCTCGGGCACGCATCGGTGACCACCACCCAGATCTACACCCTGGTGACGGTGGACAGGCTCCGCGAGGTGTACTCGGCAGCGCATCCGCGGGCGCTCGGATAGGCCGCAAACGGTGAGTCGGCTTGCCGCGGGCGGAGGCAGGCCCTAGAGTCCGGGTTTCAGCGGAGGTATTCTGCGCAATCCGCCGGGGAGGTGCAGCAGATGGTGGCAGGGCCCGAGACGATCGAATTTGAGCCCGGCGCTATCGGGGCTACCGGACGACCCCTGCCGGTATTTCCCGATCCGGAACCACTCCTGACCCATGGTCCCGCCCGCATTGCCGCGGTATGCAATCAGAAGGGCGGGGTCGGCAAGACCACGACGACCATCAATCTTGGCGCGGCCCTTGCTGAGCAGGGGAGACGCGTTCTGCTGGTGGATTTCGATCCTCAGGGCGCGCTTTCCGTCGGGCTCGGCTTCCAGCCGCACGAACTCGAGTACACGATCTACAACTTGCTCATGGAGCGGGGGCTGCGGGCCAGCGACGTCGTCTTCAAGACGAACGTGGACGGGATGGACCTGCTGCCCAGCAACATCGACCTGTCGGGAGCCGAGGTCCAACTGGTCCACGAGGTGGGGCGGGAGTTCGTGCTCGGCAGAGTGCTTGAGCCGCTCATACCGGACTACGACATCGTCCTCATCGACTGCCAGCCGTCGCTCGGCCTGCTCACACTCAACGCGCTGGCCTGCGCGGCCAGCGTGATCGTGCCGCTGGAATGCGAGTATTTCGCCCTGCGCGGGGTCGCGCTGCTGATGGAGACCATCGACAAGGTGTCCAGCAGGCTCAACCCGAGGCTCGGCATCGACGGGGTGCTCGCCACCATGTACGACTCGCGGACGCTGCATTCCCGGGAAGTGCTCGCCGGGGTGGTGAAGGGTTTCGGCGACAAGGTGTTTCACACGGTGATCAACCGCACCGTGCGATTCCCGGACGCCACCGTCGCCGGCGAGCCCATCACCCGGTTTGACCCTGCGTCCACGGGAGCGAACTCCTACCGGGAGCTCGCCAAGGAGGTGCTGGAGCGGTGGCGGCAGGCAGGGCGCGCGGGTCCCGGTCACGGCGGGTGAGCCTGCCGGGAATCGCCGAACTGCTCCGCCCCGCGGCGCCCGGACCGTCCGCCGATGATGGCCGCCACGCGAGCGGGCGCGAGTCCCATCCACACAAGATCACCGTCTACCTGTCCGCGGGTGAGCTTCTCGATCTGGAGCGCGCCCGGCTCGCCCTGCGCGCCTACGGGATCCCGGTCGACCGTGGCCGGCTGGTCCGTGAGGCGATCGCCGTGATCCTCGCGGACCTGGACGCCGACGGCGCGACCAGCCTGGTGGCCCGGCGCCTGCGGGACCCGTCGTGACCTGGATCCCGGGCCGGGCGGGCCCCGGGTGATCCGCGAGGTGACGGCCGAGTCCGGCGATGCTGCTGATCCACGCGGTGACGGCCCCCAGGCTCAGGGGACGGGCGCGTTCGAAGTGCATCTCGACGTGTTCGAGGGCCCGTTCGACCTGCTGCTCGGGCTGATCTCCAAGCACAAGCTCGACATCACGGAAGTCGCGCTCTCCCAGGTCACCAACGAGTTCATCGCCTTCATCCGGGCCCGCGCCGACGGATGGGACCTGGACCAGGCGAGTTACTTCCTCGTGGTCGCCGCGACGCTCCTCGACCTGAAGGCAGCCAGGCTGCTGCCCGCCGGCGAGGTGGAGGACGAGGAGGATCTCGCCCTGCTCGAGGCCAGGGACCTGCTTTTCGCCCGCCTCCTGCAGTACCGCGCCTACAAGGAGGTGGCGGCCGTGTTCGCGGGCCGGATGACGGTCCAGGGACGCAGGTTCGCGCGGCGCGTGCCGGTCGAGCCGCGGTTCGCCCAGCTGCTCCCCGAGGTGCTGCTCGGCCTCGGCCCGGCGGAGTTCGCCGCGATCGCCGCCCGGACGCTGGCCCCCCGCCCGGCGCCGGTGGTGTCCACCGAGCACATCCACGCGCCACAGACCACCGTGCGGGAGCAGGCTGAGGTACTGGCCCGGCAGCTGGGCCTGCTGGGCCGGGCGACCTTCCGGCGGCTCACCTCCGACTGCGCGGGAACATACGAGGTGGTAGCGCGCTTCCTGGCGCTGCTGGAGCTCTACCGTGAAGGTAACGTCTCGTTTGAGCAGATCACTCCGCTCGGCGAGCTCTACGTGACCTGGGCACCAGCCAGGCACGAGCCACCGGGCGCGGAACCGGACGCGCCAGAGGCGTCAGCGCAGGAGGGCAGCGAGTGAGTACGGACAACGGGCACGCGGTCCCCGGTGCGGGGAGTGCGGATCCCGGAGACGGGGAGCGCACGACGGCCGGGGAGCGTGGGTGGGCCGCCGACGAGGGCGGGGTGACCGGGGCGGACGGTCAGGCCAACCCGGGGCTCCGGGCCTGCCTGGAGGCCATCCTGCTGGTGGTGGACGAGCCGGTGGCGGAGATCGTGATCGCCCAGGTGCTCGAACGGCCGCGGGAAGAGATCGCCGTGGCGCTGCACGAGCTGGCGGCCTCGTACACGGCGGAAGGGCGCGGCTTCGACCTGCGTGAAGTGGCGGGCGGCTGGAGGTTCTACACCCGCGAGGAATGCGCGCCCGTGGTGGAACGATTCGTACGCGACAGCCAGGAGGTCCGGCTGACCCAGGCCGCGCTGGAGACGCTCGCGGTGGTCGCCTACCGGCAGCCGGTGAGCCGTGCGCGGGTGTCCGCGGTGCGCGGCGTCAACTGCGACGGAGTGATGCGGACGCTCGGGCTGCGTGGCCTGGTCGAGGAGGCGGGCACCGACCACGAGACGGGGGCTATCCTCTACCGGACCACCGGGTACTTCCTGGAGCGCCTGGGCCTGGCCGGCCTGGAGGACCTGCCCGAACTCGCCCCCTTCTTGCCAGATCATGTTGAAGACCCCGAGGATGCCGCTGATGAGCCCGCGAGCCCCTGACGGACAGCGGAGCCCGCTGGGCGGCGATGACGACGAGCGGGACACGCTCACCGACGTGCCGGGTGGGGTGCGGCTGCAGAAGGTACTGGCCGCCGCCGGGGTGGGCAGCCGCAGGCGCTGTGAGGAGCTGATCGGCGAGGGCCGGGTCGAGGTGGACGGGGAGACCGTCCGCAGGTACGGGGCGCGGGTTGATCCGCAGCAGCAGATAATCCGGGTCGACGGCAGGCGCATTCCCGCTCGCCAGGACCTCGTCTACCTGGCGCTGAACAAGCCCGCCGGGGTTCTCACCACCATGTCGGATGACCGCGGGCGGCCCACGATCGCCGACTTCCTCGGCGATCACAGCGAGCGGCTGTATCACGTGGGCAGGCTCGATTACGACACGGAAGGCCTCATGCTGCTGATGAACGATGGTGACCTGGCGCACCGCCTGGCCCACCCGCGCTACGGGGTGCTCAAGACGTACCTGGCCGACGTGTCTGGACCGCTGCCCCGGGACCTGGGCCGCAGGTTGATGACCGGAATCGAGCTGGAGGATGGCGTGGCCAGCGCGGACAAGTTCCGCGTCATCGAGCGCGCTGGGTCGCGGGCGCTGGTGGAGATCACGGTGCACGAGGGCCGCAAGCACATCGTGCGGCGGATGCTGGCTGAGGCTGGCCACCCGGTCAGCCGCCTGGTTCGCACGCATGTGGGGCCGGTCGCGCTCGGCTCGCTGCGCCCGGGCACCACCCGCGCGCTGAGCACCAGGGAAATAGGTGACCTGTACGCCGCGGTCGGTCTGTAGCCTGGGGAAAGCCCGTACCGGGCGTGCTGCCGGCGGGCCGGAGGAGGCGCCGCGGCTGATCTAGACCTGGTAAACGGGAGTGACCCAGGGGAAAACTGGGACGGGGTGGCATGAGGAAGCGGCATGAAGGAGCAGGCTGGTGACGGTCAGGGCGATTCGTGGCGCGGTCCAGATTGACGCGAATGAGCGGGCCGCGATCCTGGAGGGCACGACCGAACTGGTCTCCGAGGTCATGACGCGGAACAGCCTGGTCACCGACGATGTGATCAGCGTTCTGTTCACCGCGACCCCGGACCTCACCGCTGAGTTTCCCGCGCTCGCCGCCCGCAAGATCGGCTTCCAGGACGTGCCGCTGCTGTGCGCGTCCGAGATCGGCGTGCCCGGCGCGATGCCCCGGGTGGTCCGCCTGCTGATGCACGTGGAGACCGGCCAGCCGCGCTCGGCGCTGCAGCACGTGTACCTGCGCGGTGCGGCGGCGCTGCGGCTGGACATCGCCCAGTGAACGCGGGAGGGACGCAGGACATCGTGAGCGAGCCGGAGGGGCGCGGCGCCGCCTGGACTGAGGAGCACGTGAGCGAGCCGCCGGGGCGCGGTGCCGCCTGGACTGAGGAGCGAGGAACGAGCGACGAGGGAAGGCGGCGCCTTAAAGCGCCCCGGCGGGCGAGCGGGGAGCAGAGCACGAGCGACGAGGGAAGGCGGCGCCTTAAAGCGCCCCGGCGGGCGAGCGGGGAGCAGGGGACGAGCGACGAGGGAAGGCGGCGCCTCAAAGCACCCCGCAGGCGAGCGGGAGACACAGCCCGGGGAACCGGCCCCCGCCGCGTGGTGGTGATCGGCACCGGGCTGATCGGGACCTCGGTGGCGCTCGCCCTTCGTGAGCGGGGGGCGGATGTGTGGCTGGCCGACCGTGACGCGGCCGCCGCGCGCCTGGCGGCGGACATCGGCGCGGGCACGCTGCTGCCCTTGGCTGGGCAGCCGTGGCAGGAGCCCGCGGGGGGTCCCGCCGACCTTGCCGTGCTGGCCGTACCGCCTGCGGCCGTGGCACCCGCTCTCGCTGAGGCGCAGGCGCGGAACCTGGCCCGCTGGTACACCGATGTGGCGAGCGTGAAGAGCTTCCCGCTTGCGGCCGCCCGGGCCCGCGGCTGTGATCTGTCCAGCTTCGTGCCCGCGCATCCGCTATCCGGGCGGGAACGTTCCGGCCCCGCCGCGGCCCGCGCCGACCTGTTCCTCGGCCGGCCGTGGGTGATCTGCCCCGCGGCGGAGAACTCCGAGGCGGCCGTGGCAGCAGTGGTTGACCTGGCGAGAGCGTGCGGCGCGGAGCCGGTCCTGGCCAGTGCCGCCGAACACGACCGGTGGGTGGCGCTGACCTCGCATGCGCCGCATGTGGTTTCCGCCGCGATGGCGGCGCGGCTAGCCGATTCAACCGACGGCGCGCTCGCCCTGGCCGGCCAGGGACTGCGGGACGTGACCAGGATCGCGGCCGGAGACACGGCGCTGTGGACGCAGATCCTGGCCGCTAATGCGGCGCCGGTGGCCGAGATCCTCGCGGCCGTCGCAGCCGACCTGGCCGCCGCCGCCGAGGCACTGGCGGAGGCGGTCCCCATAGGCCAGCCTGCCGCGGTGTCTCCGGCCAGGCTGGACCGGGGTCCTGCCGGACCGGACCAGGGCTCGGCCGGACCGGACTGGGGCCATGCTGGGCTGGCTGAGCCGGGAGCGGCCCCGCGTTTCCGCGGAAACGCCCGCGGTAACGTTTCCGCGGAAACGCCCGCGGACCCTGCCGGGCGGGCTGACCCGGCGGCGCTGAAGGTACTGGCGGCCCTGCTGGACCAGGGCTGCGCCGGGGTGGCCAGGATTCCCGGCAAGCGGGGCTCGCCCGCCCGGGCGGACGCCGTGGTCCAGGTCGTCATCCGCGACCTGCCCGGTGAACTGGCGCGGCTCTTCGAGGCGGCGGGCCAGGCCGGGGTCAATATCGAGGACATCGGCATCGAGCACTCCCCGGGACTGCCGGTGGGAGTGGCCGAATTGACGGTCCGTCCCGGGGCCGTAGCCCCGCTGACCGAGGCCCTGGCGGCCAACGGATGGCCCGTGCGTGGATAGCCCCGCGCCTGGATAGGTCCAGTGCGCCGGTAGCATCGCCCTCGTGACCGACTGCCTTATCATCGCCGTGGATGGCCCTGCTGGATCCGGCAAGTCCAGTGCCGCACGTGGCGCCGCCCGGTCCCTGGGACTGCGTTATCTGGACACCGGCGCCATGTACCGGGCCCTGACCTGGTGGATGATCCGCCAGGGCGTGGGTATTGCCAACCCGGCGGCCGTCGCGGCGCACGCCCGGCGTCCCGCCATCGAGGTGGGCACGGACCCGGACGCCCCGGCGGTCACGGTGGACGGCACCGACGTTACCGGCGTGATCCGCACCCGTGAGGTGTCCAACGCGGTCAGCGCTGTCGCTCGGGTCCCGGAGGTTCGCACGCACCTGATCGCGATGCAGCGGGACATCATCGCTGCGACGTGCGGGGCAGGCGAGGGCATCGTCGCCGAGGGAAGGGACATCGGCACAGTCGTTGCACCGGGTGCCCCGATCAAGGTGTTCCTCACCGCAAGCGAGGCTGTCCGGGCCCGCCGCCGAAGCGCCGACCTGGCCGCCGACCCCGACGCCACGCTTGAGGTGACCCAGTCCGAGCAGCAGCGCCGCGACCGAATCGATGCCCCGCAGACCGCGAAGGCCGCGGACGCGGTGCAGATCGACTCCACCTCGCTCGGGCTGGACGAGGTCGTCGGCGTCATCGTCGGCCTGGCCCGGCAGCGGGCGAACGCCGCGTGGACGGGATGACCATGCGCGAGGACAGCCCGGGTGGCGCCGCCCCCGCCGCCGACGACCCGGCAGCGGGCGGTTTTGACAGTGACGGCTTCGACAGCGACAGCGACGGCTTCGACAGTGACGGCTTCGACAGTGACGGCGTCGATAGTGACGGCTTCGATAGTGACGGCTTCGACCAGGCTGCCCCGGGGGTCCCGGCTCCGGTGGTCGCCGTGGTGGGCAGGCCCAATGTAGGCAAGTCGACCTTGGTCAACCGGATCCTCGGCAGCCGCCAGGCGGTCGTGGAGGACGTGCCGGGCGTCACGCGGGACCGGGTGGCCTACGACGCCGCGTGGCGGGGCCGGGCGTTCACCCTGGTGGACACCGGCGGCTGGGAGCCTTCTCCGGGTTCCGAGGAAGGCCAGGCCAGCCGCGCCCTCGCGGAGCAGGTCACCGCCCAGGCCCGGCTCGCCGTGGACACGGCCGACGCGGTGCTGTTCGTCGTGGACGCCGTCGTGGGGGTGACCGACGCCGACGAGGCCGTCGCGGCGGTGCTGCGCCGCTCCGGCAAGCCGGTCGTCGTCGCCGCGAACAAGGTGGACGACATGCCGGGCGAGCCGGCTGCCGCGGTCCTGTGGTCCCTCGGGCTCGGCGAGCCGCTGCCGGTCAGCGCCCTGCACGGGCGGGGCAGCGGCGACCTGCTCGACGCGGTGCTCGACGCGCTTCCTGAGGCCCCGCGGGAGCCGCTGAGCAGGGAGGGCGGGCCAAGGCGGATCGCGCTGGTCGGCAAGCCCAATGTGGGCAAGTCCAGCCTGCTGAACAAGCTTGCCGGGCAGCGCCGGGTGCTGGTCGACGACGTGCCTGGCACGACCCGTGACCCGGTGGACGAGCTGATCGAGCTGGGCGGCACGACCTGGCGGTTCGTGGACACCGCCGGGATCAGGCGGCGGGTGCGGGAGAACCAGGGCGCGGACTTCTACGCGGCGCTGCGCACCTCCGGCGCGCTGGAGCGGGCGGAGGTCGCGGTCGTCCTGGTGGACGCCAGCGAGCCGCTCACCGAGCAGGACCTGCGGATCGTGTCCATGGTGATCGACGCGGGCCGGGCGCTGGTCATCGCGTACAACAAGTGGGACCTGGTCGATGAGGACCGCCGGCTGCAGCTGGACCGGGAGATCGACCGCCAGCTGCACACCGCGCGCTGGGCCCCCCGGGTGAACATATCCGCGGCCACCGGCCGCCACGTGGACCGGCTCGTGCCCGCGATCGAGCTCGCGCTGGCCGGCTGGGAGACCCGGATTTCCACCGGCAGGCTCAACGCCTGGCTCACCGAGCTTGTCGCCGCGACCCCCCCGCCCGCGCGGGGTGGCCGTCAGCCGAAGATCCTCTTCGCCACGCAGGCCGGCATCCGCCCACCGCATTTCGTTCTGTTCACATCGGGTTTCCTGGAGGCCGGGTACCGCCGGTTCATCGAACGGCGGCTCCGCGAGGAGTTCGGTTTCGACGGCAGCCCGGTGCGCGTGTCGATGCGGCTGCGCGAGAAACGCCGTGGCGGCGGTCGCGGCGGCGCGGCGCGGCGGGGCAGCCCGGTGCGGCGCGAGGCGCCGCAGGAGCGGGCGCGGCGTGCCTGAGCGATGCGGCCGCCAGCGGACATGTTCCCCGCGGACCTGACCGAGCTGGACCGGGCCCGCGTCTGGCATCCCTACGCCGCCATGCCGGGGGCCTCGGCGCCGCTGGTGGTGGAATCGGCGTCCGGCGTGCGGCTCAGGCTCGCCGAGCCGGCCGGCGGCCATCACGAGCTGGTGGACGGCATGTCGTCGTGGTGGGCCGCGATCCACGGCTACCGCCACCCGGTGCTCGACGAGGCGGCGCGGGCGCAGCTCGCCACGATGAGCCACGTCATGTTCGGCGGGCTCACCCACGAGCCCGCCGTCCGGCTCTGCGACCGGCTGGCCCGCATCACGCCCCCGGGGCTTGAGCACGTGTTCCTGTGCGACTCCGGGTCGGTCTCGGTGGAGGTCGCGATCAAGATGTGCCTGCAGTACTGGATGTCGCTGGGCCGGCCGGCCAAGCGGCGTCTCCTCACCTGGCGCGGCGGCTATCACGGGGACACGTTCTGGGCGATGTCGGTGTGCGACCCGGACGGCGGCATGCACCGGATCTGGGACGGGGTACTGCCCCGGCAGATCTTTGCTGAGCTGCCGCCGCCCGGTTTCGGCGCCGGGGCCGAGCCCGGCTACGCGGCGCGCCTGGCCGAGCTGATCGGGCAGCACGCGGGTGACCTGGCCGCGGTGATCGTGGAGCCGGTCGTCCAGGGGGCTGGCGGCATGCGCTTTCATGATCCGGAGTACCTGCGGATCCTTCGCATCGCATGCTCAACGAATGAGGTGCTGCTGATCTTCGACGAGATCGCCACCGGGTTCGGGCGGACCGGTGCCCTCTTCGCCGCTGATCACGCAGGCGTGAGCCCGGACGTGATGTGTCTGGGCAAGGCGCTCACCGGGGGGTATCTCTCGCTGGCGGCGGTGCTGTGCACACCGGAGGTGGCGGCCGGGATCTCCCGGGGGGAACTGCCGGTGCTCGCGCACGGGCCGACGTTCATGGGCAACCCGCTGGCCTGCGCGATCGCCAATGCCTCAGTGGACCTGCTGCTCGGCCTGGACGCATCCGGCGCATCCGGGTATCCGCTGGGCTGGCACGGCGAGGTCAGCAGGATCGAAGCCGGGCTGTCCGCCGGGCTGGCCCCCGCGCGTGACCTGCCCGGCGTGGCCGACGTGCGGGTGCTCGGTGCAATCGGCGTTGTGCAACTCGACCATGAGGCGGACGTGGCCGCCGCAACCCGCGCGGCGGTGGCCGAGGGGGTCTGGCTGCGGCCATTCCGTGACCTGGTGTACACGATGCCGCCGTACCTCACCGATGACGGTGACCTGAGCCGGATCTGCGCAGCCGTGCGCGCGGCCGCAGCGGCCGGTTGAACCTGGCGGTGAATCAGGGGACGACCCGGAACCAGACTGTGGTGGCGGCCTCGTCGCACTCGTAGCCCCACTGTTCCGCGAGGTTCTCGACCAGGAAGAGCCCGTGCCCGTCGGCGGCGTAATTGTCGGCCCTCACCACGGGAATGCTGCTGGCCGAGCCTTCGTCGATGACCTGGACCTGCACCGAGGCTTTCAGATCGGCCACGACGACCGTGACCGTTCCGCCGGCCCGGCCTGAGTGACTGTGCAGTACCGCGTTGGTGACGAGTTCGGAGCAGAGTAAAACGGCTACCTCGGCGCACGGATGATCAGGCCCGAGGACCTCGGCCACGAAAGCCCTGGCCCGGCGCACGTTCTTGGGCAGTGCGTCGATGGTGAGGCTGCCCCTGTCCGCCTGGGACGCCCGTACCGCGGTTTGGGGCCGCACGGCGTTTCCGGGGCGGCCGCTTCCGCGATGGGCGGTCATGGCTGCCATCGCTGATTCGCCCCTTTCCCGGTGGTCATGGCTGCCATCGCTGGTGCGCTCCTTCCCGGGTGGTCGCCCGCCTGGGGTGCTGGAGCAGTGGTTCTTCCCCCCACTGCCTGCTATGCCCCATGCGGCGCTTGTAACCACTTGGGCACAGCGTGTCAGAGACAATGATGGTCTGGGCTTGCATCCCACGCAAGTGCGTAGCACAAATATGCCCAACGAAATTTCAAATGCGATCTCACAACCTTCACAACTTCAGGTATCGTGAACTTCGAGTCCAGTAGTCGCGCGGCGGTGCCCTGCTCCGGGTAGGAGAGCGCAGGTCCCCGCCGGGCCCGCAGCGGAGGGGGAGGCGCCGTGTCCATCGGTCCCACGGTGCGTCGCCGGCGGCTTGGCTCTGAGTTAAGGCGTCTGCGTGAGGGGCACTCCTTCAAGCTGGAAGACGCCGCCGAACGTCTCGGGCTGGCCCCGTCGACGCTCTCCCGCATTGAAACGGGAAAGGCGCCCACCAGGACTGCCTACCTGACGACCATGTTCGACATGTACGGCGTCGTCGATCCCGGGCAGCGGCAGGCGCTGATCGACATGGCGCGGGACGGTCACCGCAAGGGCTGGTGGGCGGTCTACGACGACGTGCTGCCCACCGGATTCGATATCTACGTCGGGCTCGAGGCCGAGGCGTCCGCGCTCCGCGTCTTCGAGGATCAGGTCGTGCACGGCCTGTTGCAGACCGAGCCCTACGCGCGCGTCGTGATGAGCGCGGTGCGCACACAGCAGAGCGCCAGGCAGATCGATCGGGCCGTGGAGTTGCGGGTACAGCGCCAGGAGGCGCTCACCCGTGAGGATCCGCTCAAGCTCTGGCTGATCCTCAACGAGGCGGTGATCCGCCGGGCCGTGGGCGGCGCCGACGTCATGCATGGCCAGCTGGCCCATCTGGTCAAGGCCAGCGAGTGGCCCAGCGTGACGTTGCAGGTCCTGCCGCTGTCCAGCGGTGCTCACCCGGCTCTCAACGGGCCGTTCTGCATCCTCGAGTTCCCTGAGCGCACCGATCCGGACGTGGTGTACACCGAAGGTGTGGCCGGGCACGCGTACCTGGAACGAGATTCCGAGGTCCGGGCCTGCGCGGAGGCCTTCGACTTGCTGCGGGCGGCGGCGCTGTCGCCCGCCGACTCCGCGGAAATGATCGCCAACATGGCAGAAGAGATCACCCACAAGGGGTAGAGCTCCATGAACGAAAGGAAAGGCGGATGACACCCGACTTCACCGGAGCGCGCTGGTTCAAAAGCAGCGCGTCGAGCGTCACGGGATGCGTGGAGGTGGCGCACCTGCCGGATGGCTTGGTCGCGCTCCGGGACTCCAAGGACGTGAGCAAGCCACCGCACGTCTTCAACCAGCGCGAGTGGAAGGCGTTCCTGGCTGGCGTCAGGAACGGAGAGTTCGACCAGCCGGCCGGCTGACAGCGCGGCGGCGTCCGGCCCGGCAGGGACTGGGTCCGGGCGCCGTCGCTGTCAGGGCACGGTGCTGATCAGAGCACAGGGCCGGTCAGAGCACAGGGCCGGTCAGGGCACGGTGCTGTGGTCGAAGTCACCCTCAGCGGCGCCGCCGAGGAAGGCATCCCACTCAGCGGTGGTGAAGATCAGCGCAGGGCCGCCCGGGTGGCGGGAGTTGCGCATGGCTACACCGCCGCTGGGGAGGAAAGCCACCTCGACACAGTTGCCCCCGGTGGGGCCACTCTGGCGGCTCTTGACCCAGGCGATGTCGTGCAACTGGGAGGCGGGCATGCCGTTGCGGACGTTGCTCATGATGATCCTTCCAGGTCCGTCTCGATGGCGCGGAGGATCTCCGCGGCTGCACCGGGTGGTGCGCTGACGATGCTCAGCCTTTCCATGGCCAGCCGGTACCGGTCCACTTCGGGCGACTTGTCGATGTACAGGGCGCTGGTCAGGTTCTCGACATACACCATGTCGGGCATGCCCGGGTCAGTGAACCTTAGGATGCTGAACGCGCCGGGCGCAGCGTAGCCCGCCGCAGCGAACGGCGTGATCTGCAGGGTGAGGCGTTCCTGCTGGCAGGCTTCGATCAGGTGCTCGAGCTGTGCCCGCAGCACATTGACGCCACCCACCGGGCGGCGCAGCGCAACCTCGTCGATGATCGCCCACAGGCGCATCTCGCCCGAGCTGAACCGCCGCTGGCGCTCCTTGCGGAGGACGACCAGGCGCTCCGCCTCGTCCATGGAGAAGTCGCCGAGGGCGAGGACGGCGGACACGTAACCCTCCGTCTGGAGCAGGCCGGGGATGAACTGCGGGTCATAACTGCGGATCGATTCCGCCGATTCCTCCAGCCCGACGTAGGACTGGAACCAGCCGGGCAGGACGTCCTGGTACTGGTGCCACCAGCCGGGCTGGTTGGCCCGGCTGGCCAGGGACAGCAACTGCTCCCGCTCGGCCCGGTCGGTGATCCCGTACAAGGTGAGCAGGTCCGCGATATCTATCTCGCGGACCGAGTTCCGGCCCAGCTCGATGCGGCTGATCTTCGATTCGGATCCGCGAATCGCCCGGGCCGCTTCCTGGGCGCTGATTTCCCGGGCTTCACGCAGGCGCCGCAACTGGGCGCCGAGGATCAGGCGCAGGATGGTCGGACCGCCGACCGTGTCCGCCATAATTCCACTTCCTCCCGCGGGGGGTGCTGGCCGGTCAGCACGCGCTGCCACAGGCGTCTATGACGGCGCGCTCGGTAAACCGGTCCCCCCCCGGGTTGAAAAGGCTGGCCAGCCGCATCGCCGCGGGACCGCCTGGCCCCACGGCTGCGTGGCAGGGTTGCCCTTTCAGCCATGCCGGTTCATGATATCCCATATGCGATTGCATGTAACCCCCTGCAGGGGTGCTGTCGTGGTATTAGGAGGCCCCCGGTGATCGGCGAAGATGACCGGATCAAGGCTTTCCGGCCGGAAGTTCCCAGTTCAGCGCGTATCTACAACTATCTCCTCGGCGGCAAGGACCACTACCCAGCCGACCGGCTGGCCGCTGAGGAAATACTCAAAATCGCGCCAGACATCCGGCATGCCGCGATGGCGAACCGGGCGTTCCTCCGCAGAGCGGTGCACTTCCTTGTCACGGATGCCGGCGTCCACCAGTTCATCGAGCTCGGCGCCGGCCTGCCCGCGGCGGAGAACGTGCACGAGGTGGCGCAAAGGTCAGCCCTCGACGCCCGGGTGGTGTATGTCGACACCGACCCGGTGGTCATCGTGCACGCCAGGAACATGGTGCGCGGTATCCCCGGCACGGCGATCGTCGAGCACGATCTGCGCGAGCCGACTACGATCCTCGCCGACCCCGAGCTGACGAGGCTGATCGACGTGGCCGCGCCCACGGCGGTGCTCCTGGCTGGCGTCCTGGCTCACGTCGCCGACAAGGACGATCCAGCCGAGCTGATCCGTACGCTGCTGGCGCCCTTTCCGGCCGGGAGCTTCCTCGCCGCGGCCCATGTGACGCTGGACAGCAGCCCGGAATCTGCCCGGAAGGTCATCGAGATTCTTGACCTCTCGGGAATCAGCGCACATCCGCGGACCCGCGATCAGGTGCGGGCTCTGCTGGGCGCCCTCGAGCCCGTCGAGCCGGGCCTGGTGTGGGCACCGCAATGGCGGCCGGATCCCGACACCGACCTGACGGGTGACCCGGCCCGCTCCCACATGTACGCCGTGGTCGCACGGAAGGCGGCGCAGACCTAAGGCGTATCTCGTAGATCTTCTGCCTGCTGCGCGTCCGCCGATGAGCTCGCCGAGATCGACCGGTTGGTACCGCCGCCCGCCCAGGCCGGCTGAGCCAGACGCCGTCAGCTCCCGGCGACCGCTGCCTGGTACAGGGCCGCCACCGCGTGGCCGAACCGGGGCGAGTACGACACCGACGGGGTGTCCCCGCCCTGCTCGTACCCGCCGATCACGCCGATCACCACGCCGAGGCCGCTGACCGAGCTCACCCGGGTGAGGAACGGCCCCCCGCTGGTGCCGTTCGTGAACCCGCCGCAGTCGAATTCCAACTGGTTACGGCCGAACGCGCGGGTGATGCCCTGGCAGGCGATCGGCCAGCTCTGGCCCACCGGATAACCAATGACCTGAACGACCTGCACCGCGGGCCATCCCGTGCCCAGCCGTTCGGCGCCGGTAAGGTTCTGGATCCTGCGCCCTCTGTGACCCTGCTCGACCACCAGGAAGGCCACGTCATCGTTGGGGTCGGCGGACGCGGCCCAGGCCTGGTCGACGTACTCCCTGATGACTTTCCAGCTGCCGTAGGGCGCCCGGCCGTTGTGGTAGCCGGGCACGAAGGCGTATCGGCCTGAACTTCTCAGGCAGTGCGCAGCTGTGATCACAAGGTTTCCGGCCGGGCTGTCGACGACGCTCGCGGTGCAGTAGTGACTGCCAGGCCGGCCTGTGTTCGTGGTGAACAGGGCGCCGACCGCTGGGCTGCCGTTGATGACGTGCCCATGCAGCAGCAGCGGTGGGACGCTCGGCGCCCGGCGGGGAAGCGATCTCGCCGCCGCAGCCAGCCGGAACGCCAGCCTGGCCGCGCCATGCGCGGTGGCCGACGTCAGCGCGACGCCGAGGGCTAGGGCTATCACGATCGCCGCCGTCAGGGCAGCCAGCCTGCCCAGCAGGTGCGGCACGGAACGCCCGGTCCTCTCGCCGTGCTGCCGCATTCACGTCCCCTGCCTAGGCGGTGGTCGACTGCACCTGCTTGACCTGCGCGTTCTTCCATTGTGCGGGTCAGACATTAAGAGATCTATAGGGGGAGCCGAGAAGATCCGCACGGCCGCCGGCCACGGGCCGGTCGTTGCCTGCCGCCTGGCCAGGGCGCCGGCGTAAGATCGCACGCAGCACGTTGCCGTCCGCGGACGGTGGTGTCACCCCACCTGGGCTCGGGAGTGGCAGAAACAGGGTCAGCCGGGGTGAGCCAGAGGAGCAGATGTCATGTCGGGGATGGGTTCCGTCCTCCAGCTCACGAACCCGGCGGTGGTGGCCGCGTTCCGGGCCGCACTCCTGCGTCAGGGCATTGTCGAGCTGTCCAGCGCTGCCCAGCAGGTCCTGGGGACAATGTGATCATGAGACTGGCCGCAGCAGCCGGCGCGCTGCTCGCCGCGCTGCTGGCAGGCTGCGGCGCCGTGGCGGCGCCCCAGGCGGCCCGCAGCGCGCCGGCCACCCGGCCGTCCCTCGCCACCTCCCAGGTGTATGGCGGGGAGACCTGGGCGGTGGTCGTCATGGGCGGGTCGAGCGCGACGCACAACAACTTCTGGCAGCTGTTCACGCGCCCCGCAGCGAGCACGAGGTGGTCGCTCGCCACGCCAGCGGGCGTCGCTGACAATGGTGGCCTCGCGGTGGCGGACGTGGGCGGCCGGTCCCTTGTCACCGCGTTCCGCCCCAGCCAGGACCTCCGCTTCTCCCCGCTCAGCGCGAGCCGCGACGACGGTGCGCACTGGTCGCAGAGCGGACTGCTCTCCGCTGGCCTCGCCAACTTCCCTGACGCGTTCGCCGGGGCATCCGGCGGTGGCCTGATCGCGCTGACCCGCCGTGGCGACGTCGAGGTCGCCGCGCGCGCCGGGGCGGCCTGGACGAGCTTGGCCAGCGAGCGTTCTGTGGCCGTGTCCCCGGCAGGCCGGGCATGCGGGCTATCCCAGCTCACCGCGGCCGCGTTCAGCGCGTCAGGGATGCCGTTGCTCGCCGGGGCGTGCACCCGGCCGGGCACGGTGGGAATCTTCGCGTCCGGCGGCGGGACCTGGCATGCAACCGGGCCGGCCCTGCCGTCGTCGCTCGCCCGGCGGGACGTCGAGGTGCTCGGGCTGGCCAGGGTCGGCGCAACGACCGCGGCCCTGCTGCTCGTCGGCCAGGGCCCGATGGCGAGCTTGGTCACGGCCTGGTCCGGCGACGGCGGTAGCCACTGGCGGCTGTCAGCTGCCTTCGGGCTGCGCGGGCTGGGGGTGCGGTCCACCGCTTTCGGCACTGGCGGCGCGGTCGGCGTGACGCTGTCCGGCGGCGGCGCCATGACCGTGGCCGGCCCCGGGTCGGCCTGGCGGTCACTGCCCGCACTGCCCGCGGGGGCCGCGAAGTTCCCGGCCGCGGCCGCGATACTCGCTGCGGGGCCGGGCAGCGGTTTTGAGGCGCTGACCGCTCATGGTGGCCTGCTGTCGGTGTGGCACTTGTCCGCCGGCGCTGCAGGATGGGAGCAGGCGCAGCTCATCAAGGTTGCCATTCCCTACGGTTCGTCAGGTTGAGTTGACTGCTATGGGCTATATCGTCAATCACTGGTCCTTCGACCCGTTCCTGATCGTGGTGGCCGCCCTGGTCGCCTGGCACGAGATAGGCCTCGCCCGGCTCGCCCGGCGCTCCCGGCCGGAGCGGACGCGGCAGCGCCGGAGACGCTCGTTCCTGTTCTACGGCGGCCTCGCGGTCCTGCTCATCTCGGTCGAGTCACCGATCGACTACTGGTCCGGTAAGTACTTTTTCGTGCACATGATCCAGCACCTGCTGCTGATGTTCGCGGCGCCGACGCTCGTCGTCGCCGGGGCCCCCTGGCAGCCGCTGCTCGATGCCCTACCGGGAAGGCTCGGCCGGAGCGTGACCCGGACCACCCTGCGCGATAGCTGGTCCCGCCCGCTGCGCGCGGTCTTCGGCTTCATGCTGCGCCCATGGGTCTCCATCGTGTTCTTCAGCTTCGTGATGATCTTGTGGCACATCCCGGCGGCCTTCGACCTGGGGGAGCGCAGCCAGGCGGCGCACATCTGGCTGGTGCACGGCAGTTTCTTCATCGCCGGGGTGCTGTTCTGGCTGCAGTTCATCCCCTCACCCCCGTTCCTGCGGCGGATGCCGCTGGTGTCGCAGGCGGCGGCGCTGGTCGCGACCAACGTGGTCATGTGGATGCTCGCGATGTCGATGAGCATCTTCACTCAGGTGTCCTGGTACTCGACGTACTCCCACGTGCCTGGCGTGACCCTGCCGCCGTATGCTGATCAGCAGATCGGCGCGGCCATCCTCTGGGTATGCGGCGACTTCTGGGCTGTTCCCGCGCTCTTCATCGTGCTACGCCGGATGATCAACGAGGACGGCGGTGTCGGGGCGGCGATCGACCAGATCCTCAACCGCGGCCCGGCGCGGGCCGGCTGGGCGTCGTCCGGAGCACGGGCCAGGCCCGCCGCACCACCCCTGCCACCGCCCACTGAGCCATAGCCCCAAAGTGGTCTGTAAGAGGAGTCTTCTTTGGCTGCACGTCGCCCAGGCGGGCACCTCGCGTCGTCGTCGCCGCCGCCGCCGATAGCTCCGCTCATGCCTATCCGGTTCGCTCAGGTCGGTCCACCTCAGCGGCCAAAGACCGTGCTCACAGGGTGGCCGATGACAGGATCGCCCAGGTCGGGCGCGGCCTGGGCTGGGCACTACGACGATCCCCTGACAGAAGCGGATAAGCATGAGCTCCGCTATCGGCTCCTCCTCCGCCTTGCGATGCACCCACCTGGACGCCGCTCGCTCAAAGACCCCCCCTCACAGACCACTAAGCCGTCTCAGCCGCCGGGCGATGGGGCGCGTCGCTATGTCTAGCGCCCATTCCTGGTGACCCTGTTGTATAGGGCCTTGATTTCCGTGCCGAACGGGCTGGAGTACGAGATCGAAGACAGGTTCCCGCCCTGCTGATAGCCGCCGATCACCCCGATGACCGTGCCATTTCCGGTCTTGGCGCTGACGTTGACAAGGAAAGGACCGCCGCTGGCAGCGCCAACGTACCCGTCACAGGTGAATTTCATCTGCTGCTGGCGGGCCACGGTGATCGTGGTGGGCGGCCTGGTACAGGTGATGGGATGCTCGCCGTTCGACGTGTAGCCGATCAGCTGAACCGATGAAGGAGCCGGCGAACTGGTGCCAATGGTCTCAGCGCCCGTCCTCGCCTGCACGTCACCGCTGACCGTGAGGAAGGCGAAGTCGATGCTGACGTTGCCGTGCGGGAACCAGTGCGGAGGGAACTTCTGCCCGGTCACCCGCCACGTCCCGTACGGGTAGCTGTGGTTGCTGGCGCCCGCGTAGTCAGGGACGAAGACCATTTTGCTGGGCGGGATCCTGCCCAGGCAGTGCGCCGCCGTAAGGATCAGGTTTCCGGCCGGGCTGCTCACCACGGTGGCGGTGCAGAAGACATGGTTGCTAATTTCATTTGTGGTTCCGCATGAGGAGCAGCGCGCCTACCGCGCGAGTCCCTTTGTACGGCCTAGCTGTGGGAGCGCTGGCCTTCTGGCCAGGCCGGGCAGCGTGAACCACGAACAGTATTATCGCCACGAGTACAACTAGTGCCGTAACCGGCAACGTTTGCCCTGTCCCGCGAGCCGCGATGAGTTCTGCGGCGTCCGGCGGTCGTACTGTCGAACCCGTTACCGAGGAGGACTTCTGATGCGCAGCGTGACCTATTCGATGGGCGTCTCACTTGACGGCTACATCGTCGGGCCGGACGGCGGCTTCGACTGGACGGCGCCCGACGAGGAGGTCTTTCGCTTCGTCACCGACGAGATACGAGAGGTCGGCGTCCACCTGCTGGGACGAGGGCTGTACGAGACGATGCTGTACTGGGAGACCGCCGACCAGGATCCATCGCTCGACGACTCAATGCTCGAGTGGGCCGCGATCTGGAAGCCGCTCCCAAAGGTGGTGTTCTCCACCACGCTGTCGGCGGTGCAGGGCAATGCCCGCCTGGCCTCCGGCGGCCTGGCGGAGGAGATCGAGCGGTTGCGAGCCGAGCCGGCGGAGGGCGACATCGCGATCGGCGGCGCGACTCTCGCCGCCGAGGCGGCCGCG